>Ga0335069_10008388_pt1 | contig 14797 bp, 10 predicted proteins | sample Lox_Sample_11_FD_206714 | JGI IMG/M metagenome (GOLD analysis project Ga0335069, IMG submission 206714) | Soil microbial communities from Loxahatchee National Wildlife Refuge, Florida, United States - Lox_Sample_1.1 | ecosystem: Environmental > Terrestrial > Soil > Wetlands | place: USA... | reverse complement strand
GCAGACGCCCTTCCATGATCAGGTCGAGCTGGTGCAGCGTGAGGCCGATGCGATGATCGGTGAGCCGGTTCTGCGGGAAGTTGTAGGTGCGGATCTTCTCGCTGCGGTCGCCCGAACCCACCTGCGACTTGCGCGCCTGCGCCAGTTCCGCGTTCTGCTTCTCCATCTCCTGCTCGTAGAGGCGGGAGCGCAGTACGCGCATGCCCTTCTCGCGATTCTTGATCTGCGATTTCTCGTCCTGGCAGCTGACCACGGTGTTGGTGGGCAGGTGGGTGATGCGCACGGCCGAGTAAGTCGTATTCACGCTCTGGCCGCCGGGACCCGAGGAGCAGAATGTATCGATGCGCAGGTCCTTGGCTTCGATTTTGATATCCACATCCTCGGCTTCAGGAAGCACGGCCACGGTGACGGCGGAGGTGTGCACGCGGCCCTGGGTTTCAGTGGCGGGCACGCGCTGCACGCGATGCACGCCGCTCTCCCACTTCAGCTGCGAGTAGACGCGATCGCCTTCGATAATGGCGATCACTTCCTTGTAGCCGCCCACGCCGGACTCGGAGAGCGACATGACTTCGACCTTCCAGCGATGCTGTTCGGCGAAGCGCGTATACATGCGGAAAATCTCGGCGGCAAAGAGCGAGGCCTCGTCGCCGCCGGTGCCGGCGCGGATTTCGAGAATCACGTTCTTCTCGTCGTTGGGGTCTTTGGGCAGCAGCAGCACCCTGAGCTCTTCCTCGAGCGCAGTGGCCTTCGGCTCCAGGGCGGCGATCTCTTCTTCGGCCATGGCGCGCATATCCGCGTCGCTCTCCGCCAGCATCGCCCTGGCATCGGCAAGACCCTGCTGGGCCTGCTTCAGGTCGCGATACTTCTCTACCGGCGCCTCGATCTCGCGCAGCGCCTTGCCGATCTTCTGGTATTTCTCGTGGTCGCCGAGCACTTCGGGATCGGCAAACTGCGCCTGCAGTTCCGAATAGCGCTGCTCCATCTGTTGCAAACGGTCTAACATGGCCAAACCTCTCCTCGCGCACCGGCGCGCGTTGTCTTCACAGCTTTCGAGAGTGGGTGAGAAAAAGGCGCGGGAACAGTGTATGCGGCGGGCGCCGCTAGAGGAGGGCCGAGATGGGCTGGTGCAGGATCACTTCAATTTCTATTCTACCGCGAGGTCCGCTTCAAACGAACGGATTAACGATATTGATCCCCTCAACCGTTCTCCCGGTCTGCATGACCTCTGAAAGGATGATCCTGCAACCGGCTCGCCTGGCCATGTGAATAACGAGCGCATCCCAGAAAGAAAGTCTGTGCAAACGGTGCAGATCGATGGCCCACAGCTTGCTGAGAGAGGATCTGAACCCCCTCGGAATGCTCGAAGCCATCCCTCCGCGGCTGAAGCCGCGCTCATTCTTCAGCGTTTGGCGGCACGAGTAAGCTCGTGCCCTTTCAGAGCGCTGGGTTGAGGCGGCATCTTCAGCAAGCTGAAAAGTCGTGCCCTTTCAAAACCGGACTTTCGCCAGAGGCTGCTAGCCTGCTCAGAAGCACTCCACCGCGTCGCACTGGTTCATCAGCGGAACCTGCAGGTTCGAGTCATGCTCGGGGCCGGAGTAGATGGTGATGGTGGCCGGCTTGTAGTCTTCGGGCTTCGCGGTCATGATGTTGGGCACAAACGTCTGCGGGTTGCGGTCGTAGAGCGGGAACCACGTGCTCTGAATCTCCACCAGGATCGTGTGTCCCGCCTTGAAGACGTGATCCACATCGTGCAGGCTGAATTTGTACTCCCGCACCTCGCCCGCCTTGATCGCCCGCGGCCGGTTGAACCCATCCAGGTAGCGCCCCCGGAAGATCTCTTCGTTGGTCATCAACTGGTACCCGCGCATCTTTGGGTCGGCGTCATCGTCGGGGTACTGGTCGATCAGCTTGACCACAAGGTCATTGTCGGTGCCCGTGGTCGAAGCGAAGATGTCGGCGACCACCTCACCGGTCGCCACCAGGTCCTTTTTGAGCACAGGCAGCTCCCACACGGTCACGTCCTTGCGATCGGCCACAAAGCGCTGGTCTTCGGTGAGCCAGTTGAACCACTGCGAGCCGTCGCTGTAGGTGGCCTGGATGGGGCGATGGCGGTAGGGCACCGGGTTTGCCGGATCGCTCACATACGCCGTCTGCGCCGCGGTCTTGACATCGCCCCAGGTCAGCTTGCCGTCGCCGGCCAGGTGCAGCGCAGCCGGCTGCGAGGATTCCGGCGGGAAGTGCGCATAGCGCATCCACTTGTTTGACCCGGTCTGAAAGCTGGCCGTGTCTTCGAGGTCGAATCCCGGCTCGTCCTTCAAGTAGTGTGCGAAGAACCGGGCCTCGATGTTGGCGCGGAACTCCTTGCCGATCGGTTCGCCGTACTGCAGGTTGCCCAGATGCCGCGACGACGAACCCCAGTACCCGTGCCGCCACGGACCCAGCACCAGGAAGTTCTGGTGCTGGTCATCGTGTGGCTCCAGCCGGTCGTACTCTTCCTGCGGCCCCCACATGTCTTCCTGGTCGTAGTAGCCGCCCACCGAGAGGGTGGGCACCTGCACTTTGTTCATCCAACGCTGCACGCCGCGCGAAGACCACGTCCCGTCATAGGCCGGATGTTCGAGGAACAGCTTCCACGTAGGCAGCATCTTCGAGCCCGACTGCTTCACGTCCTGCTCGAAGCTGCCGCGCGCCAGGAAGTAATCGTAGCCATCCACGGGCGGGTCATTCTTCTTGCCGTAGCTGACCTCCGCGACTTCTTTCGACGACTCCATGCCTTTGACGTAGTCGTATCCATAAGTCTGCCGGAAGGCGCCGTTGTGAAAGAAGTCGTCGCCCACCCAGACGTCGATCATGGGCGCCTGGGGCGAGATGGCCTTGACCGCGGGATGGGGATCGATGCCGGCCGCCATGGCGAGAAAGCCCGGGTAGCTGGTTCCGACGACTCCGGCGCGGCCGTTGTTGCCGGGGACATTCTTGAGCAGCCACTCCACGGTATCGTAGGCGTCGGTGCTCTCGTCGATGGCCTTCGGATCCTTGCGGTCCGCCGCATGTTCGACCATGGGGCGGCTCATCACGAATTCGCCCTCGCTCTTGAAGCGGCCGCGGATGTCTTCGCCCACGTAGATGTATCCATCGCGGGCCAACTCCGGCCGTCCCCCGAAGAACGAGGCGCGGCTGGTGCCGTCCACGCCGTAGGGAGTTCGCTGGATGAGAAACGGCAGGGGGGCGTTGATGTCGCTGGGCTTGAGGATGACCGCGTGCAGCTTCACCCCGTCGCGCATGGGGATCATGACTTCGCTGCGCTGGTAGTCGTGGAAGCTGTGACGCACGGCCTCGCCGGTGCGGCGATAGACCGCTTCGGGCTCGTCGGAATAGGCCACAGTGGAACCCTGTCCCGAAGCATCCAGGGTAAAGCGAAGGGTGATCTTCGAGTCGGGAAGGCCGAACTCGGCCGGGGAGATGATCTTCAGCTCCGTGGGCACGGACCGTTCCGACTCGACCACCAGCTTCCCGTTCTCCACGTAGAAGCTCAACGGGGTATCCGGCGCCGCCGGGTCTGTGTATTCGCCGCCCAGGGCCTGCAACTGCGCGGCGGGCGTTTGCTGGGCCGCCGCATGGGCGGGCGCCGCCATCGATGGCGCGCAGGGAAAGAGCGACAGACACAGAGCAGCGACGAACAGACGGGGCAAGGGAACTCCTGGGTCTTCCATCGCAAAGCCGGGGGCAAGACGGTGAAGAGCACTTTGCGCACCGGAGAGATTTTCACCATTTTACAGACCGGAACAAGCTTCCAGCCCCGGGACGCGGCTGAGCCGATTCGGCAGCGGCGGTCTTCCGTGGAGCCGCCGCTGGCGCGGAGCCAGAATCTCTCCGCGTGATCCAGACACAGACTCACAAGCACGCGCAGTCTTCAGCCCCTGAGAGACGGGAATTCACACGTCTGTCACATGGCATTCAAGTCACGTACAGATGCCGCTCACACACTTGTCTCACAGTTGAAGATTCAAATTTCGGTATTTTTGGAGGCACGCGATGCAAACTTCATCTCGCGGGCGTTTTCTGATGGTTCTTCTTTTCCTCGCGTTCTGCGCGGAGAGCGTGGGGTTCAGCCAAAACTCAAAAGCGACCCTGGCCGGCTTCGTCAAGGACCCGAGCGGCGCGGTACTGCAGGGAGCTCGAGTCACTCTCGATCCCATCGCCCAGCCCAACACCACCGACACCCAGGGCGGATTCGTCTACAGCGACCTGAATCCCGGAAAGTACAAAGTCACCGTCAGTTTTGTCGGATTCAGCCCCTATTCCACGGAAGTTGACCTTGCGGCGGGGCAGAACGCCCAGTTGAATGTGACTCTCAAGGTGGCTTCGGCCAGCGACGATGTGATCGTGGTGGCGGACCGGCCGCATGGCGAGGCGGAGGCGATCAACCGCACCCTGGCCGCGGAGAACATCCTGCAGGTGCTTCCGGCGGAGGTGATCACCTCGCTGCCTAACGCCAACATTGCCGACGCGCTGGGCCGGATGGCTTCGGTCACCATCGAGCGCGATGAGGGCGAGGGCAAGTACGTGCAGATTCGCGGCACCGAGCCGCGCCTGAGCAACACCATGGTGGACGGCGTAACGGTTCCTTCGCCGGACAGCGGGGTGCGCCAGATCAAGCTCGACACCATCGCGTCGGATCTTGTCGAGTCGGTGGAAATCAACAAGACGCTGCAGGCCAACATCGACGCGGACGGTATCGGCGGTTCGGTGAATCTGGTGACCAAGACGGCCGGCGAGACGCCCACCGCGGTGGTCTACGTATCGGCGGATACACGCCGATCATCGGCGGACGCGGCGTGGACCAGTTTGGCGGAACGCTGGGCAAGAGGTTCGGCGCCAACCACAAACTCGGGGCGCTGCTGGGCGGTACTTACGATTACAACGGCCGCGGCATCAACGACATTGAGCCCTCGCCCACGGCGAGCAGCCTGACGCCGCACTACGACAGCATCGACCTGCGCGACTATGTGTACTACCGCACGCGGTGGGGCATTTCGGGCAGCGTGGATTACAGGCTCAACGAGGGATCGGAGATCAGTCTGCGCGGACTCTTCTCCACGTTCCGCAACTGGGGCAACAAGTGGGTGTATACGCTGAACGACGGCGACACTCCCGGGTACAGCCAGGACTGGCGCCGCCCCAACATGGCGGTGGGCAACCTGGCGCTGCAGGGCAAGCATGCGTTTAACGCCAACACCATTTACTGGAACGTGGCGGTGGGCCGCTCGCGCTCGCTCTCGGGCAGCGGCAGCGCCAAGTTTTCCTGGACCGGCGACGATGACATCGGATCGGTCTGCTTCAACGATCAGAGCCAGGCCGCCAGCGTGTACCGTCCTGGCTGGAGCGCCGGTTGCTTCGGCACCGGCTCGGGGAACGCCGAAGACCGCGCCAACTACAAGCTGAAGTCCTGGGCTCCGCCTACCTTTGGTCAGAGCGTCCAGCTCAACCTGACGGCGTCAGGCTCCTACGCGCGCCTCTACCATGTGGGTACCCATTACGGCACATTCGAGTTCGGCGCCAAGATCCGCAATGCCCACAAGTTCGACGACACCTACGACGAGACCTTCAAGCCCAACTCGAAGATGCTGGTCAGCGATCATCCGGAATGGAATTCGAACTTCAGCGACTCGAGCTACTACGACAAGACCTACCACATCGGGCCGGTGACCGATTACGCGAAGATCGACGCCTATGTGCACGGCAACCAGGGGATGTTCACCCTGTCCGGCGGTCCGGGCGTGAACGAGAACAACTACGATCTGGTCGAGCGCATCCCCGCCGGTTACCTGATGAACACCATCGAATTGAGCAGCCGGGTTCGGCTGGTGGCGGGCGTGCGCTTTGAGGCCACGCATGTGGACACCACCAGCTTCGACAGCAACAAGGGCACGCTCAGCTTCAAGGCCGGCGGCGACTACCTGGATGTGCTGCCCAGCGCCTCGATCCGCTTCGCCGTGGATAAGGACTCCGACCTGCGCCTCGCATACGGACGCGGTCTTGCCCGGCCCGACCCGCAGGACATCTCCGCTGCGGTGGGCCAGCCTGACATCACCACCACGCCAGCCACCGTCAGTATCGGAAACCCCAATCTGAAGGCCGAGTACGCCAACAACTACGATGTGCTGTACGAGCGCTTCCTCAGCCACATCGGGCTGATCCAGGCGGGCTACTTCTACAAAGACCTGTCGAACCCCATCGTGTACCTGCAGACGCTGACCAACAACTATCCCGACAACCCGGGAGCGCCCACGCTGGTCACGCAACCGGTCAATGCAGGCAGCGCCCATCTGCAGGGCATCGAACTGGCCTTCCAGCAGCGGCTGTCGTACCTGCCCGGCGTTCTGGGCGGGGCGGGAATCTCGGCCAACTACAGCTACACGACTTCGCAGGCCAAGGACGTCGATCCGCTGCGCACCGACTCGCCGGCCCTGCTGCGCCAGGAGCCAAACAGCTGGAACATCAGCCCCACCTACGACACCCGGCACTTCTCCATGCGCGTGGGCATGACCTTCGACGACAAGATGATCTATGCCTACCAGTACCAGGACCTGGCCTACGCCACGGACGACAACGGCAATCCGATCGTTGTGAACGGCGCGCAGCAGACCGTACCCAATCCGCAGGTGGGCGGTACCAAGGGCCCGGCGGGGGATAACTACCTCTATTCGCACTTCCAGTTCGATACCCAGGCCAGCTACCGGCTTCCGTGGGGCATCGAAGTCTACGGTTACGGCCTCAACCTCAACAACGAGGTCTTCGGGTTCTACAACGGCAGCACACAATACGTTGTCCAGCGCGAGTACTACCATCCGACGTTTGCCGGTGGCGTTCGCTGGAACCTGGTCCACGAACGGTAGTCAGTCATCCCAAGAATGCCGCCGCAGTCATGCGCGGCATCGATCTCCGGCCGGAGGGGCGCATGCGCCTCTCCGGCCGTTCTTTTCGTAATGCGTGATCCAGGGGGGATTCCGCCATGTCTCCGAAACAACGCTGACGGCGGTGCAGGCGCCGGGTGTCTCATATGGGGCTGTAAATCGTGCGTGAATCCCTTCGCCCGCGGGCCAAAATCTGCAAAAATAGGACTATGACGACCGTCGCCGCTCCTTTGAAAGTTTTTGCCGACCGCATTGGCCGCATTGAAGTGTCCGCAACCATGGCTGTGGCCGCCGAAGCCGCCAAGTTGCGCGCCCAGGGCGCCAACCTGGTTGATTTCGGCGCCGGTGAGCCACACTTCTCCACGCCGCGGCATATCAAGGATGCGGCCATCGCGGCCATCGAGGCGAACTTCACCCGCTACACCGTCGTCCCCGGCATTCCCGACGTGCGCAAGGCGATTGTGGAGCGCCACGCCGCCGACTTCGGCTCCGACTACACGATCGACGAGGCCATCTTCACCACCGGCGGCAAGCTGGCGTTGTTCAATACCATCCAGGTGCTGATCGATCACGGCGACGAGGTCATCCTGCCCGTTCCTTATTGGGTGAGCTTCAAGGACATCATTCAGTACGCGGGCGGCACGGTAGTGTTTCTGCCCACCAGCGAGGCGGAGAACTTCCGCATCACGGCCGACGCCATCGAGAAAGCCATCACGCCGCGCACCAAGGCAATTATTCTGAACTCGCCGTCGAACCCGGCCGGAGCAGTGGTCTCCGCGGAGGACCTGGAGCGCATTGTGCGCCTGGCGCATGAGCGCGGCATCTACCTGCTCCTCGACGAGTGCTACGTCTATCTGAATTACTCCGGCAAGCCCGTCTCCGGCGGCGCGTTCACCTGGGCAAAGGAGCACCTCGTCATCCTCGGTTCGCTCTCCAAGACCTACGCGATGACCGGCTGGCGCGCCGGGTATGCGCTGGCACCCAAGGCTCTGGTCGCCAATCTCTCCAAGCTGCAATCCCAATCCACTTCGAATGCTTCGAGCATCGTGCAGAAGGCTTCGATCGCGGCTCTTGCGGGTTCGCAGGAGTGCGTAGCCGAGTTTCGCGCCGAGTTCATCGAACTGCGCGACTACATGCTCAAAAAGCTGGCCGAAATCCCCGGCGTCACCTGCACCAAACCGGAAGGCGCGTTCTACGTTTACCCCAACATTTCGGCCTTCCTGGGCAAGGGCGGCATCCAGACAGCGACGCAGCTGGCCACCCGCCTGCTGCATGAGGCGCATGTGGTTACGGTACCCGGCGAGGCCTTCGGCACCGGCGAGCACATCCGCTTGTCCTACCCCGTGACACGACAAAACATCGACGAAGGCACCCGTCGCATGGCAGAATTTCTCCAACGCCTCAGCTAATCGATGTCGCATCCGGACCCCGGTGAGCGGGCGACGCTGTAATTGCGTCCAAAATTGATACTGCTATCACTATCCAGACCTTACGTGCGTCGAGTAGGATGTGTGTCCAATGTCGAAGAGTATTGATTTCCGCCCCGTGATCCTTGCCGGCGGCAGTGGAACCCGGTTCTGGCCCCGTTCGCGCCGCGCGCGGGCAAAACAGGTCCTGGCCCTCGATGGCGAGCGGTCCATGATCCAGCAAACGGTGGAGCGCCTGAAGCCCCTCGGTGGCGCAGGCCAGACCTGGGTGATCACCAACGAGTTTCTCGCCCAGGAGATCGCCGACCAGCTCAAGGGAGTGCCTGCCAGCCAGATCATCCAGGAGCCGGTGGCCCGCAACACGGCCCCGGCTTGCGGCCTCGCTGCGTTCCTCATCGAGCGCGAGAATCCCGACGCCGTTCTCGGCATCTTTCCCTCCGACCACGTGATCGGCGACGAGCCGCGCTTCCTCAAGGCACTGCAGAGGGGTATTCAGCTGGCCGCGGCGGGCGAGAACATCATTGTGCTGGGCATCGAGCCCACCCGTCCCGAAACCGGTTACGGGTACATTGAGACCGGCGAGTACACCCGCGACGACTTCGCCCTTCACGTTCGGCGGTTCACTGAAAAGCCCAATCTGAACCGGGCGCAGGAGTTTGTCGCCGCCGGAAACTACTACTGGAACTCCGGAATGTTTCTCTGGTCGGCCCGCACCCTGGCCAATGCCGTGCGCGAGCACTTGCCGGAGACTGCGCCGCTGCTGGAGAGCATCGCCGCGGCTTACGGCACGCCGCAGTTTGACGAGGTTTTCCGCGAGCTGTATTCGAAGTGCGAGAACATCTCCGTCGACTATGCCGTTCTCGAACCGCGCTCGGCCAAGGGCGAGCACTCGTCAAACCTCTATTGCCTGCCCGCCGAATTCAGCTGGAACGATCTGGGCTCCTGGGCCTCGCTGTATGAGTACCAGATCGAAACCCGCCTGCGCGGCGACGGCGACGGCAACGTTGCCGACAGCGAGGGCCACACCGCTCTCGAGGCATCCAACAACTACGTGTTCAGCCCCAGGAAGTTCGTGGCGCTGGTGGGGGTCGAGGATCTCGTGATCGTGGATACCGAGGACGCACTGCTCATTGCCCGCCGCGACCACTCGCAGGACGTGGGCAAGATCGTGAAAGAATTGGGGCTGTCGGGCCGGACTGACCTGATCTGAACCCGAACGGCCCTTCTTCCGTTTCCGTCGCTGTCTGAACCCGCGTTTCCCGGCTTCCCCTGCCGCCCGAAAGGCGATCGCTTATGGTCTTTGCCAAACGCCTCCGCGACGGCGTCCGCCGGGGCGAAATCACCTGCTCGGTCCGCATCTGGACCCGGCCGCACGTGCATGCGGGCGGCCATTACCGCATGGACAAAGGCGAGATCATCGTCGATTCCATCACCCAGATCGGCTTTCCCGACATTACCCCGGAACTGGCTCGCGAGTCCGGCTTTCTCGGTGTCATCGATCTGCTCAAAGTCGCCCAACATGGCAAAGGACAAAACATCTACCTGGTGCGCTTCCACTATGTGCCGGCGGGCCGTTCCGGGTCGTGCGGAGTGTCCCGCGCAACGGGCCGCACGAAGCCGGTTTCGCCGCGGACGCAACCTGTAAGATCGTAAGACTTGGGATCACGGATGATCCCGCTGGCTTATTTCCCTGATTCATTACACTCATACAAGGAGAACGACCGCCTTCATGCCCCATCCGCAGATCAAGTTCGGCACCGACGGCTGGCGCGGTGTCATCGCCGACGACTTCACCTTTGCCAACGTTCGCACCGCCGCTGAAGCGATTGCGGCTTACATCCACGCCAGGGAAGACGCCTCCAAGGGCATCTGCATCGGCTACGACAGCCGCTTCGGTTCGAAGGCGTTCGCGCGCACCTGCGCCGAGGTTGTGGCCGCCACCGGGATCCCGGTCCTGCTCGCGCACGACATTACGCCGACGCCCGCGCTCAGCTACGGCGTGCGCCACCAGGGCTCGGCCGGCGGCATCATGATTACGTCGTCGCACAATCCCGCGCAGTGGAACGGGGTCAAGTACAAGGCGTGGTACGGCGGCTCCGGCAAGCCGTCCATCATCGCGGAGATCGAATCGTTTCTCGGCCAGCCTGTTCCCCTGGCTCCGCAGGCGGCAGAAATCCGCGCGTTCGATTTCCTGCCAGATTACCTGAAAGCCATCGAGAGCTTCGCCGACCTCGATCTCATCGCGAAATCGGGCCTCAAGTTCTGCATCGACTCCATGTATGGCGCCGGCCTTACCATTTTGTCCGACATCTTCACGCAACTCGGCGTCGATCACGTCCAGATCCGCGGACACGTGGACCCGCTGTTTCCCGGCATCAATCCCGAGCCGATCGAGCCGCACATCCGCGCCCTTCAGGATGCCGTGGTCGCGTACGGCTGCCACGCCGGCCTGTGCACCGATGGCGATGCCGACCGTATCGGCGCCGTAGACGAAAACGGCAACTTCGTTGACCCGCACAAGATCTTTTCCGTTCTGCTGAGCTGGGTTCTCAAGCGCAAGGGCTGGCCGGGCGCCGTAACCCGCGCCTTCAACACGACCAAGATGCTGGATCGCATTTGCAAGAAGTACGGCCGCGAGCTGATCGAGCACGGCATCGGCTTCAAGTTCGTGTGCGATTACATGCTGGAGCGCGAGATCGTGATGGGCGGCGAGGAGTCGGGCGGCATCGGCTTCCAGCGCCACCTGCCGGAACGCGACGGGCTGCTGAACGCCCTGCTGCTCGCCAACGTGATGGCCGAAGAAGGCAAGACCCTGGGCCAGCTCGTTGCCGATCTGCAGGCCGAATACGGCGAACACCAATACGGCCGCATCGACCTGCACATTCCCGACGAGATCAAGGTCGCGGCCATTGCCCGCGCCCGGGCGCTGCAGCCGGGAGACGTCGGCTTCGACGGCATGACCATCATTCGGCAGGAGACGCTGGACGGCGTGAAGTTCTATCTCGACAGCCCCGAAGCGAAGACCAAGCCCAATGCCGCGGAGACCTGGATCCTGTTGCGCGCCAGCGGAACCGAGCCGCTGATGCGCATTTACACTGAGTCCTGCTCGAAGGAAGCCGTCAACCGTCTGCTCGAATCGGCCCGTGCCTTTGCCCTGTCGAGCCAGGGTTTTCCCGCATGATGGGGAACGGCGCGGCCGCGCGAGCGGGACGATAAGGGGCAGCATGTTTATTCACATCTTCGGATTCCGCTGGAAGCCGCCCGCCACCGATGCCGACAAGGCGCGTGCCCGCAAGGAGATCCTTGCCTTCCGCAACCTGATCCCCGGCCTCGTCGCGGTCAACGTGGGCCGCAACCTCTCGGCGCGCGCCCAGGGATACGAATTCTGCGGTCTGATGACCTTCACCAGCAAGGATGCGTTCGACAACTACTTCACGCACCCGGCGCATGTGGCCCTGCTGGAATGGCTGCGCCCGCTGATCGATCCGGTGGAGCTCGACTTCGAAGCGTAGCCCGCGCCGGAGGCAGGATTTTCGGCAGGAGGCGCGCGAAGAACTGCTCGCCGGCGGCAGGTCCTTCCTGTATCTGCACTTCCGACACTACTTTGTACTTCTCGCTGGTGGGGCAGGGGGTTATGCTGGCCACATGCGCTCCCTCCTCCTGAGCGTATGCCTCGCTTCGGGCCTTCCCCTTTCGGTCCTGCCGGCAAGTGTTCCCGCCTCAGCCGAAGCGGGGAAAGCTGCGCCCCTGGTGCTCTCCGGCCTGGGCAAGGGGGCGGTTCCGCTCGACGGGCCCTGGCAGTTTCACACCGGGGATAGCAGGGACTGGGCCGATCCTTCCCTCGACGATTCCGGATGGGATTCGCTCCCTGCCGACCGGCCGTGGGGTGCGCAGGGGTACGCCGGCTATTCCGGGATTGCCTGGTACCGGCGTCATATCGTGGTGAAGCCCGCATCGGCCGCCATCTCTGAACTTTCGATCCTGCTGCCGGATGTGGAGCAGGCCTACGAGGTTTATTGGAACGGCGAGTTGATCGGGCGCTGCGGCAAGCTTCCGCCCCACCCGGTGTGGGATTACCGGCAGCAACCGCACATCTTCCGTCTTCCCGCGGCAGACGCCGGAGTTCTGGCGGTGCGCGTCTGGAGAGCCCCTCCGCTCTCCGATGAAGATCCCGGCATGCAGGCCGGGTTCATGAGCCCGCCGCTGCTCGGAACCCCCGAGACCATCGCCGCTTTTCAAGGGGCGCTGAAATACAAGTGGCTGAACGGCCAGCAGTTCTTGTTCACGCTGAGCCTGATGTATGCGTTGGCCGCCCTGCTGAGCGCGCTTATCTGGTTTCGCTATCGCGATCAAAGCATTCAGTTCTGGCTGGCGGGATTCACGGCGATCCCACCTCTGAATGTCCTGCTGCTCGAGGCCGGTCTTCCCATTCCGTACACGGTCTGCATGGGGCTGGATCAGCCCCTCTTGTCGATTCGCAACATTTCGCTGTGGTATCTGCTGCTCTGGCTGCTGGATCTGCGATCCGATGCGCGCCTCTGGAACCTCACACGCCGCCTCGCCTGGCTGAGCCTGGGCGTGAATATCGCAGACGGGATCTTCTGTTTCCTGGTCGGGATGCCGGAGTGGGCGCGACTGGCTCAGACAGGGGATGCGATTGCCACCGTCCTGAATGGCGTCCTGGTGCTGTTTCCCCTGGTCATCGTGATCCTGGCGCTAAAGAAACATGAGCGATTCGATCGCGCCGATACGCTCGTCGCGTTCTCTGCCTTCCTGCTGGAGATGACGACGGAGGTTCGCGATCTGGCAGCGGAGGGGATCCGCTATACGCACTGGAATGTGGTGGCACGGACCAACGGCCCGTTATTGGTTCTGGGGGGCAGCCCCATTTCCCTGATGGACCTGCTTGAAATCCTGCTCTTCGCCTCATTGATGTACGCGGCGTATGCCAGTTTCTCGCAACACCGAAAACGGCAGATCATGCTCGAGCAGGAGATGAAGAGCGCCAGCGAGTTGCAGCGGGCGCATGTTCCCGATGCGGTCCTGGATCTTCCGGGATACCGCTTGAGCAGCGCCTTCGTTCCCGCGCAGGAGGTGGGTGGCGATTTCTTCCAGATTCTTCCCGCGGGCGGATCCCAGTCCGCCGCGATGATCGTGCTGGGCGATGTAAGCGGAAAAGGGCTCAAAGCCGCGATGTCGGTCTCGTTCATCGTGGGAGCGATTCGGGGCCTGGTGTCCCTGGACCTGAGCCCCGCGCACATGCTGGAGGAGCTGAATCAGCGCCTCATGGGCAGGCTGGGAGGGGGCTTCATCACGTGCGTGGTGGTCCGCGTGGAGAAGGATGGGAGATGCGCGGTGGCGACCGCCGGGCATCCCGGTCCCTTTATCGACGATCAGGAAGTGGAGCTGGGCGGGTCGCTTCCCCTGGGCATGGTAGAAGGGGCGCAGTATGAGGAGACGGTGTTCCAGGTGCGGCCCGGGCAGACCTGCACCCTCTTCACCGACGGGCTGCTGGAGGCGCGCTCTTCCACCGGGGAACTCTACGGCTACGAGAGACTGACGAGCCTGTGCAGGGCCGGCCTGACAGCCGACACTGCCGCCAGGGCCGGGGTGGAGTTTGGCCAGGACGACGATATCACGGTGGTGACGTTCACCCGGCTGGCCCCAGGCGCGTTCCAGCCCGCAGACGAGTACGCGCATGAGGGTGAAAGCAAGATCGGCACAGGCGAGGCTCCGGCTGCGGTGACCGGGTGAGCGCCAGCCTCTCCCGCCACCCGGTACGCACGCCGGAACCTGCAGTGCTTACTCCGCCGGCTCCTCATCATCGCCGCTCGGAGGGGCCTCCCAACAATCGACGTCCCGGGGGGGCTCCCAGTGGATTGTTCCGTTCAGCAGGTCTCTGAACCTGTTCCAGTCCTCTCCTACTCTCGAGGCGTTTTTGCAGGTAATTGCGGTCCAGACCGGGTTGATGGCATGGGGGTCCGCGTCCCTTAACTTTTGCAGGGTGTCGAGCTCCTTTCCAAGTTCGACGCCACGTTTGTAGAACGGGTAAGTCTTGACGATCTCGAAGGCAGCGGCGATCACCACTGCAACGTCATCGAAGTACCTGTCTGGAACTCTTTGGTAGACCGCGTCCTTGTGTTCCTCGATCCACGCAAACGCAATGGGCATGACTGCCTCCGAGACCCAGTGGCAATAGTCGTCCAGCGCTTCGAGGGCCAGGATGAACGAAGCATGGTGCTCGGCGGGCTTGAAGGTTTTGGCGAGCCGGTGTTCCAGGCAGAAGGGAATCACGAGTTTGCAATCTCGCTTGATAGTCGACATGCGATCTCCTGATGTCTAAAGCTTGAACATCGTTTGACGATGCAGACTCCGCAGGCAGGGTCGCTCGAGGCACAGGAGTTGTCGGGATAGGGAAAGAGTCAGGAACCGAGCCCTTGGGAGCCCGCTGGACAG
>Ga0335069_10008387_pt1 | contig 14797 bp, 11 predicted proteins | sample Lox_Sample_11_FD_206714 | JGI IMG/M metagenome (GOLD analysis project Ga0335069, IMG submission 206714) | Soil microbial communities from Loxahatchee National Wildlife Refuge, Florida, United States - Lox_Sample_1.1 | ecosystem: Environmental > Terrestrial > Soil > Wetlands | place: USA... | reverse complement strand
GTCGAATCGCACCAACAGCCCGCACAGATCCCTCCGTTGCTGAAGTAGCTGCTCGGTCGCCCGCAGGACGCGGCGCTGCTTGCGTGCGGTCACCGAGGCTGCCGCACCTCCATACTCATCGTTTGCACGTGTTCTGACTTCGATGACGGCAAGCACCCGACCCTGCTGCGCGACGATGTCGAGCTCGCCGACGCGCCGATTGAAATTACGCGTGACGAGGCGCCAGCCGCGTTCAGTCAGCCAGGACGCCGCCACTTGCTCGGCGATGCGGCCCACATCCCGCCGACCCATTCGACTGTCCATTCGACTGTCCATTCGACACTCCCTGTGGGACCCACATTCCCTCGCGGCCTGCCGTGGTGCTCACTGCACTGCTGGTTGCGCAGCTGGCGGTTGCGCGGTGGGTGGCGCTGGCGGAGGCAATATCCGGATATCGCCGTTGTGGATCTGCGCCCAGCCCAGCTCGCGGCGCACGCGCCGGTCGGGATCGAGTGTCAGTTTGCCGGTCAGGCCATCGACCTGGAAACCGCCGGAGGCGCCGCGACCCTGCAGCGCCGCGGCAAGCCTGTAGGCGTCGAAGCCGAACGCAAACAGCCGGTTGCGCCGCGGTCCGCCGCCATTGGGCCACGCATCGCGCAGCGAGGCGCGCACCGCATCCGCCAGCTCGCCGCCGAGCATCCAGGGCATGTCCGGAAACATCAGGCCCTCCAGATCCTGGTTGTTGCGTGGATCGGGCTCGAACGCATCCGAGGTCGCATAGGTGGGCACGTCCCCGGCGAAGTGGAAGCGCAGCTGCGGCCGCAACAGCCGCTCGATATTGGCCGGCGCCGGGGCGAAGATGAACTCCAGATCGCCGCGGCGGCGCGGTTCGAACTGAAGCTTCGTGCCGAGGATCGACTCGAGGCGTCGATGCCGCGCGCTGCTGTCGCTGATGCGCAGGATCTGGGTGATGGCGTCCGAGTAATCGGTCAGCGAGTTGTCCACCATCGTGCTCGCGAAGAGCCCGCCACCGCCGGCTTGCAACTCCTGCGTGAAGGCAGCCAGCACACGTGTGCCCCAGTCCCCCGAAGGCACGACCGCGATGCCGTGGCGACGGCCCTCCGCGAGTATCCGGCGCGCGGCCTGCCGCGCTTCATCCTCCGGAGACAGCGCGAACTGATAGAACGCGGCCGGAGCCGGACGATCGGGCGGCAGGAAATTGAGAGCCAGGATCGGCGGGTGCTGCGTGGCGAGGGCAGCGGCAGCGACAACCTCTTCGCGCGTCAGCGGACCAACGATGAACTGCGCACCTTCCTGCGTCGCGCGGGTTACGGCTTCCGCGATGCCCGATTCGCTTGTGTCATAAATGTGGATCGGCGCGCGTTGTCCGACTGGAGTCTGGTAGTAGGCGGTGAGGAAGCCGTCGCGCACGGTCGTGGAAGCGGCAGCGGTCTTGCCCGAAATCGGCAACAGCAGCGCGATGTGCGCCTCGGCCGCTTGCGGCGTCAGCGTTGCCGGGTGGCCGAGCAGTTCACTGCGCATGATCTCGTTGGCAGGATGGTTGGGATAGCGTGAGCGCCACGAGTCGATTTCCGGGATCGTCGCGTTCGGACTGCGAGCTGCCGCCGCTGACAGCGGACCCAGCTCCAGCCAGCCACGAGTGGTTGGATCGGTCGCCGTGCGCGGATCGAAGCGCGTGCCGTGCTCGCTCGCATCCCGCAGAAAGCCTAGAAAATTGACCCGGCTCTGACGCAACTCCTGCGCGCTCGGCAGCCAGCGCTCGAGCGCAATCTGCGCCGCCACCGCCTCGTTCGGCCGGCCGGCGGCCAGAGCGGCCTGTTCCCTGAGGCGCCAGTAGCGAGGGGCGTCCGCAGCGGAGCGCGGTTCCGGTATGGAGCTGATGCGTTGCCAGGCGAGCACGCCTTGTCCGCGCGCGAGGGCGAGTTCGACATCGAGCAGGGGTCGTTCGGCGGTCTGTGCGGCGCTCAGGGGCGCCTCGACCCCGCCCAGCACGCGTGCGGCGTCATCGGGTCGATGACCCGCGAGAAACGCTCTGGCGGCGCGGAACAGGTACTCGTTGCGATCGACGCCGGAGTTCTGGCCGGCCAGTGCCTCGTACATGCGCGCGGCGCCGAGCGGATCTCCCTGGCGCAGCAACGCATCCGCCGTATCCACCGACGCTGGGGCTTCGGCGCGCGGGCTCAGGCTGGGGCAGCCCGCGAGGGTGAACACGATCAGGAACAGAACGGCGGCACGGAATTGCGCACAGAACATCGGTTGAACGGCCTTTCGTGCGCGGGCAGGATGCCCGCTGCTTCGGAAAGATTCGCCGGCCGTCCAGACCGACGGCCGCAAAGCGGGGAGTATAGTGAACCACGCCCGTGGCCGGCTGCTAGTGGTCGCAACGCCGATCGGCAACCTGAACGACCTCAGTCCGCGTGCCCGGGAAGCCCTCCGGGAGGCCAGCCTGATCGCGGCCGAGGACACGCGTCATACGGCGGGTCTGCTGCAATCCATCGGCGTCTCGAAGCCGATGCTATCGCTGCACGCTCACAACGAAGAGGCGCGTCTTCCCGAGCTGCTGACGCGTCTGCAGTCAGGTGAAGTGATTGCGCTGGTGAGCGACGCGGGCACCCCGTTGTTGTCAGATCCCGGTTACCGGCTCGTCAGCAGCGCTGCACGCGCCGGCATCGAAGTAGGGGTGATTCCCGGCCCCTCGGCGATCACTGCCGCGCTCGCGGTGGCCGGCCTGCCCACGGCACGATTCTGTTTCGAGGGATTCTTGCCGGCGCGCTCGCGCGAGCGTCGCACGGCGCTGGCGCGTCTCGCGACCGAATCGCGCACGCTTGTGTTGTTTGAAGCGCCTCACCGCATCGTTGAAACACTGGCGGACCTCGTGGAGGAGTTTGGAGGCGACCGGGCGGCCGTGGTTGCGCGTGAGCTCACCAAGGCGCATGAAACCATCTATCGCGGCACGCTCGCGGAGATTGCCGCTCTGGCCGCCGGCGAGCCGAATTTCCAGCGCGGCGAACTCACTCTCGTGATCCAGGGTGTGGAGGAAAAGGCGGATTCCGTGGATCGGCAGCTGTTGCGCCGTGCAGTCGATCTGCTCGCGAAGGAATTGCCTCCAGCCCGCGTCGCCGCGATCGCCGCGCAACTCACCGGGGCCACCCGTAACGAGGCCTACGCCCTGGTGACCCGAGGCGCCCCGCCGGGCTGATTTGACTTCTCCCCGGGGGTGCTTAAGGTGGCGCCCCGGGGAGCCGGCCGGGCAGTCGCTGTTCCCGTCCGACCCTCACGGGCCGGTCGGGGGTGGAGGAAAGTCCGGGCTCCGGCGGATCAGGTGCCAGGTAACGCCTGGGGGGCGCGAGCCCACGGAAAGTGCAACAGAGAACAGACCGCCCAAGTCCCGCGGACTGCTTCGGCAGGCCCGGCGGGAACGGCAAGGGTGAAACGGTGCGGTAAGAGCGCACCGCGGCCTTGGTAACAAGGACGGCACGGCAAACCCCACCTGGAGCAAGGCCAAATAGGGGAGCAGCGTCCAGCGCGGGTTTCGGCCCGTGAGAGGGCGCAGCGCTGATCTGCGCGCGCTTCCGGGTAGGCCGCTAGAGGTCCACGGCGACGTGGATCCCAGAGGAATGATTGCCCTCGACAGAACCCGGCTTACAGGCCGGCTCCTCATATCGTCCATTTGGCGGGATTTGCTGGAAGCAAATCCCGCAGCCAACAGGCTCGAACGGACTCGGCCGCCGGCCAAGACGCGGTCTTTGCCGGCTGCACCTGGGAGCCCACCCACCTCATTCGAGCCCGGCCTGGTGACCACAGCCTGGCCTCGGCTGAACCACTGTATAAGCTTCGCCCGGCAAGCCGCTGATTGCTAAGACGAATGGTCTGCCCCCACTGTTTGAAAGCTTCGCAATGCACGGATAAGTCTTTGTGACTGCGACAAATTTCTCACTATTTCAATTGACATAGCGTGGCACGGATTTCTATAGTGGCGGCCGGTGGGAGAATGTGGGGGGGAATGGGCGCGTCCCTCATCAGGTCATGTTTCGCGGTGCAACAAAAGTCACCCTGGACGACAAGGGTCGGATGGTCATGCCTACCCGGTACCGGGAGCAGATCGCCGAGGCCGCCCAGGGCCGGTTGGTCGTGACCGTCGATCGGGACCAGTGCCTCCTCATTTATCCCTTGCCCGAGTGGGAACGGATCGAACGCAAGCTGATGAGCCTGCCGAGTCTGCACGCGCAGGCGCGCCGGCTCCAGCGGCTCATGGTGGGCCACGCGACCGATCTGGAGCTCGACGGGCATGGAAGGGTGCTGTTGCCGCCGGAGCTGCGCGAATTCGCGCGGCTCGAGCGGCACGGAATGCTGATCGGCCAGGGGAATCGGTTCGAGCTATGGGACGAGGGGCGCTGGGGCGAGCGTCGCGACCTGTGGCTCAAGAGTGAGGAAGCCGTGACCGATCTGCCGTCCGAGCTCGACTCGCTGTCGCTATAGGCGGTCAGCGGTCGGCGCGGCAGGAGTGACGAGAACAGGGGTTGCGCGCTCGAGGGGTGCGCAGCGGGCGAAAACGCGGCAACTCTCCGGGGGGCGGTTCATGCGCCGCTTCGAACGTGGATGAGCACACACCCGTGCTCGTCGCTGAGGCGCTCGCGGCTTTGGCCCCGGAAGCGGGCGGGTACTATGTCGATGCGACGTTCGGGCGTGGCGGTCATACGGCACAAATCCTCCAGGCCGTGGGTAGGGAAGGCCGCGTGCTCGCGATCGACCGGGATCCACAAGCCGTTGCGTCCGGACGCGCGCGCTTTGCCGACGAAGTGCGGCTTACGCTCCTCCACGCGTCGTTTGCCGATCTCGCCGCGCTCGTGCCGGCTCACTCGGGCGGTAAACCTTGTCGCGGCGTGCTCTTCGACCTTGGCGTTTCCTCGCCGCAGCTCGAAGATCCGGCCCGCGGCTTCAGCTTCCGCGCGGACGGTCCGCTCGACATGCGCATGGACCCGACACGTGGCGAACCGGTCTCAGCCTGGCTCGCTCGGGCGGGCGTCGACGAGATTCGCGAGGTGATCTCAACACTCGGAGAAGAACGCTTCGCTGGGCGCGTTGCTCAGGCGATCGTTGCGGAGCGTCGTGAGCGTCCGCTTGAACGCACGAGTCAGCTCGCAGCGTTGGTTGCGCGTGCGGTACGTACTCGCGAGCCTGGAAAGCATCCGGCTACACGAACCTTCCAGGCACTGCGGATGTTCATCAACGACGAGCTGGGGCAGATCCGCGAGGGGCTGGCGGCCGCGCTCGATTTCCTGGCTCCCGGCGGCCGGCTCGCCGTCATCAGCTTCCACTCGCTGGAGGATCGGCTGGTGAAACGCTTCATCCAGCAGGCCTCGACGGTGGATCCCGCTCTGGCGGCACTGCCCGTTTTGCCGCCGCAGGCGCAGCCCCGGCTGCGACGGATCGGCACCAAGAGCAGGCCGGAGGACCTGGAGGTGGGGCGCAATCCGCGCGCGCGCAGCGCGTTGTTGCGAGTTGCGGAGAAGATGGCGTGAGCGTGTTCACCCGCAGGGCCCTGTTGATCGCGATTCCCGTTCTGTGGGTGGTGACCCTCGGTTCGGCCGCGGGCGCCATCTACTGCAAGCACCGGGCGCGCGAGATGTTTGTCGAGCTCGAACGTCTGAACGGCCGGCGCGACAACCTCGAAATCGAATGGGGGCAATTGCAGCTCGAGCAGAGCGCCTGGTCCACGCATGCGTTCGTCGAGCGCGTTGCCAGCACACGCCTGCACATGGCCATGCCGCCGCCCAAAGAGATCGAGATCATCGCGCCATGAAGTCCCGCAACTCACGTGAGGTCGCGTCGGTGTCGTTCCGCTGGCGGTCCTGTCTGCTGCTGGGACTGATCGTGTGCGGTGCGGTCGCACTCGTGTGGCGTGCGGCGGATCTGCAGCTGGTCGATCACACGTTCCTGGTGAAGGAAGGCGATGCTCGCTACTCGCGCGTGGCCCAGATCATCGCGCATCGCGGCACGATCACCGATCGCTACGGCGAGCCGCTCGCCGTCAGCACGCCCGTGGATTCCATCTGGGTCAATCCGCGCGAACTGGCACTCGCCACCGACCAGATCCCGCGGCTGGCCGCGGCGCTCAAGCAGGATCGCCAGGAGCTGGCGCGGCGCGTGACGAGCAATCTCGACCGCGAGTTCCTCTATCTGTCGCGCGGCCGCCAGCCGAGCGAGGCCCAGCAGATCAAGGCGCTCGGGATTCCCGGGGTCTACCTGTCGCGCGAGTACCGCCGCTACTACCCCGCGGGAGAGGTTGCCGGACACATTCTTGGCTTCACCAACGTGGATGACGCCGGGCAGGAGGGTCTGGAGCTCGCGTTCGATCACTGGCTGGCGGGCGAGGATGGCGCCAAGCGCGTCATCCAGGACCGGTACGGCCGTATCGTCCAGAACGTGGAAAGCATCAGGCCCGCGCGCCCGGGCCGCGATCTCGTGCTGTCCATCGACCTGCGCATCCAGTATCTGGCCTATCGCGAGCTCAAGGCCGCCATCCGCGAGCAGCGCGCCCGCGCCGGCTCGATCGTCGTGCTGGATGTCACCACCGGCGAAGTGCTGGCGATGGTGAATCAGCCGGCCTACAACCCCAACGACCGCGAGCAGATGGTGCCGGCGGTCTACCGCAACCGCGCCGCGACCGACATCTTCGAGCCGGGCTCTTCGATCAAGCCGTTCTTCGTCGCGGCCGCCATCGCCTCCGGCAAATACGACGATCGCAGCATCATCGATACCTCGCCCGGCTTCTACAAGGTCGGTGCGACCATCGTGGAGGACGAGCACAACCTCGGCGCCGTCAACATCGCCACCGTACTGGCGAAGAGTTCCAACGTGGGCATGGCCCGGCTCGCCCTGAGCCTCGAGCCCCAGTTGATCTGGAACACGCTCACCCACTTCGGCTTCGGCCAGGTCACCGCCAGCGGCTACCCGGGCGAATCGGCCGGGTTGCTGGCCAACTACGCGCAATGGCGCCCCATCGGCATCGCGACCATGTCGCACGGCTACGGCATTTCGGTGACGCCGTTGCAGCTTGCCCATGCCTACGCAACGGTCGGAACCTTCGGCCTGACACGGCCGGTGTCCTTTCTGCGCGTCGACACACCGCCGGCGGGCGAGCGCGTGATGGACGGGCGTTCCGCGCGGGAACTGGTCGGCATGCTCGAGTCAGTCGTCGTGGCCGAGGGAGCCACCGGCAAGCGCGCGGCGATTCCCGGGTATCGCGTGTCCGGCAAGACGGGTACGGCGTACAAGATCATCTCCGGCGGCTACTCGACGGACCGATACATGGCCGTGTTCGGCGGCGTAGCGCCATCGAGTGAACCGCGGCTTGCCGCCGTGGTCGTGATTGATGAACCCAGCGCGGGTCTGCACCGGGGAGGGGATGTCTCGGCACCCGTCTTCTCGGCGGTCGTCGGTGGTGCGCTGCGTTTGCTGGCGGTCGCGCCGGATCGCCCCGTCAATGCGCCCGACGACTTGCCTTCGGTGCCAGTCCACGGCGGCGTGAGAACGGCGGCATTGCAATGACGGGCACGCATCCCATCCAGGTCTGTGCCGCGGGCGTGAGCGGTGGCTCTGGCGGTGGCGACGCCGCCGGGAAGGGTATCGCCGCTTACGCGGGGGCACCCCGCCGGCTGGCGGATCTCACCGCCGGCCTGATTGACGTGCCGGCCGAGATCCTCGTGCGCGACCTGACTATGGATAGCCGCGCGGCGTCCCCGGGCTCGCTGTTCCTGGCGTGCCGTGGGCGAACTCATCACGGACTGAGGTTCGCAACGCAGGCCGTGGCACGAGGCGCACGCGCAGTGCTGTATGAACAGGCAGACGATGTCTCCGGCGATCTGGTTCGGCCGCTGGGTTCGCCCGGCAGCGGGGTGTATGTCGCCGCCGTTCCGCACCTGAGTCAGCATGTGGGAACGATCGCCGACCGATTCTTCGGCGCGCCGTCCCAGTCCCTGACCGTTGCCGGAATTACCGGTACCAACGGCAAGACCACCTGCGCCTGGCTGCTCGCGCAAGCCCTGCAGCACAGCAACCGGCCCGCGGCCTACATCGGGACGCTGGGCTTCGGTGTTCCTCCCTCGGTGACCCCCACCGAGCACACGACGTCCGATGCGGTGAGCGTTCACCGTCAGCTGGCCGAACTCAGGCAGGCGGGTGCGGAATGCGTTTGCATGGAGGTCTCCTCCCATGCCCTCGATCAGGACCGTGTGGCGGCGGTTCGATTCAACACGGCGGCCTTCACGAACCTGACCCGCGACCACCTCGATTATCACGGCACGCTGCAGGCCTACGGCGCAGCGAAGGCCCGTCTCTTCGATTGGCCATCGCTGACCCATCGGGTGATCAACATCGATGACGCCTTCGGCGCAAGTCTCGCCGCGCTACCCTCGAGCGCCCCTCTCGTGGTCACCACCCGCGCTGCGCGCACCCTGCCCGCGGAATTCCTCACCGCGCAGTTCGTGCGCGCAGTGGCCGTCAGGCCCGAATCCACGGGATTGACGATCTCCATCGCATCGAGCTGGGGTGATGCGACGCTTTCCGTGCCCCTGATCGGCGAATTCAACGTCGACAACGTCCTCACCGTGCTGGCCGTGCTGCTCGCCTGGAACCTGCCGCTCCCACGGGCTGTCGCCGCACTCGCCGGATGCAGTGCCCCGAGTGGCCGCATGGAGCTGTTCGGCGGTGGCGCATCCAGCCCGCTGGTCATCGTGGACTATGCGCATACGCCCGATGCGCTCGCCAAGGCATTGCAGGCCGCCCGCCTGCATTGTCGCGGCCGGCTGCGCGTTGTCTTCGGTTGTGGCGGAGATCGCGATCCAGGCAAGCGCCCGCAGATGGGTCGTGTCGCCGAGTCGCTCGCCGATGAAGTCATCATTACCGACGACAATCCGCGTACCGAGGACCCCACGCGCATCATCTCCGGCATTCTGGCCGGTTTGCACGATGCGCAGTCCGTGCTCATCGAGCATGACCGCGCCAAGGCCATCCGCACGGCCGTACGGCGTTCCAGATCCGATGACGTCGTGCTGATAGCCGGCAAGGGACACGAGGACTACCAGATCATCGGTACCCAGCGCCGTGCGTTCTCCGATCAGGCGGTCGTCAGCGACGCGCTGCAGGGGGATGCGCCATGAAGCGCACCCTCGCCGATTTCGCCCTGGCCTGCCAGGGAACACTCCGGGGCGCCGATCGCTCCTACAACGCCGTGTCCAGCGATACCCGCTCTCTTGCGGCAGGCGATCTTTTCGTGGCGCTGCGCGGCCCCCGTTTCAACGGCAACGAGTTCGTTGGCGCAGCGCTCGCTGCCGGAGCGGCCGGTGCACTCGTTGACACGGCGCAGAGCGCCGCTCTGGCGCAAATCGTCGTGTCGGATACCCAGCTGGCGCTGGAGCGCGCGGCGCATGCGTGGCGATCGCAGTTCGCCATTCCCGTGATCGGCGTAGCCGGCAGCAACGGCAAGACCACCACCAAGGAGATGACCGCCGCGATCCTGGCAGTGGCCGGCAGCTGCCTGGCGACGCGCGGCAATCTCAACAATCACATTGGCGTGCCTCTGACACTGCTGCGCATCGAACCCACGCACCGCTTCGCCGTCGTAGAGATGGGCGCCAATCGCGCGGGAGATGTGGCCGCCCTGGTCAAGGTGGCGCAGCCCACGGTCGGCATGATCACCAACGCCGGCGCCGAGCACCTGGAAGGATTCGGGAGCCTCGAGGGCGTGGCGCGCGCCGAAGGCGAGATGGTCGCGGGACTGAACCCGGGAGCAACTGCTGTCATCAATGCCGACGACGAGTTCGCGTCCCTGTGGCGCAACATGACACCCGCGCGGGTCGTGACGTTCGGCGTGCAGAAGCCGGCGGATTTCGCCGCGGTCGCAGTCAGCACGACCGTGGTGGCGGAGGGCTTCCTGACACGCTTCACGCTGACGAGTCCCGCAGGCCGCATGCCAATCGAACTGCGCATGGGCGGTCGCCACAACGTAGCCAACGCGCTCGCGGCCGCGGCGGCCGCCATGTCCGCCGGCGCAACGCTTGATGCTGTGGCCGCCGGCCTGGGCACGGTGCGTCCGGTTGCCGGGCGCCTGCAGTTCAAGAAGACCGCCAGCGGCGCCTGGCTGATCGACGACTCCTACAACGCCAACCCGAGTTCGGTGCGGGCCGGTATTGAAGTGCTTGCCGGACTGGACGGGCGCAAGTGGCTGGTGCTGGGCGACATGGCCGAGCTGGGCAGCTTCGCGGAGCAGTCCCACACCGAGGTCGGTGTGTTCGCGCGCGAGCACGGCATCGAGCGCCTGTTTGCTACCGGCAGTCTCGCGGCGCTTGCCGTCGAGAGTTTCGGCCGCGGAGGGCAATGGTTCGCGGAGGCCGGTGCGCTCGCCGAAGAGCTGCGCGGCGCGACGGCGGATGTTCGGATGCTCATCAAGGGGTCGCGCGTCAACAGACTGGAACGGGTCGTCGATGCGCTGGTCCCGAACGCGGGGCAGACGGGGGCTCACTAGAGCATGTTCAAGCTGGGCATAGCAAAATTTGGTGGGGCCGCAGCCGGCAAGAACCACGCTTGTAGCCGGCGGCCGAGCCCGATGTGCGCTGGATCTGCCGCAGGCAAAACCAGCCAGGTGAACTAGATGCTGTACTGGCTGGCACAACATCTGACGGGCTGGCGTTCAGGGTTCAACGTCTTCTCGTACCTGACCTTCCGCGCCATCCTGGCGACGGTTTCGGCGCTGGCGCTCTCGCTGCTGGTGGGACCGACCCTGATCGCCCGACTGTCGCGCTACCAGATCGGACAGGTCGTGCGCGACGATGGCCCGCAGACTCACCTCGTCAAGGCCGGCACGCCGACCATGGGCGGCACGCTCATCCTCGTGACCACACTGGTGAGCACGCTGCTGTGGGCCGAACTCAACAATCGGCTGGTGTGGACGGTGCTGGGTGTCACCTTCGCCTTCGGTCTGATCGGCTTCTACGACGACTATCTGAAGCTCGTCGTGCGCAACCCGAAGGGACTGATCGCGCGCTGGAAGTATCTGTGGCAGTCCGTCGCCGGCCTGCTTACCGCCGGTGCCCTGTATTTCACGGCCCAGAGCCCGGCCGAGACCACGCTGTTCCTGCCGTTCTTCAAGACCTTCGCCGAACCGATGTCGGCGGTGGCCTTCATCACGCTGGCCTATTTCATGATCGTGGGCATGAGCAACGCGGTGAACCTCACCGACGGGCTCGACGGGCTCGCCATCATGCCTGCCACGCTCGTCATCGCCGCGCTCGGCATTTTCGCCTATGCCACTGGCAACGCCGTGTTCGCCAAGTACCTGCAGATCCCCGAGGTGCGCTGCGCGGGCGAGCTGATCATCTTCTGCGGCGCCCTCGCGGGCGCCGGACTGGGCTTTCTGTGGTTCAACGCCTATCCGGCGCAGGTGTTCATGGGCGATGTGGGCGCGCTCGCCATCGGCGCCAGCATCGGCGTCATCGCCGTGATCGTACGCCAGGAAGTCGTCACTCTCGTCATGGGCGGCGTGTTCGTACTGGAAACCGCCTCGGTCATTCTGCAGGTGGGCTCCTTCAAGCTGCGCGGCAAGCGCATCTTCAAGATGGCGCCCATCCATCACCACTTCGAACTCAAGGGCTGGGCCGAACCCAAGGTCATCGTGCGTTTCTGGATCATCTCCCTGCTGCTGGTGCTGTTCGGCCTGGCGACGCTGAAACTGCGATGAGCACCCCCAACCCCAGACCGTCCTCGGCAGTGATCGTCGGCCTCGGCCGCACGGGGTTGTCCTGCGCGCGCTATCTGCGTGCGCTGGGTTGGAAAATCGCCGTGACCGACACGCGTGCGCAGCCCCCCGAGCTGGCAGGTCTGCGCGCGCTCGATCCGCAGATCCGGGTCAGCGCCGGTGGGCTGGATGAAAAGCTGCTGGACGATGCGCTGTGCGTCGTGGCATCTCCCGGCGTCTCGCTCTCGGAGCCCTTCTTCGTGGAGGCCCGCCAGCGCGGGCTTGAAATCGTCGGCGACATCGAGCTGTTCGCCCGGGCGGTGGATGCGCCGGTGGCCGGAATCACCGGCACGAATGGCAAGAGCACGGTGACGACGCTCGTCGGCCGGATGGCCGAGCGCGCCGGTCTGAAGGTGCGTGTCGGTGGCAATCTGGGCGAGCCGGCCCTCGACCTGCTGGCAGCGTCTCGCGGCGATGCCGAACCCACGCAGCTGTATGTGCTGGAGCTGTCGAGCTTCCAGCTCGAGGCCACGCACTCGCTGGACCTGCGGACCGCCACGGTCCTCAACGTGAGCCCGGATCACCTCGATCGCTATCCATCCGTGGAAGCCTACGCTGCGGCCAAGGCGCGCATCTTTGCCCGCTGCGACACCGCGGTGATCAATCTCGATGATCCGCTCGTCGTGGCGATGCCGCGCCCGGGTCAGCGGACTCTGAGTTTCTCGTTGCGCGCTTCGCTCGGTGCGGATTACTGCGTGGCCGAGCGTGATGGCCAGTGGTGGCTGATGCGCGGTACCGAGGCGCTGATGCCGGTTTCCGCACTGCGGATCAAGGGACTGCACAACGCAGCGAATGCTCTGGCCGCTCTCGCTCTGGGGGAGGCCCTGCAGCTGCCGATGCAGGCCATGCTGGCCGAGCTGACGGCCTTCCCGGGTCTGCCGCACCGCTCGCAGTGGGTGGCTGACATCCGGGGTGTCACCTACATCAACGACTCGAAGGGCACCAACGTCGGCGCCACGATCGCGGCGGTGAATGGGATGAGCGGACCGCTGATCCTGATTGCCGGTGGCGATGGCAAGAACCAGGACTTCGCACCGCTGGCGCAAGCCTTCAGGGGCAAGGTGCGTCATGCGGTGCTGATCGGGCGCGATGCGCGCGCCATTGCTCGCGCGCTCGATGGAGTCTGTACGCTCGAGCTGTGTGTCTCGCTCGAGGAGGCTGTCAAAGCGGCGGCGCGGGCTGCCCAGCCCGGGGACACCGTGCTGCTCTCGCCCGCCTGCGCCAGTCTCGACATGTTCCGGGACTACACGCACCGCGGTGCCGTGTTCACTCACGCAGTGGAGGAACTGGCAGCGTGAACGCCACCGCCGCAAGCTCAACCATGACTTTCGCCCGCTCCGGCAGAAGCTCAGGCGCCGTGCACCTCGATGCCGTGACCATCGCGATCGTTCTGGCGATCACGCTTCTGGGTCTCGTCATGGTGACGTCGGCCTCGGTGTCCATTGCCAGCAAGGACAGCGGTGAGGCGTTCTATTACCTCGAGCGGCAGTTGATCCTGATGTTCAGCGGCGGCGCCGCGGCTGCATTCCTGTTCTGCATCCGCACGGAACTGCTGGAGCGTCTGTCCATGCCGCTGCTCGTGACGGCCATCGTGCTGTTGCTGCTGGTCTTCATTCCGGGTCTCGGGCACATGGTGAACGGCAGCCGCCGCTGGGTGCGCCTGCTGGGACTCAACTTCCAGGCGTCCGAGCTCGCGCGCGTGCTGGTGCTGATTTATCTCGCCAGCTATGCGGTCCGGCGCGAAACCGAGCTGCGCACCACGTTCGGCGGTCTGGGCAAGCCGCTGCTGCTGCTCGGATTCGTGGGTGCGCTGTTGCTGGCGGAGCCCGACTTTGGCGCCGCGACGGTGCTGTTCGCGACGGGATTCGGCCTGCTGTTCCTGGCAGGCGCGCGCCTGCGCTACGTGATCGCGATGACCGTGATCGCCGCCGCCGGCTTCAGCGTGCTGGCGGTCAGCTCCAGCTACCGCATGCGCCGCCTGACGGCGTTCCTCGATCCCTGGGCGGATCCCTACAACAGCGGCTTCCAGCTGACCCAGTCGCTCATCGCCATCGGCCGCGGCCAGTGGTTCGGCGTGGGACTGGGCGAGAGCGTGCAGAAACTGTTCTACCTGCCCGAGGCGCACACCGACTTCCTGTTCGCGGTATTGGCGGAGGAGCTTGGACTTGCGGGGGTCGTTCTGACCCTCGCCCTTTTTCTCGCCCTGGTGTGGCGCAGCTTCCATATCGCGCGCCTGGCCTCCCAGGCGGGACTGAAGTTCCAGTCCTATCTGGCCGCCGCGTTCGGTCTGTGGGTGGGCATCCAGGCGTTCATCAACATCGGCGTCAACATGGGTGTGCTGCCGACGAAGGGGCTGACCCTGCCGCTGATGAGCTACGGCCGATCCAGTCTCATCGTCTCGCTGGCCTGGGTGGGGCTCCTGCTGCGCGTGTATCACGAGGCAATGATGGAGACGCGCGGTTCCGCGACCGTCCGCCGGCGTGGCGTTGCGATGGAGGGCGAATGAGCACGGTCGCCCGCCCCATTCTGATCATGGCCGGCGGCACGGGTGGGCACGTATTCCCCGCGCTCGCGCTCGCGCGCCTGCTGCGCGCGCGGTCGCTCGAGGTGGTGTGGCTCGGCACACGGCGCGGACTCGAGGCGCGGGTGGTGCCGGCGGAGCAGATCCCGATCGAGTGGCTGTCCGTGGGCGGATTGCGTGGCAAGGGACTTCGTACCCTGTTGGCGGCACCTTTCAAACTCCTGCTGGCTCTCGCACAGGCGCTGCGGATCATGTGGCGCCACCGCCCCGTGGTGGTCGTGGGCCTCGGCGGCTTCGTGACCGGCCCGGGTGGCGTCGCGGCCTGGCTGACGCGCCGGCCGCTTCTCATTCATGAACAGAACGCCGTCGCCGGCTTCACCAATCGCTGCCTGTCGCATCTGGCGCGCGAGGTCCTTGAGGCTTTCCCGGGCAGCTTCGGTCCCGGATCCCGTGCGCGCCTCATCGGTAATCCCGTGCGGGAG
>Ga0335069_10008386_pt1 | contig 14798 bp, 13 predicted proteins | sample Lox_Sample_11_FD_206714 | JGI IMG/M metagenome (GOLD analysis project Ga0335069, IMG submission 206714) | Soil microbial communities from Loxahatchee National Wildlife Refuge, Florida, United States - Lox_Sample_1.1 | ecosystem: Environmental > Terrestrial > Soil > Wetlands | place: USA... | reverse complement strand
AACCGGCGCTGAAACGAATGCGACGGCCGCGGGTCCATTTCTTGCGGTCCAGGAAATCGGCGGCAGAAGTAAAGTCGACGGGTGCGTAGCCGTCGGACACTCGGCCAGCGAAGTGGGCGTGCAGGCCCAGGATGTCATCGACGTCGAGCGAGTCAGAAGCAATGATCAGTTTGTCTTGAGGCTTCCGCCCTCGCGCTTCGAGCCAGCGAACATACTCATCGCCTGCGATGTAGGGGTTCTTGCTGTCAATACGCTGGCCGGTCCAGTCGGCGGTCCAGTCCGGGGCGCCGTCGAGAAATTGTGTGGTCCCGAATGTGTCGGGCAACATGATGCGGAGGGCGCCATCGTAGGTCTGTTGCCATTGCTCCAGAACTTTGTACTGCGAGGCCTTCAAAGCCTTGTCGTTGTCAGTCAGGGCGGCGAGGACCATGGGGATTTCGTGGGCGTTCGTGCCAATGGCTTCGAGGTCGTGCTTGTGGGCGAGGAAGGCATTCGATGTTCCGATGAAGGCCGAGCCCAGGTTTGCGGCCATGGCGATGACCGCGTATTCCTGCCAGAGGAAGCTGTGCCTGCGGCGCGTGCCGAAGTCGGCAACCATGAGGTCAGGAATGCCGCGCAGGCGCTCGATCTTGCTCCAGAGTTTTGTCTTCGCGCGCGCATAGAGGATGTCCAGGCCGAATTCGCGCAGGTTTTTGAGGCTGGCGCGGGTCTTCAGTTCGCTCAAGATAGGTACGACATATAACTCCCACATGGTGGTTTCGGGCCACAGGCCGTCGAAGGTGAGGTGATATTGGCCATCATTGACGGTGAGTTCGTAGTCGGAGAGACGGAAATCCTGCTCAAGCCATTCGAGAAAGGCAGGCTCGAAAATTCCGCGGCGGCCGTAGAACGTGTTGCCGGCGAGCCAGACCAGTTCCGACCGGCGAAAGCGCAGGCGTCGAACGTGATCCAACTGGTGTGTAAGTTCTTCCCGCGAGAACATGTCAGCGAGACGCACGGCGCCGGTGCGGTTGACCACGGAAAACGTGACACGAGTTTTGGGGTAACGCTTCCAGATGAACTGGAGCATCAGCAGTTTGTAGAAATCGGTGTCGAGCAGGGAGCGGATGACCGGGTCCAATTCCCAGTTGTGATTGTGGGCCCGCTCGGCGAAGTTGACGATCATTGCGTAATATCCTCAACTGGCGCGGGAAGAAATGCAACCGGTTCGGGACGATGCCGTCTCTAGAATCTTGCGCTCTACCAAGGACACAAAGATACATGAAGGAAAATCAAGACTCGCTCGCCAATCACGTATGGGTTGTGACAAGCCACTAGGAGGCAGGTTTATGCAGCAACTTCTGAACCTCGGCTTCGATGATAGATACGTTGGTGGCGCCGATATGGCGGGAGGTGATGTGGCCTTCGCGATCGATGACGAAGGTGATGGGCAGGCCGAGGATGCCTCCGTATTGATTGGCGAGTTGCGGGGTGGCGCGCGCGACAGGGTAGTTCATTTTGAATTTTTGCTGGAAGGTGCGGACGGAGTCATCGTCGTCGTCCATGGAGAGGCCGATGAGCTGCACGGTTTGCGGATACTTGTTTTGCATTTCGATGAAGTGGGGAATTTCTTCTTTGCAGGGCTCGCACCAGGTGGCCCAGAAATCGAGGACGACGACTTTGCCGCGCTGATCGGAGAGTCGAAGCGGGTGGCCGGAAATGTCGGTGAGAAAAAATTCAGGGGCAAGTTTGGATGACGCTGCGGGTGCGTGGTGTTTGTTGCGGAAGGCAAGCCATGCGAAGAAAAGCAGGGCGAGTGCAAGGAGGATCGCGGCCTTTCGCATGGAACTATTGATCGCCCTTGGCGATCGGATAACCCTTGTTGACCCAATCGGCGCCGAAATTTTCGGCCATGTAGAGGACCCTCACATTCGTGAAGCCAAGTTGTGTGAGTGCTTCGTAGGCAGGGTTGACGGTGGGGCAGTGGCTCCAGGGACAACAGCCGCAGTAGAGAACGATGGAAGTCTTCTTCGGCAGTTTGGCGACACGCTGACGCAGCCGCTCGATGCCTTCCGCGGAATTTCCCGCGCCGACATATTCGGATCCAGGAATGTGGGCCTGGATGTAGAACATGTGAGAACCGACGTGCAGGAGTAAGGGAACGGATTTCTTGGCGGCGAGAAGCTGGTTCAGTTCGGAGGTGGAGATTGTTTTGAGGTTGGTGCTGTCGGCGGCGTGGGCGAGGAGGCTGGCAGCGACGGTGATTAAGGCGAGAAGAGAGAAGTGCCGAACGAATGGTCGTAGGTGAAGAGACATACAGCTATTATCCGGTGGGATCTGTTGGATGAGCAAATGGGACGGAAAGCAAGCGGAAAATGGAGGCGCGGCAGAGCGCACGAAAGGGCGAGGAGGCGAGCGTTTTGAGCAGCTTACGCGGCTGTTCAAGTACCTCCGTACCGTCTCTAGTACCTTGGTTACGGGCATGGTGGTGCCCGGAGGGTAGGGCGAGCGTTAACCACAACCGACTGTATTCTCTAGGTTCACAAACCACTACATATAGATTTCTTCTGCAACTCCAATTTTTGTCGATTCCAGAAAACACCAAAAAAACCCAGTAAAACCAGGACATTCGCGGGAAGAGGCCCGTGGATGCGGTTGAGATATGCTCAGCCTACGAAAACACACACCGGAAGCATTCTGGAATGGGGGAATCGTTCCAATGTTTTCGGCGTGGACGGTAAGAAAGAGTGGGCTGGAGCCGATAGCAGTGGAAGTGGGAAACAACATGAGCGACTCGCGGGAAGTAATGAATATCCGGCAAGCTTCGCAGTATCTCGGTGTAAGTCCGGACACTCTGTACAAGTACGTGAATGAGCAAAGCATCCCGGCGTTCAAGCTGGGGAATCGGTGGCGGTTCAAGAAGTCGAAACTGGATCAGTGGATGGAAGAGCAATCGACGGACACTGAGACGCGGGGCAGGAAACGAGGCAAGGCAGCGACGAAGGCTGCCGGCCAGCAGTAGCAACGGCCGGCGCGAATGCCGGCGCAACAGAAACCAGCCGGGCAACCGGTGCGATACGAGGCGAAGACATGTTTGGATTCGGAGCGAAAACGATCGTAGGTCTGGATGTGGGCTCTTCGAGCATCAAGGCGGTCGAACTCAGGAAGACGCGGGCGGGGATCGAAGTCGCGCACCTGGGACTGGAGCCGATTGCTCCGGATATCGTCGTCGATTCGATGATCGTGGACTCGGGAACGGTCTCGAGCGCGATTGCCAAACTTTTCACAGAAACCGAAATCAAGTCGAAAGCGGTGGCGACGGCGGTCAGCGGCCACTCGGTGATCGTGAAGAAAATTTCGTTGCCTTCCATGAGCGATCAGGAACTGGCGGAGACGATTCAGAAGGAAGCCGCGCAGCACATTCCATTCGATCTGGCGGACGTAAACCTGGACTACCAGATTCTGTCCGATGACGCCGGCAACCCGAACATGGATGTCCTGCTGGTTGCGGTCAAGAAGGACAAGATCTTGAACTACACCAACGTACTCTCGATGGCGGGGAAGACACCCGCTATTGTGGACATCGATGCGTTGGCCTTGCAGAACTGCTACGAGTACAACTATGAGCCAGCGCCGACGCAGGTGGTGGCGTTGCTGAACCTGGGCGCGAGCGTGATGAACATCAACATCGTCAAGGGGACGACTCCTTTGTTCCCGCGCGACGTTTCGGTCGGGGGACATCAGTACACGGACTCGCTGCAGAAGGAACTGGATTTGAGTTTTGACGATGCCGAGTCGCTCAAGCTGGGCCGCAAGGTAGGCACGGTGCACGACGACGCGAAGACGCCGATTCTGCAGCAGGTAACAGAAATCATCGTGCTGGAAATTCAGAAGACATTCGACTTCTTCCGCGCCAGCGCGACCGGCGAGCATATCGAGAAGATTTACCTGGCCGGCGGTTCGGCGAAGGTGCCGGGACTGGTGGAAGCTCTGCGGCAGGAGTTCTCGATGCCGGTGGAGCTGTTCAATCCGTTTCAGAAAGTGGTGGCGCCAGCAGACGGCGCGGCGGCGCAGCTGGTGGAACAAAACGCCGGGCAGTTGGCGGTGGCGGTGGGCTTGGCCCTGAGGAGCTTTGAAAAACTATGATCCGAATTAACCTGCTGGGTGCTCCGAAACCGAAAGGCAAGAAAGGCGCGGCAGTCACCGTGCCGTCAATCGATCTGGGGGGCGGCGGCGGCTCGCCGCTCATCGCGATTGCGGCGGTACTGATCATTGCCGGCGTTTTGAACGCGGGCTACTGGTACAAGCTGGACCGCGAGAAGAAGACGATCGAAGCGCAGATGCGGGTCGCCGAGCAGAAGAATCGCGAGCTGGCCGACATCAAGGCGCGGTATCTCGAACGTCAGAAGCAGGCCGATGCCTACAAGCGGCGCGTGGACGTAATCGACCAGCTCCGGCAAAACCAGGTCGGTCCTGTGAGCCTGCTCGCCATGATCGGCGACACCGTGAACGGAACCGAGGCGGTGTGGCTGAACAGCATGCAGGATCAGGGAGCGAATGTGGCGATTGACGGCACGGCGCTGTCGAGCGACGCGGTTGCGAACCTGATCACGAATCTGCAGAAGACGGGATATTTCCGCAACATCGAAATCAAGGAAAGCTATCAGGACGAGGCTGTAAAAGACATGCAGGCATTTCAGTTCACTCTGACCTGCGAAAAAGCGAAGTCGTAAAAGGCGGAACGACCATGAATCTTGGCGAACTGACTGGAATAAAGCTTTGGGGAGTTCTGGTGCTGGGAGCGGCGCTGGTGACGGGAGGGCTGTATTACACGGTCTTCAAGTCGCAGCGGGAAGCGAACCAGACGGCGCAGACCAAACTGCAGGCCAAACTTCGCGAGAACGCGGAACTGGAAGCCTACCGGCCGAAACTGGCGGATATCGAGCGGCAGCTGGCGAGCCTGAAGCAGCAGCTCGAAATCGAGCGGCGCATCGTGCCCGACGAGAAGGAAGTGGACAACTTCATGCGCATGGTGAGCGGCGAAGCGCGCAAGGCCGGCGTGGAAGTCCGGCGTTACACGGCGAAGCCGTACGCGGCGAAAGAGTTCTATACGGAAGTGCCCTTCGAAGTGGAATTCGACGGGCCGTACTATTCGATGCTGAGTTTCTTTGACCGTCTGGGCAAAGTGGAGAGGATTGTGAACGTGTCGAACCTGCTCGTGTCTACGACGCGGAAGCCGGGCGACGCGAAGGTAAAACACGTGTACCAATACGCTGCGGGAGAAAGCGTAGTGGCGACGTGCATGACGACAACATATTTCAGCCGCGATCTGGATCCGGCGGGGCCGGCGAAAGCCGCGGCACCCCCGGTGAAGAAATAGGGAGGGCAGGATGAAGCTGACGGCGACAATTTTGGCATGCGGTCTGGCCGCGGGGCTGGCCTCGGCGCAGAATTTCAGCGTTATCCAGAACACGCGGGAGAAGATGCAGGGTGTCCGCGACAACGCGGCGGCGGCTTCGAATGCGGCGCTGGGCGTGCAGGACAGCGCCCCTTCGGCGGCGGAAGCGCTGCATAAGACGGTTGCTCCGGCGAAAGCCTCCTCGGCTCCGGCGGTGAAGCCCGTTAGCGCCAAGACAGGGAAGGCTGATGCCGCGAAAGTGAAGGCAGCGCCAAAGAGTGCGGCGCCGAAATCAGATCCGATGAGCGCAAAGGCGGCGGCTCCTGCGAGCGCGCCAGCGGCGAGCACGGCTCCGGTTGCGAGTGTTGTGCCGGAAGCGGCGGCGAACGACGACAAACCGGGAGAGAACAAGTGGAGCGCGGGTGGGAAGCGCGATCCATTCATCAGTCCAGTGGTTCAGCGAGCCAATGGCGGATCGGGTTGCAGCACGGGTAAGAAGTGTCTCGAGATTGGCGACATCAATCTGCGGGGCGTTGTGCACTCGGAAGCTGGATTTATCGCGGTCGTGAGCAACGGGCTGAACAAGGCCTATTTCCTGCGGGAAAACGATCCGGTATTCAACGGATACGTAGTGAAGATCACGGGCGATTCGATTGTGTTCCAGGAAACACTGCAAGACCGGTTGGGCAAGTCGTTTACACGCGAAGTCACGAAGAAGATCACGACCCCGGCCGTTTAGGCCTGGAGAAGAAACGATTTTGAGAAACACATGGAGGCGAAACGGCCTCGCATGGGGGGATAGGGAAATGCGAAAGCAACTGCTGGGTCTCATTGTTCCGCTGATGGCGTTCGTGCTAATCGCCTCGGCGGCTGACATGACGGGTAAAGGGGCGGCGGCGAGCGCGCAACTGCAACGGCTCGAAATCGCCCACGGCCAGGACGGCCTGCGTGTGGAATTCCGGGCAAAAGGCACGCTGGCGCCCAAAGTGACCACGCTGGAATCTCCTGCGCGAGTGGTTGTTGACCTTCCCAACACGGTGATGGCGACGTCGCAAGGCCACATCCATGTTGGCCAGGACGGCGTGAAGGATGTGCGCATCGGCATGGACGGCAAGGGCAACACCCGTGTGGTGGTTGACCTGGCCGCCGCTCGCGGTCACGAGATGCTGGCCGGCGCCGATGGCAACTTCTCATTAAAGATCACGGCCGATGCGGTGGCTCCACGCCACGTAGCGGCCGAGAAAAAGGCTAGCGCTGCGCCGAAACTGGTGATGGCATCGGCCTCGGTGACGCCAGCACAGTCGGTGCCCGCACCGGCGACGACAGTTCCGGCGGCTCCGGCGCCCGCGACCTCGAACGTTCCGGCGGCTCCGGTAGCAACGGCGAGTCCGGACAAAGCTTCAGAGTTCGCGTTTGTGGAACCGACGTATGCCGCGAAGGCGCAGGAAGCAGCCAGCCGCTTTGCCGATAAGACGGCGGCGGAACTGGTGGCCACCAATGCCCATGCAGCTATGCAGGGTGACCAGGCGATTCAGCCGGCGGTGAACCTGGCGGCCGAGCAGAAGAAGCAGATGGAAACGAAGTCAGCCTCGAGTGGGCCGAAGTACACGGGCGAACCCATTTCGGTCAACCTGAAGGATGTCGACCTAAAGGACTTCTTCCGCTTGATTCACGAAATCAGCGGGTTGAACGTCGTACTGGATCCGAACGTTCACGGCAGTCTGACGATCGTTCTCGACGATGTGCCGTGGGATCAGGCGCTGGACATCGTGCTGAAGAACAACGATCTGTCACGGCAGCTGGAAGGCAATGTGCTGCGCATCGCAACAGTCGAAACTCTGCGTCACGAGGCCGAAAGCCGCCGGGCGCAGATCGATGCGGAAGCCCTGGCAGTCGACAAAGTTACGATTACGCGCTTCCTGAGCTACGCGCACTCGAAGGACGTTCTCACCACCATCAAGAAGTTCCTCAGCCAGCGCGGCGACGTAGTTTCCGACGAACGTACGAATTCGCTGATTGTTTCGGATATTCCGGCGGTACTGCCGCAGATTGACCGCATCATTCAGCAGATGGACCGCAAGACGCAGGAAGTGGAAATCGAAGCCCGCGTGGTCGCGGCGACCCGCAGCTTCGCGCGCGACATCGGTACTCAGCTCGGTCTTGGCTGGGGCAACGGTGTGACGGCCATCGGCGGCGACCAGAGTGTCGGAACCACGCCGACCACGATCGGCACGGGTTTGGTACCGAATCCGATGTACATCATCAGCAGCGGTTCAACCAACGGCTCGCAGATTCCGCTGTTCTCGAACCTCGGCGTACCGGGTCCGACCAGCGGTTTCCAATTCGTCAACGCATCGAACAACATGCGAATCGACTTCCTGCTCACCATGGCGGAGTCGCGAGGTCTGTTGAAGATTCTCTCGCGGCCGCGCATCGTGACCCAAAACAACATTCAGGCGATCGTGAAGCAGGGCGTGCGCGTGCCGGTTGTAACGGCAGCGCAGTTGGGTGGCCCGGCGACTGTAACGTATGTGGACGCCATGCTGCGGCTCACAGTCACTCCTCAGATCACGTCGGAAGGCACCATCTTCCTGAACGTGGATGTGGAGAACACGCTGCCTGACTTCGGTCACCAGATCAACGGCAACCCGTCGCTGATCACGCAACAGGCGACGACGCAGGTGCTGGTCACCGATGGCGGAACCGTGGTGATTGGTGGCGTAATCGAGACGAACAACTCACTGGCAATCGCGCAGGTGCCGCTGCTTGGCGACATTCCGTACCTTGGGAACCTGTTCAAGCGCCGGACGGTGTCGACTTCAACGCAGGAGCTGATTTTCTTCATCACTCCGCGCATCGTGCAGACATAGTTAACCCTTACAACCAACAGTTCGCCGCCGGAGTTCTCGGAAAAACAGCCGAGACTCCGGCGGTCGTGCTTTCTGACACCTTCCTGGCGAACTGATCCGCCGGCCTTGCAACGGGCTTACTGGAAGAACTCGCTCATGTTTGCGGCCGATTTCGCTTTGCCGGGAAACTTGGTTAGCCCAAGTCCCTGCATCATGAGGCGAAGTGTGTTCTGGTGCTGGTAGAGCGTGGCGGACTGGTAGCCGGGCTTAGAAAATTTCGGGCTAATGGCAACCCAGGCAACACGGCCGCCGCCATGAGAGTTATCGTTCGCGGACTCGCCGAAAACAATGATCAACAGGTCACCGCTCTTGAACGTTGCACTCTTAATCAGCGGGTCGATGTTGGTTTTGAGCCATGTGTCGGCGATGCTGAGCTGACAGTCGTGCGCGTCATTACAGAGGTTGGGGGTAATGAAGGAATAGTCAGGGAATGCGTCATTCTGGAGGTCGGTGGCGAACTGTGTAAAGGGCACAAGATTCAGGATCTGGGACTGGCTGTTGAGCACGTCAGACATGTAAGAAAGCGGGCAATGGCGGCGGGCGTACTTGCCAACGTCGGGCTTCACGTAACCAGCGTAAGGAAGACTTTCTGCGTAAGCCTTCCAGGTCTGGCCCGCGGTGAGGAGATGGCGCACCACGTTGTCAGCCTTCACCGTGCCGGAATAGCTGTCGTTGTTGGTAATGATCTTCCCGGTGGTGAGCATGAAGTAGTTGCCGAGCGAAGGATGCGTGTTGGCGTAATACTGCGTGGCCAGGCCGTAGCTGTTGATTAGCCCGTTGAGATAAGGCATCGATTTGTTGCCGATCACACTGGAGTAGTTGGTGTTTTCTTCGAGGACGATGAAAACGTGGTTGAAACGGGGAAGGGTTTGAGCGAACGCGAGGGCAGCGGCGAACAGCGGGAAGCAGATGAGAAAGCGAAAGCGGGGCATAGCGCCTCCCAGATCGACGGAACTCGTCGGCACATTGTTGGGCACGCTTGAAGTGAAGTCAAGAACGAGACGGTTAACGCGCGGTTAATTCGGAGTGGTTGGTAGCGGTCGGCGGCGGCGAATCGGAGCTGAACTGGCCTGCTACACTCGGCGAATGGAACGAAATACGATGGATCACATGGGCCGCGTGCGGAAACTACAGGAACGCTTGCCGGAATCGGGTCTTGATTGCTTTCTTGCCACGCACTTACCGAATGTTCGCTATCTAAGCGGGTTTTCCGGGAGTGCGGGTGCGCTGCTAGTTTCCGAGCGGGGCGCGACTCTGTTTACCGATGGACGGTACCGGACGCAGGCGGAGGAAGAGGTTCGCGGGGCGCGGGTCGTCATTGGCGCGAAGGCTCCGGCGGTGGCGGCAGCGGAGTGGATGGCGGCGCATGGTGGAAAGACATCTGTCAGAAGTCGGATGGGAAGTCAGAACCGGCCTGTTATCGGAATCGAAGGGGAAACGCTTACAGTGGGCATGCGGGACCGGGTGGCAGCGGCTCTGCGCGGGAAGGCGCGGGTAAGGTCTGCGCCGGACCTCGTCGGGCGCGCGCGGATGGTCAAGGACGCGGCAGAGCTTGCGGCAATCCGCCGCGCTGCGAAGTTGGGCGCGAGTCTGCTCCGAATTGCATGCGAAGAGATTCGTCCGGGCAAGAGGGAAGTGGAAATCGCCGCAGCGATGGAGTACGAGGCTCGGCGGCAGGGAGCGGAGGGGATGTCGTTCCCGACGATTCTGGCCGCGGGGGAGCGATCGGCAGTGGTGCACGGGCGCGCGTCGCAGGTGCGCATTCCGCGGCGTGGGTTCGTGGTGTGCGACTTTGGTGTTATACTCGCCGGTTATTGCTCGGACCGGACTCGTACTGTGCACGTCGGACGGCCGTCGAGTAAAGCGCGCCAGTTTTACGGCGCAGTGCTGGAAGCGCAACTGGCGGCGATCGATGCGGTGCGGGCGGGAGTGACTGCTGAAGACGTGGATGCTGCAGCCCGTAACGTTCTCAAGAAGCGGAAGTTAGCTCGTTACTTCACCCACTCCCTGGGGCATGGTTTAGGATTAGAGATTCACGAATCGCCCCGGATCGCGGCTGGACAAGGGTTGGTGCTTGAACCCGGAATGGTGATTACCATTGAGCCGGGTGCCTATGTTCCCGGGAAGTGGGGCGTGCGCATCGAGGATGTCGTGGTAGTGACCGACTCCGGGTGCGAGGTGCTGGCGCCAGACGACAAGGATCTGGTGGTGATCTGAAAGCTCGGCGCGGGAGCGAGGGTTCGTCGCTTCACTCGGGGTGACAGCGTTCTCTTGAATATTCCATGAATCAAAAAGAGCTGAAGGAACTCATCGAGTTCTTAATTGAGAAGGATGTTGCCGAGTTCGAGTTGGAGCGCGGCGACGTTAAGGTAAAGATCAAGCGGGCTGGGGAACACCATGTCGTGGTGGCGCCTGAGGCGCGATATGTTCCGATGACCCCGGCCGTTGCGGTGCCAGTCGCAACGCACCCGAGTATAGCTCCATCGACCGGATCCCCGGCCCCATCTGCGCCTCCGGTCGCTCCTGAGCCGCAGGAAGACTTGCATATCGTGAAGTCGCCGATTGTCGGGACATTCTACGAAGCGCCTTCGCCGGGCGCGCCTCCGTTCGTCAAAGTGGGCGACATGCTGGAAGTCGGCCAAGTGCTATGCATCGTCGAGGCCATGAAGCTGATGAACGAGATCGAGTGCGACGTGGCCGGGGAACTAGTGAAGAAGATTGTCACGAATGGCCAACCGATTGAGTACGGGCAGGAACTGTTTGCGGTGAGGAAGAAATAGAGAAGCTCCAAGTTCCAAGCCCTAAGCTCCAGGGAGAATCGATGCAGTAGATATGCCGCATTTCCTTGGAGCTTGGCGCTGAGGGCTTGGAGCTGTTTTCGTTATGTTCAAGAAAATCCTGGTCGCGAACCGAAGCGAGATTGCTCTGCGCGTGATTTGCGCGTGCAAGGAGCTGGGGATTCGCTCGGTTGCAATTTACAGCGATGCGGACCGCAACTCGCTGCACGTGCGCTTTGCGGACGAGGCAATCTGCATCGGCCCGCCGCAGCTGGCGAAGAGCTACTTGAACATCCCAGCCGTGATCAGCGCCGCTGAAATCGCGAATGTGGACGCGATTCATCCCGGATATGGACTGCTTTCGGAAAACGCGAACTTTGCCGAGGTTTGCCGCGCGTGTGGAATTAAGTTCATCGGGCCGACCCCGGACGTGATCCGGCTGATGGGCGAGAAGGAGAAGGCCCGGGCGGCTATGAAGCAGCATGGCGTGCCGATTCTGCACGGTTCGGACGGCGTGATCGGCTCGGAAGGCGAGGCGGAAGAGTGGGCGCGGCAGGTCGGGTTCCCGGTCATCATCAAGGCGTCGGCGGGTGGCGGCGGGCGCGGCATGCGCATTGTGCGCAATGCGGAGGAGTTGCCTGGTTTGTTTAGGCAGGCGACTTCGGAAGCGGCGGGCGCGTTTGGCAACGGCGATCTCTACATGGAGAAATACGTTGAGAACCCCCGCCACATCGAATTTCAGGTGCTGGGTGACGAGCACGGAACGGTGGTCAGCCTGGGCGAACGTGAGTGCTCGATTCAGCGGCGGCATCAGAAGTTGCTGGAGGAATCTCCGTCTGTGATGGTGACGCCGGAGATGCGCGCTGAGATCGGCGGGATCCTCAGCAAGACGCTGAGCGCGGTCGGGTACCACAATGCCGGGACGATTGAATTTCTGATGGATCAGAATCGGAAGCTCTATTTCATCGAGATGAATACGCGCATTCAGGTGGAGCATCCGGTGACAGAGATGGTGACGGATGTCGACCTGGTGAAGAGCCAGATCATGATCGCCGCAGGCGCGAAGATGAATGATGTGCTGCAGGGGCCAGTTTTGCATCGCGGGCATGCGATTGAATGCCGCATTAATGCCGAGCATCCGGAGAAGTTCACGCCGTCAGCAGGGAAGATCAAGACCTTTAATCCGCCGGGAGGCACCGGGGTAAGAATTGACACGGCGGCCTATGCGGAGGGGACGATCCCTCCGTACTACGATTCGCTGATTGCGAAGCTGGTGGTGCGCGGCAAGGATCGCAATGAGGCGATTTTGCGCATGGGCCGTGCGCTCGAGATGTTTATCGTCGAAGGAATCTATACGACGATTCCGCTGCATCGGCGGATTCTGGCGGACCCGGAGTTTCGTGCGGGGAAGATTGATACGGGATTTATTGAGAGGTTCTTGGCGAAGAAATAGGCAGTTATTTGATGGGAAAGGCTTACCAATTAACCTGCACTGAATTTCAATCGTTTTACCTCTGAGCGATTCGATGCTGCGGTCAATAGGGTCAGCACAATCCAACAAATTGTTTTTGGCCGCCTTTCGCGCAGAAACAGTATTGATGGTGACGAAGTAGTTCTTGTCCGAGAGCCGATTCCAAGCACCTAAGGGTACTCTGCTGTCGTCAAATCTCGCCACGTTGTTTCGGTCAACCAGTTTCTCATCTTGGCCGAGAAAGACATCCCTGAATGGTGCGTTGTACTTGCCTTGGCCCGGCAATGCATCTCCGTCGAAATAAGCGATAACGAGCACTGATTCGCCAATGCTGTGGAGTTCTTCTTCCGCTTGGTCAGATAGCTTAACTGCAATCGCAAACTGTGGCACTTCGACTGTCTTGCCGGTGAGTTCTTTCGCGATACGACTCGAACAGGAAACACCGAACAGGAACACCGACAAAATGAGTGAGAAAGTTTGCGGTCACTATACAGAACCGTCTCAAAAGCTTGTGAGCCATGACATTGGCAATACTGTGCCTCTTTCGTGATTGAATCAAGGTACCGCAAACAGCGATCACGTCAAATACCTGCTTCTGCTCAATGCAGCCGTGGGTGCTGACGTTCCGCGCGGAAACGACTAAACTGCGAAGGCGAACCATGCTTCTTCCTTGCCTCTACGCAATTCTCGATGCCGCTTGCTTCCCCCAGGCAGACATCATGTTCGCCGCTGCCGAGGAACTCGCCGGCGCTGGCGTCACTCTTCTTCAGTACCGCAACAAGTCCGGCAACGCGCGGCGGATGCTGGAGGAAGCGCGGGAACTGAAACGTCTTGTGGGTTCGCGCGTTCGGCTGATCATGAATGACCGGGCGGATTTGTGTGTGGCGGCGGATTTTGATGGATTGCATTTGGGGCAGGATGATCTTTCTCCAGGGGCGGCTCGGATGATTATCGGGGATTCGCCCTCAGCGGCTAAAGCCGCGAGTAGTGGTGGTCCGCTGGCGGCACGAGTGGAACGCAGAACTCGCTGCCTGGGGGTCTCCACGCATAATCCGGAGCAGTTGGCCGTCGCCGACAAGACTTCGGCGGACTATCTTGCGATCGGCCCGGTGTTCGGCACGTCTAGCAAGGAGAATCCCGATCCCGTCGTCGGCCTCGAAGGCGTGCGGCGGGCGCGGGAATTGACGCGCAAGCCGCTGGTGGCGATTGGTGGGATTACGCGCGCGAATGCCCGGTCGGTGATCGAGGCGGGGGCCGACGCGGTGGCGGTGATATCTGACTTGATACGGGAGCCGCGCAAATCGGCAGAGGAATTTTTGCGGGTTCTGGGGTAAAGTGGGAAGCTCCTACGGTGTAGCGGACACTTTTGTCCGCGATGGCCGCGATTGGAGCTACATTTTGCGCGGACAAGAGTGCCCGCGCTACCTGACAAGATGAGTACTGACATTCGGCCCTCCACGCAACCCACGGCTCCCAGCGACTGGGAGCGGCATACCCATCAGGACAAAGAGCTCGTCAAAGCGCTCGGGCTGACCAGTTCGACCATGCTGGTCATGGGTTCGATGATCGGGTCGGGGATTTTCATCGTTTCGGCGGAGATCGCTCGCGAAACGCAATCGCCGGCGTTGCTGATTGGCGCGTGGCTGATCACCGGCTTTCTGACGATTGTGGGCGCGCTGTGCTACGGAGAACTGGCGGCGATGATGCCGCGCGCCGGCGGACAGTACGTTTACCTGCGCGAATCGCTGGGGCCACTGTGGGGCTTCCTCTACGGGTGGACCCTTTTTCTCGTCATTCAGACCGGCACGATTGCCGCTGTGGGCGTGGCTTTTGGCAAGTTCCTGGGAATTTTCTGGCCTGCGATTTCCTCGAGCAACTGGATTCTGCATTTCTGGAAAGTCCCCAAGTTCCCGGTAGGGCCTATGGTGCTGGGGGGCATGGATGTCGGGTTGAACACGCAGAACCTGGTCGCGATCTTCGTGGTCGTAGTTCTGTCAGTCATCAACATCTTTGGTGTTAAGACGGGCGCGGCGATTCAGAATGTATTCACCACGGCGAAGGTTTCGGCGCTGCTGGGGCTGGTGATTTTTGGAATTTTCCTGGGGCGCAATGCGCTGGCGTTGGCGGCGAATTTCAACGGCCACTTCTGGACGAACGCCGGGCTGGGCGCGCTGCACGACGTCGGCGGGGGAGTTCTTGTTTCTACGCTCACTGTGGTGGCGATCGCGCAGGTAGGATCGTTGTTTTCCGCCGACGCCTGGAAC
>Ga0335069_10008384_pt1 | contig 14800 bp, 12 predicted proteins | sample Lox_Sample_11_FD_206714 | JGI IMG/M metagenome (GOLD analysis project Ga0335069, IMG submission 206714) | Soil microbial communities from Loxahatchee National Wildlife Refuge, Florida, United States - Lox_Sample_1.1 | ecosystem: Environmental > Terrestrial > Soil > Wetlands | place: USA... | reverse complement strand
TTCGCCGACCACGCGAGCGCTGATCAGCAGTAGCCGCGACGACCACATCGAACAGCGGATCCGGCCGGTATGCCCTTCGGCGAACTTCACCTCGGCCGTCATGGCCCGGTCGATCCGCGGGTCTCTCAATTTCGCCTGTGCCGAAACGACTTCCGGGGTGGAACCGCCGAACGTGCGGACCATGTGGACCGCGTAACACCCGGCGTCCATCGTCGCCCCGCCCGCCAGCGAGTAGTTGTAGCGGATGTCAGAGAACTTCGGCAGCGGGAAGCACAGGGCGGCCTCCACCCGGGTGAGCTTGCCCAGCTCACCCGAGGCGATGATCTCCTCGACGCGCCGGCTCAGCGGGTGATAGCGATAGTGGAAGGCCTCCATCACCACGCGATCGGAATTCTTCGCCAATTGCGCGATTTCGCGCGCCTCGGCGGCGTTGGCGGTGAACGGCTTTTCGCACAAGACGTGCTTACCGGCGGCGAGCGCGGCCCTGGTCCACCGGCCGTGCAGGCCGTTCGGCAGCGGGATGTAGACCGCGTCGAGCTCTGGGTCGGCGATCAGTGCGTCGTAACTTTCGTGCACCCTGCCGATGCCGTGTTTCCTCGCGAAGGCCTGCCCCCGCGACGCATCGCGTGCCGCTACGGCGGCCACCTCGACATCGCTGTTTTCCTTCGCCGGGTTGACGAGCGCCAGCGGCGCGATGCGGGCGGCGCCCAGGATCCCGAACCGGATCGGAGCCCCATTTTGCGCCACGGATCAGACGCTAGCACTTGGTCACCTCTGCCGCGGCCATCGTCGAAATCGACGTTAGCGCGCGGTTTACCCGCACTTTTGCGCGCTAACCCCGATCTCGGCGCCTGGTCCTGATCGTGGCGACCCGCTTCGCCCGGCTAGGCCGCGCTCGCGATCACCACTTAGCGGCGCGCGAATGCGGGCGCGCGCTCGGGCCGGACCCCGACGCCGATGAAATACGCGGGCAGGACCGCCAGCCACGGCAGCCGCTCCATCACCCTGAACAGGGCCGCGGGCGGGGTCGGGTCCTGGCCGCGCAGGAGTGGGCCGAGCAACTGTCTCTGCAGCACCCGTTGCACCGCTTGGGTCACCGCGGTGGGAAACAAGCGGCGTCGCCGGACCGCCGCCAGGTCGCGAACCGTGACCCGGTGCTGCCGCAGCGGTTCGGCCAACAGAGTCGCGGCGGCGACGGCGTCCTGGACTGCCAGGTTGATGCCGACGCCCCCGAGCGGCGACATCGCGTGCGCCGCGTCGCCGATGCACAGCAGGCCATCGGTGTGCCAGGGACGCAGCCGATCCACCCGGACATCAAGGTGCTTGATGTCGTCCATGGACGTCAGCGCCGCCACCGACCCGGCGGACTCCGGCAGCAGCGCGCTGACGTCACGGCGGAACGCCTCGATACCCCGCGCGCGCAATTGGGCGTCGGTCCCCTTGGCGCCGAGGTAGGCGATCTGGTCGTAGCCCTCGCGCGGAATCACGCCGAGCGCCTTGCCGGGGGCGACGCGAGGCAGGAAGGAGAATTCCGCGGCGCCCTCGCGTGGCAACCTGAACCACCACACGTCGAAACTCACCGGGTATTCGCGCGTCTTCAACCCGGCCACCCGGCGAGCGATCGACCATCGGCCGTCGCACGCGACCGTCAACTCAGCCCGCAGTTCACCCGCGCCGTCGGGCCCTTGGTAGCGCACGCCGGTGACCCTGCCGCCCTCCCTCAGCAGGCCAGTGGCCTCGGTCTGCATCCGCAGCGTGAAGCTCGGCTCGGCTTGGGCGACATCGGCGAGCAGATTGAGCAGGTCCCACTGCGGCACCATCGCGACGAACGGGTGGGGTTGGCGCAGGCGGTCGAAGTCGACGTAGGTCACCGAGCGCCCGTCCGACTCGAATTTCGCGTTGCTGACCGCGGTGAACGGCAGCTCCGCGAAGCGCTCCCACAACCCGAGCTCGTCGAGTAACCGCATCGTGGTCGGATGCACCGTGTCGCCGCGAAAGTCGCGCAGGAAGTCCCCGTGCTTTTCGAGCAGCGTGACGTCGACACCGGCCCGGGCCAGCAGCAGCCCGAGGACCATCCCGGCGGGCCCGCCGCCGATAATCGCGCACGTCGTCGTCTCGGCCATCAGCGCTCAAGCATAAGGCGCCGGAAGCGCTAGCCGTGGGCAGGCAGCACGTGGTCGCCCACCCGGTCGGTGGACAAGCACAGCGAGCAGACGTGCGCGCCGTGGGTGTCGCAGGCCAGCATGTCGGGCCGCTCGTAATCGTGATGGCAGACATGGCACTTCAACTGCTCGGCAGCGGGGTTGCCATGGCCGATCGTTTCGAGATCGGCCTCGAGATGGCCACGGGTGCCGGACTTCTCGGTCCCCGTCTCGGTGTCCGGCGTCATCCCCAAGCCCCTCCGACCCTCCGCGTCCCAAATACCCGCCGAAGATAGCCGACGCGCCTGGTGGTTTCCTGAGAGGCCCCGCCCTCTAGAGGCCGGCGTCGAACACCGACACGGGGCCGAGGACCACCCCGGTTTCCTCGACGTAGCGGTCCCACAACGCCAGCAGCTCGGCGAGCTTGTCGGGCCGCGCGCCGGCCAGGTCGTCGATCTCGCCGGGGTCGCCGGAGAGGTCGTAGAGCTGCCAGGCGCCCGTACCGTACGGCGCGGGCAGATAGACCGCCTTCCAGTCGCCCTGGCGAATCGCGCGGCGCCCGAACAACTCCCAGCCCGTGCCGGTTTCGTCGTCGTGCACCGCTTCGCTGTCGCCCGACAGATACGCCACCAGCGAGCGGCCCCGCATGGGTTCGACCGCACGGCCCCGGTAGTCGGTGCCGGGATGGGCGACGCCCGCGAGCTCGAGGACGGTCGGGGCGATGTCCATGACGGTGGTGAACACCGTGCCGATCTCGGCCTGCCGGGCGAAGCCGGGCCACGTGACGAAGCCCACTACCCGGATCCCGCCTTCGGTGGTGAACGCCTTGTGCAGGCGCGACGGCGCCGTGGCGGCCTGCGCCCACCGCGGGCCATACCAGATGAACGAGGTGGCTCGGCCCAGGTTCTCGAGGCTGTTGTCGCAATACTTTTCGATCTGCGCGACGATTTCGGGGCCACGCAGCGGCATCGCCTCGACCATCGCGCCCTCAGCGCCATTGTCGGACAAGAAGATCACTACCGTGTCGTTCAGTTCCCCCGTTTCGGCGAGGTAGTCGATCACCCGCCCGATGTTGTAATCCATCCGGTCCACCATCGCCGCGTAAACCTCCATGCTGCGGGCCGACCGCGCGCGCTCGTCGTCGGTCATGTCGTCCCACTCGGGCGCGCCGTCGGCCACCACCGGGTGCGCCACGACGTCGGGCGGGCACAGGCCGAGCTTCTTGAGCGCCTCCAGCCGGGCCTCGCGCAAGGCGTCCGGCCCCGCGCCGTAGCGGCCGTGGTAGGCCGCGATGGATTCGTCCGGCGCCTGCAACGGCCAGTGTGGCGCCTGGAAGGGCAGGTAGGCGAAGAACGGCCGGTCGTCCTCGGAAGGGCGTTCGCGAAGGTACCGCAGCAGCGTGTCGGTGTAGGAGTCGGAGGAGTAGAAGTCGTCGCCGACGGTCACGAACTGGTCGTCCTCGGTGTAAAGCGTTGCCACCGGCGAGAACCCGCCGCCCGCGGCCGGGCCGTAATGGCTGGCGCCGGCCGGCAGCAAGGCGAACGAGCGCTCAAATCCCCGGGCCCACGGAGAAGTCTCGATGGTGTGACCAAGGTGCCACTTGCCCGACATCAGCGTCAGATATCCGGCGTCGCGCAGCAGTTCGGGCAACGCCACCACGCGGTCGTTCAGGTAGCCCTCGTAGCCGGGCGCGCCCCGAAATCCGGGGATCGCGACTTCGAGCATCGTGCCGATGCCGGCGATGTGGTGGTCAGTGCCGGTCAGCAGCATCGCCCGCGTCGGCGAACAGGCCGGGGCGGAATGAAAATCGGTGAACCGCACGCCGGCGTAGGCCAGCCGATCCAGGTTCGGCGTGTTGATCTCGCCGCCGAACGCGCCGATATCGGAAAACCCGAGGTCGTCCGCCACGATCACTAAGAAGTTGGGTCGCTTCACGCTGGGTCGCTTCACGCTGGGTCGCTTCACGCTGAAGCATCCTGTCAGGTCCGGCGCCGGGATGGCACGTCGGAGGTAGCGCGGCGCCGGCGGCTATTGTCAGTGAATGCTGGCAGAGTTCGGGATGTCCGTTCCGCTCGTCGCCGCCCCGATGTCGGGCGGTCCCACCACTCCGGAGATGGTGTCGGCCGCGACCCGGGCCGGTGCCCTGGGCATGCTCGCGGCCGGCTACAAGACCGTCGAGGCGGTGGAGGCGGAGATCAAGAAGGTCCGTGCCGAGGGAATCCCGTTCGGCATCAACCTGTTTGCGCCCAATCCGCTGCCGGTCGACCCGGATGGCTACCGGACCTACGCGGCGATCGTTCAGCAAGATGCCGACCAGTTCGCGGTCACCCTGCCGCCGGAGCCGATCGAGGACACCGACAGATTCGACGAGAAGATCGCGCTGTTGCTCGACGACCCGGTGCCGATGGCGTCGTTCACCTTCGGAATACCGCCGCGCGACGTCATCACGGCCTTGCAGCGCGCCAATACCGTCGTGGTCCAAACGGTGACGACAGCGGAGGAGGCGGCGCTGGCCCACGAAGCCGGGGTCGACATGCTTGCCGTGCAGGCGGCGGCCGCGGGCGGGCATTCCGGCACGCTCTCGCCGCGCCAGCCACTGAGACCGGTGCCGATCGTCGACCTCGTGCGCCAGGTCGCGGCGACCGTTCCGCTGCCGATCATGGCCGCCGGCGGGCTCGCCACTTCCGCCGCGGTGGCCGAGGTCGTTCGCGCGGGCGCCGCGGCGGCCGTCGTCGGAACCGTTTTGCTGCGTGCCAACGAGAGCGGCGCCTCGGCGACGCACCGCGGAGCCCTCACCGATCCCGCGTACACCGAAACGGTGATCACTCGGGCGTTCACCGGCCGCCCGGCGCGCGGACTGCGAAACGCGTTCATCGACGCCCACGAAGCGCAGGCGCCGCTGGGCTATCCGGCGATTCACTACCTCACCACCGGGATGCGCAAAGCCGCCGCGGCCGCAGGGAAACCCGACTACGTACACCTGTGGGCGGGCACGGGGTACCGGCACGCCACCGCCGAGCCCGCGGCCGACATCCTGCGGCGGCTGGCTTCCGAGCTCTGATCGACCCCGCGCCGCTGGCAAGCGGCTGAAACGCTCTTCCCCGAGTTCCGCGGCCGCTTTGTAAATTATATTTAGTATGTACTGAACGAACAAGGTAGGGCTAACAAGGCAGGGCTGATGTCACCGGACGAGGCCGAGTTCGTCGACCGCCTCGGGCTGTTCTTCGAACTCCTCGGCGCCACCCGAACCATGGGTCGGGTATACGGGTGGCTGCTGATCTGTGATCCGCCGCAGCAGTCGTTGACCCAGCTGGCCGAGGCGCTGTCAGTGAGCAAGGCATCGATTAGCACCGTTGCCCGGCAGCTGCTCGAAGGCGGCATGGTGGAGCGCCTGCCGAGCCCGAACCGTCAACACCTTTATCGGGTCACGCCGGGCGGGTTTACCAGCGTCCTGGAAACGCAGCTGTCGCTGATGCGGCTGGGCATCGAGCCCGCCGAGTTCGCTTTGTCGGCGCTGGGTGACGACCGCGCCGAGCAGCGGCAGCGTATCGAGGACTTCCGGGATTTCTGCGAGTTCTGCACCCGGGCGTACCGCGACCAGCTCATGCACATGTGGACCGAATATCGGGAGGGAAGGAAACAGCGGTGACTCGGACGGGCATGGTCGACTTCAGCGATGTGCGGTGGGGTTCTGTGGAGTGGACGAACCTGTGCACTCTGTACCTGAGGGCATACGAAAGCCGTTCGCCGGCACCGATTCTGGGTGACACTTCGGCCGCCGAGGCGGTGGACCGCATCGATTACGACTGGGCCCGCATGCGTCGCGCCATGCGGCCCGGATCGAACCAGTATCTGGTCACCATGCGAGCCAAACAGTTCGACGACTGGAGCGCCGGCTTCCTGCGCCGCCATCCGGATGCCGTCGTGCTGCACCTGGGCTGCGGCATGGACACCCGGGCTGTCCGGCTGAATCCACCGAAATCCGTGCAGTGGTTCGACGTCGATCAACCCGACGTGATCGCGTTGCGCCGCAAGCTTTACGACGACCGCGACGGCTACCGGATGATCGGCTCGTCGGTGACCGACAACTGGCTGGACGAGATACCCGGAGACGGTCCGATGCTGATGGTCGCCGAGGGACTCGTCATGTATCTGACCGAGCCCCAGGTGCGCACGCTGCTACAGCGCCTCACGGATCGATTCGCCAGCGGCGAGCTCCTCTTCGACACCGTGTCGCCGATGGGTCCGCGGCTGTCCAAGCTGTTTACCAAGAGCATTACCAAATGGGGCATCCGCGACGCCCGCGACATCGAGCGATGGAACCCGCGCCTGCGCCTCCTCGAGCAGTCCACCCCGGGGGCGCTCTGCGACCGGATACCCTCGGCGCCACTGCGGCTGCTGTGGCGGCTGGTCAACGCCACGTCACTGCGCAACTACGACGTGCTCAACCGCTTCGATTTCTGACGCGTCCCCCCGCAGTCAACTGGCCGCGCCGCGAACGGACGGAGCCCGCATGCCCATCACGCGGTCGATCGCCTCACCGACGCACTGCGGGTGCTCCCCGAGCAGCATGTGCCCGGCACCCGGGCGGTGCAGGTGGGTGGCGTCGGGTATGGCCGCGACCATGTCACGCGCGTGCTCGGCCGGCGTCGTCTTGTCCGCTCCGCCGCTGATGACGATCGTGTTGGCGACGATCGAGGCCAGCGCGGCGTACTGGTCGTAGCGCTTCAGGCTGGGCAGGAAGCCGGCCGCGGTCGTCAACGAGACCGAGCGGATGGCGGATGCCGTGAGCGCCGCGGCGCCGTCGCGGTCGGCACCGGAATACTTGATCAGGCCGTCGAAAACCGGCCGCACAAATCCCCTGATCGCCTTGTCCAGGGCGCGGCGGGGCAGGTGGTGAACGAGGTCGAACACGATCTCCGTCGCGCGGCTGTCCAGCAAGCGGCCGAGCCCTCGCTCGGCCAGCCGACCCGCCGCGGTGGCGACCAGGACCAAGCCCTGCGGATCCACCGGACGATCGGCGGCGGGCTGGCCCAGGTAGGCCAGCGCCGTCATGCCGCCCATCGAGTGTCCGGCCAGCGTGAGCGGGCCCTCCACGCGCAGGGTGGTCAGGACGTCGGCAAGGTCGGCGGCGAGCCGGTCGATCCGGTACGTGTGCATGTCGGCGCCGGTCGAGGCGCCGTGGCCGCGGTGATCGTAGGTGATGATCCGGATGCGATTGCCCCACTGGCGCTTCAGGTGGCGGACCTGGAGTTCCCAGCTCGCCTGCGTGAGGCACAGACCGTGCAGCAGGACCACGGTGTGCTCGCGACCGGCGGGGTTGTGGTCGCGGACCGCCAGGCGCACACCGTCACTCGTGACCACCGTGCGCTCGACATAGCCATCACGCTTCGCGTCCAGCCGCTGTGGAAACGCTTGGGTGGCAGCGCGATACGCATTTGTTCCCGTAGTCAATTCTGGCTGAGTGAACACGGCGGACTCCTGCACGGTGCGATGTCGAGCGGGTCCCGACACCTTGTGCACTCGAAGCTACGGAAGTGCCACCGGCGCTGGCTCGCTTGTGCGCGATAGCCACGCAACAGGCGATTTTGAGCTTTTGCGCATTGTGCTCAGGCGGGTGTGCCGCGGCCATCGGACCGCAGCGCCGCTTCGCAGGACTATCGAGCAGGAGTTGCGGTCGTCAGCTCCGTCAGGCCGAGAGGAAGGCCTGTCTTGATGGCCACGGCAACACCCGAATTAGTTGCCGCCGGGGATGATTCACCGCAGTCCCACCGGGATGCCGCTAGTAGTTGCCGCCCATGACGCCACCAACCGCGCAAAGGTGGGCAACGACTTCGAAGCTAACGTAGGCGAATTCGGCGCAGCCGCGGGCAAATGCGATCCGGCTGCGCCCGCACCGCCCATAAGGTCTGCGGCGAGTTAGACGGGGGCTTTCCTGCGGATACCGTAGTGGACGAGCTGGTGAAAAACGCCAATATCATCACCCCCGGCGCCGACCCCGCCGTCTCCGTCGCACCGAGACCCGATTCGTCATCGCCTCAGCGGGAGCCTACTGTCCGAACCATCAGGTGGGCTTCGCCAACCGGAATGGGCCAAGACATCGGGTGAAGTTGATTTCCTTCATCGAAGGAGCTGCTGCGACCAATCCGGTTCCACCGGTACCCCAGGTACCGGACGCCCAGACGCTGAACCGCCAGAGGCGGTGGCGCCCGCCCCACCCAGGAAGGTACCTCGTGTCGTTGGTCCTCCGCCCGGGCAGGAGCGGCGGGGGAGGCGGCAATGGTGGTGGTACCGGCGGGGTGGCCCCGACACCACCCATGGAGCCGGGCATTATCACGCTCGCGCCATAACCGCTCGGTCAGCGAGTGCCCGCTTCCCGGCATTCCGCCACGAGGACGCAATCAGAATGCCTCGGGATCCCGTTGGACCTCAACCGGCACCGGGTGGCGATACAGGCGAGAGGCGTTCTCCCAGCTGATTTTCCGGATGGCGTCCGGCGCCAGGTCGCCGATTTGCTCGTGGATGGTCCGTTGGGTGTGCGGCCAGGTGGAGTCGCAATGCGGGTAATCGGCCTCCAGCATGATGTTGTCCACCCCGATTCGGTCACGCTGGACGAACGACGACTTGTCCTCCACGGCGCAGAACCAGAAGTTCCGGGTGAACACCTCCGCGGGAGTGAGGCTTTCGCCGAGCGCCTGCCAGGTGCCGTACATCGCGTGATAGCTGAGCATGTGGTCGAGGCGGTCGAGCAGCCCGGCTACCCAGCCTATTCCGCCTTCCGACAAGCAAATTCTCAGATCGGGGAACCTGCTGGGCAGGCCGGAGTACAACCAGTCGACCGCGGCGGAGATGGCGTAGGCGAAGAACAGCACGCCCTGGACGTCCGGCGGCGCGTCGTCGGTGGTGGACGGCGACGACCCCGAGGATCCGATGTGCAGGTTCACGACGGTCCCCGTCTCGGCGCACGCCGCCATGATCGGGTCCCAGTGGCCGGAGTGAATGCTCGGCAGCCCGAGCATCGCCGGGTTCTCGCTGAAGGTGACGGCGTGAAATCCGCGTTCGGCGTTCTCGTGGATCATCTTCGCGCCGAGCTCGGGGTCGAGCAGCCACGGCAATTGGCAGGGAATGATGCGTTCGGGGTAAGAACCGGCCCAGACCTCGAGGTGCCAGTCGTTCCATGCGCGCACCGACGCCAGCGCCAGGTCCCGATCCGTGGTCACCTGCTGCAGCCGCTGGCCGGCGAAGCCGGGCAGGAACGACGGGAAATTCAGCGAGGCGTAGATACCATTCAGGTCCATGTCCCTGACGCGCTCGTGGATATCCCAAGCGCCCCTGCGCATCTCGTCGAAACGGACCGGCTCGAACCCGTACTCCGCGACCGGCCGCCCGACCACGGCGTTGAATCCGACGTTCGGCAATTCCCGGCCGTCGTAGACCCAGGTCTGTCCCCCATCGCCGGTGTCCACGACCCTGGGGGCGCGGTCGGCGAACTTTCGTGGCAGACGTCCGGTGAAGGTGTCGGGCGGTTCGACGATGTGGTCATCGGCCGAGATCACCGTGTAGCGGCGTGGCGCCTGGGGCGGATCGGGCAGGAACGTGACCGAGCGCTGCTCGCCCGTCTTCGCCGTCGTGAAGCTCAGGTCGCCGGCCAGTTCATCGATCGATTTCACTCGTCAATCTCCTTGCGGGGCAGGGCGCTTACCCATTACATGAGCACATCCGGATCGGCCTTGATCGTCATCCGTGCGGCCCCCGCCCAGTACACGTCGGCGGCGCGTTCGATGAGCGACCGCTGCATGCCCGCCATGTCCGACCAATTCATCTGCACCGGCTCCTTGCCGGTGAGCATCACGTCGTAAGCCAGCTGGCACACCCGCTCGATCGACGCCGCCCGGTATACGGCTTCCGGGAGGTTGCAACCGGTCGCGATCACGCCGTGGTTGGCCAGGATCGTGAGGTTGGCGCCGCCGATGCGCGCGGCGAGCTCCGCGGCGCGGGCGGGGCTGTCGATTTCCCCGTCGTACGTGTCGACCAGGCACAGGTCGTCGAGGTAGAGCGAACCGGTCTGGTGCACGAGTTCGGGGAGCCTGCCCAGCGCGGCGAGGACACACGCGTGGTACGGGTGATTGTGGATGACCACGCGGGCGTCGTCGCGGACCCGGTGCAGCTCGGTGTGGATGTGGATGGCCGGGGTGACATCCCAACGACCGCGAACCACCCGCGCCTCGCTGTCCACGACGCAGATGTCCGAGGCGGTGAGCTCCTGCCACCACAGTCCCCACGGATTGACGAACATGTCCGTTTGGCCATCGGGCTGCCAGGTGATGTGTCCGGCCATGTTCTCCGCGAAGCCGATGCCGGCCAGGTGGCGGAAGGCGATCGCGAGCGCCTGTTCGTTGGACAGTTCGACGCCGATCGGGGGCACCACCGACGGCGCCCAGACCTCCAGGCCACCCCGCCGCGCGTCAGGAGCGTTCATGACCGGCCTCCATCCTTAGTCGAATATCCTCGCGGAGCAGGCCTTTGGCGACCTTGCCCCCGGAAGATCGGGGAAGCTCATCGACCACGATGAGGCGTTCGGGCAGCAGTTCCTTCGAGACTCCCAGCGCCAACAAATGATCGATCAGTCGCGGCAGGTCGATGGTTTGCGAGTCGACGAGTTCGGTGTAGACACAAACCTTTTCACCGAACACCGGATCGGGCATCGCGACCGCCACCGCCACCGCGATCGCGGGGTGGGTCGCGACGGTGTCCTCGACCTGGGTCGCGCTGATGTTCTTGCCGCCGCGCAGGATGAAGTCAGAAGTGCGGCCGGTGACGGTCAGATAGCCCTCCGCGTCGATCTCGCAGAGGTCGCCCATGCGCATCCACCCGTCGGCGGTGAACAGCTTGTCGTGATCGGTCCCGCCAAGGTACCCGAGGCTGGTCGCCGGTCCCCGGCATGCGGGCTGGCCGCGCCCAGTCTCGGTGACGTCCCGATCTCCGTCGAAGAGCCGGACCGCCATCTCGGGAACGATGCGGCCGCCCGTGCGGAGTCGGCGTTCGCGCGGGTCGTCGACCGTGGTCGCGCTGAGCATCCCGGTCTCGTTGGAGCCGTAGAACTGCAAGATCTTCGCGCCGGTGAGCTCCTCGAATTCGGCGGCCGGCCGGTACGGCAACGCCTCGCCGCCGGCGAAAACGACGCGCAGCGAGCTCAGGTCGTGCTCGCGGCAAGCCGGGTCCGCCATGAGCATCGTCAATTGTGTGCTGACACAACACAACACGGTTACTCCGTGCTGGGCGATCGCCTCACACGCCCCACGCGCGGTGAACCGCTGCATGATCACCGCGGTGGCGCCGAGATAGATCGGGGTGGTGTGGCTGGTCCAAAGCCCGAAGCCGAACGGCGTGGGTATGACCGGCAAGAAGACGTCATCCGGAGTCAGCAACCCGTTGGCCACAGCCTTCTGGTGAAAGTAGTGCCAACGGTTTTGCGTGTGCACCACGCATTTGGGCAGGCCCGTCGTCCCGGAGGTGGAATTGATGAGAAACATGTCGTCGGGGCCCAGTTGGGATTCCACGCCCAACGCCCTGGGTTGCGTGTCAACGTTGAGCCGCGGCGCGCCGGGATTGGCGTTCAATTCCAGTACGGGCAACCGGTTTTCGCCGGCCACCCGCGCCGCGGTCGCGCCGCGCTGTGAATCGCTGATCAGCATCTTTGGTTGCGAATTGCGCAATATCGCAGCCACCTCGCGGGCCCCCGCGCGCGCACCGATGCCGACCACGACGGCGCCGCACCGTTCGATCGCGACGAAGAGCACGTGGATGGCGGTGGAGTCGCCATGCCACACCGCGATGCGATCACCGCGCAGCACACCGACGCCGGCCAGCTGCTCCGCCAGTTTGCTTGCCGCATGGTCGAATTCATGCCAGCTCAGCGATGCGCCGAGATGGTCGACATAGGCCAGGCGATGCGGTGCGGATTCGGCGTTACGACGTACCGCGTCCGACAGGGTCGAGTCGGACCACCAGCCGGCGGCGCGGAACAGGGCCGAGTCCTCGTCGGTGAATGCCGGCGAGCCCACAGTGTCCAGCCCGCCGGCGCTCATTCCCAAATGATAGGGAAACCGCGCGGCGTTTCGTCGGGCAAGCCCCGCGGCGTTACGGATTCTGCGGCGCGGGGGCGCTGTGCTGGTTGGTGCCCGCGGTGCCCGGGCGAGCGTGCGGCGTAGGACAGGTGATGCGCGGAATGCAGCCACAGTTGAGGCCGATGATGCAGGCGCCCCCGCCGACGGGCTGCACGGGTAGGGCGCCGCCGCCGTCGCTACCGCTCGGCGCCGTGCCGGACGAAGGGCTCGTTGCGCTGTTCGGCTGCTCGCCGGCGGCGTCCTGCACGCCGCCAACGCCGAAGCCGACCGCAAATACCAGTGCGGCGCCGCCGCACGCCGCGGCCGCCAGCCTGCCTTTGCGATTCGTCATGGCTACCAACTGTAATTTCCGGTCGCGGGATGCGCACAGCGACACAGGGTGCTTTAGTCAAATCCGACGGAAGCTGCCAGCACGGGAGGCGGTGGCGAATGCGGACCACGCGAATTGCCGGGCTCTGGCCGGGGCTGCTGAGCGGCGCGGCCGCCGGGGCTGCGGGCACCACCGCGCTCGACGTCATCACGTACCTCGACATCGCGGTGCGGGGCCGGGCGACCAGCACGACACCCGAGAGGACCTCCATGCCGTTCATGTCCATGCCGTTCATTCCGAGCCTTCGTCTCGTATGGTCAGTCTGTGCTGATCGGGTTCCTGCTAGCGCTGGGTTGCTCGGTGTGTTACGGCACGGCCTCGGTTTTGCAGGCCGTCGCGACGCGATCGGTGGAAGCCACAAGCACATCGGGCATCGACGCCGTGCTGCTGATGCGCGCCGCCCGGCAGTGGCGCTATATCGCCGGCATCGGTCTCGACGGTCTCGGTTTTCTGCTTCAGGTGATGGCGCTGCGTTTGGTGCCGATCTACGTCGTCGCCGCGGCGCTGGCCGCCTCCATCGCGGTCACCGGCATCGTATCCGCGTCGGTCCTGTCGGCCCGGCTGTCACCAGCCGAGTGGACGTCCGTCGGGGTGGTCTGCGTGAGCCTCGCCGCGCTCGCCTGCGCGGCCGGGCCGGGGCACTTTCGTCACGCCCCGGCCGGACTCGGCTGGGCGCTCATCGGCGTGGTCGCCGCAATTTTCATCGCCGGTGCGGCCGCGGGCCGGCTCGGCGATCGCGAGCGCGCGCTCGCCCTCGGGTTCGGCGCCGGAAGTGGATTCGGTGTCGTCGAGGTCGGCGTGCGCCTGGTGGACGTGGTCGATCCGACCAAGGCCGCGTTCTACACCAACCCGGCCCTGTACGCGGCGGCCGGGGGCGGGGCCGCGGGATTTCTCCTGCTCACCTCCGCCTTGCACCGCGGGTCGGTGACCACGACGGTGGCCGCGATGGTCGTCGGTGAAACGATCGCCCCCGCGCTCGTGGGGGTGGTGTGGCTGGGCGACAGTGCCCGCCACGGTCTCGGCTGGTTGGTGGTCCTCGGATTCGTGGTGGCGGTGTCGGCAACATTGGTCTTGGCCCGCTTCGGCGAAGCGCCCACCCCCGCCGAGTCCGGTTAGGTCGCCGCTGGGGAATTAGCGGCATAGGTCGTGCCACGCGGTTGGCGGGTCCACAGCACGCCGCCCTGCGCGCTGACGCCGGCGGCGATCAACTCACGTTTGAGGATCTTGTTGGTGGCGGTCGCCGGCAGGTCGTCATTGATGCGCACATAGCGCGGCCACGCCTTCGGCGACAGGTCGGGTTGCGAGGCGAGGAACTTTTCCAAATATTCGGGCCGAAAGGCAATCCCGTCGCGCAGCACGACGGCCGCCATCACCTGATCGCCGACGCGCTCGTCGGGCACGGCGTAGACCGCGACCTGGCTGATTTGCGGCAGCCGTTCCAGGATCCGCTCGATCGGCGCCGCCGCCAAGTTCTCGCCGTCCACGCGCATCCAGTCCGCCGTGCGGCCCGCCAGATAGATCCAGCCGTCGGCGTCGCGGTAGGCCAGATCGCCGGACCAGTACATGCCGTGCCGCATGCGCTGCGCCGTCGCGGACGGATCGTTGTAGTAGCCGGTGAACGGCCCCGCGCCCTGGGTGTTGACGAGCTCGCCGACCGCTTCGTCGAAGTTGGCCAGCGCGCCGTGTTCGTCGAACCGCGCGACGGCGCACTCCGTCAGGGTCCGCGGGTTGTAGATGGCGACCCCGGGGTAAGGCTTGCCGATCGACCCGGGCGGGGCGCCGTCCTCGCGGACGACGATCACCGCGAACTCGCTGGAGCCGAAGCTGTCGACCACCCGGCATCCGAAACGCCTTGCGAATTCAGCGATATCGCGATCGGTGGCCTCGTTGCCGAACGCGATTCGCAGGGCCGTGCCGGCGTCGTCGGGACGTTCGGGGGTGGCCAGGATCAACGCGAGGGGCTTGCCGACGTAGTTCAGGTAGGTGACGTTGAAGCGGCGCACGTCGTCGATGAACCGCGACGGCGAGAACTTGGCCGGGACCATCGTGGCGCCGCTGCCGATCGCGACGGCCCACCCGGCGGCGATGCCGTTGGAGTGAAACAGCGGCATCGCCAGGTAGCAGACGTCGTCGGCGGTTACGTCGTACTGGAAGATCAGGCT
>Ga0335069_10008383_pt1 | contig 14801 bp, 13 predicted proteins | sample Lox_Sample_11_FD_206714 | JGI IMG/M metagenome (GOLD analysis project Ga0335069, IMG submission 206714) | Soil microbial communities from Loxahatchee National Wildlife Refuge, Florida, United States - Lox_Sample_1.1 | ecosystem: Environmental > Terrestrial > Soil > Wetlands | place: USA... | reverse complement strand
GGCCGCGCGGCCCGCCGCGCGGCCCGCGGCCTCGTGGTCGGCGTGGGCATCGGCCTGCCAGGGGGCCAGGCACACCCCGAAACCGGCGCACAGCTCGCCCAGCCGGTCCGTCAGCTCGTCCTCGCATGCGGCCAGGCCGGTATCCGGGAGGCGCAGCCGGATCACCTCGATGTCCCGGACGCCCAGCCGCCGCAACGCCTCCGCGGACTCGGCGGCCCTCGTGCGCGCGGTGGCTTGCGGGTCGGCTCCAGGATGGGACGCCTCGCCGTCGGTGACCGCGATCAGGCGCAGCCGCACGCCCCCGGCGGCCAGGATGGCCATCGTCCCGCCGGCGCCCAGCACCTCGTCGTCGGGATGAGCGGCGACGACTGCGGCGCTGGGCCAGGCCGACGGGTCAGCGGCCGGCAGCTCCCTCAGCCTGGCCCAGCCGTCCCAGCTAACCTCGGCGGTGCCGGGACGGTCGATGCGGTTCGGCGTGGCCCGGCCCGGGTGAGCCCGGTCGCTCACCACGTGGTGCCGCGATCGGACACGAGGGCACCGAGCTCGGCCAGGTCGCGCTCGGCGTGATGCTGGCGCACGTACACCGTGAGGTCAGCGACCCGGCGTGAATGGGCCTCGTCGTGGCTCAGCGGGCCGGCCCCGAGGGCGCGCCCAACCCGGTACATGACCTCGGTAGCCACGGCTTCGACCAGCGCCCGTACCCGGAGGGCACGCAGCCGGCCGCCGTCCCGGATGTCCTCGGGGTCGGCGTCGATCTCGGCGGCGGCCGCGTCCAGCGCCGCCCGCGCGCTGCTCAGCGCGATGTCCACCGCGCCTAGGTGCGCCCGGGCGTGCGGGCCTACGTCGCGTTCGGCCGCCGCGGCCAGCAGCACCCGGCCTACCGCGCGCGCCCCGCCGTACCAGCACGCGGCCACCCCGGCGCCGCCGTGCGCGAAACCGGGCCGGCTGGTGTAGCTGCCCGGGACGCCCACTGGTTCGGCCGGAATATCCGCGAACTCCACGTCGAACGTGTCGCTGGCGGCCATGCCGGTCGCCGGCCAGCTACCGCGCACCGGGCACAGGCCGTGCGTGCTGACCGTGAACAGGCGATTGCCATCCGGCGCGGCCGCGGTTACCAGCGCGTCGGTGAGCGAATGGGCCCCGGAGCAATATTGCTTGGTGCCGTCGAGCCGCCATCCGCCGCTAGTCCTGCTCGCCATCAGGCCCGGGCCGGGCGGCTGCGCGGCCCACACACCCCACCGGCTGCCGGCGGGCGGGCTGGCCAGGACACCCAGTTCAGCCAGGATTGCCAGGGCGTCGGCGTGCCCCTCGGCCAGCCGGGCCAGGGACAGGTCTTCCCCGGCCAGGTCCGCGAGGACGGCCCAGCGCTCACGGGTTCGGCCGCCGCCGGGCAGCGGCAGGTTCAGCCGGCCCGACTCGATCGCTTCGGCGAACGCCGTGGCGGTCGCCGCGCCTGGCCAGGAACCGGTACGGTCGCCTCCGGCCCAAGGCCCAGTTGTGGTCAGCGAACAAACAGAATCGATCATTGTCACCCCCATCGCGGGGTGTCCTGCTGCCCGCAGCCGGGCCAGGCAAACCTGAGCCGGCCAGGCAAACCTGAGCCGGCCAGGCAAACCTGAGCCGGCCAGGCAAACCTGAGCCGGCGGGCGGCTAAGGCTGGAGCACGACCTTGAGGCAGCCGTCGGTCTTGTTCTGGAAGATGTCGTAGCCGTGCGGGGCCTGTTCCAGGGGCAGGTGGTGGGTGGCGAAACCGGTCACGCCCAGAGGATCGCTGCTGTCGGCGACGATCGGCATCAGGTCGTCGATCCACCGCTTCACGTGGGCCTGCCCCATGCGCAGCTGCACGCCGCGGTCGAACATCTCCATCATCGGCATCGGGTCGATCTCCCCGCCGTAGACGCCGCTGACCGAGACGGTGCCGCCGCGGCGTACGGCCTTGACCGCGACGTGCAGGGCGTCCAGCCGGTCTACGGCGGCGACGTCGGTGACCTTCTGCGCCACGCTGTCCGGCAGCAGGCCGGTGGCCCGCTGCGCGACCTCGGCCAGCTTGCCGGCCACGGCCTCGTCATGGCCGTGGGCCTCCATGCCGACCGCATCGATGACGGCGTCGGGTCCCCGGCCGCCGGTCATCTCGATGAGCCGGTCGGCCACCTCCGCCGTCTCGGCCGGGTCCATGGTCTCCACCCCGAACCTGGCCGCGGCGGCCCGGCGCTCGGCTACCGGGTCGACTCCGATGACCCGCTCGACGCCGAGGTGCTTGGCGATCCGGGCCGAGAACTGGCCGATAGGACCAAGGCCGAGCACGGCCAGGGTCCCGTCCTTGGGGTTGTCGGCGTAGGCAACAGCCTGATAGGCGGTGGGCAGCACGTCGGACAGGAACAGGTACTGCTCGTCCGGGCCGTCGTGCGGCAGCTTGACCGGGCCGAACTGAGCCTGCGGAACCCGCAGGAACTGCGCCTGCCCGCCCAGCACCGAGCCGTACAGCGACGTGTAGCCGAACAGCGCCGCGCCCTTGCCCTGCTCGCGGATCTGGGTGGTCTCGCACTGCGCGTACAGCCCGCGGCTGCACATCCAGCAGTGCCCGCAGGAGATATTGAACGGGATGACCACCCGGTCGCCGGGCCTCAGGCTGGTGATGCCCGGGCCGACCTCGGTCACAATGCCCATCGCCTCGTGCCCGAGCACGTCGCCGGGTGCCAGGTACTGATGCGGACCGGTTCCCACCTGCAGGCCCGCTTCACCGGGCAGGCCGGAAAGGAGTACACCTGGTTCGCCCTCGGCGCGAGCCTGCCGCTGGTCTCGATGGACGCCGAGCGGGCCGCGCGCCAGATCATCGCGGCCGTCCGGCAGCGCCGGGCCGAGATCATCCTGACCCCGGCCGGCCAGCTCGCCGCCCGCGCCGCCGGCCTCGCGCCCGGGCTCACCAGCGGGCTGCTGCACCTGCTGCACCTGGTGCAGCGGCTGACGCTGCCGGCGCCGGGCGGCCATGGGGGAACCGTGGCTGCCGGTGAGGGCAACCAGGGAACCGCCGGACACGACCTGAACCCGGCCCTGCCCGCGAAGACGTTCGACCGGCTGACCGCGCTGGGCCGGGCCGCGGCCAGCCGCTTCAACGAGCGCCGCTGACAGGCCTCGCGATTCCGCCGGGGCCTGGCACCGGTTACCGTTCGGGCGGGGGTGCCAGGTCCTTGCGGCCGGTCAGGACGAACCAGAGGATCAGGCCGACGATATCGGCGGGGGCGGCGGGGGTGCCGGGGATCAGTTGCAGCACGATCAGGGCCAGCCCGGCGGCGATCAGGCTGCGGATGGCCAGGCGCAGCGGGCGGCCGGAGCTTATCCGGGCCGGGATCTGCGTCAGGGCCAGCAGCGGCTGCCACGGCGGGACCGGCGGCGGCTCCCCGCCGGGAATCACCGGGATCGGCGAGGTGTCGGGCTCGCCGCTGGCCGGGCTGGCCAGGTCGGCGTAGGCCTCCGAGCGGCCCCACGGGCTACGCAGCTCGGCGTAGGCGGCCGAGGCGGCCGTGTACCGGGCCAGATCGCCGCCGTCGGGCCGGTCCGGATGGGTGGCGGCGGCGATATTCCGCCACGCGGCATGGACCTGCTCATCGGTCAGGTCGGGGCGTTCGGGCAGGCCGAGGGCCTGGAACGGGTTCGGGGTCGTGGTCATCGCGGGGCTTCGGGTCCGAGGATGTCATCCAGGCTGGCCGGGGACGGCCACGGGTCAGGGGCGGCCGCGGGCTCGGTGTGAGGTTCCGGCACCGGTGCGACCGGCGCGACCGGCGGCGCGGGCGGGGGCAGCAAGCTGAGCGGAGAAGGCCTGGGCCGGGCGACCTGGACGAAGGTGGCGGCGCCCCGGTGGATGTAGCAGGCCTGGCCGATGGCCAGGCGGCGGACCAGGTCCGGGTCGGCGGTCCAGGCGCGCTGCTCACGGGTGGTGCCCCCGTCACCCCAGGCGCCGCCGATGATCCTGTGCGCGGTCTCGAGCACCCGCCGCTTTCCGGCCAGGGCCGCGAGCGGCTCGGGGTGGGGGGTGTTCAGGACGAACACGCCGCCGTCGGCGGTGGCCGCGATCCGGTACCGCTCGTCCTCGGTGGCCCCGAGGCCCTGCCAGGACTGGGCCGAGACCTGGATGCCGATACCCAGCGACCGGCCCCGCTCGTACAGGTTGGACAGGGGCACGCGGGCGGAGACGGCGGAGTAGTCGTCGGCGGCCAGCAGCATCGCCCGCGGCTCGCCGTCCAGGCTGGTGGCGACGTGGGCGGTCAGTTCGGTCAGCGCCATGGCCTGGGCTTCGGCCACGGAGCGTTCCCGGGTGCCTTCCAGGATGCAGTACCAGGCGTCGGCTTCGGCCAGCGTGCCGGGACCGTCCAGGGCGGGGCCGAGGCGCCGGAGCAGGGTGGCGTAGCGGAGCTGGATGTCGGGCAGGTGCCGGGCCGCGGCCCGGGCATGCTCGGCCTCGGCCAGGTGGCGGCCGTCGCCCCAGGCGTCGGCCAGCCATCTGGCGTTCAGCCGGTCCAGGAACGCCTGCGTGCTCAGCGGCGGGCCGCAGGGGGCCAGCACGGCGAGGCTGATCACGGCCTGCAGGACGTCGGCGTAGTAGGCGGCGGCGCCGGTGCCCGAGTCGATCATCTGGTAGAGCAGCACCGCCAGCTCGTCCGGGGGCAGGTCCCACAGGCACAGCCGGGCTTCGTCCGGCCAGATGGCGACGCGGCGCGCGCCGGCGCCGTAGAGCAGGCGCCGGGTCCGTTCGGCCTTACGACGGGCGTCGCGGCCGCCCTTGCAGTCCAGCACGACCAGCAGCGGCCGGTCCCCGCGCCCGGCCCGGGCCGCGGCCGTCGTGGCGGTGAACCACCCGGCCCACAGCCGGATCATCAAGTTGGTCTTCCCGCTGCCGGTGGCGCCGACGATGACCATATGGCGGGCGCACGAGGCGGCCGGGAGGGCGAGCACGGGGTGCCAGCGGTGCCCGACGGCGCGGATGGTCCCGCCTACCGGGATCGTCCCGCCGCGCGCCAGCAGCGGGACCGCGCCGGGTGCGCCGGTCAGGCCTTTAGCCGTGCGGACCTGACGTTTCCACTGGCGGGAGTCGAAGGTGATCGGGGCCGAGGCGGTGATGCCGCCCAGGCCGGTGGTGACGGCGTAGATCCGCCACGCCCAGATCAGCCCGGCCAGGGCCAGCCCGGCGGGCATCGCCACCGGGGCGAGCAGCGCGAACGTGCGGGCCAGGCCCGCCATGGTGAGCTGGTCCCAGCCCACGCCCCAGGCCCGGCCTGGTTCCCGGGCGGCCAGGAAGCCGGGGTCGGACGTTTCCAGCGCGGCCAGCCACGCCGCGGTCACGATCAGCGTCCAGGCCGCGGCCCGGTAGAGCCGGACGGGCGGCCAGCCGCGCAGCCAGGCCGCGGCGTACCCGGCGCCCGCCACCGCGGTGACCGGCCAGGCCGCGACCGCGGCCGCGGCCAGTATCAGCCACCGGGCCAGCTTGAAGGCCTTGCGGAGCAGCCACAAGAACGTGACGAACTTCAGCCAGGTCCAGACGCTCATCGCGACGGCTCCGCGGTGAATGCATCGCCGAGGGTATATGCGGTCACGGTCATCCCCTGTCTCTACCGCAGTAACACGAGCCCCGGCTGCCCCGTGTGCCTATATGTGTACGGGATGTGATGATTGTCCCGCGTCCCGTGGCGCCGGGGAGGCCCCGGCCGCTATCCGTAAGCGCATCGTCACAACTACCTTCCGTATGCGCGCATGCCGAATCAGCGCTCCCGGGGTATGAACCGGCCTCCATTGGGCAGGCAGGTGCCGCTGAGGAAGGAGACCCGGGGTGAATATGGTTCTTGCCGCGACGGCGGTTTCCCCCGCCGCGAACACGCTCGGCGGCCAGGGGTGGCTCCAGGCCGCCGAACTGGCGGTGGCGTTGCTGCTGTCGGCAGCCATCGGGCTGGAGCGCGAGGTCCACCACAAGGACGCCGGCCTGCGGACCCATACCCTCGTCGGCATCGGCTCGGCCTTGTTCATGCTGATCAGCAAGTACGGGTTCACCGACGTGCTGGAAGGAAGGCTCGTCGTCCTGGACCCGTCCCGGATGGCCGCGCAGATCGTCTCGGGCATCGGGTTCATCGGCGCGGGCCTGATCTTCGTCCGCCGGGACTCGGTACGGGGCCTCACCACGGCCGCCGGCATCTGGGTCGCCGCCGCCGTGGGGGCCGCGGCCGGAGCCGGCCTGCTCGTGCTGGCCGCGCTGACCACTGGCGCCTATTTCGTCATCACGCTGGTCCTGCCGCTGGCGCGACAGCACCTGCCGCTGACGCCGCCGGGGACGTCGACCCTGCTGGTCCGCTATCCCGACGGGCATGGCCTCCTGCGGCGCGTGCTCAACGAGGCGACCCAGCGCGGCTTCGCGATCGACGAGCTGTCCACCGAGACGGTCAGCGACCATTCACGTCGATCCGGCGCCGGGGAAGCGAACGGTAAGCCCGCTCTGGTGGCGGTCACGATGCGCGTGTACGGCAAGAGGCCGGTCAGCGAGCTGGCCAGCGCGCTGACCGACCTCGATCTGGTCGACGCGGTGGTCGCCAAGAGCCAGCAGGATGCCGATGAGTAGGTCCGGCGGCCGGCGGGCCAGGTGTGGATCCGCCCGATCCGGGCAAGGCCATGGTCGAGCCCCGCGGCAATGGCGCCGCGCGGCCGGAGGGAGGAGACCGTGGCGATCGCGACCATCAACCCCGCGACCGGGGAGACCGTCAAGACCTACGGCGAGATGAGCGAGGCGGACGTCGAGCGGTGCCTGGCCGCCGCGGTCGCGGTGCACGAAGGCTACCGCCTGACCAGCTTCGCCGAACGGGCCGGGTGGATGCGCCAGGCCGCGGCGATCCTGGACGACGAGCAGGACCAGATCGCGGCCATGATGACCACCGAGATGGGTAAGACGCTGGCCGCCGCGAAACAGGAAGTCGCCAAGTGCGCCACCGCCTGCCGGTATTACGCCGAGCATGCCGAACAGTTCCTAGCCGACGAGCCCGCCGACGCCGAGGCCGTCGGGGCGCACGGTGCCTACGTCCGCTACCAGCCGCTCGGCCCGGTGCTGGCCATCATGCCGTGGAACTTCCCGCTCTGGCAGGCGATGCGGTTCGCCGCGCCCGCGCTGATGGCGGGCAACGTGGGGCTGCTCAAGCACGCCTCGAACGTGCCGCAGACGGCGCTGTTCATGCAGGACCTGTTCGCCCGCGCCGGGTTCCCGGCGGGGACCTTCCAGACCCTGCTCGTCGGCTCCGGCCGGGTCGAGGCGATCCTGCGCGATCCCCGGGTGGTGGCCGCGACGCTGACCGGATCCGGTCCCGCCGGGTCGTCGGTGGCCGCCATCGCCGGGAGCGAGATCAAGAAGGTCGTGCTCGAGCTGGGCGGCAGCGACCCGTTCGTGGTCATGCCGTCGGCCGACCTGCCCCGGGCGGCCGAGGTCGCCGCGTTCGCGCGCTGCCTGAACAACGGCCAGTCCTGCATCGCGGCCAAGCGCTTCATCGTCCACGACGCGGTCTACGACGAGTTCGAGCGGCTGTTCACCGAGCAGATGTCGGCCAAAACCGTCGGCGACCCGATGCTGGACGGCACCGACATCGGCCCGCTCGCCTCCGAGCAGCAACGCGACGACGTGGAGCATCTCGTCGCCGACGCGGTGGCCAAGGGGGCCCGGGCGCTGTGCGGCGGCGCGGCGCCCGAGGGGCCCGGCTTCTACTACCCGCCGACCGTGCTGGCCGGCATCACCCCGGAGATGCGCGTGCACACCGAGGAGGTCTTCGGCCCGGTGGCCACCCTCTACCGGGTCCCGGACATCGACGCCGCGATCGAGCTGGCCAACGGCACGGAGTTCGGCCTCGGCGCTAACGCCTGGACCAATGACGAGGCCGAACGGGCCCGGTTTATCCGCGATCTCACGGCCGGCATGGTCTTCGTCAACGGCAACGTGACCTCGTACCCGCAGCTGCCGTTCGGCGGGGTCAAGAGCTCCGGTCACGGCCGGGAGCTCTACGTTCAGGGCATTCGCGAGTTCTGCAACGTCAAGTCGGTGTGGATCGGCGACGCTGGCCGCGGCTAGCCCGGCGGCCAGCGCGGGCCCGGGGCCTGGGGAGAGGAGTCCAGGCGCCCGGACCCGCACGCCTTCTCACGAGCGCAGCTGCGCGATCTTGTCCCGGAACAGGGTGGTCGCGATCGTCGACCGGTGCGGCTGGCCCTTGAGGAACGCCTCGGCGAACTTCTTCGCCTGCTCGTACTCGACCTTGCCCGGCAGCGGCGGCTCGTCCGGGTTGACGTCCACGTCGACCAGCGCGGGCCCGTCGAAGTCCAGTGCCTGCCGGACCGCCCCGGGCAGGTCACCCGGCTGCCTGACCTTGACGCCGTAAGCGCCGTTGGCCGTGGCGATCGCCGAGTAGTCGACGTTCGAGCCCGGGTAGCGCACCCCGTGTTCGGGGTAGCCGAGGATCATCTGCTCCCACAGGATCTGGCCGAGCGCGTTGTTGTTGTTGACCACGACCTTGACCGGCAGCTGGTGCTGGATCGCGGTGAGGAACTCGGCCATCAGCATGGCGAAGCCGCCGTCGCCCACGAAAGCGATCACCTGCCGGCCCGGGTAGGCGTGCTGGATGCCGATCGCGTAGGGGAGCCCGGGCGCCATCGTGGCCAGGTTGCCCGACAGGTAGAACTGGCGGTCGGCGCGGATCGTCCAGTGCCGCGCGGCCCAGGTCGCGATCGTGCCGCTGTCGCAGGTCAGGATGGCGTCGTCGGCCGCGGCCGCGTTCACCACGCTCATCAGGTACTGCGGTGCGATCGGATCCCGGCCGGAGTTCTCCAGGCTGGCCATCTTCTTGCGCCAGCTGTCCATCTCCTTCTGGTACTTGGTCAGGAAGGACGTGTCGGAGCGCTGCTTGAGCAGCGGCAGCAGGCCGCGCAGGCCCTCACGGGCATCGCCGGTCACCGGCACCTCGGTCGCCACCCGGGCCCCGGCCCGGGCCGGGTCGGCCTCGATCTGGGCGACGCGCGCCTTGGCGGGCAGGTGCTTGGTGTAGGGGAAGTTCGTGCCGACCAGGAACAGGGTGTCGATCTCCTCCATCAGCTCCTCGGATGGCTTGGTGCCGAGCAGCCCGATCCCGCCCGTGGTGTACGGCGAGTCGTCCGGCACGGTCGCCTTGCCCGGCAGCGTCTTGACGATCGGCGCGGCGAGCGTCTCGGCCAGCGCCAGGAGTTCCTCGCGCGCGTGCAGGGCGCCCGCCCCGGCCAGGATGGCGATCTTCTCGCCCTCGTTGAGGAAGTCGGCCAGCCGCTGCAGGTGTTCCTCGCTGGGCCGGCCCGGCGGGGACAGCCACACCGCCGAGGTCTTCGGCGCGGCGGCCGGGGCGACATGCTGCCAGGGGTCCGCGTCCGCGTCCGCCACCTGGATATCGTTCGGCACGGTGATATGCGCGACGCCGCGGCGGGCGTAGGCGGTCCGGATGGCGATATCGACGATCGCGGGCAGCTGGACCGGGTTGTAGATCATCTGGTCGTACTCAGCCACGTCCTGATACAGCTTGTCGAGCGCGACTTCTTGCTGGTAGCCCGTGCCGAGAATCGACGTCTCCTGCATGCCGGTGATGGCGAGGACCGGCATGTGGTCGAGCTTGGCGTCGTACAGGCCGTTGAGCAGGTGGATGCCGCCCGGCCCGGACGTGGCCAGGCACACGCCGAGCTTCCCGGTCGCCTTGGCGTAGGCCGTGGCCATGAAGGCGGCGGCCTCCTCGTGGTGCACGAGCACGAAGCGGACCTTGTCCTGATTCCGCCTCAGCCCTTCCATGATCCCGTTGATGCCGTCGCCTGGCAGCCCGAAGACGGTGTCAACGCCCCAGTCGGCCAGCCGCTCTATCAGGGCATCCGATGCGATCCGCGCCATCGTTCCCTCCGTTCTCAGCTTGTGAGCGTTTATGCACGGGTGACCGTGCCCTTCTGTCCAAGCCGGAAGCGGTCAAACGCCGCCCTGCGGGCGAAACGGCCCCAGAAAGACGGCACAGACAACCGAGAGCCCGGGAAGCTCGCGCTTCCCGGGCCTCAGCCAGGACGCCTGCGGGGGGGATACAGGCTCCCGGTTATAGTTTTACGCCTTTTGCGCCGCCTCCGTGGTCTACGCAAGGGTTTATTTATGCCGCCTGCGTCGTGACGCGATCGTAGACCGCGAGAGTTTCGCCGGCGATGCGGTCCCAGGAGTACCTGGACCGCACCCGGTCGGCCGCCGCCACCCCGTACGCCTCGATCAGCATCGGGTGGGCGAGCAGCTGCCGGATCCGCTGGGCCAGCAGAGCCGGCCGGTCCGGCGGGATGATGATACCGGTCGTCCCGTCCACCACGGCGTCCATGTGACCGCCGACCGGGGGAGCGATGACCGGCGTGCCGCACGCCATCGCCTGCAGCGAGGTGGTGCCGGAAGGCGCGTACTGGCACGTGCTGATGACCAGGTCGGCGGAGCGAAGCAGCGGCGGCATGGCGGTGTACTCCACGTCGCCGGTGAAGACCACCCGGTCGGTGATGCCCAGCGCGGCCGCGAACTTGGCCAGCTTGACGTAGTTGTCATCCTTGGGCAGCTTGGCCTCGGCCGGCCCGCCGACGACCAGCAGCTCCGCGCCGGGCACCTTGGTCAGCGCCCGGAACAGCGTCTCGAGCGGCTTGCGCTGGGTCAGGTCCGCCGCGGTGAGCAGCCGCGGCCGGCCGTTCCGCTTAGCCACCGGCCCCTCGGGGGTGAACAGGTCGGTGTCGACGCCCCACGGCACGACCCGGATCGAGGAGCGGTGCACGCCCAGGCTGGCCAGATCGGAGACCTCAGCGGAACTCGTCGCGACCACCGCGGTGGCGCTGCGGCCGATGGCCGGCTCGAGCCTGATCCGCGCGGCGGACGCGCCGTCCGCCTTCACCGCGCCGGACTGGCCCCTTGAATCCCTTGAACCGCTCGAATCCACGGCGGCCCGGCGCTCGCTCACGCTGAGGGAGCTGAACTCCTGCACGAGCGGGATGCCAAGGTCGCGCGCGGCGGCCAGCGCGGCCAGGCCGCTGGTCCAGTGCAGCGCGTGCACGACATCCGGGCGGTCGCTCTGCCAGATGGTGCGCAGCGGGCCGCTGAAGGCAGGCACCCGCTCGAGCAGGGCCGCGTCCCCGGGCTCGCTGGCGGTCTCGGCGACCGGGCCGGCGTCGATGTGCTCGACCCGGACTCCGGCGTGCAGCTCAGCCTGGTCGGGCAGATCGGCCAGGTTCTTCTGGGCGTAGACGGTCACCTGGTGACCCTGTCCGGCCAGCTTGCGGGTGAGCTCGCTGAGCCCAATGTCATCACGGTCGGGGCCTGAGCCGGCTCGGGGGTGCAGCGGCGTGGCGTTCTGGGCTACTAGGGCGATCTTCATGGGAGCCTCTCTCGCTTCGAACCTCGTCACGGTGTTCGCTAGCGAGAGACGGAAAAGTGGTGCCCGATCTGCGCGCTCCGCGATACACCATGTCGCGTTGAGCGTGCCTGCGTCGTAGGCACCACTGAGTAGAAGCATATCCCATCGGGAGAGAATGCAAACCCGCTTCCGCTTGCCGACCTACTCGGCGTGTCGCTCCCTACGCTGTTTGCGCAGGTAGGAAGGTCAGCCTGCGGCGGCTTCCGCGACGCTGCCGAAGACCGGGATCAGCCGGTCGGCCGTCGTCAGCCGCAGGATCTTGGCCACCGCGGGCTGCGGGGACACCAGCGCCAGGACGCCGCCCTGCCGGTCCAGCGAGCGGTTTACCCGCAGCAGCGCGTGCAGCGCCGAGGAATCCATGAAGCGAAGCCCGGACAGGTCGATGATCAGCGTGTGCGGCTGCTGCGCCACCTCGTCGTCGAGCAGGCGGCGTAGCTCGTCCGTATTCGTCACGTCGGCCTCGCCGGCGATCTCCACCAGCGTGTAAGGCTCGCCAGCGGATTCCCGGGCCGTCACGGAGGCCGTCAGCAGATCCACGCCCTTGTTGTACCACAAGGCGGATGACGGCGAGACACGCCCGGCAAGCCCGCGATCAGGGTCACTGGCCAGCCCCGCGCAGCGGCAGGTTCATGTGCAGCCGGATGGTCGTGCCGGTCTCACCCGACTCGATCTCGACCTGGTCGCAGACCTGATTGACGATCCACAGCCCGTGCCCGCCCAGGGCGTCGAGGGACGGCTCGCGCCGCCCGGCCAGCGGGTCGGTGATGACCCCCTCGTCGTGGATCTGGCAGACGATCTCCTTCGCGTCGTACCAGATGTTCAGGCTGCCCGGCGACTTGGCGTGCTTGACCGTATTGGCCGCCACCTCGCTGACCGCCAGCGTGAGGTCAATGGCGCGGGCTTCGGTCAGCCCGGCCAGGATCGCGTACCGGTGCACGACGGCCCGGATCGCGGCCAGGTCAGTGGTGTAGTTGTACGACATCGGATCATCGGGGTCCGGCCACGGTGACCGGGGCAGGGCTGCGCCGCCGTCCGGCCGGGGAACCGGCTGACGGGTGGGCGCATCGTGTCCCGCAGGTTCGCGCCGCGCGGTCTTGCCATCCCGGGCCATCAGCAGACACGATACACCGGCCCGGGAAACGCCTCGGCGGGATGTGCCCGGTTGCGCGGAATGCCCGAATCTGCCGGACATTCCACCGGGCGTTCACGTGTATCCGCCGCGCACCGGGTAGACGTAGAAACGTCACGCGCCCGCGGCTCTTCGGAAACGCAGGAGCTGCCCGTCCTTCGGAGGTAAAAATGCGAATCGGAGGGCTCGTCCTGCTGATATGGCTGGTCATCGGGGCAATTGCCGCGGGGCAGCGCGGATATTACGGCTCGGCGCCGGACAACTGCGCTCACACCGGCTCGATCATCGCCACGATCGCGGCCGGGCCGCTCAACTACGTGGGCGTGAACCCCAAAGTTTCCTGCCATTTTCCTTCCCCCAGCAGCTGACCGCGGGCCACCATATTCCGGCTGAGATCTCCTTTCGGTAAATACCACCGAATCCGACGTGACGTCGCAGCCCGGATGCGTTGCGACGCCGCGCATATGTGAAACCGGCGGGCAAAAGGGCCGTGCGCTGGCCGGCCCCGTGGCCCGGCCAGCAGCACGGCCCCGGCACGGACCCGCGGACACCGCCCTGACCGCTGGGTCCGGCCAGACTCCGAGCTACCCCTGCTTCTGGGCCGGAAACGCGCGGATGATGTCGGTGTGATCACGGTTGCCGTCCGCCTGATCACTCCGCCAGACCCGGGGCTGGCCCGGCGCCCAGGCTGACCTCGACGCTGCGCGCCCCGAGCTGCTCCACAGAGTGCTCCCAGACCTGGCCCGGCCAATGGTAGGCAGCGACGCCGTCGGCGGGCCGGTACTCGGCGGTGTACAAGGTGCCGAATCCCTCGCCGAACCGGGTGGCGTACAGCGGGGGACGCAGGCAGGCCGCCACCACGTCGGCCGGGCCGCCGCCCGCGTCGAGCAGCACCTGCAGGTGCTCGTGCCGTTCGACGGTCCGGATCGCCGCGGCATACGGCGCCCACTCCACCTGGCCCTGGTGGTTGGTGGCCACGGCCTGGCTGGTGATGTGGGCCGGCCGGTCCGGAGCCAGGTACGCCGTGGCCCGGCGGCCGTCCCGGTCCACCGCGGTGACGTTGTACGACATGTGGACCGGCAGACGGCGCAGTGTCCGCATGGCCTCCTTCGTGGACCGGCAGGTCTCCAGCACGTAGCGGATCACCAGCGGGATCCCGAAGCCCTGCCCCACCTGCGGCCGGCCGCCGAAGGCGAGCGATACCGCGAGGCCGGCGTCGTTGACCCCGTCCAGCAGTCCCCACAGGCAGTCCAGCATGCCGAGCACCCGTCGGCCGGTGAACGCCGTCCTGGCCACCACCCCGTCGAACAACCGGTAGTCCCAGTCGTAGTTGCGGACCAGCGCCGGACCGCCCGGTAGCACTGCCGCCTGCGAGCAGCCGGTCAGGAACGGCGGCGGGTTCCACAGCGCGAGCGCGGCCGCGGCCTCGGGATCATCGCCGAGCATCTCGGTCAGCCGTCGCCAGGCCGGGACGAGCTCCGGCATGTGCTGATCGAGCTGGGCCCCGGCCTGCCCGGCGGTGGGGCGGGCGTTCGCGCCGTCCCGCCACCACTGCCGGAACGCCGGCCAGACCGCGGTCAGATGCTTGCCCAGCTCGTCTTCCTCAAGGGCCCGTAGGGTCAGCGAGATCCCGCCCTCAGGCATCCTGCGAGGCTGCTCCCACGGGACGGTAGGCCCCGGCACCGAGGCCCAGTCGGTGGTGGCGGCCCGCCTGAGCCAGGAACGCCAGTCCGTCCAGTCCGTCTCTTCCGCCCAGCGCTGCCAGTCCTGCCAGCTGGCAGGCGCAGCCGCCTGGTGACCATCGTCCCGATCCGTCATTCTGCCTCTTGCATCCTCCCGTCCGGTTCGTAAGCGCCGCGCCCTACCCGTGGTGGCAGCCTTGACACGCCCGAAGCGCATTAATCGGGCGGAGCATAAGCTCACATAACGGGGAGTCATCGGGATCGTCGTCGTCCGCGGCCAGGTGCCGGGCCCGGCTCCGCAGTGGCAGCACGAACCACCACATCGTGAACCACACGAGCACCCCGGTGGCCAGGACGACGGCGGGCACTAGGCCCAGCACCACATCCATGATCAGCAGCACCGCCGAGATCATCGAGAGCAGCAGCAGCACGAGGCCCGACAGGGCCAGCCGGTTGGCCACCCTGACCAGGTGTTGCTTGAGCCGCCTGCGGTAGATCACGCGGTGGATCGCGGCGGGCGCGATCAGCAGGGCGGTGGCGCCG
>Ga0335069_10008382_pt1 | contig 14801 bp, 13 predicted proteins | sample Lox_Sample_11_FD_206714 | JGI IMG/M metagenome (GOLD analysis project Ga0335069, IMG submission 206714) | Soil microbial communities from Loxahatchee National Wildlife Refuge, Florida, United States - Lox_Sample_1.1 | ecosystem: Environmental > Terrestrial > Soil > Wetlands | place: USA... | reverse complement strand
ACAAAAGAATGGCTCCTCAGGTAGGACTCGAACCTACAACCCTCCGGTTAACAGCCGGATGCTCTGCCATTGAGCTACTGAGGAGTGTGGCGGCGCTTCAACGCGCCGGAATGTAATCATTGTAGCGGCAGGTGAGCGGGCCGTCAAAGCTGCGCACGTTGAACCCCGCAGAGCTCTCGAATAAACACGGGGCATGTAGCTGTCCTCCAATTCAGAGCAGTACCCAGCAGCCAACGCGGCGATCCTTCGCCGGCTTTTTCCGCGCCGAGTCCGGGTTTTGGCTGGCGCCGCGCGCCAATCTCTTCGGCCCAGGGAGAGTCTTTCCGGGTGCTCGCGTGCGTTCCCGCCAGCCCATGATGCGCCTATCAAAGCGCTGAGGAGATCATCTTAGCCATTCTGCGCATCACACAAAGTGGTGCAGGTTTTTTCGCACCTCAGGATTACGAACTTGAGCACGGTACGCAAGCTGGTGCGCTCGGCGCGCGCCTTATCCCGCGACCTGTCGAAGCCCAAGGTCCGAGGGCAACAGGCGGCAAGCCCTACGGAGCGTCGGCGCCTGAAACTCGGTGTGGCGCTCGGCGGAGGCTTCGCGCGTGGCCTGGTGCACATCGGGGTACTCAAGGCACTGGAAGATGCGAGGATCACGGTGGATTTCGTCGCCGGCACCAGCGTCGGTGCGCTGATCGGAGCCTGCTACTGCGCGGGCGTGAGCGCCGAGGAGCTGAAAGAGATCGCGCGCGCCACGCGCTTCAAGGATTTTGCGCGCTGGACGCTGTCGCGCTCCGGGCTCTGCAGCAACGACCGCATGCAGCACTACTGCGCGCGCATCCTGAAGGTGACTGCGTTCGAAGACTTGAAGATTCCGCTGGCGGTCGCGGCGACGGACTTCCACACCGGCGCGCCGGCCGTGTTCACGAAAGGGCAGCTGGTGGGCCCCATCCGCGCCAGCTGCGCCTATCCCGGCATGTTTCTTCCGGTCGAAATCGATGGTCGCCAGTACATGGACGGCATGCTCGGCTACGCTGTGCCTACTACGCCGCTGCGCGCAATGGGAGCGGACCGGGTGCTGGGCGTGTACTTGAGCGCTCACTGGATGCAGCAGCGGGAGCCGCGCAATCTGTTTGAGGTCATCGGGCAGTGCTTCTCGATTGCGCAAGGCAACATGTGCGAGCTGTGGAAGAAGGATGCCGACCGCGTGCTCGAGCCGGACGTTAATGGCTTCTCGTACAACTGCTTCGACCGCACGCTGGAGTTGATCGAAATCGGCGAGACGGCCACGCGCAATGTCGTGCCTGAGTTGCGGACTCTGCTGAACCTTTTCGATCCGGCCCAGGAGTTGCCGTCGGCGCTTACTTCGGCCACGGCCGCACCCCCAGCTACTATCGCCGCCTGACGACAACCTCGACCGCAGAAAAACTCAATACAGTGGGGGGCATGCTGTTATGCGACGTCCCCCTCGCACGATGGAATCATTCTGTGTACCGGCCTGCACCGGTGGCGCTTGAGCAGCGCCATCCGATACGTTCGGAGTCTATCGGGCGACGCCACAACTACGCGACCGCAGAGATTGCAGCAAGCGACGTAGAGATCTCCCTTTCGTACAATCCTGAATTGTTCCCAACCGCCCATGTCATAGGTGATGCCAACTCGTTTGGTGGGGAGCTACCCCGGATAACGGGAATCCTGTCAATTCGGGGCAACCTTTTGCTATCAGGCTGTGGCAGTAGAGATAGTTTTTCAGCAGCTCTACACACAAATCGCGAGATCCCGGTGGCTCTAAGCTACACTGTCGCCGATGCAGGCGGTTTCCACCACGCAGCACCTGCCGTATCGCGGCCGAGTGGCGCCCTCGCCGACCGGATTGCTGCACATCGGGCACGCCTGCACGTTCTGGACTGCGTATCAGCGAGCCGTTGCGAGCAGCGGAACGCTGGTGTTTCGCAATGAGGACCTCGATCCGCAGCGCTCCAAGGCGGAGTTCGCGCAGGCGATGTTGGCGGACCTGCGATGGCTCGGCATTCGCTGGCAGGAGGGCCCAGACGTCGGCGGGCCATTCGCACCCTACGAGCAAAGCCGGCGGCGCGAATTCTATCTCCATACGTGGCGCAAGCTGCGCGACGGAGGAGTCATCTATCCCTGCACCTGTTCGCGGAAGGATCTGGCGTTGTCGGCTGCCGCTCCCAACGAAGGCGATGACGAGCCGCTGTATCCGGGCCGCTGCCGCGAAAAGTTGGGCGAAGCGACGCGGCACGACACACCGAAAGGCGTGAACTGGAGATTCCTAGTCCCGGACGGCGAAGCGATTGCGTTTGACGATTTGCGGCAAGGGCCGCAGTCGTTCGTTGCCGGCCGCGACTTCGGTGATTTTGTTGTGTGGCGGCGCGACGATGTGCCGGCCTATCAGCTCGCGGGGGTGGCCGACGATGCGGCTATGCAGATCACGGACGTGGTGCGCGGCGCCGATCTGCTGAAGTCGACCGCGCGGCAGTTGCTGCTGATTCGCGCGCTCGGCCTGCCAGTTCCGGCCTATTATCACTGCGATCTGGTGCGCGACGAATCCGGTGAGCGGCTGGCCAAGCGCCACGACGCGTTGAGTCTACGCGCGCTTCGCGAGCAGGGTCTCACCGCGCAAGACGTGTTGCGGAGGTGCGGAGGTAATCGTGGGCAGGAAGTTGAGTAAGGTGGTCGTGCCCTTACTCATTGCCCTGCGGGAAGCACGTTTTGGCAGCGTACAATGCCCCCCATCGTGGCCTGAAACTCCCTAAGTAATTGCATCGGACATGCGCGCGAGTGTATTGTCTCGTTTTCAGGACGAGGCGAACGGATGCGCATAAATTGGCTTGCAATTATTGTTGCGGCAGTAGCCGATTGGATCCTGGGAGGAGTATGGTTCACGGTATTCGCCAACCAGTGGCGGGCGGGCCTGCGCATGGCACCGCAGGAGATGCAGACGTACATGGCCCATCCGAATTTCTGGCCCTACCTGATCGCGCTGCTGTGCAGCTTTCTGATTGCCTACGCCATCGCGCGGGTGGTCGCTGGGTGGGAATCGCATGGGATATTCCGCGGGATCTTCGCAGGAATTCTTGTCGGGCTCGCGGCAGCCGTCGCGATGGTAACGAACATGGTGTTCGAGATTCGTCCCAGTTCATTTATTTTGATTTCCGCGGCGTACCCGTTTCTCGGTTCTATCCTGATGGGAATCATCATCGGCGTATGGAGACCGAAGGCGGCGCAGCTTAGCCGTACGGCGCCGACGAAATGAAGTAGTTATCTGAAGGCGTTCAGCGGCCTGGACCAGTTGCCGGGACCCGACGGTGACCGATCAATTGAGTTGTTCCGGCACGGCACGCTCACCGTCAAGCTGTATGCGCCGCGAGGCGTCGACCCGCAGACGCCGCATAGCCGCGATGAAATCTACGTCATCGCCAGCGGCTCAGGGCGCTTCCGCCGCGGCTCGCAAGAAACGTCGTTCGGCGTCGGCGATGTTCTCTTCGTCCCTGCCCGCGAAGAGCATCGTTTCGTGGAATTCACCGACGACTTCGCATCCTGGGTGTTCTTCTACGGACCCGAGGGCGGCGAAGCCGAGGTGGAAACCCCGTAACAACCCAATCGGCTGCTCCTGAACTCTTACTGAGAGAACGAATTTTTCCGGTCCGAATGCTGCATCGGAGAAAGGGCAGCGGATTTGTTTTGTCTGAAGACGCCGTGCGCTGTTCTCCTGGCGCTGGCAATTGTCGCAATACCGGTTCAGGCGCCGGCCTACTCGGTGCTTACGCATGAGGAGTTGATCGACCTCGCCTGGAACGACAGCATCAGTCCGCTACTGCAAAGCCGTTTTCCGGGGATCACCAAGGCCCAACTGAACGAGGCCCACGCCTATGCCTACGGCGGCTCTGCGATCCAGGACATGGGCTACTACCCCTTCGGCAAGGAGTTCTTCAGCGACCTGACGCATTACGTGCGCACCGGGGATTTCATCGCCAGCCTTTTTCGCAACGCGCACAACGTCGATGAGCTGGCCTTCGCCATCGGCGCGCTGTCGCATTACATTGGCGACAATATCGGCCATAGCGAGTGCATCAATCCCGCGACCGCGGTGGAATTTCCCAAGCTTGCGAAGAAATACGGGGAGTCCGTCACCTACGACGAGAGCCCGCATGGGCACGTACGCACCGAGTTTGCCTTCGACATCGATCAGCTCGAGCATCACCGCCTGGCGCCTATGGCTTATCTGCGCCACGTCGGGCTGATGGTGCCTACAGTTCAAGTCGAGCGCGCCTTCTACGAAACTTACGGCTTGCACCTGCAGGAGGTCCTAGGCGCGCCCTATGCTGCGGCGCACAGCTATCGCTGGTCGGTGCGGCACTTCATCCCGCGAATCGCGCACGCCGAGACGGTGCTGCACCACGATTTTCCGAACGACGTCGACAGCCAGGCGTTCACGACGTTCTCGAGCGACGTCCAGAAGGCCGACTTTCAGGCGTACTCGAAAGGAACCCGGAAACATGCGGGCTTCATCACCCACGTGATGGCGGTCGTGATTTTCATTGTTCCCAAGGTCGGCGTGCTCTCGGATCTGTCGATTCGCGGGCCCAACAAGCAAACCGAGCAAATGTACGTGAAGAGCGTGGATGACTCGATGGCGGAGTTCCGCGAGATTATCCGACAGTTGCGCGCGCAGCAGCCCGGCGATCCGGTAGTTTTGCCTAATCGCGATCTCGATACGGGCGCGCTGGTCCGCCCCGGCGCATATCCGCTGACCGACAAGACATACGCGGCCCTGCTGCAGAAGATCACCGCCGACCCGGCGAGGCAGGTGCCGTTCGGAATTCGCCGCGACTTGCTGGCCTTCTATTCCAATCCGAACGCGCCCATCGTCACCAGGAAAGACAAGAAAGAATGGACGCGCGTGCAGCAGGATCTGGCGACGTTGCGCGAGATGCCTTTGCGGAATCCGGTTGAGCCAGGGCTGGTGGCCAGCGATCACTGACGCGCGGAACTGCGCTGGCTCGCAAGAGGTGGCGCTCATCTCAGCGGGAATGCAATCCACAACGAAGTTCAGCCGCACGGCCTCACGATCGAGTTGCGCTGTATAGAATGTTGCTGTCTCCGAGGTGATTATGCGCAACCACAGTGTTTGCCGCGTGGTTTCCCTCTTCCTGTTCATCTTCGTTGCAGTATCGCTTGCCCTGGCCGCCGAGCGGAGTGTCGATCTGACCGCGCCGGATGGCACCAAGCTCAAGGCGAGCTACTTCGCCGCCGGCAAGTCCGGCCCGGGAGTTTTGCTCCTGCATCAATGCAATCGCGATCGCAAGATCTGGGGCCCGCTGCCGCAGCAACTCGCCGCGGCCGGCATTAACGTCCTGACGGTGGACATGCGCGGATTCGGCGAGAGCGGTGACAAGCCCCGCGCGAGCGCCTCGCAGCAGGAGGTTATTGCGGAAGAGAAAAAATGGCCCGACGACATCGACGTTGCCTTTCAATATCTGCAATCGCAGCCTGGGGTGGAGAAAAGCACGATCGGGGTTGGTGGCGCCAGTTGTGGCGTGAATAATTCCGTGCAGACTGCAATCCGCCATCCCGAAGTGCGCTCGCTCGTGTTGCTTTCCGGCCCAACCAATTACTTCGGGCGAAAATTTCTCCGCTCATCGACCATCCCCATCTTTTTCGCCTACGCCGACGATGACGAATTTAAACCGACGCCGATGGAGATCCAGTGGCTCTACAGCATCACCTCGACCCCGGACAAGAAGTTGGTGCATTACTCCACGGGAGGTCATGGGGCGGACATGTTCAAGGTGCACCCGGAGCTGATGGGGCTAATCACCGACTGGTACGTGACTACGCTGATCAAGACGCCGGGAAAGGCGCCGGCGACGAAGGATGTTGTGGCAGCGTCGGGGCAGATACAGATGTTGAACCTGATCGAGCAGCCCGGTGGAGTGGCGGAGGTCGAAGCGAAGCTGAAGCAGGCGCGCGCAGCCGATCCTAAAGCCATCTTGTTTCCCGAGGCGCAGGTCAACCTCATCGGATACGAACACCTGCTGGCCGGCGATACGAAGGGCGCGGTGGAGATCATGAAGCTGAACGTGCTGGCCTATCCGAATTCGCCGAACGCTTACGACAGTCTCGGGGATGCGTATCTTGCTGATGGGCAGAAGGAACTGGCTGCGGAGAGCGCGAAGAAAGCGCTCGCGCTGCTGTCCTCGGACACGGCTGATGATCAGCAGACTCGCGACGCGATCAAGGCAAGTGCAGACCAAAAGCTAAAGCAACTGGAGAAGGCATCGCAATAGGGCTAGAGGGGAATGGAGCGGGAGACGGGGATCGAACCCGCGACCAACGGCTTGGGAAGCCGTGACTCTACCACTGAGTTACTCCCGCTGAAGAAGCAATTAGCACTTAGCAATTAGCACTTAGCCAAAGCGCCTCGCGTGAAAAAAGTTTAGCACCGCGCAGACACGTGAGCAATTTTCGGGGCCATGATGGTGAGGCACGGCGGTTGTTGCCGATTCATCCTGGGTGCCCCGTTCTAGCCGTCGTTTGGCTAGGGCGGGGCAGTCCAGAGGTTCAGGAACTCAGAAACTCCGTGCCCTCCGTGTCTCCGTGGTGAGACCCTACGCTGCAATAGCATCAGTCTCACGCACAAAGCTCCGGCCGCGCTTCTCTGAGCCGAAGACTAACATCAGGCTCAGCGCTGCGATTACGCACAGTTCAAATGCCGTCAGCGCCCAGGCGTAGCCGACGCGATTGCGCAGCGCAAACTCCAGCGTAGGCGTTCCCGACGCCAGCAGAATTCCTATTTGATACGTAAATCCGGGCAGCAAGCCGCGCACGCTATCGGGCGAGAGTTCGTTGAGGTGCACAGGAATGATTCCCCATGCGCCCTGGACGCCCATCTGCATGATGAACGCGCCGACTGCCAGCACCGCGAGCGTGCTGCCGAAGGCCCACGCTGGCATGATGGCCAGCGCCACGCACAGCGCGGCCAGCATGCTATAGCGGCGCCCAATGCGCTCCGACAGGAGTCCGAAGATGATGGCGCCCACCACCGCTCCCACGTTGTAGAACATAGTGACGTAGGCCACGGTGTTGGGGCTGACGCCGTGCGCGTGCTTGAGGAAGTCAGGGTAGAGGTCCTGCGTGCCGTGCGACAGGCAGTTCATCAGGAACATCAGCACAATCAGGTATAGCGAGAGCCACTTGTGCTGCCAGGCGATGCGAGGGCCGTCGATGGTGCGCGCCACGCGATGCTGCTGCCAGGCTTCGGACTCCGGGACCTTGGTGCGGATGTACAGCGCCAGCAGCGCCGGAATGCCGCCGATCCAGAACATGGCGCGCCAGCCCAGGCTGGGCAGCACCACGCGCGACGCCAGCGCGGCGAGCAGATATCCAATGGGGTAGCCGCTCTGCAGGATACCCGACAGCACACCGCGCCAGCGCACCGGCGCATGCTCCATCGCCAGCGACGCGCCGACGCCCCACTCGCCACCCATGCCGATGCCGAACAGCATGCGCAACACGAAGAACGTCGCGTAATTCGGCGAGAAGCCGCACAGGAACTCTATCGCCGCGAAGAAAATCACATTCGCCATCAGGGGACGGCGGCGGCCATAGCGGTCAGCCATCATGCCGAACAGCAACGCGCCCACGGGACGCATGGCCAATGTCGCCGTGATGGTGAGCACAATGTCGCGCTTGGGAACGTGGAAGTGCTCCGCCAGCGTATCCAGCAGGAAGATCACGACGAAGAAGTCGAAGGCGTCCAGCGTCCAGCCGAGAAAGCCCGCCAACATGGCATGCCAGCGATCGGAGCTCGGTTGGACGGAGACGGTCATGGTTGAGCGAAGGTAACACGGAAAAGGGAAGCAGGGAACAGGGAGCAGGGGTCAGGGGCAGGGATTGGGGGCTGGAGATTGGGGAGTATGGATTGTTGGTATTGAGGGTCGGCAATCTCGCGTCGGGTGCAATAGAGGGCACCCAAATGTCTCGTTTTTCCTATCTCCGACCTCCGATTCCCGACCTCCAATCGCCAACCTCCAGCCTCTACGCGCATAGAATGCAATCATGCCAGCGGCAGAAGGGCCGAAGGGCGTCTTTGTCGGACTCGCGACCGTCGACACCATCTACACGGTCGAGAGCATTCCCAAGCGCAATCAGAAGATCTCCGTTCCCGGCCAGCAGGTTTCAGCCGGAGGGCCGGCCACCAATGCCGCGGTGACGTTCGCATTTCTTGGCGGGCGCGCGGAGTTGGTCACGGCCGTTGGCGCGCATCAGGTTGCCGCGGTGATTCGCGATGATCTGGCGCAGCACTCGGTTCGCCTGCACGATCTCGCGCCGCGTCGCCGAGATATACCTCCAATCTCTTCGGTCATGGTGGTCCGTGGCACTGGGGAACGGGCTGTCGTCTCCGCAAATGCGGCGGTTTTTACGGATATCAAGCCTGACTTCGATCCGCAATGGCTGCGCGGCGCCTCAATCCTGCTTGTTGACGGGCATTACATGCCGGTGTGTATCGCGGCCGCTCGGTGCGCGCGTGAGAGCGGCATACCCGTCGTCATGGACAGCGGAAGCTGGAAACAGGGCATGGCCCAGCTATTGCCATTCGTCGACATCGCGATCTGCTCGGCTGACTACCGCCCGCCCGGCTGCCGCAGTGTCGAGCATGTTTTCGATTTCCTGCGCGCGCAGAAAATTGGGCGCATAGCGATTACCCACGGCGCTTCGGCCATTCGCTTTGTGGACGGCGATAAGCGCGGCAGTGTCGCGGTCAAGAAGATTCGCGCCACAGACACGCTCGGCGCAGGGGACATTCTTCACGGCGCCTTCTGCTATTACATCTGCCAGCCTCAGGCTACCTTTCGCGCGGCATTGACGAGCGCGGCCCGTGTCGCCAGCTTCTCCTCACGGTTTCCCGGCACACGGGCGTGGATGGAAAAAGCAGGGGTTAGGGGCTAGGGAACAGGGAACAGGGGCCAGGGATCAGGGATCAGGGAGCAGGGATGAAGATTAGAAGCAGGAGTTTGGGTGCCCCGTTCTGGCCATCAGTTGGCTAGGGCGGGGCAGCTCTAATTGCTAGCCACTTCCTTGCCCCGCCCCAGCCGCCCGAAGGCTGGAACGGGGCACCCGGTGTTTTTCTGCCTCCCCGTGATCCCTGCGCCCTGCGCCCTGACCCCTGACCCCTGACCCTGCTTGGGCAGCCTCACCAGCTCTGCTGCGCATCTCACCTTCGGGCGAAATATGCGTTATTTCCGCGTTCTTCTTCCGCTGATTTTCCTCGCCGCTTCAGCGGCTAGCGCGTCCGATCTTCGCCAGATTGGCATGGTCAGTCTTCCCGGCGCTCCCGGATTCGGCGATGTCGCCTTCGCCAACGGCATGCTGTTACTCACGCATCCCGGCGCCTCGTCCGTCGATATCTTCGACCCCGTACGTCGCCGCGAGATTGCGCAGATTACCGGTTTGCAATCACCGCGCGGGATGGCCGTCGACGATAAAGCCGGCCGCATCTACATCGCCGATCACGGCAGCAACTCCATCGTGATCGTGGCGACCGACGGCTGGAAGGTGATGGACTCGATTGCGCTGCCCGGCTCGCCCAACGCTTTGTTGCTGAACGGCGATGGCAAGCTGTATTGGACCGACGCTGACCAGTCGTCTTTGTCGCTGCTCGATCTACATACGAAACAGGATGTGGCCCACGCCGATCTCGGCGGCACTCCGCGCGATCTGGCAATCGACAAGCTGCGGGGAGTCGTGTTCGTGACGTTGCAGGACACGCACCAGATAGTCGCGGTCGATCCGCAACTGAAGGTTGTGAATCGCTTCGAGCTGAACGCCTCGCAGCCGACGGGGCTGGTCTACGATCCGCAACAGCATAAGCTGTACACCGCAGTGCGTTACGCGGTGCTGGCCGTCAGCGCCGACACCGGAGCGGAGGTTGCCCGCGTGCCCGCGCCTGCCGGGGTCGATTCGCTATGGTTCGACGCGGATTCGCACACGCTCTACGCTGCCAGTGAAGGTTCGCTGCTGGTGATGCAGGCGAACGGAACGCTCACGCAGGTGGACGAGATCACCACCGCCGGTATCAAGGGCCACACTGTCGCCTACGACGCCGATAAACGCCTGGTGCTGCTGCCGGGCGGCAGCGACGGCAAATCGAAGCTGCTGCTGCTGCGTCCCATGACTCCCACCGCGCAGCCGGGCGGGGAAACTACCGACGCGCGTGCGCAGTGATTTCTAGCTCTTCGGCAACACGCGCAGATCGCGCCCGGTCATCTCCTTCGGCTGCGAAACGCCGAGAATCCCCAGCATCGTCGGTGCAATGTCCTGTAACGCGCCGTCGGGTCGCAACGTAAACCGCCGGGCATCGCCCTTGAAGTTGGGTGGCGTGACCGCGTTCTCCGCGGCGACGATGAACGGCACGGGATTGGTCGTGTGCGCCGTCTGCGGGCCCCCCGTTTCCGGATCGATCATCTGCTCGGCATTGCCGTGATCGGCGGTTACAATCATTGCCCCGCCGCGCTGGCGTAGCGCGGTGTAGATCTGGCCCAGACAGCCATCAACGGTTTCGACGGCGGCAATCGTCGGCGGAATCTTTCCCGAATGTCCCACCATGTCTGCATTGGCGAAATTTACCACCATCACGTCGAAGGTGTTGTCCCCGATTGCTTTCATCACCGCGTCGGCAATGCCCTGGGCTGACATCTCCGGCTTCAGGTCGTAGGTCGCGACCTTGGGTGAGGGCACCAGCACGCGGTCCTCGCCGGGAAAGGGCTTCTCTACTCCACCGTTGAAGAAGTACGTCACGTGCGCGTACTTCTCCGTCTCGGCCACGCGCAGGTTGCGCATGCTGCGGTCAGCCATCACATTAGCGAGAATGTTAGTGAGCGACTCCGGCGGCGAGACGACCGGCAGCGTGAAATGCTTGTCGTACTGCGTCATGCAGATATAGGTCAGGTCTTTGGGCGCGCGATCGCGAGGGATGACGCGGTCGAGATCGTCCGCGCCTTCGAGTTCGCGGCCATCCTGCGGCGTGAAGTGGCTGTTGCGGCAGAGACAGCGCGTGATCTGCCGCGCGCGGTCGGCGCGGAAGTTGAAGTTGAGGCACACATCGCCGTCGCGAATTGTGGCCGTCGGCTCGTAGTGTTCGTTGATGACAACGAACGGCACGATGAACTCGTCGGTGACCCCCCGATTGTAGGAGTCCTTGACGCCCTGCACCGGGTCGGCGGTAGCGGGCCCCTCGGCTTCGCCATGCACCATCGTGTCGAAGGCTTTCTTCTCGCGTTCCCAGCGGCGATCGCGGTCCATGGCGTAGTAGCGGCCGCTGACGGTGGCGATTTTGCCGACTCCGTATTCGCGCATCTTCTGCTGCAGTTGCTCAACGTAGCCGGCGCCGTTGGTGGGGAGCGTGTCGCGACCATCCATGAAGCAATGCACGAAGAGGCGCTCCACGCCATTCTGTTTGGCCATGCGAAGAATCGCGTAGAGGTGGTTCTGGTGTGAGTGCACGCCGCCATCGGAGACCAAGCCGAACAGGTGCAGTCGCCGCTCGCCTGTGCGTGCCGTCGCCATCGCGTTCAGCAGCACCGGGTTCTGGAAGAACTCGCCATTCTCGATCATGAGATCGATCTTGGTGATGTCCATGTAGACCACGCGTCCTGCGCCGATGTTGAGGTGGCCAACCTCGCTGTTGCCCATCTGTCCGGTAGGCAGGCCGACAAAGCGCCCGCTGGTGTGGATGAGTGTGTTGGGAAATTCCGCCAGCAGACGATCGTAGTTCGGCTTGCGCGCCAGCGAGATGGCATTCGACTCCGACGGTGAAGCATAGCCCCAGCCATCGAGGATGATGAGGACGAGAGGTTTGGGAGGATTCGGCATAGAATTGGCGCTTTGACTATGAGCCGCGCCCGTTCGATCACTAGTCAATATACATTTGCGAGTTCAACAATTGCGAAAATGTACGCCAACGGGTAGGCTTCGTATCGTGACTAGAGTGAATATAAGCGACGCGCGCGAGAAGCTCGATCGACTGCTCGAGGAGACTGCTAACGCCCACGAGCCCGTGCTCATTACCGGCGCCCGATCGAATGGCGTTCTGGTTGCGGAGGAAGACTGGAACGCGATCCAGGAGACGCTGTATCTCCTTTCCGTTCCAGGCATGCGCGAGTCGATCCGCGAGGGCATGGCTGCTCCCAGCAGCGAATGTAAGAAGGAACCGGGCTGGTGAAAGCTTGGCAGCTTGTTTTCACCAGGCAAGCTCAGAAGGATGCCCGCCGACTGACTGCTTCAGGATACGTCCCAAAGCCGAACAACTCCTCGCGATCCTCGCCGAGGATCCGTTTCAAAAACCTCCGCCATTTGAAAAACTCTTGGGCGATCTGAAGGGCGCATACTCCCGCCGTATCAACATTCAGCACAGACTTGTCTATCAGGTGCTCGAAGCCGAACACGTTGTGAAAGTCCTGCGCCTGTGGACGCACTACGAGTAAGATCAGGAGAGCTTCGGAAGGAGCGCTTCCATGACCGGGCCAGCTTCCTCTCTCTCCCGCAGATCGTTCCTGCAAGCCTCCACGCTTGCGTCGGCTGCACTAGCGTTAGATGTCGTCACCGAGCCTATGCTGGCTTACGCCGCTGCACCGTCTCATCCGGCCGACGCGGTGCTCATCAATGCCAATGAGAACCCGCTCGGGCCCTGCGCTGCGGCGCGCGAGGCGGTCGCGGCCATTGCTCCCCAAAGCGGACGCTACCTGACCGAGTCAGCTGACGCGCTGGAGAAGCAGTTTGCGCAAAGTGTCGGCGTGAGTACCGAGCAGGTTGCAATCTACGCAGGATCGACTCCGCCGTTGGTCTTCACGGTGCATGAATTCTGCTCGCCTCGCGCCAGCTATGTGGCCGCCGATCCCGGCTTCGAACTGGGGATGTTTGCCGCCAGGAGGGCAGACGCGCGCGTGGTCAATGTGCCGCTCACGAAGACGTACGCACATGACGTGAAGGCGATGCTGGCCGCGGGCTCGGACGCCGGCGTGTTCTATGTCTGCAACCCGAACAATCCTACCGGAACGCTGACCAGCCTCTCCGATATCGAATACCTGGTTGAGAAGAAGCCGAAGACATCCATCGTGCTGGTGGACGAAGCCTATATCCACTTCAGCGATGCGCCCTCAGCCGTCGAATTCGTGAAGGCCGGTAAGGATGTAATCGTGCTGCGCACGTTTTCGAAGCTCTACGGCATGGCGGGACTGCGCTGCGGTTTTGCCATTGCCCGGCCCGACCTGCTGGAGCGAATCCATGGCTATGGCGGCTTCAACTTCATGCCGGTGACAGCGGTTGCGGCAGCTTCGGCGAGTCTGAACGATGCAACACTCATCGCCCAACGCAAGCAGACCAATGCGCAAGTCCGCGCCGCGACGTTCGAGTGGCTCGACCGCCATGGCTACTCTTACATTCCTTCGGTTTCCAATTGCTTCATGCTCGATACTAAGCATGAGGCGAAGGCGGTGATCGCGGCCATGGCAAAGGAGAAGGTCGTCATCGGACGAGTGTGGCCGTCGATGCCCAGCTATACGCGCATTACCGTGGGCACGAGCGACGAGATGGAACGCTTCCAGCAAGCTCTGCAAGCCGTGATGAAGGGATAAGGTTCATGCGCCCACGGCTTCTTCGCTGCGCGGATGATAGCCGTTGATGAAGTCACGGGCACTCATCCGCTTCTTCCCCTCAAGCTGAAGCTCGAGCACCTCAAGGGCCGTTCCCTGTGCGAACCCCAGCAGCAGGCGTTCGTGCTCGACGGTGAAATGCGCGGGTGCAACCACCGCCACTTCCGGCGCCGGTTTCGCCGCGTGGACGTGCAGCATCTTGCCGCGGAATTGGGTGAACGCGCCGGGCCAGGGCTGAAACCCACGCAGGCGATTCCAGGCATCGACCGCTGTGCGCGAGAAATCGATCAGGCCATCTTCACGCTTCAGGATCGGCGCCAGCGTGGCCTGATTATTGTCTTGCGGGGTCGGCTTGATCGTGCCGCTCTGCAATCCGGCGAGCGTAGAGATCATCAGCTCGGCGCCAGTCTGCGCCAGGCGCGGCGCAAGCGTGACCGCCGTGTCTTCAGCGCGGATGTGCTCTTCGGCCTGTTGCAGGATGTCGCCGGTATCGAGGCCGGCGTCGATACGCATCGTAGTGACGCCGGTGACCTGCTCGCCCGAGGCAATGGCCCACTGAATCGGTGCGGCGCCGCGATACTTTGGCAGCAACGACCCATGCAGGTTGATGTTGCCCAGCGGCGGCAGCTCAATCATCCATTGCGGAATGATGCGACCGTAGCCGACAACAATAATCGCCTGCGGCGCGATGTCCTGCAGTTGCCGGCGAAACTCTTCGTTGTTCTTGATCTTGTCCGGCTGAATGATCGGCAGGTCGAGCGCGAGCGCGGTACGCTTGACCGGTGAGGCGGCTAGCTCCATGCCGCGTCCGCTGGGACGATCAGGCTGGGTCACGACGAGCTTGATGCGAAAACCCGTACAGACCAGCTTCTCCAGCGTGGGCACGGCGAAGAGCGGAGTTCCGCAGAAAACGAGATCGATCATAAGAGCAACTGGCAATTAGCAACTAGCAACTAGCCACTAGCCACTAGTACAGCATCTTCGAACATTTTCCCGCTCATTCAGCAATCAGGTGTGCGAGCTAGTTGCTGGCTGCTAGTTGCTAAGAGCTAATTGCTAAGAGCTAATTGCTAAGAGCTAATTGCTAAGAGCTAATTGCTAAGAGCTAATTGCTAAGAGCTAATTGCTAAGAGCTAATTG
>Ga0335069_10008381_pt1 | contig 14802 bp, 15 predicted proteins | sample Lox_Sample_11_FD_206714 | JGI IMG/M metagenome (GOLD analysis project Ga0335069, IMG submission 206714) | Soil microbial communities from Loxahatchee National Wildlife Refuge, Florida, United States - Lox_Sample_1.1 | ecosystem: Environmental > Terrestrial > Soil > Wetlands | place: USA... | reverse complement strand
ACGCGGTGGCTCAAATTCCCGCGCCGCACCTCCGTGGCCGCTTCCACCAGCGCCGTAATCGGCAGGCTGATCTGCTTGGCCAGGAACAGCGCAATCCACGTCGCTACCGACAGCACAAACAGCGTGATCAGCGCCATCAGCATCAGGTACTGCCGCCGGATCTCCTTGCGGTCGGATTGCAACTCGGCCTGGTGCTCGGAGAGCCGCTGCAACTCGGCGCGCGTGGCCGCCACGTCCAGCGGCACATTGGCCGTAATGCTGATGGAACCGATCAGCTTTCCCCCGTCCATCACCGGCAGGCTGGCGTGCACCGCCCCTTCCTTCGCCACGGTCGCGCGCGCCACCCAGCTATCCAGCGGATCGTCCGACCGGGGCGGATACATCGCCGCCGAAGCCAGTTCCTGCTCTACGCAGAAACGCTCCAGATACCCCTGCGCCGGCGTGCCCGATTCGAGCGCCTGCCGCACTTCCGGGCTGGACGCCAGCAGCGCCGCTTGCGCATTCGTCTCGTCCTGCATCTCCTTCTTGAACTGCCGCGAGATTTCCTTGAAGATCTGAAGCTGTTCGTCGGCCGGCTGCGTGAACCACGCGTTCAGGTTGAGGTTGAGCACGCTGTAGCTGAAAAGCACCAGAAAGAACACCGGCACAATGCTCAGCGCTAGCGCCCCGGCCACCAGCTTGGTCTTGATGCGCGAGCCCTCCCGGTTGGCATGGCGCTCCACGTAGAGCTTGATGGCCGTGCGTGAGAGAACCCACCCCAACGTCACCATCAGGATGAAGATCAGCGTGGAGGTGGCCCACAGGATCAGCGTCTGCTGCGCATCCTCCGGCCCCCACTTCTTAAGGTGGAAGGAGCCCTGCCACACCACGAACGCGAAGCTCAAGACGAGCAGAACTAGCGCCGTTCCATACAGCAGCCGCCTGGGCATGGCTACATTCGATTATAGCCACGGGGTAGGGCGCAAGCCGCCAAGGCGGCAGCCGAGGGTGAAGTGCGAGGCGGGAAGCGAGGCGCCCGCGCCAATCCCGAATCCAGCGAGGCCGAAGGCCGAGCCTGGCAAAACAACTGATAACTGATGACTGACGACAACTAATAACTGTTGCCTCACCTTTTCCCCACAGCTGCCGATAAGCATCACAGACCACATAAGGAGGTCTACAAAACTCGTGAAAACGGCGTGTTTCTTGTTGGTGTTGCTGGCCGCTTCGGTCGCCGGCCAGGAGGCGGTGAAGAAGCTGACGCGCGCGGAGGCGGATAGCGCCGCGGTAAGCAAGGTAGAGCCGGAGTATCCCGCTTTCGCCAAACAGTTGAAGATTTCAGGCGAGGTGAATCTGGAGGCCGTGGTTTCCGAGGACGGAAAGGTGGAGAAGGTGAATGTGCTGGACGGGAATCCGGTGCTCACCAAGGCGGGGGCGGAAGCGCTGATGAAGTGGAAATTCAAACCCGTTCTGGCGGACGGCAAGCCGGTGAAGGCGCTGGCGCCGGTGTCTTTCAATTTCAAGTAAATCGATCCGGGAGAATGCAATGAGCTTAAGCATGCAGCGGTTGGGGACCACCGGCGTGGTGCTGGCGCTGGCGGTGATCCTGGGCGTGTGCGGGTTGTGGGCGGCCAGGGATCTGGGGGGCGATCTGGACCGGGCGGTGAATGTCACCGGGCGCCAGCAATATTTGGCGGGAATGGTAAACGCGGAAGCGCTGGCGATGGCCAACGCCGAGAGGTCTGGGGCGATGGCGTCGGTGCTGGGCGATGCGGCGGGTATGGAGAATGCGCGCCAGCGTTTCTCGGAGGCCTCCAGCGCGCTCCAGAAGGCGCTGGGGGATCTGCGCCGGGTGGCGGACGCGGCCGACAGCCGTGCCCTGCTGGACGGCCTGGATCAGCAGGTGGCCCTGGTGATGCAGGCGCATGAGGAGATGCAGCAGGCCATCGGCAACAAGCAAATGGACGTGGCGCTGTCCACGTTTTCGCAGAAGGCGCAGCCGCGGCTGGAGGAAATCTCCAAGCAGGCCTCGGCCGTGGTGGAGCGGCAGAACAGCGATCTGGCGGCGGTCTCGGAACAATCGCGGACGAGCGCCAGCCACATTGAGACGCTGGTGGTGCTTCTGCTCTTGCTGACGGTGGGCGTGGGAGGAGGAGTGATCTGGCTGGTCATGCGCTCCAACCGGGGGCTGGCGGGCTTCGCGGCGCGGCTCTCGGAGAACGCCGAACTGGTGGCGGGAGCGGCGGCGCAAGTCTCCTCGGCGAGCCAATCGGTGGCGCACGGCGCCAGCGAGCAGGCGGCGTCGCTTGAGGAAACCTCGGCTTCCACCGAGGAGATCGCCTCCATCGTGCGCAAGAACGCGGATTCCGCCGTGCAGGTGGCCGGATTGATGCAGAAATCCGAGGCCGGCGCCGGCGAAGTCAACCAGACCCTCGACCGCATGGTGGAAAAGATGAAGGAGATCGATTCGTCGAGCAACAAGATCGCCCGCATCATCAAGGTGATCGACGAGATCGCCTTCCAGACCAACATTCTGGCGCTCAACGCGGCGGTGGAAGCGGCGCGCGCCGGAGAGTCAGGTCTGGGCTTCGCCGTGGTGGCGGACGAAGTGCGGAACCTGGCCCAACGCTGCGCCCAGGCTGCCAAGGACACCGCCGCGCTGATTGAAGAGTCCATCGAGACCTCGCGCGATGGCAATGCGCGCCTGGACCGCATGGCGGGCGCCGTGCGCGCTATGACGGAAAGCTCCGCGGAGGTCAAGGCCCTGGTGGATCAGGTGAGCGTCGGCAGCCAGGAACAGGCGCGAGGCATGGAGCAGATCCAGCGCGCCGTGGTCCAAATGGAAAAGGTGACCCAAAAGAACGCCGCCGGCGCCCAGGAAAGCGCCTCGGCCGGCACGGAACTCACCAGCCACGCCGAAACCCTCCGCGCCCTGGTGGAGGAAATGCGCATCATGGTGGGCGCCGCATAGCCGCGCCCGCCGCGCGCTAGCGCCGGTCCGCGCGAACCACCGAGCTTCACCGCTCCACGGCCCGTCAAGGCCGGCGCGTCAAGCCAAGCAAGGCGCCCCACCCGAAATCACGAATCACCACGAAAACGGGCGGCCCGCCAGGGCCGCCCGCAACCGCATCCACACGCCTCCCGCCGCGTCGATACCGGCGCCAAAACCTGGAATCAAATGGTTGGAAGCTGAAGGCTGACAGCTGAAGACTGACGGCTGAACTCACACCACGCCGACCGCTAACATCTGACAACTCTCAATAAAAGAGATACTTCCGCCACTGGGCGTCGCTCCGCCCCAGCATGCGCATCAGGTGGCGGCTTGTATGCAGGCTAAAGGGCCGGGGTTGGCGCGCCAGCTTCATTCCGGCCTCCTCGGGCGTCCGGCTGCCCTTGCGGTTGTTGCAGCCATGGCAGCAGGCGACAAGATTCTCCCAGGCGGATTCTCCCGCGCGCGAGCGCGGAATCACGTGGTCCAGCGTCAATTCCGAGGAGGGTAGCGTCCGGTGGCAGTACTGGCAGGTGTAGCGGTCGCGCATCAGGATGTTCTTGCGCGAAAGAGCGCGCGTTTGGTGCGGAATGCGGCGGTACTCCAGCAGCCGGATCACCGAGGGCAGCGGCGCCGCGGCGCGCGGCGAATGCACCACCGCGTTCAGGCACTGCTCTTCCGCCGCGGCCACGCCCTTCAGCACTAGAACCAGGGCGCGCCGCGCGGCGCAGATGTTGATGGGCTCAAAACTGGCGTTGAGCACGAGGACCGGACGTTGCAAGCGATCGCTAGGCATTCGAAACGGGTTCCTCCACGGGGATGCGCGACGAGGCGCGCGAAGTGTCCAGCCGGCGGTCGGCTCGCGCCAGCGTCAGCAGCGCGACCCGCGAAGCTCCCGCGCGCCGCAGCGCCTGTGCGCAGGCGGAAGCCGTGTAGCCGGTAGTCATCACATCGTCTATCAGAAGAATTCGTTTGGATTCGATCTCGCGCCGCCGGTTCGGCCGGCAGGCGAAGGCCCCCGCCACATTATCCCGGCGGCCCGCATTGCTCAATCCCGCTTGCGTGGACGTCGCCCGTACGCGCCGCAGCGCCCTCACCAGCGGAACCCCGCGCCGCCGCGCCACCGCGCGCGCCAGCAGTTCGGATTGGTTGAAGCCCCTTTGCCACCGCCGCCGCCAGTGCAGCGGAAGCGGAGCCACCGCGTCAAACCCCTCATCGAGCGGCAACGCCTCCGCCAGCAGACTCCCCAGCGGCCCCGCCAGGGACTGAATCTTGTCGTATTTGTAAAGGTGGATTAACTCGCGCAGCGGATCTTCGTACACCCCATAGCAGTACGCCGCGTCGAAGCCCGCCACCCCGCTCCGGCAAAGAGGGCAGAGTCCTTCGAAGTCCAGCGTGGACGCGTTCAGAAATGGCGTCCGGCACTGTGCGCAGAAATACTCCGTCTCCAGCCGGGTCACGGAGCGAAGACACGCGCGGCAAATGGGAACCCGCGAAATGTCACGCAGGGGAACCCCGCATAACCGGCAATCTTCAGGGAAGAAAAGGGAAAAAAGGGCGCGAGAGGTTGGAAGAACTACGGAAGGAACGAACTTCGTGATTGTGGATCGCCCGGTACTCGAGAAGGCCCACCTCCACTACTAAACTTCGATTGTACACGAATTCGCCGATGCCGGCGGCCCGCCGCGCGCCGCCTCACTCCCGCCGGCGCCCTGCCGCCCTACCGGTACTGAATCCGTGCTCAAACCTATCGACGCCCTTGACAACACGCTGTACAATACCATCCAGAGGAACTGGGGATGAACCTGCTGCGGGGTGTGTCGGCGGCGCTCGCCGTTGTGGCATTCAGCGTGGTGGCGTACGGCCAGGGGCCAATCGCCTTGATTCCGCGTGCTCCCAGCATGGCCCCGGACCCGGCGCCCTCCGCCCGTCTGCGCGTAGACCTGAACCTGGTGTTGGTTCCCGTCACCGTCTGCGATCCCATGAACCGTCCCGTGACGGGCCTCGAAAAGGAGTCCTTCCGAGTCTTCGACGACAACGCCGAGCAGAAGATCACGGCGTTTACCCAGGAGGATGCGCCTGTCGCGGTGGGGCTGGTCTTCGATACCAGCGGCAGCATGGGTGCGAAGCTACGGCTCTCGCGGGAAGCCGCCGCCGCCTTCTTCCAAACCGCCAACCCCGAGGATGAGTTCTTCCTGGTGGAATTCAGCGACAGCCCCAAGCTGGTCGTCCCCATCACCCGCAACACGCAGGACATTCAGGACCACCTCACGTTCTCCCAGTCCAAGGGCCGCACGGCGCTGCTAGACGCCGTCATGCTCGCCATGCATGAGCTGAAGAAGTCCAAGGTCGAGCGCAAGGCCCTGCTCGTCATCTCCGACGGCGGCGATAATTGCAGCCGCTACACCGAGACCGAACTCAAGAACCTGGTCAAGGAGAGCGACGCCATCGTCTACGCCATCGGCATCTATGGCGGCGCTTCCACGCCCGAGGAGGTCGCCGGTCCGCAGTTGCTCACCGACATCGCCGAGCAGTCCGGCGGCCGCCAGTTGCCCGCGCAGGGGGCGGACATCCCGGACATCGCCGCCAAGATCGGCGTGGAGTTGCGCAACCGCTACATCCTCGGCTATTCGCCCGCCGCCGGACACCGCGACGGCCGCTATCACCCCGTGCAGGTGAAGATCGTGCCGCCGCGCGGCCTGCCCACGCTGAAGGCCTTCTGGCGCCACGGCTACTACGCACCCACCGAATAGCCCGCGCTTAGTTCGCGGGCTTCTCCGCCTTGTCCACCACGAGCACGTCGACGGTGGCCTTGGTGGATTCCAGCTTCAAACCGAGTTGATCCTGGATCGCGGTGAAGAGATCAGGCGCCGCGGCCGTATCCGAAGGCGCCGGCGGCTTCATGCCAAGCCCGGCGAATTGGAACTCGTCGGGCGTCCACTTCAGGGTGAAATCCCAGCGGCCTTGTAGTCCGGTCTGGTCCACCACGGGGCGGTCGAGAACCATCGACTGCATCAGCCCCGTAAAGTCGGTGATCTTGGCGTTATTGACAATCATGTCGCCCAGAGCGCGGAAGCCCAGGCCGGGAAGCCCGTTCGGATCGCCGGCGCTCTTGCTGATCTTCGCGCCGTTCTTGCCCGCCACCAGGGCGTACACCGAAAGCTCGCGCTTCTCGCGGTGGAACGCCAACTGGAAGCGGTCCGTCAGTAGCTTCTGCAACATGGCCTTGGCCTGCGTGTCGCTCGGAATGCCCTGGTCCAGCTTGGCCACGGTGTCGAACTTGTCGGAAGACATCCAGGACGGCCCTCCGGCAATCTGCTTGGGATGCACCCCGTAAGCGAACGTTATCAGGTCGATCAGCGACGTATTGATGGTGCGGAACTCGCTCCCGCGAATCGTGATCCCCTTGCCCTGTTGCGCCGGATCGCTGGGCTTAATGGACGCCGCGCCGAACTCCGCCACGGCGTCGGCCGGCATGCGCTTCAACGGAGCCGCCGGCGCCCAGATCTCGTCCCCCGTCACGTGCTTCAAGTTCAGCGCCAGCGGCGCGCCGCCCTGCGTAAACGTGCCCGAGATGTTCACGCCATCGGAATCCAGCTTGCCTTCGTAGCTGGCGCCGATGCCCGCGATGGCCATCTTCACAGAACTGCCCTGCAGCGTCACCGTGCCGCCTATCGTTTGCGGGCTTTGGTCCACGCTCTGCAGCGCGGCTTTCAGCGCGCCCGCGTCGTCCTTGGAAATCCTGATCACGATCCGCAACTGCGCTCCGTTGTTGGACAGGCTCATCGTGCCCTGCCAGGCGCCGGTGATGTCCTGGGCGAACACGGCGCCGGCCGAAACGGTCATTAGAATGAGGGCCAAACAGAATTTCCGCATGTATCCTCCCGGCATTGTCGCCATATACTGAAGACGGAATGCGCCTTCAAGGATGACGCTGTTTGCCTAAAATATGTTCCAGGGGAAGGCCATGATTTTCCGGCTTGCAGGCGGCTTGGCCACGGTCGTCACGCTGCTGGCGGGTCTTGCCGCCGCGCAGCCAACGGTCGCGCCGCGCAAACCCGCCCCCGGCGCCCAGGTTCCTGGCGCCCCGGCGGCGGACGCCCCGCCCGCGCGCGCCCTACTGAGCGCCACCACCAACCTGGTGCTGGTCCCCACCAGCGTTTCCGACCCCATGGCGCGTCCCGTCACGGGCCTCGAAAAGGAGAACTTTAAGCTTTTCGATAACGGCGTGGAGCAGCCCATCACCCACTTCGCCATGGAGGATGAGCCCATCGCCGTGGCCCTCATCTTTGATGTCAGCGGCAGCATGGGTTACCGCCTCCGCCAGTCGCGCGTCGCCGCCCAGCAGTTCTTCCGCACCGCGGACCCCAGCGACGAATGCGCCCTCATCGAGTTCGATTCCAAGCCCCGCCTCGTCATGCCGCTCGGCGCCGGTCTCGGCTCGCTGAAGGAAGACCTCGTCTTCACCAAGTCCGGCGGCAGCACCGCCCTGGTGGACGCCGTGGTCCTGGGGCTCCATGAAATCAAGAAGTCCAAACTCACGCGCAAGGCCCTGATTATCATTTCAGATGGCGGCGAAAACAACAGCCGCTACACCCTCAAGGAAGTGCGCAACATGGCCCGCGAGAGCGACGCCCTCATCTATGCCATCCTCATCGAGGACGAAGAGCGCGACGGGCCCTGGTTCTTGCGACAATTGACGGAAGATTCCGGCGGCCGGGTTGTGCCGTACGGGCTGGACGCCATCGAGCCCATCACCAAGATCAGCATCGAGCTGCGCAACCGTTACCTGCTGGGGTTTGAGCCGAGCGATGACAAGCGCGATGGCAAGTACCACGCTCTCACTGTAAAGCTCATCCCGCCGCGGGGCATGCCGAAGCTCCACGCCGACTGGCGCCGCGGCTACTACGCCGCCTCGGACTAGCCGGCCCGCGCCGCCAAGGCCTTCACGGCATCCGCGCATAGCGCCGCGGCATGTTTGGAAGCCGGCGGCAAACCTCCCAACGCTTCCTCCACCATGCTCGGCCGGAAGCGCTGCATCTCCGCCACGGTCTTGCCCACCAGCCACTCCGTCAGTGCGGACCCCGCCGCGATGGACGCCGTACACCCGCGCACCGTATACCGCGCCTCCGCCGCCACGCCCGCATCAAAGCGCACGCAGAGCCGCATGGCGTCCCCGCACGCGGGGTTGGCAACCTCCACCGCCACCGCCGGGGGCGCGAGTTCGCCCACATTGCGCGGGTTCTGAAAGTGGTCGATCAGCCGTTCCGGATACACGCTATGGTCCAATATTGACATGCTTCAAGTGGTGGCGGCCATCCTCGAACGCGGCGCCGATGTGCTCATCTGCCGGCGCACCCCGCGCCAGGCGCACGCCCTCAAATGGGAGTTTCCGGGCGGGAAAGTGGAGCCCGGCGAGACGCCGCAACAGGCGCTGGCCCGCGAGCTCGAAGAGGAACTCGGCATCCGCGGCGCGTGCGGCTCGGAAGTGGACCGCTACCTCTATGAGTACCCCGGCAAGCCGCCCATCGAGCTCATCTTCCTGCGCGTGGATGCTTTCGAAGGCGAACCCGCCAATTTGATCTTCCAGGAGATACGCTGGGCGCCGCGCCGCAAGCTCCGCGAGTTCGACTTCCTGGAAGGCGATGCGCCATTCCTCAGCCGTTTCGCGGCCCCATAGTCCGCCCGGCTCGCGGCGCCGCAGAATATTTCGAGGGGTCCCGCGCTCGTGTCATCGAGCATTAACTCTGGCCTGTTAGCATCTCCTCTCATCTAGCTCACGACTCGCTTCGCGCGCCTTCGCCCGCGGAGCTCAGGGGGGGAATACATGGCCGCCGCGCCAACGTTAGTTCATGAGAAGCTCGCCAAGGGACCCGGCAAAATCGGCGCAATGGTCTTCGGTCTGGCGGTGGGCGTCGGGATCGTCTACATCGCCCTGCAAATCAGTTCGGACCTTTCCAAGGTTCACGCCGTTTCCATTTTTCCCTACCTGCTCCTAGGGGCCGCCCTGCTGGTGGCTCTTGGTTTCGAGTTCGTCAACGGCTTCCACGATACGGCCAACGCCGTCGCCACGGTGATCTATACGCATTCGCTCGATCCCCATGTGGCCGTGGTCTGGTCGGGGCTGTGCAATTTCCTCGGCGTGGTGCACTCCTCGGGCGCGGTGGCGTTCAGCATCATCACGCTGCTGCCAGTGGAGTTGATCCTGCAAGTGGGACGAGGCGCGGGCTTCGCCATGGTCTTTGCGCTGCTCTGCGCCGCTATTTTGTGGAACCTCGGCACCTGGTATTTCGGCCTCCCGTCCTCCAGCACGCACACCATGGTCGGCTCCATCATCGGCGTCGGCATCGCCAATCAGCTCATGTCCACGCACTCGGGCACCAGCGGCGTGGACTGGATGCAGGCCGCGAACGTGGGCAAGACCCTGCTGGTCTCGCCGATTGTCGGGTTCATCTGCGCCGCCATTCTGCTGTGGGCGTCGAAGCTCATCATTCGCGACAAGCGCCTCTACACGGCGCCGGAGGGCGATGCTCCGCCGCCGTTCTGGATCCGCTGCCTGCTCATCCTCACCTGCACCGGCGTCAGCGTCTCCCATGGGTCCAACGACGGCCAGAAGGGTATGGGCCTCATCATGCTCATCCTCATCGGCACCGTGCCCACCGCCTACGCTCTCAACCACGCCGTTCCCGAGAGCCAGACGCAAACCTTCATCGCGGTTTCCACCAGCGCCGAGGCAACGCTGAACAACCACGTCACGGCCGATGCGGTAGTGGGTAATCCTTCCGAGACGGTCACCGACTACATCCGCACCCGCGAATTCAAGCCCTCCACCATGCTGGCCCTGCGCCAGATGGTCAACAGCGTCCGCAATGAGCTGAGCTATTGGAAGTCCCTATCCAACGTTCCGGTGGACCGCGTACCGAACCTGCGCAATGACATGTACGTGATTAGCGAAGCGCTGCGGCTCATGCAGAAATCCAAGGCGGGCGGGCTCTCGCCGGCCGAATGGGACACGATGGGCAATTACAAGAAGCAAATCGACGGCGCCACCAAGTTCATCCCGCTCTGGGTCAAGGTGGCCGTCGCGCTGGCCCTCGGCCTCGGAACCATGATCGGCTGGAAGCGCATCGTGATCACCGTTGGCGAGAAGATCGGCAAGGATCACCTCACCTACGGCCAGGGCGCCGCCGCCGAAATCACCGCCATGGTCACGATCGCCGCCGCCGACAATTTCGGACTGCCAGTCAGCACCACGCACGTGCTCTCCTCCGGCGTCGCGGGAACCATGGCCGCCAATCATTCCGGTCTGCAGTGGTCCACCGTGCGCAGTCTGGCGCTCGCCTGGGTGCTCACGCTGCCGGCGTCCATCATTCTCTCGGCTGGGCTTTACTGGGCGTTCCGTTCCCTCAGCGCCTAGGTTCTAGGGCTGGGGGCTCCAGGCACGCTGGCGGCGAGAGCGGCGTCGAGCGGGCTATTCGCGCGACGCCTTTTGCGCCAGGCGGCTCCATGGGGCCACAATGGAACGCCGGTACCGCGGCGCCGTTCGCGCGGCGTCCACCGCCTGGCGATACATTTCGCGGGCGGCAGCCAAGTCGCCGGATTTCGCCAGCGCCTGGCCGTACCAATACAGGCCTTCGGGGTCGTACTCGCGGCGCTGGGTGTAGAGCGCCAATTCGCGGCGGGCGGCGGCCGTATCTCCAGCCTCCAGATAAGCCGCTCCCAGCTCGCGGTGGATTTCGCTCAGGTTGTGCTTGTCGTCCTGCCGGACTACCGTCTGAAACTCCCGCAGCGCCTCGTCCAGACGGCCCTGCGCACGCGCGATCCGCCCAAGCTGAAAGTGCGCGTCGGTCGCTTCGGGGTCAATGGCCACCGCGTTGCGGAAACGCTGCGCGGCTTCGGTCGTCTGACGGCGCTGCTGGTGGATGAGGCCAAGCTGATACTGCGCGTCGCCATCGTGCGGATTCACCGCCGCGGCGTGCAGCATCCGGCTAAAGCTCTGCTTGTTGCGCAGCCCGGAGCCCAGGCTGCTGAGCTCGCCGCCCAGAAAGTACCACGCGTAAAGCAGCAGGAAGGGCGAGGTCAGCCATCCCAGCAGGTAGCGAATCGGTCCCCACACGAAGGGAACCGCCAGCAGCGGAATCCAGGAGAGCGCCACGATACCCACCGCCGCGCCGCTGCTCACGCCGAACAGAGTGCGCACCGCGAAGAACATCAGGAAGAAGAAGTAGAGCAGGGCCGCCAGCCCGAGCCACGGCAGGAACTCGCCGGGAACCACCCACGCCGCTGCGGAAAGCGGCAGGATGGCGGCGGCCCAAGCCGTGGCCGCGCACGTTACCAGGGCCGAGTAGTCGCGCTGGAATACCGTGCCCACGCTGCCAAGCCGGCCGATGAGCGCGCCCACCAGCAGCGTCCCCGGGGCATAGGCCAGCGCCAGCAGAATTACCGGAAGGAACGCGCCCAGGTGGAACGGCGCCCAAAGATCCAGCGCCCAGGATGCCGCCAGGGCCGCCAGCAGCGCAAACAGGGCGCTGCCGCGGTCGAGCAGCTCGCCCATCGCGGCCGAAGGGCGGCGCCAGAGATGGAACAGCAGGGAAAGTCCGTTGGCGAACACTATACGGAGCGTAACAGGGCGCGGCGGACGCGGGCAATGCCGCGGCTCTCACGCCACTTCTTTGTAGATCCGGCCCGCTTCGTCTCGCAGCAAGCCGAGACGGTAGCGCATCTGGCGTTCCACCGAGCGCAGCGCAATCCGCGTGGCCATCCAGGCCCCGATGCCGATCGCCAGCGCCGCCGCCGCGGCCAGCATGCGCGAGCGGAAAATCACGAAGTATTGCACGGCCAGCGCCGCCAGCACGACGAAGATCCCCACCAGCGTCACGATCATCTGCCGCGCGCCCTGCGCGGGATCGGGTGGTTGCGTAAAAGGCACGCCGTCGATGAGGCGGAACTCCATGCTTAAGTAGGGGGACGCCGCGGCGGCGCTGCAGGCCACAAACAGAAGCGCGTCCGCGGCGCCCCAGAACCACGCCAGCAGGGGCAGCAGAAGCAAGTGGGGCGCGCCGATGAAGGAAAGCCACAGCAGTGCGAATACCCCGCGAGGATTTTGATGGTTGTGCTCTTGCCTGCGCCATTCGGCCCGAGCCGGCCCACCACCTCTCCTCGCTCGAGGCGAAACGAGACGTCATGCAGGACTTCGGCCCGATCATAACCGAAGACCGCGCGGTCAAAACAAACGGCGGAATCGGGCATCAGGCAGCCCCTCCATCGGAACTATCGTAACAAAGGACACAAACATCCTAATTTCGGGCGGGCCAAGCGCCTGCCATTGCATAAAATGTACTATTAATCACCTATCTGTCGGAAATGTCGGCCATTTTTAATTTTTTCCCTGTAACTTCTGCAACCCGACAGCCGACACGCGAATCCCTATCGGCAGAGCACGGTTGCTTGCCGCATTTTGGCGTCCGGTGGCTTGCCGAGCCGTGGGGAGGAAGCCATGACGAAAGCTGTACGAAGGTACGTGTTTTTCGTAGTGTGTCTTTCGATAGGCGTTGCCAGCCTGATGGCCACCCGGCTGGTTCCGGCCGCGGAAGCCTGGCGTCGCGCCGAACTCGCCGGGATGGCGGCCGCGAATACGCATTCCAGTCCCGCCGAAGCCGTCACCGCGGCCAGGCGGACCCTGAATATCGCGCCCTATGCCAGAGTGACTGCGTTCTCCGCTCCGGATACCGCGGGCGGCGTGGACGCGGGTATCATGGATGCCGAGGATTGGACGAGCGCCGCGCAGCCAACCGGTTCGTGGATCATGTTGGAGTGGAATAAACCGGCCGTGGTCCAGGGAATCGACCTCTATGACCGAGCCGGCGCGGACGACGCCGTACTCAGCGGCGTTCTCTCCTTCAGTGACGGCAGCGTTATCCTTGTGGGTCAACTTCCCACGGACGGATCTCCGGCGCGGATCGGATTCGAGCCGAAATGCGTGAAATGGGTCAGGTTCCGTGTCGGTGAAACGCGTGGGAACAACCCCGGCCTGGCCGATATCGCGGTTCGCGGCGCCATGAATCCCTGGAGCCGCACCCCCGCCGCGGCGCCCGTGAACTGAGCGGACCGGCGGCTCGGGTTACCATGAAGTTGTGCGTGCCCTAGTCCTGGCGCTGGCGCTGGTGGGGACGGCAGCGGCCCAGGAACCATCCGCCGCCCAACTGTCCGCCCAGGCCTACGATCACTTCTATAACCTCGAGTTCGATGACGCCATCCAGGAGTTTCAGCGCGCCATCGCTCTCGATCCGAAATCGCCCGACCTGCACAACCACCTGGCCGAAACCATCGTCTTCCGCGAGATGTTTCGCGACGGCGCGCTCGAAAGCGAGCTGGTCTCCGGCAATAACTCGTTCCTCCGCCGCCCCAAGCTGAACCCTTCGCCCGAAACGGAAAAGTGGTTCCTCGATGAGCTCGCCCGCGCCATGGCGCTATCGGATGCGCGCCTTCGCGCCAACCCCAACGACGTCGGCGCCCTCTACGCCGAAGGCATTTCCTACGGCCTGCGCTCCGATTATTACTGGATTGTAAAGAAGGCTTGGGTCGATTCGCTCAAAGCCGCCAACGCCGCGCGCCGCATGCACAACCGCGTCTCGGAGTTGGAGCCGAATGACGTCGACGCGCGCCTCGTGCAGGGCCTCCACGATTACATTGTCGGCAGTCTCCCTCTCATGTTCCGCATGCTCGGCTTCATGGCCGGCGTGCACGGCAACAAGGAGCGCGGCATCCACGAAGTTCAAGACGTAGCCGAACACGGCAAGGAAGATCGCGTGGATGCCCAAATCCTCCTCTGCGCCCTCTACCGCCGCGAAAATGAGCCCCGCAACGCCATCCCCCTGGTCCAGGACCTCATTCGCCGCTACCCGCGCAATTTCCTGCTGCGCATGGAGCTCGCTCAGATGTACAGCGTGGCCGGCGATGGCCAAAGCGCCCTCGGCGTCCTCCGTGATGTCGCCGCCATGAAAACCGGACACGCGGCCGGTTTTGACCGCCTGCCTTGGGAGAAGATCTACTTCCAGCAGGGCACCATCGAGTTCTGGTATCGCCAGTTCGATGCCGCGCTGGACGACCTGAAGAAGGTGACCGCCGCTCCCGCGGACGTGGATCTCAACACCGGTGCCTACGCCTACCTGCGCATCGGTCAGATCTACGATATGACCAACCGCCGCGCCATGGCCCTCACGTTCTACAACAAGGCCATCCAGTTCGCTCCGGATGCCGAAGCCGCGCAAGAGGCGCGGAAATACCTCTCTTCCCCTTACCGGCGCGGCTAACCGCGGCGCTTAGTCGTCTATGGTGACCTTAACCGGCAATACCATCAGCTTCGGGTCCTTCTCCTGGGTAAGAACCATCAGGGACATGCGCCCCGCAGCCTTATCCGGAATCTTGAATTTGATGGTGGTGGCGGTTTGCTCGGTGACGTCCACTTGCAGGTCGGTCTTGTCGTCGGTCAGGTAGACCTTGGCCACGCTGGCCTTCTGCAGGTTCTGTCCCGTTGCCGTGATGACGGTTCCAACCTTGCCGTTGGACGGGCTCACCGTGTCGATCGACGGCGTCGTGTTCGCCGCCGGTTGCTCCGCGGCAGACGGCGCCGCGGCGGGCTGCTGGGCGTAGCCTGCGAGGCATGCGGCTACGAATAATCCCATAAAAGATATCTTCATCTGAATAGCCCCTTCCACCTCATGCTAAGTCCATTAAGAACATTTTTCAAGTGCCGTGTGGGGCTTGAGTCTGAAATTCCGGCGCCCGTGATAAAATTCAGATGGAGCGTGTCTGCAACGCGTCGCCGGTCCGCC
>Ga0335069_10008380_pt1 | contig 14803 bp, 8 predicted proteins | sample Lox_Sample_11_FD_206714 | JGI IMG/M metagenome (GOLD analysis project Ga0335069, IMG submission 206714) | Soil microbial communities from Loxahatchee National Wildlife Refuge, Florida, United States - Lox_Sample_1.1 | ecosystem: Environmental > Terrestrial > Soil > Wetlands | place: USA: Florida... | reverse complement strand
GGCGACCCGCTCGGCGGCGGCGCGATCGTGGCTGCCGACGACGACGAGCGAGGGCTCCATAAAGTCTTTGACGGCGCTGCCTTCGCGCAGGAACTCAGGGTTGGCGACCACGGCGGCCGTGGGCCCAACAGCGGGGGCGACGATTTCGTCGCAGGTGCCGGGAAATACGGTGCTGCGCACGACGACGGTCAAGGGCTTGGAGCGGCCTTCGAGAAGAGCGCCGATTTCGTTGGAAACTCTGCGGAGGAAGTCGAGATTGAGATTGCCGTTGGCGGCGGAGGGAGTTCCGACGCAGAGGAAGGCGAAGTCAGAGTCGCGCAGGGCTTCTTCGGTAGAGAGCGTGGCAGTGAGGAGTCCGCTGCGAAGGTGCTTGGCGACGAGAGTTTCGAGGCCGGGTTCGAAGAACGGGGCGTGACCCTCGTGAATGGCGCGGACCTTGCGCGCGTCCACATCAACACCGATGACACGAAAACCGAGGTCGGCGAAACAGGCGGCGGTGACACAACCGACGTAGCCGAGTCCGAATACTGCGATGGTGGGCTGGTCAGGCATGAGTGGTCCGTCCTTATCGGTACCTAGCTTCGAGTTTCAGGTTTCAAGTTTCAAGTTTCAAGCAAAATCCGGCGGCACAATTCCAGGGTCGGAGCGTTGCGGTCAATGGGAATAACGATCACTGTCAGCAAAATTCCCACCCGAAGGGCAGCTTCCAGTTTCGAATTTCCAGTTTCGAGTTGGAACATGGGAGTTGCAGGCCTCAAGCTGGAACGACACGGGAACGGTTCCACCCTATCGCCAAGAGAGGGCGGTAAGGGCGGGGCACCGCGCATCAGGGCACGATCAAGAGTTTTTCGAATTCGTCGGTGATGACGTCCCAGCCGAAGCGGGAGGTGACCAGTTGCAGGGCGTTGGCAGCGACGGACTGGCGTTGCATGGGGTCGAGCAGCAGCGCGAGGCACTCGTCAGCGAAAGCTTGCGGTGTATCGGCGAGACGGATGTTGGCGGGATGGGAGACGTCGAGGCCTTCGGCACCGATGGTGGTGGAGACGGTGGCGGTGCCGGCGGCCATGGCTTCGTAAATCTTGAGGCGCGTGCCTCCGCCGATACGGAGAGGAACGATGGAGGCGGTGGCTCCCCAGAGCCAGGAGCGGACTTCGGGCACTGTTCCGGTGACGCGGATGCGGGGGTCGTGTTGCGCGAGGGCGAGGATGTCGGGCGCAGGGGCGCGGCCGACGATGGCCAGCGTGCAATCGGGCTTGCGTTGCCAGATGAGCGGCAGGACCTCGCGGACGAAGTAGTTGACGCCGTCGGAGTTGGGCAGCCAGTCCATGGAACCGACGAAAACGAGGTCGGCGGTGTGGGGCGCATCGGGGGGGCGGCGGAAGTAGTCGAGGTCCACGCCGGTGGGCACGCTGACGGCGTTGACGCCGAACATTTGCTGCATGAGGGCGGCGTCCTGGGGAGAGACGGCGATGACGCGGGCGGCGGCGCGGCACATGTCGCGCTCGCAGCGGAACATGCGGTCGGCTTGCGACTGGAAGTAGGCCTTTCGCAACGGGTCGGGCGACTGCTCGACATGACGGCGCCAGATCATGGCTTCGACATTGTGCTGGAAGAGCACGACCCGGCTCATGTCAGGGAAATTGGGCGCGGGGGTGAGGAAGTCGCAGACGAGGCTGTCGAAGGGGATGGTGCTGGTGAGCTGGACAATCTGGTTTCGCATGGCCGGCGAACAATAGCGGGTGATGGAGAGCGGCAGGTCGGAGAAGAGATTGCGTATGAGTTGCGCGGCGAATTTCAGGGAGCGGCGGGGCGGGACGTCGAGGGTCAGCGGGTAGGCGTGGGAGCAGTACTCATGAGCACGCTGGAGGCCTTCGGGCTGGGCGGGGTTGTTGTAGGCGACGTAGTACACCTCGTGACGGGCGTGCAAGCGCTTGATGGTTTCGAGGGTGCGGATTTGTCCGCCTCGAGTGGTGGGATGGAGGAAGTCGGTTTTGACCCAGAGGATTCGCAAGGCACCAGTTTCAGGTTTCGAGTTGCAAGTTGCAAGGAAAACCAGAAGCTACCACGGAGACGCAGAGGACACGGAGAAGGCAGGACGCAATTGCGATAGAAGCCGATAGTCATGTGCGACAAGAAGCAGGTCCTTCGACTCGGACGCGCATCGGTTTGCGCGTCCTCGCTCAGGATGACCCGCAGGAAAAGTAATCGTTGCTATGCAGTAACCGCGGCGGGGAGGAGGCCTTCCCAGAATTGTTCGCAGCGGCCGGTGAGGTACATGTCTCCCCAGAGCTGGAGGTTGAGGAGGCGCCAGATGCGGTCGGTGGCGTCGTGTACGCCGCGGACGTGCTTGTCGAGCAGGTCATTGAGATAAGCGGCCTCGGTGTAGGTGGCGAGAATGCCGTCGGGATCGCGAAGGTAATCGCGGAGTGACGAGGCCTCGGGGCGGAGCAGCCAGGCGGTGATTGGCGTGGGGAACCCCATCTTCTTGCGGTAGATGATGTCGCGGGGGATGAGGTCTTCGACGGCCTTTTTGAGGATGTACTTGCCCTGCTTGCCACGCAGCTTCATATGCGGCGGGACGGAGGCGGCGAACTCGACGAACTGATGGTCGAGGAAAGGCACGCGGCTCTCGATGGAAGTGGCCATGCTCATCTGGTCCTGCTTCATGAGCAGCTCGACGAGGTAGGTCTTCTGGTCGGCGAAGATCAGGCGCGGGAGAGTAGGCGAAGATGCCACGGAGTTCCAGCGGTCGAGGAACGAGGCGTAGGGATTCTGGCTGAAGTTCCGGCTCAGCAGCTTGTGCTGCTCTTCGAGGCCGAAGGCGCAATAGAAGTTGTTGAGGTAGAGCGACTCGATGTTGGCGCCGCGTCCGAGGACGGTGTGACCGAGCTTGCGGCGGAGCGTCGCAGACAGCAGGGGGGAATCGGCGACGGCGTTCTGTATGGACAGGCGCACGCCAGCGGGGACGGCGCGGTAGGCGCGCATCCATTGCGCGTTGAGTTGATAGAAGCGGTAGCGGCCGTAACCGGCGAAGAGCTCGTCGCTGCCCTCTCCGGTGAGGACGACGGTGACCTGCTGGCGAGCGAGCTTGGAGACGAAGTAGAGCGAGACGCTGGAGGGCCAGGTGATGGGCTCGTCTTCGTGCCAGACCAGGCGCGGCAGGGCGTTGAAGAAGTCCTCCATGGAGACGAGGACTTCGTGATGGTCGGTGCCGATTTGCTGCGCGACCTGGCGGGCCTCGGAGAGCTCGCTGAAGCGGGACTCGCTGTATCCGACGGAAAAGGTTTTGACGGGGCCGTCGGCCTGGCGCTTGATGATGGCGGCGATGGCGCTGGAATCGACGCCGCCGCTGAGGAACATCCCCAGCGGCACATCGCTCATCAGTCGCATGCGGACGACCTGCTCGAGGCGGGAGCGGCACTCGGCGATCCACTCGTGGTCGGGGCGATCTTCGAAGGAGGTCGGGCAAGGGGCTTCCCAGTACTGCTTGATTTCGAGCGCAGGCGCGGGGCCGCAGGTCAGCGTGAGGGTGTGGCCGGGTCCCAACTTGCGGATGCCGGCGAACAGGGTTTCGTCGCCACTGGTGTAGCCGAACGCCAGATACTCGGGCAGCAGCGCGTCATGGAAGCGGGCGCTGATGCCGGGATGCTGGAGCAGTGCCTTGATCTCAGAGGCGAAGGCAAACAGGCGGCCGTCCCAGAAGTAGTAGAAAGGCTTGATGCCGAGGCGGTCGCGGACGCAGAAGAGTTGGCGCTTGTTCTGGTCCCAGATAACGTAAGAGAACATGCCCCGATAACGGGTGACGGACTGGTCGCCCCACTGCTCGAAGGCGTGAATGACGGTTTCGGTGTCGCTGTGGCTCTTGTAGCGGTGTCCGGCGGCTTCGAGTTGGGGACGGATGTCGGCGTGGTTGAAGATTTCGCCGTTGTAGGTGATCCAGACCGCGTCGTTTTCGTTGGACATGGGCTGGCCGCCGGTGACCAGGTCAATGATGCTGAGGCGGCGATGACCCAGGGCGACCTCACCGCAAACGTAAAAGCCGGAGGCGTCGGGACCGCGATGGGCGATGATGTCGGTCATGCGTCGTACGATGCGCTCGTCGGCCGGGGAGCCGTCGGTGTTCAGGAATCCGGCGATGCCGCACATGGGGCTAGTACCGCCTGAGAGTGGGGTGCTGAAAGGGGGACTGGGGTGAGTGCGAAACACCCGATTTGGCGGGTCGAATCATCCCGGTAGTTTACCATCGACTGGACGGAGGCAGGGAGCAGGAGCGGCAGCCCTTAGCCGGTGCAGTCGGACGGCGGAGGTGCCGTCGGGACCAGCACTTCCGTTGCAGTTTCATTAATACCTAAATTGGCATGGGCACGGCCGCGATGCTAAAATCGGGCGGAAAAGCTGCCAGTTTCCAGTCTCGCTGGGGGTGCGCACCTCAAATCGATTGCCGCTGGTCGCCTGGTGTGCGCAAAACGACGAGAACTCGCCTGCTTCTCTGTTCTTGCACTGACACCCGCACACCCGTGAATCCAGAAGGATGATTGCCTTGCGGCAAGGAACTTAAGGAACAGTTCATCAACGGGGGAGGACAATTCCCCAGGGGTCTGCGGACCGTCAGCAACGAAGTTGCGTGGGCCAATGGAAGCTGAAACACGAATGACTGAAGGATTTGAGCGTGCGCAAGTGGCAACCGGTCACGGGTCTGTGTCGGCCCAGCAGCGGCGTTTTTGGGTGCTCGAACAGCTTGAGTGCACTGGCGCGCCGCACAATGCTCTTGCTGGTTTGGGAATTCGAGGTGAGTTGGATGTCGCGACGCTCAAGAGAGCCGTTGGAGCGGTGCTGGAACGTCATAATGTATTGCACTCATGCTTCGTTTTTGAGAACGATGAACTACGGGCTGTAGCCGGCCCGGCGGAGTTCCCGTCCGTGCCCGTAGTCAGCCTGACGCACTTGCCTCACGCAGAGCGTAAGGCGGCGGCATCGGCGCTCGCGGCGAAAGAAGTTCGCCAGCCATTCAACTTACAATCCGGTCCTCTCATCCGCGCGCTCCTTTACCGACTGAGCGACACGGAGCATCTGCTGGCACTCGCCTTCCATCAGATTATCTGCGACGCGATTTCATCGCTGATCATTGGGAAAGAAATTGCGGTTTCCTACGATTGCATCGCGAGAAACTCGCCACTGCCGCCGCCCGGGCCGCAATACGCCGACTACGTAACATCGCAAGCGCAGTACGTTCGTGAGCCGCCATACCAAAGCGATCTGGCGTATTGGAAAAGCAAACTGGAAGGCGCACCGGTCGGACTCGAACTGCCAGCGGATCGCCCTCGTCCTTTGGTGCCCAGCTTCAACGGCGCCGAACAATTCACAGTTATTAGCGCAGAACTGCTGGCTGCTCTCAAGCGGTTCAGCCACGCTGAACAAGCGAGCCCATTCCTCGCGCTGCTGGCTGCCTTTTTCTGCGTGCTGGCCCGCTATACCGCCGGGGAAGATATTGTCATCGGCACTGAAGTCTCAGGTCGCAATGCGCCGCTCACGGCGGATGTGGTGGGAGCGGTCTCCAATCAGTTGGTTTTGCGGGCCGATGGTTCCGGCGACCCCAGCTTCCGAACCATGCTCCGCCGCGTCACCCAAGTCTGGCAGGAAGCCCAACAGCACCAGGCGATGCCGATTGGAACGTTGCTTGATGCGCTGAATGTGCCGCGGGATTTGAGCCGGAATCCGCTGTTTCAGGTTTCGTTTAACCAGGAGGCCGCCCCAGAACCGGTGGAGGCGGCCGGTCTGCGATGGGATCCGGTTGAGATTGACACGCAGACCGAGATTCTGGATTTGCGGGTCAGCGTAGTTGAGCGTGCTGAGGAAGTGGAACTGCGGTTCGGCTACAGCACGGACTTATTCCAGCGCGAGACCATCGCGCGGATGATCGCCAATTACCTGACGCTGTTGCAAGCAGCAGTGACCGGCCCCGAGCAGCCGATGTCGCGTCTGGCGCTGCTGACTACGGCCGAGCGGCAGCAGGTGGTGGTGGACTGGAACAACACTGCGGCGGACTATCCACGCGACAAGGCGCTCAACCAATTCGTGGAAACGCAAGCCGAGTGCACGCCGGACGCACCGGCGGTGGTCTTCGAATCCGAGGAACTTAGCTACCGGCAACTGAATGAACGGGCGAACCAGTTGGCCCACTACCTCCGCAAGCGAGGCGTGGGGCCCGACGTTCTGGTGGGAGTGTGCGCCGCGCGCTCGATCGAGATGGTGGTGGCGTTGCACGGCATCGTGAAGGCCGGAGGCGCGTATGTACCGCTGGATCCGGACTATCCGCACGACCGCCTGAAAGACATGATCGACGACGCCAACCCGCCGGTAGTGCTGACACAGGCGGCGCTGGTGGAACGGGTGCCCGTGGAGGCGAGCCGAATCTTCTGCCTCGACCGCGACTGGCCGTCTCTGGCGAACGAGAACACGGACAACCTGGCGGTGATGGTGAACGGGACGAACCTGGCGTACGCGATTTACACGTCAGGCTCCACCGGGAGACCCAAGGGCGTCCCCAACGTGCACGAAGCCATCGTCAACCGGCTGCTGTGGATGCAGGACACCTACAAGCTAGATGCGACCGACCGAGTATTGCAGAAAACGCCTTATAGCTTTGATGTCTCGGTGTGGGAGTTTTTCTGGCCGCTGATAGCCGGAGCCTGCCTGGTGGTGGCGCGTCCTGGCGGACACAAAGACCCGGCATACTTGGTTGACCTGATCTCGACGCAGAAGATCACCATTATCCATTTTGTGCCGTCGATGCTTTCGATCTTCCTCGAAATCGAAGGTGTGGAACGATGCCAAACGCTGCGGCAGGTCTTCGCGAGCGGCGAGGCGTTGTCATTCGAACTGCAGAACCGCTTTTTCGAAAAGCTGAAGGCGGATCTGCATAACTTGTACGGCCCCACGGAAGCGGCGGTCGACGTCACCTACTGGGCGTGCCGGCCGGGGAACAAGCTGAACATTGTTCCGATCGGACGGCCGGTGGCGAACACGCAAATCTACATTCTGGATCGCAGCCTGCAGCCGGTGCCGGTGGGAGTGGCGGGCGAGTTGCACATCGGCGGCAGGCAACTGGCACGCGGGTACTTGAACCGGCCCGAGTTGACAGCCGAAAAGTTCATTCACAACCCTTTCGCGGGCGACCCGGAAGCACGTCTTTACAAGACCGGCGACCTAGCCCGCTACCTTCCCGATGGAAACGTCGAGTATTTGGGACGCATCGACCATCAAGTCAAATTGCGTGGATTTCGTATCGAGCCAGGGGAGATTGAGGCCGTACTCTGCGATCATCCCGCAATCCGCCAAGCGGTCGTAACCGTTCGCGAAGATACGCCGGGAGACAAGCGGTTGGTAGCCTACCTCGCACCCACCTCAGGGAGCGAACTCAATTTTGATTCATTGCGGGTGCAACTGGCGAGCAAGCTTCCGGACTTTATGGTGCCCTCCAAATTTGTCGTCGTGGACGAGTTTCCGATGACCACCAGCGGCAAAGTGGACCGCAAAGCGTTGCCTGCACCGCAGAGCGAAACCCGGGAAACGGAACTCATCCCGCCTCGTAACGAATTACAAGTGCGGTTGGTCTCCCTGTTCCGGAGAATTTTGAATGTGGAAGTGGTTAGCGTCCGCGATGACTTCTTCGAACTGGGAGGCCACTCTTTGATGGCGGCCCGCCTGGTGTCGCAAATCCATGAGGCAACCGGCCGGAATATCCCGCTGGGTACGCTGTTTCGCGCCGCAACTGTCGAATCGCTGGCGCAACTGATCGAGCAGGAGATCGAGGTTGACAGCGACCATGTCGTCATGGAGATTCAGCGCGGGGAAAGCGGCCGTCTGCCGTTTTTTGCGATCGTTCCGCCAGGAGAAGAGTCCTTGGGGTATGCAATGCTGGCACGGCACATGGGACCGGAGCAGACTGTTTATAAAGTTCAGGGACATGCGCCGGTCACCCGGGGAAAGCGCCCCTACACCGAGCAGGAGATGCGGGCCCTCACCGAGGAGTACATCGCCGCAATGCGTACCGCACAGCCACATGGTCCGTACTGCCTGGGTGGCTTATGCGACGGCACTCACATTGCAGAGCAGATCGTTCTGGGTCTGGAAGCGCAGGGCGAAGAAGTGGGACTGTTTGCCATTTTCGATACGTGGGTGATGCAGAACAGTCAGCGGCGCTGGTTGTGGAAGATTGACTACTATGGTCAGCGTTTACGTGAGTTGAAGGGACTGAACTTCGCAGAACTCCTCGCGATCTGCAAGGGGATTGTGCGAAGCAAGTTGCAAACGCTTACCGGCAACAAAGCTGCACGGACGGATTGGCTGCAAGCCTACTGGCCCGAGCACTTCGTTCCCACGAAGTTCCGCGCCCCCGTGATCTTATTCAAGCGGCCCAAACAGCCATTTTTTTACGTCAAAGACGCGCAGATGGGATGGGGCGCAAGAACTGAGAGTACGGTGGAAATCCACGAAGTCGAGCTGAATCACCTGGAAATCTTGCGCGAACCGCACGTGCGCGTTTTCGGACAAACACTGGCGGAAGGTATTGCCAGACTCAGCCAACGTGCTTCGACTGCGCGAGCGGCGCAAGACGGCTCGGAACCTTCTCTCGCGACTAGCTCGTTCCGACAGGCACAGTAGGTGTCATGAAGTTCGACAAACGCCAGATCCTCAAAAACGTCGGCTCGAGTTGGTTTGCCTTGGGTGTGAACGTCGTGGTGGGGATCTTTCTCTCGCCGTATATTCTCCATCGGCTGGGGGACAATGCGTTTGGTCTTTGGATCCTTATCTTTTCCGCCACTGGATACTATGGCCTTTTCGACCTGGGCATTCGGTCCTCCATCATTCGGTATGTGGCCAAGTATTCCGCGACCGGCGAACAGGAGGAACTAAACCGGCTGGTCAATTCCGCCCTATTCAGCTACAGCGGCATCGGAATCCTGGCGATGGCGATCACTGTGGTGACTAGTTTCTATGTGACCGCGATTTTCCGCATTCAGCCCGAGTTTGCGGCCGATGCACGGTGGCTGTTCTTGATGGTGGGAACTTCGGTTGCGCTGGGCTTTCCTCTGGCCGCCTTCGGCGGCGTACTGGAAGGGTTGCAGCGTTTCTTTATTCTCAATTTTTGCAGTGTGGCTTCCACCCTGATGCGGGCGGTCCTGATCGTCCTGGCCCTGCGTCATGGAGGCGGGCTGCTTACCGTAGCGTTCATCACAGTCAGCCTGCCGCTACTCACCGGCCTGATTAATGTCGCTGCCGCGTTCCGGAGTCTGCCGCTTCAGCTCGGGGCCAGGTATCTCAGCCGGTCGAGTATGGCCCGGATTGCCAGCTATAGCGGGACGACGTTTCTCATCATCGTCGCACAACGATTGCGTTTCAAGACGGACGCGGTAGTCATCGGCGCGTTTGTATCGGCGGCAGCGATCACTTACTTCACCATCGGGTCCCGCCTGGTTGACTATAGCTCGGACGTCGTGAGCAGCTTGGCCCAGATCTTTGTGCCCATGACAAGCCAGTCTCAGGCGCAGAAAGACATTGAAGGCCTGCGAAAGATCGTCCTCGTGGGAAACCGGGCTTGTGCGTTTATCGCCTTTCCGATCACGGCTATACTCACGATTTTGGGAAAGTCGGTAATCGAGGCTTGGGTGGGCCCAAAATACGTCGCCGCCAGTTACCCGATACTTCTGGTCCTACTGTATCCCACCACCTTGATGCTGGTGCAATCCGCTTCGGGCAGGACGCTGTGGGGACTGGCAAAACACCAGACGTGGGCGTGGGTAGTGCTGGCGGAGGGGGTTGCGAACGTAATACTCAGCGTAATTCTGGTGCGGCCGTACGGCATCATGGGGGATGCCATCGGCACGGCCATTCCCTTGTTATGCTCGATGGTCTTCTTCTTGCCGGGCCATGTATGCCGCTTGTTGGGAATCAAGCTAAGAACCTACATCTTTGGCGCACTTGGAATGCCACTGGTTCTCTGCCTCCCTCTAATATCGGCCTTGTTGTTGATGCGGCGCTGGTTTATTCCCCATGGATTGAGGCAGCTTCTGATACAACTGGCGATAGCGGCGGCAGTTTACGGGGTAGGACTGGGTTGGGCGTTCTGGAGCCGTCGTGCCTGGGATGTAGGACAGCTGGGCACAAACCAAGAAGACGAACTCACACTCGCCATGGTGGACACCTCCCAAGAGGAAGTGTGAGTTGGTGTCGAATCTGGAGGAAGCGACATGGAAAAGATGACTCGGCTGGGAAGATATTTTAAGGCGGTCGCCTCAACAGCACTCGGCCGAAATCCTGCCGGTCGAGCCTTGACCGTCTTCCCAGACGACATCTTTCTGGTCAGCTATTTTCGGTCTGGCAGCACGTGGTCCCGTTTTCTAGTCGGCAACCTAATTCATCAAAACGAGCCCATTACTTTTGCCAATGTGGAGCGACTTGTACCTCTCATCTACGAGTTGCCGGACCGTGTGCTTCGCAGGTCGCTGCGAGTCTTGAAGAGCCACGAGTGTTTTGATCCACGGTATCCCCGGGTGGTCTATATCGTTCGCGACCCACGGGACGTTGCGGTCTCGTTTTATTACTACAACTTGAAGGTGCGAATTATACCGGATGGATACTCCATGGATGAATTTGTCGAACGGTTTGTGACGGCAAACATTGTTGACTATGCTGATCGTGTCGGGTGCTGGCAAGACCACGTTCTCAGCTGGGTGCTTCTGCGAGAAGGCACGCCTGGTTTCCGGTTGATCCGCTACGAAGCTTTGCTCGCCGATCCCGTAACGGAACTCACGAAACTGGCCCCGTTCCTGGGGCTCGATCCCACTCGGGAACGGGTCGAGCGAGCCGTCCGATTGAGTTCCGGCAGCCACATGCAGTCTCTGGAGAAGAAGCAATCGAAACAGTGGGTGACCACGAAAGGTACCCGAGAGGACATCCCCTTCGTGCGTGAGGCCAAGTCCGGCGGGTGGCGCAATCAGCTCTCAACCCGGGCCGTCAAGGTCATCGAGGACGCTTGGGGTAACACGATGATACAGCTTGGGTACGAACTGGCGACGAACAGCGAACCTGCCCGTGAGATGGCGAGGAACTGACGCAAGGCCCGGCCGGACATGCCAGGAACAGGTGCGGAAGTGAGGCGGGCAACGCTCGAACCGTGGTAAACTCCTCAGACGCAGTGAATTGCGGGGAGAAGCACCGGGGGCGACTTTGCGACCGGGGCTGGACTTGCCTGCGCTTCAGGGACAGAATCTCGTGCAATCTGAACGCTCAACGTCTTATCCGCTGGTGCACACGGTCTTTCCGGTGCTGGTGTTCTTCCTTGCGGCGATTTTCAGCGGCGTCCTGGAAAAATTGCCGATCCTGGCAGGTCTACACATTCTGACGATAGTGGGAGGGGCCGCCCTGATCGTCGTCGCAATCAGCGGACGACTGCAGGATGTGGCGAAGCACCCCATTTCCAAGACCTTAATGTGGTTCACGGTCTGGTTCATCTTCTGCATTCCCTTTGCGAGCTGGCGCGGAGGGAGCTTCGCGGTCCTACAAAACATATGGTTGAAGGCGGCGCTATCGTATGTGCTGGTCGCGGGATGCATTCTGACCATCGAACAAAGCAAAACGATTTTTAAGACCATGGGATACTCGGTCGGGGTGCTGGCCACGATAACGTTGGCGCTAGGGGGGACTGACAACACCGGACGATTGGGTTTGCTGAACACCCGGTACGAGAACGCGAACGACCTTGGGTGGACCCTGATCCTGGGTCTGTCGTTTCTGACTTTCCTGTTCTCGCGAGGCAATGGCCTACAGCGAGTCTTCGCGATCGCTTTAAGCGTGCCGATCTTGCTTGCGCTGGTGAAGACTGGATCCCGGGCCAGCATGGTGGGTTTCGGCGTGCTGGCGATTTTCGGCTTCCTGCAGGCACCGCGTGCCATGAAGATCAGGCTGGGACTCATCGTTCCGGTCGTGTTGGCGGTGCTGGTGTTTGTGACACCGAAGGAATTGCGAATGCGCTACACAACGATATTCGGTCAACGCTCAGCGGCGATGGAAGCGGGCGGGTACCTGACGGAGGAACAGCGCCTACAGGAAACGGCCAAGGAGTCGGCCGACCAGCGATGGCGGCTTCTCAAAGACAGCGCCTACCTGACGTTGACGAACCCCCTGGTTGGGGTGGGCCCGGGCGACTTCGCGGTCGCACAAGAACATTTGGCGTTAGATCGCGGGGAAATGAGGGGAGCCTGGCGCGTCACCCACAATACGTATACCCAAATCTCCAGCGAGATGGGGATTCCCGGGTTGGTGATGTTTCTGGCCCTTTTCGTGCGTTGCTTGAAGTCGTTGAATGCGATCATCCGTACGCGATACTCCGGGAGCGACGGGCAGGACCTGCGCGCCATGGCAAAATCCCTGCGAGCCACGCTGGTCATGCTGCTGACGGTGGCGTTCTTTGGCAGCTTTGGGTACGACACGAACATTCCTGTCCTGGCCGGGATGGCCTGCGCTTTGTCTCTGATAGCGCAGCGCCAGAGCAAATTATTGAACGCATCTCGGCAAGCGTCTTCTGCCCTTGCCGTACCGCCAGAGCCAGCCCTCGAGCCGGCCTGGACGCCGACAACCATGTGACACGGGATGTCGCGTAATGGCGGGGACTGCCCCCTGGAAGCTGTGTGGCGGAAGCGAAGAGGAGAAATCTGAGCGAATCTCCAAATACGTTTGCGCTCCAGATTCTGCTATGTACTATGGCGGCCCAATTTCCGCGGTCCACGGACTAGCGAGCCTTTACCAGCCAACCACTTGCCACGGCGCATGCTGAGAGCAATAAAACTGCAATTGCTGCAAGCGATACACGCTACGGGACTCAATCGGCGGCTGGCGGATTCGGAGTGGCGACGAAGAAGGCTCTTGATTCTGTGCTATCACGGTATCTCTCTGGACGATGAGCATGAGTGGAACCCAGCACTGTTCATGGCGCCAAAGACGCTGGAGCGGAGATTCGAGACTCTGCGGGAGGGCGGATACAGGGTGCTGCCCCTGACGGAGGCTGCTGAGCGGCTGGCCCAAGGCAGCCTGCCGCCGCGAAGCGTGGTGCTCACCTTTGACGACGGGACAACTGACTTTCGCACAGTTGCCTTACCGATCCTTCAAAAGTTCGGCTATCCGTCCACAGTGTACGTTAGAACGGATTATTGCTCGTTTCGCCGGCCCGTGTTTCCTCCTGTCGGTCCCTATCTGTTGTGGAAGCGGCGCGACAGCGTGGTTCCTGCGTGTCCGGAGCTGGGATGGGCGGAAGCTCAGGACCTGCGGGCCACGGAAGGCCGGTCGCGAGCATGGGGTGAGATTCTGCGCATTTCGCAACAGCGTGAACCGTCTGCTGAACAGCACGACCGTATCCTGGAGCGCATGGCGCTGCACATCGGCATCGACTATACGGCATTCGTGGAAAGCCGCATTATGCAGATCATGAGTGCGGCGGAGATAGCCGCAATTGCACGAGCGGGCGTCGATGTACAACTTCATACACATCATCACCGGTTGGTCACGGCACTCGGGCAGGGCGACGAACTGCGCAGCGAGATTGAAGAGAATCGACGGCGTATCTTCGAGATGACAGGACGCACTGCGGCGCATTTTTGTTACCCGAGTGGGAAGTACTCCCTGGAGAGCCTGTCCGCACTGCGACAACTGGACATAATGACGGCAACGACGTGCGAACCCGATCTGGCGAGCAAGAGTTCGGATCCGCTGCTACTGCCACGCTATATCGATAGCAACGCCAGGTCCGAAAGTGAATTTGAAGCATGGCTGAGCGGAGCAGGCAGTTTGGTTGCAAACCTTCGAGCAAATCGAACTCGCACTCGGAAGAAGAAGAGCCCTGTTCGATGAGGCTTCAGTGCCTACTTGCGGCGGACAGCTTCATTTTAGCTCAGGTCAAACGTGTGCCCCAGGCAGAAAAACCTGGCCTCACGGCTTCACGACCCGCGGGGCCAGATGTCCGGTGATCAGGCGTACCTCCTTCCTTTGGATCCCTAGGGAAGCGTGGAACTGTTAACACCGGAGATCTTCCCATCGCTGGTGTCCGTCCAATAAGGCGAAGAAAGCTGATAGTTCCCTGCGCTTGGATTGACGTAGGTGAAGGGCAGCGTCGAAGTAAGGTTGTGCGGCGGGATTGAGTACACGGTGTCCCTAGTCGGCGCATAGAAGACGTTACCCATGAGACGAGGATCGACCGGGGCTGGGTCGCCGAGATAATCCGTCAGCACGTACGGGAACATCCCGATCCAACCCGCCTCTCCGTTTATCTGACGGCACAGCACGTTGTCCTGAATCCACACGTTTTTCGTTCTCGCATAGACGTTGGTAAACGGTGCAGTGCCGCAAACATCAATGTAAATCGAAGCCTTACAGTAGCCGAGGTTGGGCGGCGGAACAATGGTGTTGTGCTGCAAAACCACATCGGACAGCGGAGCATGCTGGTAGCCGGGAAGCAGCAGGAAACCACCTGCGCTTCCTTTGTCATATTGCTTTTGCGTGGTGTCCCCGAGCATGATGAGGTTGTTTGCGATAACGACCCGCCTAAGCTCGCCGGGGTTCGTGCAGCCGTTAGCGGGTAGGCAACTGGTGTCAGACTCAAGAATATCGAAGCCGGAACTGACGTTCTTGAGCACGTTGTTAGTGATCGTAACGTCATCCACCACGGCAAGCAGACCGCTTTGGTTCGGTCTTGGGGTCAACTGGAACGCATAACCGCTCTGGGCGCTCGGCCAGATGTTTTCTAGCACGT
>Ga0335069_10008379_pt1 | contig 14804 bp, 14 predicted proteins | sample Lox_Sample_11_FD_206714 | JGI IMG/M metagenome (GOLD analysis project Ga0335069, IMG submission 206714) | Soil microbial communities from Loxahatchee National Wildlife Refuge, Florida, United States - Lox_Sample_1.1 | ecosystem: Environmental > Terrestrial > Soil > Wetlands | place: USA... | reverse complement strand
GGCGCAGCCCCGCCCTGCTCCGCCACCGTACACGCGCCGGAAGCTCATCGACTCGCCGGCTCCCAGGCGAGATCGCGTCGCTCGCTCGCGCCCTCGTGGCGGACGCGCGACGCTCTACCCTGGGAGCTGCGCGTAGACGCGGACATGGCGGGGCACTTCGCAACGACGATCCCACGCGACCACACGGGGAATGCCATGTGAGGCCGCAAGTCCGGCAGGCCCCCCCGAGCTGGAAGACGATTTACTTGACGCCCAAACGCTTGTTTGTCTATGGTCGGCCTCGTGAAGACCTTCACGCCCACCCGCCCCATCGCCCCGATGTTCCAGGACCAGACGATGGAGTTCCCCTACAAGCACTCGACGGGGGAAACCATCGGCCGGTTTCTCGCGGGCCTCCGCGACCAGAAGAGGATCTGGGGGCAGCGCGTCGCCGGCCAGGGCGTCGTGGTGCCGCCGCTCGGCTACTCCGAGATCGACGCCTCGACGGGCGGCGAGTGGGTCGAGGTGAAACCCACCGGCACGGTCACCGCGGTGGCCGTCGTGCGGCACCCGCTCGCGCACCTGCACCCGTCGGACGCGCCCTTCGCCTTCGTGCTGGTGAAGCTCGACGGCGCCGACACCGCCCTCGCCCACTGCGTGAGAGACGGCTTCGACAAGGTGAAGGTGGGCGCCCGCGTGGAGGCCGTGTGGGCCGCCGACGGCGCCCGCACGGGCAGCATCCGCGACATCGAGCAGTTCCGCGTCATCGGCTGACACGCCCGCATGCACCCTGGCCGATTCCCCGAGGAGCATCCATGAACGAGCCCCCCAAGGAGCCCGTCAAGTACGTCGAGACGACGCTCCATCTGCCGTACCACTATGTCGCCGGCGACTATCGCGCGGTCCAGCTCCGCGCCTTCAAGGACAAGAAGATCATCGGGTCGCGGTGCTCGAAGACCGGCAAGGTCTTCATTCCTCCGATTCTGAATTCGCCGGAGAGCTTCGCGCCCGCCGAGGAGTTCGTCGAGGTCGCCGACCGTGGCGTCGTCACCACCTTCTGCGTCGTCAACATCCCGGTGATCGGCCGCAGCCTCGAGATCCCGTACGTGGCCGCGTCGGTCGCGCTCGACGGCGCCGACATCTCGATCTTCGCGCTGATCCAGGAGTGCAAGGCCGAGGACGTCCGGATGGGCATGCGGGTCGAGGCGGTCTGGAAGCCCGACGGCGAGCGCCAGGGCAGCCACGAGGACATCCTGCACTTCCGCCCCACCGGCGAGCCTGACGCCCCGCAGGAATTCTACATCAACCGTCTGTGAGCGAGGCCGAATGACGAAACTACGGAACGTCGCGATCGTCGGATTCGCGCAGCTCCCGATCGTGGCGCGCGACGAGCACCGGATGTCGAGCGAGATGCTCTACCCGGCCGTCCGCGAGGCGCTGGCCCAGGTCGGTGTCGAGCGGGACGCGATCGACTACCAGATCTCCGCGTCGACGGACTACATGGACGGCCGCCCGTTCGGCTTCGTGAGCGCGCTCGACGTGATGGGCTCCTGGCCGCCGCGCCAGGACCTCCACCTCGAAATGGACGGCACGTTCGCCGCCTACTACGCGTGGATCCGGATGCAGGCCGACGAGTGCGACACCGCGATCGTCTGCGGCCACGGGAAGACGTCGGAAGGCGAGCCCGACCGCGTGCTCGGCCTCCAGCTCGACCCGTACTACCAGGCGGCGCTCGGCCTCGACGCGACGTCGACCGCCGCGCTCCAGGCGAGCGCGTACATGGCGCGCACCGGCGCCACCGACGCCGACCTCGCCGCGATCGCCGCGCGCAACCGCAGCGCCGGCACCAAGAACCCCGACGCGCAGGTCCGCGAGGCCGCCTCGGCCGCCGGGCTCCAGATGAGCCCGTGGGCCGTCGAGCCGCTCCGGCGCGGCTACGTGCCGCCGATCGGCGAGAGCGCCACCTGCCTCGTCCTCGCCGCCGAAGGGAAAGCCGAGAAGCTCTGCGACAAGCCGGTGTGGATCCACGGCGTCGACCACCGCACCGAGATGCAGACGCTCGGCGCACGCGACCTCTCGCGCAGCGCCAGCGCCAGGTTCGCCGCCGGGAAGGCGTGCGCGATGGCGGGCATCGCGGGCGCGTCGGCCGTCGACCTCGCCGAGCTGCATGCGACCAACCCCGCCGCCGAGCTGATCCTCTGCGAGGCGCTCGGCCTCGACCCCAAGGCCGCGAAGCCCGCAATCAACCCGTCGGGCGGCGCGATCTGCGGCGACCCGATCATGAGCACGGGGCTCATCCGCCTCGGGGAGGTTTTCCGCCAGCTCTCCGGCCGCGCGAAGGACCGCGCCGTCGCCGGGGCGAAGAAGGCGATCGCGCACGGCACGCAGGGACACGCGCTCCAGCACAACATCGTCTGGGTCCTCGGGTCCGAGCGGAGGTGGTCATGAAGCGGCCGGTCGCCGTGGTCGGCGTCGGGCAGACGCACCATGCCGCGCGTCGGGCCGACCTGAGCATTCCGGGGCTGGTGCGCGAGGCCGTGGACCGCGCACTCGCGGACGCCGGGCTCGAGCACGACGACATCGACGCGGTCGTGATCGGCAAGGCGCCCGATATGCTCGAGGGCGTCGCGCAGCCCGAACAGTTCCTCGCGGGCGCGGTCGGCGCGCACATGAAGCCGATGCTCCGCGTGCACACCGCGGGCTCGGTCGGCGCGTCGACGGCGATCACCGCGTGCACACACGTCGCCTCGGGGCTCTACGACCGCGTGCTGACGATCGCGTACGAGAAGCAGTCGGAAGGCAACGCGATGTGGGCGCTGTCGCCCAACATGCCGTTCACGACGCCGCTCGTCGCCGGCGCCGGCGGCTTCTTCGCGCCCTACTGCCGCGCGTACATCGCGAAGACCGGCGCCCCGCCCCACATCGGCCCCATGACCGCGGTCTGCGCCCGCGAGAACGCCGCCCGTAACGAGTACGCCCACCTCCGCGAGCCGATGACGATCGAGGACGTGATGAACTCCCCCGTCCTCTGGGAGCCGATCCGCTACCTCGAGACCTGCCCGTCGTCCGATGGCGCGATCGCGATGGTGATCGCGTCGGGCGACCTCGCGAAGCAGGGGCCGCGGAAGCCGGCGTGGGTCAAGTCGGCGGCGTCGTACGCCGAGGCCATGTGGGTGCCGGGACGCGACCAGGTGAGTCCGCGCGCCGGCAAGGTGGCGGCCAAGCACGTCTACGACCGGGCCGGGATCACGGATCCCTGGAATCAGATCCAGACCGCGGAGATCTACGTCCCGTTCGCCTGGTTCGAGGCGATGTGGCTCGAGAACCTGGGCTTCGCCGAGGTCGGCGAGGGCTGGAAGAAGATCGACCGCGGCGAGCAGCGCTTCGGCGCGCACCTCCCGATCAACCCGTCGGGCGGCGTGCTGTGCACGAATCCCATCGGCGCCTCGGGGATGCTCCGGCTCGGCGAAGCGGCGCTCCAGGTGATGGGACGCGCGGGCGCGCACCAGGTCGAGGGCGTGAAGAACGCGCTCGGCCACGCCTACGGCGGCGGTGCGCAGTACTTCGCGATGTGGATCGTCTCGACCGAGCTCTGATCGTTCCGTTCCAGGAGACCACATGGCCGACCCGGCAGTCCTGTACGAGAAGCGCGACGGCATCGCCGTCGTGACGATGAACCGTCCCGAGGTGCGGAACGCCATCAACACCGAGATGCTCTGCCGCCTCGCCGACGCCTGGCAGGACGTCAACGATGACCCGGCGGTGCGCGTCGCGATCCTCACCGGCGCGGGCGACAAGGCCTTCTGCGCGGGCGCCGACCTCGACCGTCTCGTCCGCATGATGCAGGGCCTCCGCCAGCCCGAGACCGACTTCGACCAGCGCGTCCTCGCCGATCACACCATCATCTACAAGGGCCTGCTCCGGAACTACCGCGTCTGGAAGCCGCTGATCGCCGCCGTGCGCGGCTTCGCGGTGGCCGGCGGCACGGAGATCCTCTCCTGCACCGACATCCGCATCGCCGGCGACGACGCCCGCTTCGGCCTCGCCGAGGTGAAGTGGAGCCTGTTCCCGATGGGTGGCTCGACGGTCCGCCTCCCGCGCCAGATCTCCTACTGCAACGCGATGGAGATCCTGCTGACCGGCGAGCAGATCTCCGCCGAGCGGGCGCTCCAGATGGGCCTCATCAACAAGGTCGTCGCGCCCGATCAGGTGATGGACGAGGCGATGCGCTACGCCCGCATCATGAACGAGGCGGGCCCGCTCGCCGTGCAGGCCGTCAAGCGCTCGGTGGTCGAGGGGCTGGCGCTCACGCCCGAGGCCGCGCTCGAGCGCGAGATGGAGCTCGGCATCCCGGTGTCGATGTCGGAGGACTGCCGCGAGGGCACCAAGGCCTTCAAGGAGAAGCGGAAGCCGGTCTTCAAGGGACGCTGAGTGAGGAAGCCCCGGAGCACCGCTCGCAGCCGCGCCCCGCGCACGACGCGCGACCTGATCCTCGACGCCGCCGAGGGGCGCTTCGCCGAGGGCGGCTTCGAGGGCGTGTCGGTGCGCGAGATCGCCGCCGACGCGGGGCTCAAGAACCAGGCCAGCCTCTACCATCATTTCCGCGACAAGCGCGCGCTCTACGAGGCGGTGCTCACGCGCGGCGTCGGCACGCTGCTGGCGATGGTCGCCGAGCAGACCGCCGCCGGCGAGGCCGCGACGGTCCCCGACCAGGCGGCGTTCGACTACGTCGAGAAGCTGCTCGACTACCTCGCCGCGCATCCCAAGCTCCCGCTCCTCATCCAGCGCGCCGCCATCGACGACAGCAAGCAGCTCCGCGACACGGCGACGCGGCTGCTGCGCCCGCTCTACGGCCAGGGGGTGAACCTGCTGGCCGCGTCGGGCGGGCGTTGGGAACAGGCCGACCTGCCCCACGTCGGCGCCGGTCTTTATCTTCTGATTTTCGGTTATTTCGCGAACGCGACGCTGATCGAGGCCGTGGCCCAGATCGACACCCGGAGCCCGGCCGTGCTCGCGCGTCAGCGTCGCTTCATCAAGTCCGCGGTGTCGCTGCTGCTCGGACCGCCGAGCGTACGCGCCCCCCGCCGACGGAGGACCCCATGAGCAGCCCGAGCCCCGTTGCCCCCGAGACCGGTCCCTACGGCGCCGACCTGTCGGATCCCGGCGCGTTCGTCGCCGGCGTGCCGCACGAGACCTTCGCGCGGCTCCGCCGCGAGGCGCCGGTCGCATGGCACCCCGACATCAACGGCGGTGGCTTCTGGGTCGTCACCAAGTACAAGGACGTCTGGGCGGTCTCGCTCGACCAGGCGACGTACTCGTCGGCGCGCGGGACCGCGCTGCTCAAGGTGTTCCAGCAGGATCAGCTCGAGGCGCAGTCGTCGCTGATGCTGAACATGGACCCGCCGCGCCACACGAAGTACCGCCGGATCGTCAACATGGGGTTCTCGCCCCGGATGACCAGCAAGCTCGAGCCGCACATCCGGGAGATGACGAACCAGATCATCGACACGGTCGCCGCGAAGGGTCACTGCGATTTCGTCACCGACATCGCCGCCGAGCTGCCGCTCCAGGTCATCGTCGAGATGCTCGGCGTGCCGCAGGAGGATCGCGCCAAGGTGTTCGAGTGGAGCAACACCATGATCGGGATGGACGACCCCGAGTACATGGTCACCGAGGAAGGCGGCTCCATGGCGGCGATGCAGCTCTACATGTACGCCAACCAGCTCGCCGAGCAGCGCCGCGCCGCCCCCAAGGACGACCTCACGACCGTGCTGCTGAACGCCGAGGTCGACGGCGAGAAGCTGAAGGAAGGCGAGTTCGACGCCTTCATGCTCCTGCTGTCGGTGGCCGGCAACGAGACCACGCGCAATCAGATCTCGCACGCGATGCTGGCGCTGTTCCAGCACCCGGAGCAGTGGCAGCTGCTGCTGAAGAACCCCCGCCACATCGGCACCGCCATCGAGGAGTTCCTGCGCTGGGCGTCGCCGGTGATGCACTTCCGGCGCACCGCCCAGCGCGACGTCGAGCTGCGCGGCCAGAAGATCAAGGAAGGCGATCGCGTCAGCATCTGGTACGTGTCGGCCAACCGCGACGAGGACGTCTTCGACAACCCGATGACGTTCGACATCCTGCGGAGCCCGAACGAGCATCTCGGCTTCGGCATCGGCCCGCACTTCTGCCTCGGTGCGAACCTGGCGCGGATGGAGATCCGCATCATGTTCGAGGAGCTGCTGAAGCGCCTGCCGGACATCCGGCTGGCCGGGCCGGTGTCGCGGCTGCGCTCGAACTTCATCAACGGCATCAAGCACATGCCGGTGGAGTTCACGCCGGAGCGGATTCACCGGTGACGGTGAGGCGCTAGTCCAGCGCGCCGTCGGTTCGGCATGCCGTGTAGGCATGCCACGATGTCATATCGTCGCCGGTAGAGACGAACCGTCCCTAGTTGCTATTGGCGCGCTAGGCATCTATGCCGCGTGACCAGGTCATGGGTGCCGCCAACCCCGAGTGTGTTCGGGTAGCTTCCGGGAGTGTGCCGACCTTCTGGGTGGAGGCGCCGGCCCCCTATCGGGTGGCCCTCCAGTTCCGAGTTGGCCGCGCCGATGAGGCGCTACCAACTGCGGGGGTGACGCACCTCTGCGAGCATCTCGCGCTCTCCGGACTCGAGGTTGGATCGCACCCGTTCAACGGTACCGTCGACCTGAACCGGACGGTTTTCTTCTGCCAAGGTACGGCGGAGCAAGCGGGGGGCTTCCTCTTGCAATGCTGCCGGCGACTGGGGGACCTACCTGTCGATCATCTTGAGCGTGAGAGACGAATCCTGCGGACGGAAGCCGCCGCGCGCCCGAAGGGGATACTCGACGCGATGCTGCTGCGTCGTTTCGGCGCGCAGCACTATGGGCTGGGCTGGTTCCCCGAGTTCGGGATGTGGACACTCGACGGTGATGCCGTCCGGAGCTGGGCGGCTCGATGGTTCACTCGTGACAATGCAGCAGCATGGATTGTCGGACCAGAGCCCCTCGCTCTCGAGTTGCCGCTGCCAGCAGGCGTTCGCATGGCACCGCCGGTCCCGGCGGTGCCGACGCTTGCCCTTCCGGCAGTGATGCGTGCGCCGGTGAGGATCGTTGGGGCAGGAGCGGTGCTCCAACGATCGACCGCGACGACGCTGGCGCTCCACATGGTCGCGCAGGAGGTGCGGCGTACGCTGCGTTTCGAGATGGGGGCCGCCTACAACGTAACCCCCTTCTATCAACTGCTCACCGGCGATGCTGCGTGGGTTGGCGTCATCAGCGATCTGTCCTCCACGCGAGCGGAGGAGACGGTGCGTCGGTACCTCGGAGTGCTGCAGGGATGTGCAGAACAGCGCCTGTCCGAGGAGCGACTCGAACAGTACCGCACGGCGAGTATCGCGGCGCTCGACAGCCCTGGCTGGGAAGTGCAGCTGGCGGATCTCGCCACGTCCAACACGCTGCTCGGTGCTCGGCCTGCGACGAGAGCTGAGCTGCACGACGAGCATCGTCTCGTCTCCAGCGATGCGATCCGGGCGGTTGCTTCCCAGCTGATTTCCAGCGCGCTCTATCAGGTTCCGGCTGGTCTAGACGTTGCGGTGGGCGGCGCCACCCCGTTGCCGGACTGGTCGTCCTGGACGGCGACGGGAGTGGAATTCGAGGATGAACGACTGCTCCCGAGCCCGCGAGAGCGGTTCACCCTCGACGAGCGTGGAATGACGGTCCGGGTCGGCGAGCATGCCCGTAGCATCGAGTGGCAACAGACCGCCGCGATGCAGTGCTGGGCGGACGGCGGCCGCCGTATCATCGGCAAGGACGGCTCCGAGATCGTCATCGTCCCGACCCGCGTGCGACGCGGTCGGGAACTCGTCGAGCATGTCGATGCCAAGGTACCGACGAGTCTCTACGTACCGCAGGCCAAACGCATGTGCCCACCCGTGGGCCCGCCGATTCGTCGCGACCCCGCGGTTCGCAGGCGCTGGACTCAGCATGTTCGCACCGTGCGAGCCGTCGCCGTGGGCCTCGGGGTCTTGGTCTTCATGTGCCTCGGGGACGTCGTTCACAGCCTGGAATATGCAGGAGGCGGGTCGCGGACAGATCTGCCGGCCATGCTACAGATGCTCGGAATCGCTGTGGCGGTGGCGCTGCTGGTGGTCGGGATATCGGCACGCCGACGTTGGCGCGAAGTGTCGGTCGGGGGCGGAAGCGGAGGGGTCGAGACATACGACCTTGCCGCGGCACACCGGAAACGTCTCCCCGAAGGAGTGCCCGTCACCCGCAGCTACGTGCGCGGGGGTCATCTGCTCGCGTTCGTTGCGCTCCACGACCTCGTGAGCTCTTGGTTCAGGCAAGAAGCGCGAGACTCGATCGACAGGCTCACGAGCCGCACCATGACGGGCCCGGAACTCTACGAGGAATGGGATGGAATCCTCGCCTCCGACATGCTCTCCGACGAGGGAAACGCGTTCCTGTTCGAGCTGCTTCGGGTCCGACCGAAGCACGGGTCGCGCTACAAACGGCTCCTCGAACAGGGGGGGCACGCGACATATGACGTGGCCCCAACGTGGGAGGCGTACGACGGACTCGCTCCGCGGCTCGAGACGGAGCTATCGCGGTGGCGCAACCGTCGACACTTCGACCGGATACTTCGGACCTTCCAGGCGCCGCCAATCTTCTAGACTACGCGTCCGCCGGGGAGCTGACGGCGGCCCCTACTTCCCCAGCTGCCGGTCGAAGAACCCGTCCTTCCACGCCTCGCGGAACGTGCGGTGGTCCGCGTCCGCCCGCGTCGCGTAGGACGCGGCGTACTCCGCGACGGCCCGGCGCCACGACGCGTTCGCCGCGAACTCCACGAGCGCGTCGGCGCTCGCCGCGCCGCGCCGCCCGCTCGCCCGCAGCTGCGCCCACGCGAGCAGCATCCCCATCGCCCGGACCGCTCCCGCGAGCGACGGGGAGGCCTGGTCGATCTGGTTGAACACCAGCCGATCCTCCCGGGGTTGCAGCTCCTTCAGTACGTAGGAGCGCATACCGGCCTTCACCGCTCGCAGCAGGGCCGGCGACGCCGCCTGCATGTGGGTCTGGACCCAGACGACCCGCTCGGCGTCGCTCGACCACGCGGGCTGCGGCGCCGCGAGCACGACGCCCATCGCGGAGGGCAGCGCCGCCTTCACGTCGATCAGATACTGCCGGCGCGGCGCCCCCCGGCCGTCCACCAGGACCACCCAGCGCTCGATCCCGAGGCTGCCAGTCCCCGCGATCCGGCGCGCGACGTCGCGGACGCGAAGGAACTCCCGCTCGTCCGGCCTGGTGGCGGCGCGGATCAGTCGTCGCACCCGCACCCGGTCCTTTCGCCCGGCTGCCAGGGCGTGCTTCCCGTCGAGCGCGATGCGACGGCGTCCGCGACGCAGCACGGTCCGGCTCTCGAGCAGCTCGAGTCGCGTGCGGTGCTCGATCTGCTCGAGCAGCCGTCCGACGACGCCCGTCGCCGTGTCCCGCTCGAGCCATCGCACCCGGCCGTCCCGGAGCGCGGCCGCGTAGGTCTCGAGGAATTCCCGTCCGAGCGCGCGCCCGTCGCGGGTCGGCAGCTTCGCCTCGCCGGCGGCGAGGAGGAGGCTCGTCACGCACCGCACCGGGTCGCGCGTGCACGGCGCGAGCGCCGCCTCGTCGAAGTCGTTCAGGTCGAAGTAGTCGAGGCGGTTGTCGCCGTTGAAGGCGCCGAAGTTCTCGAAGTGCAGGTCGCCGCAGGCCCACGCGAGCGGGGCGCGGTCGAGCGTGCGGGCGCCGCGCCAGTCCTCCCAGAAGAGGTGGCAGGTGCCGCGGAAGAAGGCGAAGGCGCTCCTCGCCATCGCCTTGTACTTGATCCGGAGACGCTCCGGGTCGCGGCCAGCGTTCGCCGCCAGGATGCGTTCCGGGACCGAGCCGCTGCGTGCGGCGGGCCGTTGCGTCCTGTGTACCATCACGTTGGTCCGACGCTCGCTGACGCGAACGGGGTCCCCGGGCTCGCGGCGTCGCTACGGCTGCCTCATTGCACCGTGAACGACTGCGACGTGGTTGCCGTCCCCGCCGACGTCTTCACGCTGACCGGCCCGCTGGTGGCGCCGAGCGGCACCGTCACGTCGAGCGACAGGTCGTCGCCGAAGTTGACGGTGCCAGCGGTGCCGTTGAACTTCACCGTCGCCGATTTGCCGCCGAGCCGCATGCCGTCGATCTCGACGTGCGAGCCGATCCCGCCGGCCCACGGGTTCACGCCGGTGATCACCGGGGCACTCCCCCCGCTCGGCGTCATGGGATGGTACGCGTACGACACGCCGAGGCGCAGGCCCGTCGGCAGCGAGCCGCCGATCGGCTTCAGGTTCATCTGGAGGTAGTCGTCCTGGCCGATGGTGAAGCCGGGAAAGGTCTGCGGCTTGAGGGTGTACGAGACACCGTAGCCGCCCCCGGCCGGCCTCATCTTGAGGGGTGCGGTCAGCGAGTAGGTGTCCAGGATCGTGGTCTTGGTCGGGTCGTAGAGGTTCCACGTCCATTGGAGCGACTGCGGCATCGTGCCGATCTGCGCCTTGGAGACGTGGGTGGTGAGCTTGAACCCCACCGTCCCGGGGTGCAGCTCGAAGGGGTCGTAGAACTGGTAGGCGCCGATCGGGCGATCCGCGTCGGCCGGGATGTCGAACTCCGTGTCGATGGTCGACCTCCACGTGAACGGCTTGCCGGACGTGAAGTCGCAGCTGGGGAGCAGCAGCATGCACCCGAGCACGGCGGCGACCATCGGTACGGACCACCGGGAACGCATCATCGTCGACCCCTCCTCCGCTGGTTCCTGACGTTCGCGCTCCTCTCGCAGCCCGCGGCCCGCGCGTCAAGCAACCCGCTTCCCGAAATCCCGCCGATTGGGCACCATGCCCCCATGGCCGCCATCGACGTCATCCGTCGACGCCTGAAGGAAGAGCGCATCGCCGACGTCCCCGAGGAGCTCGGCGAGAAGAGGAAGCGCCCGCGCGAGGTCGCGTTCATGGACGTGAACCTCTGCTTCCCGTGCGGCAAGTGTCCCGAGTTCTGTCCGGTGGGCTGCATCGAGACGCTGGCGCCGGGCTCGGTGCCGGGCCGCGGAGTGCAGCCGGTGCAGGACCGCTTCCAGGAGTGCATCGGCTGCTACATCTGCGTCGAGGTGTGCGCGCTCCTCACCGACTACGACGCCGTCCGGATGTACGACGTGAACCTCGTCGAGCAGGTCTTGAGCGTGAAGATCACCGACCAGAAGCCCGACCACTACGTCCCGGCCGAGCCCTGGGAGGAGTACTTCTCCGAGGGCGGCGCGTACCGGCACCTCGGCCACGGCTCGCGCATCCGCGAGAAGATGAACGCCGAGGAGCGCGCGGTCATCGCGCGCGAGCGCTGAGCCGACGCGCGACGGCCGCGCGCGCGTCTCGTCAGAACATTGACACGCCCACCCGCCGGGCGCGCGTCCGGCGGGCGCGCCCCGCTGGCCTCGTCCTTGCTTCGTCCTCGCACCGAGGCGGGAGGAGCGGCGATGGCGGCGGAGGCACAGCGAAGGATCCAGGCGGTCGAGGCCGCGCCGGCGACGCCCGCGCCCGTCGAGCGGCCGCGCCGGCGCGCGCGGCTCTACCCGGCAGCCCGGGTCGCGCCCATCGCCGTGGTCGCCGCGGCCCCGTACCTGAACACCCTCGGCGCCGGCTTCACCTTCGACGATCACGGCCTCGTCGTCCAGAACCCGATGGCGACGCCCGGCATGTCGCCGTTCGCGTGGTTCTTCCGCGAGTCCACCACGGGTTCGCTCTACCGCCCGCTCACGATGGTCAGCTACGCGCTGAACGCGCTCGTGAGCCCGGCGCCGTGGAGCCTGCATCTCGGGAACGTCCTCCTGCACGTCCTCGCGACGCTGGTCGCCTACGACCTCGCGCGCGTCCTGCTGCGCTCGACGCCGTCCGCCGTCGCGACCGCGCTGCTGTTCGCCGTCCACCCGGTCCACACCGAGGCGGTGGCGAGCGTCGCCGGGCGTGCCGAGCTGCTGGCGGGGCTGTTCGTGATGCTCGCGTTGTCGGCGCTGGTGCGGGCGGAGCGGAACCCGTCGTGGCGGGCGGTCTCGCTGGTCGCGTTCGCGCTCGGCGCGCTCTCGAAGGAGAGCGCGTTCGCGATGGTGCCGCTCGCCGCGCTCGTGCTGGCGTGGACGGGGCCGATGCGAGCCGGCCGCCTCGCGCGCGGCCTTGCGCCCTACGTCGCCGTCGGCCTCGGGTCCCTGCTCCTCCGGCGCGTGGTCGTGGGCTCGTTCGGGCTCCTCGAGGCGCCGCCCTTCATCGACAACCCGCTCGCCCACGTCGGCGTCGGCCCCCGGATCGCGACCGCGGTCGTGGTGCTGTTCGAATACCTCTCCGTGCTCGCGGCTCCGATCCGCCTCTCCGCCGACGAGTCGTTCAACCAGGTCCCGGTCGTCGCGTCGGTCCTCGACCCGCGGCTGTTCGCCGCCGTCGGCACGTTCGTGATCGTCGGGGCGTCGCTGATCAGCGCCCGGCGCCGGTTCCCGGTGCTCGGCGGAGCCCTGCTCTTCTTCCTGGCTGCGATGACCGTCACCGCGAACGTGCTGTTCCCGATCGGGACGATCAAGGCGGAGCGGCTGCTCTACCTCCCGTCGTTCGGCATCTGCCTCGCGGCCGGGTGGCTGCTCCGGCGCTGGGCCGGCCGACGTTGGAGCCAGCGCACCGCGGTCGTCGCGCTCGGCCTCGCGCTGCTCGCCGGACGCACGTGGGTGCGGAACGCCGACTGGCGGAACGACTTCGCCCTCTTCACCAGCACGGCCGCGGCGTCGCCGGCCAGCGCCCGCGCGCAGGCGAACGCCGCCGCGGTCTACGGCCAGGCGGGTCGGCTCGACCTCGCCGAGCAGCACTTCCGCGCCGCGTACGCGATCGCCCCGCAGTTCGCGCCCGCCGCCATGGGCCTGGCGCAGGTCGCCGACGCGCGCGGCCAGCGCGACGAGGCGCTGCGCTGGTACGAGGAGGCCGTGAGCCTCGACCCGCACCTCGCGGGAGCCCGCGAGCGGGCGAACGCGCTCCGGCAGCAGGGGGCAGCGCGAACGCCGCCGACGCCGAGCGAGCCGGTCCCGCAGCGGCATTGAGCACAGCGGCCGACCGTGTTGGCTCGGCGGCATCCAACCCGAGGCTCGCATCGGCTTGTGGCTCGCCGTCGCTGTCTGATAATCTGATTTTGTGAGCGCGAGGACGAAGGTCGCGGTGCGACAGGGACGTTCGCGGCGCTCGCGCGCCAAGGCCCTCGCTCCGAACGGATCCCACCGGCGCCACGTCTCCGCCACGGAGGCGGCCCGGACGTTCTCCGAGCTGGTGAACCGGGTCCACTATCGGGGCGAAACCGTCGTGATCGAGCGCGGCGGCGCTCCGGTGTGCGAGATCTCCCCCGCGCAGCCGGTCCGCTTCACACTCGCGACGCTCGCCGAGCTGCTTCGGGCGGCGCCCAAGCCGGACGCGGAGTACTGGGACGTGGTGGAAGACATCACGCGTCGGCAAGCGCGCGTGCGGCCGTCGCCATGGCGACGCTGATCGACGCCAGCGTGCTCATCGCGGCCGAGCGGGGCGGCCTCGACCTCGACGCGTTGCTGCAGGCCGAGGGCGACGTCGAGCTGGCGATCTCCGCGGTGACGGCCGCCGAGCTCCTGCACGGGGTCCACCGCTCGCCGCGCGATCGACGGCGCGCGCGCCGGGAAGCATTCGTCGAGCGTCTTCTTGAGCATCTGCCCGTCGTGGCGTTCGATCTCGTCGCAGCGCGGCTCCACGCCCGGGTCTGGGCGGAGCTGGCGGCGGCCGGTCGCTCGGTCGGCGAGCGGGACCTGCTCATCGCCGCCACTGCGATGGCGCGGGGCTTCACGGTCGCAACGCGCGACGAGCGGAGCTTTCCGAAGATCCCCGGGCTGACGGTCGTGCGGTGGTAGGGCGTTCCGGTTCTACCGGAACAGCCCCTTCTGCGCCTCGAAGGCCGTGAGCGTCCGCTCCTCGCAGGCCGCGTAGTCGTCGGCCGACAGCTCGAGCAGCGGCGTCTCCGCGACCGGCGGCGGCTCGAGCCCACCGCCGAGGCCGAGGGCGTGCGCCATCCGGTCGGCGACGTGCAGTACGCTCGCCAGCTCGCGGCCCGTCGGCGCCATCTCGGGCAGATGATGCCAGCGCAGCGCCTCGCACACGTCGGGTGGCAGGCCCCAGTCGTGGCCGAGCGTGCTGCCGACGGCCGCGTGGTCGAACCCGTACCACTCGTTCTCGAGCTGCGTACGGGCCGCGTGTGCGTCGGCCGACAGCGACACGATCACGTCGATGGGCGCCGGGTCGGTGAGGATGAACGCGATCCGGCCGACGTCGTGGAGCAGGCCGGGCAGGAAGCAGGTGCCCCGCCGGACGATGCCCGTCATGCGCGCCACCTCCTCGGCCGCGATCGCGACCGCGAGCGCGTGCTCCCAGAGGAGCTGCGCGCGCGGGTTGCGGGTCTGGTAGAGCGAGCGCAGCGACGCCGCCACCAGCACGTCGCAGGTCGTGGTCACACCGAGCGTGGTGAGCACGTCGCGCAGGCGGCGGGCCGGCGTCCGGCGGCCGTAGACCGGGGAGTTCGCGACGCGCAGCAGCCGCGCGCTGACGCCGACGTCGGCCTGGATCACGTCGCAGAGCGCGTCGAGGTCCACGTCGGGATTGCGGGCAAGCGCCAGCGCAGCGGTCGTGACCCGCGGCAGCGACGGCAGCTCGCCGGTGTGCGAGAGCCGGAGCAGCGTGCCGCGCACGCGGTCGCGGAGCGCCGGCTGGTCGAGCGAGGTGTCGG
>Ga0335069_10008377_pt1 | contig 14809 bp, 27 predicted proteins | sample Lox_Sample_11_FD_206714 | JGI IMG/M metagenome (GOLD analysis project Ga0335069, IMG submission 206714) | Soil microbial communities from Loxahatchee National Wildlife Refuge, Florida, United States - Lox_Sample_1.1 | ecosystem: Environmental > Terrestrial > Soil > Wetlands | place: USA... | reverse complement strand
GAGGGTAGTTAAACAAATAGAATTCAAACGCCCCACACATTCGTTCAAGGGACTTTGCTGAGTCATCAGGGCAGTCGAAGTCGCCATAATGTGCAATAAGGGCAGAAAGTCCTGCAGCCTCTGCGTCCGCAGCGGTTCGCCCTTCAACGTAGAAGGCATTTCGAGCCGCTTCAATAGCGCTTGCAAACGCTCCCCCGGCGACAAGATGCACTGACTGCTGGAGGGGCTTGTAGTGGTCAACATATTGGTATTTGAATTTGACTGGGCATGAACGAAAGGTAGACAGGATCGTGGAGTCCACTGTGTGGGGGAACATGGGCCTCAGTTGGGGTTCCATTACACACTCTCCGACAATTGCTTCTTGAGATCGGCCACACGATTTTCCATGAATGCCAAATCTTGCTTGATGCGGTCGGCGTGCGTTTCACGGAGAACGGTGTCCAGATCAAACTCCTCGGGAATTTCCAATTGGAATTCCTTCTTCATGACCAAAGCTTCACTCTTGGTGAGAGGTTGCTCGAAAGAGTCAATCCGATACGCCACTTTGTCGTTGTAGTCCTTGTATGCATGCACATATGCAGTCACGGTTACAATCATTTTGAGCCTCACTTAAGCAGATTTTCAAGTTGCAGACGGGCATCACCCTCAACACCGGACAAAATCTGAGCTGCAAAAGATCGCCGAAGATTTGCGCGATAGGCATCAGCTACGGCCTCTTCGATCTTGCGGTTTCTCTCCATGTTAGCTTCATGCTCAGTCAGATCAATCTTCATGATGACCCAACGCAATTCGTACTCTGCGTTCGGCTGCACTTGCACCGTATCATCAACATTGACGACAGTCACTACTTTCATTTGCCCTGCGGCCTCCACGAGAACCTGGTCCCCGACTTTCACATCAAGATGGGTGACATAGTTGTAGAGTTTTGTCTGTTCCTTCTCACCGCCATTCCTGGCGATGTACTCGTTATCATAACGAGAGGGGGTGAATGTCACTCGAATAGTCTTTGCATCGTGACGCAACAGTGCTGCGATATTCTTATCCATCATGAGCCTCTTCTATCAAACGGTTGGGGAAGGTTACAGGCCAAGTTCGCCTAGCAAATCATCACTGTTAATCGGCTGAGCCTTTGCCTTGGCATCAGCCTTTTTGGCCTTCGATTTGGTGCTGGTTTCCTGCGCGTTGACACGCTCTTTGCGGATCGCGGCTATAGCCTCTCGCATCTCATCGAGAGTGAGCCCCTCAGGGGTTGCAGCCTTTGCGCGCCAATATTGGATCTTTTCGGCGATGACGTCAGACATTGGAATCCTCCACTTCATTTGTGCCTTCGTAGTCAAGCATTTTGGCTTTTAGCTCCTCAAAACACTCCTCACTGTATTGGGGACCGCATTTTCCTATGGCAGTATCCATCATTTGCTTCCCTTCTTCCCACAGTTCCACCGGCACCAGAATGTAATCCACGCCAGCAAAGGTCACTCGTTTTTTCAGGTGTGCCACATAAACCTCCATTTGTTTGTAGGAATTAATGTATTTTAATTCCTACTAGAAAATAGTCAACTCAGTTTAATCCGGCTCGTTAAACTCCGGTTTGGGCTTAGACTTCGTAGTGCGAAGAAGTCGATTGCAGCCACAGCAGTACCAATCATAGTTTCGCTCAACACCGAATTCATGATCGAAGGAGCAATCGTCAATTTCCACGGACATTTCAGCATCGCAATCGGGGCAGAAGCAGGTTGTCATGCCAATATCAGCCTTGTGGTTGGTCGAGTGCATGCAACGTAGAGACATTGAAAAGCCTCTTTACGGTTGCGATTGTAGAGAATGTCCTGATAATCGACAAAAGCCGTTTCATATGTGGACCCTTGCGAGCGGTGCGCGGTAATTGCGCTGCCATATCGGATATCATGGAACAGTTCCTTGTGTTCCCAAAACCTCTTCCACAGTTTCGGATTGCCCCTCGCTTCATGTGCAAGGGCTTGGCAGTCATTGTCAAACTCTTGCTTGGAAGCGGGGTGGATGACAAGGAGACGAACTAGCTTGTTTTGCTCCGTGCGGGCCTTCAATTCAATGGCCTTGTACTTCGGCTCCAACGGATGCACACAATTCGCCACTGACTCTACAATAGCCTCGTCATCTGTTGACATAAGAAACTCATCCCCGCGTTCGCATAGCCCGGCTGCAACAATGCGGTCACCAGGCAGGAAAAAGCCAGGAATAGCATCAGCACCAAACAGAGCCGCACGCACAATGTTGTTGTATTCAGCCACCCGGACGTTTCGCCAACTGATGATTTTGGCTGTGCTGCCATCCGCAAACTCGCCAGCTTGCGCTGCCGCGAAGATTCGTTCCTTGAACTCCCGGCTTGTGAGCTTCCAGACCCCTGTGTGTCCATCGTTATCGCTCCGGATTTTAATCGACGGGGCCAAGGAATTGATCTGCTCCCTCACCGTGGTGGCGAATGTGAGGATTTGGTTGTCATGGCGCATCACTCGCGTGAGGTTGGCCCCCTCCATGCCCGTGAGTGCCATCGACGCCGGTTCTCCCACGGGGGGCAATTGCGCCAAATCCCCCATAAACACCACCTTCAGCCCCCACCGCTCTGCTGTCACCCGCAAGATATCAAAGAGATTCCTGTTCACCATCGAAGCTTCGTCAACCACAATAACATCAAGATTGCTAAGGTCAGGAGTCTTACCTGCCACAACCTGTTTGAGTTCCCCAGACTTATCCACACGTAGGCCAAGCAAAGAGTAAATAGTACACGCATCGCCAGTTACCTGTTTGAGGACTTTCGCTGCCTTGTTCGTAGGAGCCGTGTAAGCGAAAGCCGAAGCCGAAGAGCGACAGCGCGCAACAACCTCACGCATGCAGAAGGTTTTGCCTGTGCCCGCGAAGCCCATGAAACAAAAATACCACTGGAACGTCGAGGGGTCTTCGATGAAGTCGATAAGGCGCTGGACTGCGATCTTTTGTTCGGGGTTGAGTTCGATTGGTTTGTGGACGGCAATCGGGGGTGTCGAGTCATTGCTGCTGCCATCTTCCCACGGTGGGAGAGTACTGTCTGTCATATGAGCCTTCAAGTTTGTCTGTGCGTGCCAGCACGCGTTAGGGGTTGAGGGTGTTACCACTTCGGGATAACGTCTGGAACATGGCAATAGGTGATTTCAAGACCAAGCATCTTCGCAATCCGATGCTCCCACACACTGCCTTTGGAGTTTTGCCAGTCGGGAAGCATCCGCATGCTGTCGCAAAGGGGGATTTGGCCTACGCAAATGCGCATGCAATACTGCCAGAGCCGTTCGCTTTCGATGCCGCCCCATTCTTCGATGGTTTCTTCGTTGGGGAGGGTGATAGAAAAGGGGCTAAATGTCTCATATCCTACTTCTCGCAACAGCCTTTCCTCATGATCGAATGCATCTCGATTGAGATTTGGCTTGCCGCTGATGGGGCCACTGATGAAGACTCGGGTCATTTACAAATCTCCAATAGATCATTTATTTCTTTGACTATGCCATTCGGTCTGTATTCTGAAATAGTGCTGGCATAGCAAATAATAGAATCGAGATAAGGCTGCAATTCTCTTAATAGTCTAATTGCTTTCTCATGAGGGGGGGCGCACTCATCCCCACACCCTTTCTTTTCATCGTAGAGATGGTCGCAATGATCGCACCTCCATTGACACTTGCTCACGAAGACTCGGGTCATTTGTTTTCCTCAAGATACTTTATAATGGAGTCCCAGATTTCCTTTGCATCCTCTAGATAAATCCAATCCCCGTTATAAGTTGAGTACATACCTTTTCCCGGACTTTTTTGGTTGCAATTCTTTTCGTACCAATCTTCAAAGCTCATGACACCATCCCCAAAAGATATCTGCGAACAGCCGCTTCAATGAGTTCGGACTGCTTCCCATGCGGGACTTTGCCTTCAGCTTCGCTCCACAGATGGAGCTTCATGCGTGCAACAAGGTCTTCGGGGAGGCTAATGTTGATCTGGACACTACGAATGGTCTTGGTGGGGCGACCACGGCTCGTTTTGACTTCATTGTTGGGCATCTGGATACCATCCATTCTCATTAGCGCCAGCAGGCTTCGAATAGTTCTTGTGTGCAGCCCATGTGGCAATGTGGGGGGTTTCGTGTTCGGTGAGGTAGAGATTTTCGTCCCGCCAATTGTTCGTGTCGATACAGTTTGCGCACACATCAGCTAACTGTTCTACGATCTTGGTGAAGTGGGGGAGTCCTTCAAGCATCGTATGGTCGGATGCTGGCACGTATTTGTAGGAATGTTGCTGCCATTTGTGCTGCTGATGCTGAAAGTAGCCCTGAAAATGACGGTGACGGGAGCCGCAGCAGGAGCAGACTTGCTCATAGAACATGGCAATAGCGGCAATAGGCTTCCAATCAACCTTCACCTCTGCTTTTTGGATTCTTTTTATTTCGGCTTTGTGGCCACTGCGCTGGAAATGCTCTGCGGCACCCAACTTTTCTTTTCGGGCCTTGAGCTTTTGAGATTCTTTGTAATCGTTACTTTCTGCAATCAGTGAATCGAGGTCTGCAAAATCATCGTCTGACATGGTGAGCCTCCGTGTGGTTTGTGCTACGGCTCTACTATGACGCATTGTAGGGCCATATTCCAATGAGACTTTTCTCTCAATTCGGAGTTTTTCATAGGAATTAATAATTATTAATTCCTACAAACAAAAGAAAAACGGTAGCTAACCGGGGGATTAGCTACCGTCACTGCAAGGCACAACCATGGAGGCTCATTTCATGGTCTATTGCAGATACATTTGAGGGGACCGGCGGGAATCGAACCCGCGCCGTAGGCATGAAGAGCCTTGTGTGCTTGCCAATTACACCACGATCCCACAACCTTTCGGCTTATGCCAATTCGTCAAGCAGTGCATCCGTGTCAACTGCTTCCTTTTCCTTCTTCTTCTTCTTGGCCTCAAGCTCGGCCACAATCGGAGCGATCTTCGGATTTTGGCGAAGAGCCAGCTTTTCAGCGTTCGATTTCGTCTTCAGATATTCCTTGATTGCCTGCGGGGACTTGCCAGTCTGCTGAATCAGGGCACGTGCCAGCACACTCGTACCTGCCAGACCGCTCGATTCACGCTTGGCCGTCCATTCACCTCCGTTCAGACGGTCGATGACTTCTTCCACCGCGAGGACCATATCCTCAATGTCCTTCAGACCGGCGACTTCATCGCCAACCTTCTGCTCGATGCCATGAGCGGCAAACTTGGCGAAGAGTTCAGCATTGGGGGCGATGGTGAAAGAGCGAACTTCGCCATTACGGAAGTCAAAGCGCGTGGCCACGTTGCCGTGATGGTCGAGCGTGCTTGACTTCAGAAGCTGACGCTTGCCCGGAAACTTCACAACCGAACCGTCATCCATTGCCACTTCTTCATATTGCGTACCCTTTGCTGCCACGGCTTCGCCTTCCACCGATTCGACCGTATCCACTGATTTCTTCGCCTTTGCCATTTGCCACTCCGTCAGGATTGTTGGGGGCGGCACCGCGTTTTGTGTGCCGTTGATAGAACTATACAGGGAACCTCATAACAATGCAACGAAGAATGACGCACTACTTGCGTTTGCGAATGGCGGCGAGTTTCTCGATATTGGTGGTCAATGACGAATCCGGTGCAATCACGCCACGGGTTTCTACGGCATCAAATCCGGGTTGTAGGCCCAATGCTTCCCTCATGCGCACACGGTCGAGGGCGTCCTCGGATCGGAAGAACACAAGAGCACTCCCGGCACATCGCAATGAAACATCCGTACATAGGGCCGTCAAATCTGGCCGCTCCGTGGAATTGCGCAATGCCTTGAAGTAGGCATACACACGGCCACGCATGGAAGTGGCGATGTTGGGGGAGGCGAACTGGATGACGTATTCCTCGGAGCCAGACGAAAGAGCAGCATGGGCGCGAAGGAGGCACTGTTCGTACTCGCTGCCAAAGCCTTTAAGAGTGGTTGGTAATGGCATGATTTCCCCTATGGTTTACCGGGGTAAAGAATAGCACGCCGGGAGTTTACCGGGTTAACGGCTAGTCACGGCGTGCGTGGGGATTCGTTGAGTAACCGTTCAAGTTTGCTCTAACTGATGCCCCGGAATGTTGATACGAACAACTGTCCGCAGGCAATCAATAGGAACTGGTAAGGATTCGTGAAGCATCGTTACATTGCCCGCATAACACCGATGCGCTTTGAACACACTTCGCTCAAGACTGTCTGAAAATGTCATGCTATATTCCCCACCTTTGCCGATAGGTGCATTGAATTCTCCTGAATATCCTGCACACGCCGATACGTCAGATGCAAGCAATATCGTTTCAGGTGTATATGCGTCGTTCCATCTTCCTCCGCCATCTTTCCAATAACCGGGATGAAAATGTGTCGGCGGATGGTAGTGATCTGAAATTTCAGCAATCCAATTACCATCAACATGCAGTCCGGGTCTTCGATGGGCTTGTCCTGCGTAAACCTTCCCTTGATCACACATTAGATACATAGGACCATCATGATCGATATGGGCGGTCATCATATCTACTGTTGATTGCCATCTAGTAAGACTCTTAGGGAGTGGGGCACTCTTTCGAAATGGCACCATGTAGATACGTTCCCCGCAAAATTCCGGGAAATTAACCTCTCCCATCTCTTGAAAATAGCTTTTCATATCTTATATTCCTTAAGGCTTTTGAAACTGGCGCATCTCACGTTCGGGCCATGGTTGATAGTTGTCCACTACGCTGCCGTCTCGCGGGCCGTAGTAATAGCCACCATTGCCACCATTGGCAGAGCCCGCACCAGCCGGGGAACCCATGCTTGAAGGACCGCCGGAGTGCATGCCCATCATGCCAGGGCTGGCTGCGCCTGTGCTCATGCCCCCGTGCGGGCCACTGCCGATGGTTCCGGCATGGGCAGATAAAGACACAAAGGCTATCGCTAGGGTTAAAAGTGTTCTCATCTTCAATCCCCCAATTGGTGATATTTGTAGGAATTAATGTAGATTACTCCCTACAAATAATTCCTACCTAATGCCAATGCTGAACCAGCCAACATGCACCGATAATCGCAAACACTAGGGTTAGCAGATAGTTCACGGCGCATAACCTCGCAGCGTCATCCATGCATGGTATGTGTAAAACCATGGTTCACGGCGCAAATGCCGCCTACGCTCTTCTAGATACAACAGGAATTGTTCGGTGGTACTAGTCGTCATTGCAATCCTCGCAACCCTCACCGGCAACCCAAATTGTAAAAGATTTCGAATCAACCTGATCGATGGTCAATTGTGCATTATCGATGTATCGCAGGCATTCTTCAGCCGAACCATGCACCAATGTATAACCGGCGGGATTCGCAACAACCCATTCATTCATTTTCGTCACCCTCCCCTCACGGGGTATTGATATTTTAGCAGCCTAGCCTGCCTACCGATAATACAGTTTTGCTATCGGTAGGCAAGACTTAGGGTCGGTCATGCCGCCACTTCGGCTTTGGGCTTGCGTGTGCGCTTGGGCGCGGGCATCGCCAATTGCGGGGTGACCATCGGTTCGCCTGTTTCGACGTTTGCCACTTGCTCAACCGGCTCCGCTCCGAGTTCGCCGAGCAATGCATCGGTGTCCACGTCTCCGGCCTTCGCTGCCTGCAGTTCCGCGATGATGGCGACAACCCGTGGATTTCGTTTGAGTGCCGCGCGTTGTTCCTTCGTTTTGGCCGAGAGGAATTGGTCGACGTAATCCTTGCCGCGCCCGGTCATTTGCATGAGAGCGCGAATCAACAGATTGTTCGTGCCACCTGTCGATTTGCTCTCGCCACCATCCCCTCGTTGTTTGTTCCACGTGCCATTAGGCGATGTGAGGCGCGTGTACACCTCATGCACGGCAGCGTATTTGTCGTCAATCGATGCCGATGCGCCGGTTTCCGTGTTGCGGGCAATTGCACCCGCGTCAACGAGCTTTTGCTTGATGCCGTGCATCATTGCCATGCGTTGAATTTCCGGCGAGAGTGTGGCCGTGTCGATGGCCAAATCTTTGCCGTTTGAGAATGTAACCGTGACCGTGGTTTCGAAAATGTCAACGGACATTGCATTGCGTTTGGTGCTGTTCATGAGTGAGCCTCAATGGTTGATTGGTTAGCCAGCACGAGGCTGGCGTAGCTATAGGTTGGGGCAGAAAACTGGATAGCGCAAGGTCAATCTAGGTATTTTTTCGCGAGTCGTTCGAGTGATTCGTCGCAATACTCCCAAAAATCGGACAATGCGCTCATGATCTGGCCAAGCAACAGGAGAAGATAGATACCTAACATGACGCCAAGAGCGATAGTGATTATCATGGCAACCCCCTAGAGTTTGATAGGCGCGTATTCCACATGGAACACTTTGCAATTGACGGTTCCGACCGTATGCGGATTACCGCTCAATGTTTCATAGGTGCGCGTGCCCGTTTTGCAGCAACGATAGAAAAAGCTATTGATGTGCGGATTTGTCTCGTCATCAATGAAATCGAATGTGTCACCTACGGACAACTCCCTGAATCGAACGAACATGACAACCTCCTATTTCGAGAGAACGAGAACAATCACGGTAGCGAACCCCGCAGCCATCGCATAGCATGCCAACATGGCGAGAACGTCACCGATACGTGCGCGACGTTCGCGAGTGCGCTGCGTGGCCCATGAATAGGTGTAGTTATTGCGCCAATTTTCCATTAGACACGCTCCATATTTTTGCCAACCAAAACACCCGCAATCATCGCGCGCACACAATTGTAAAGCTCGCGTTTGGTGGTTAGGCCGATAACGTCGTTCACGCCGCCCGATTCATTGCATACGCAATGCAGCCCATATTGGCCGTCTGCCGCATATACGTGATAGTTGCCGATTTGCCCTTTTCCATTAGCCCATGCTGACAATGGGCGATTGGCTACCTCATTGAGCGTTTGTACAGCACGGTTTAGGTCTTTCATCTCGATTCGTGACATCCTGAGCCTCCATTGAGCAATTGTTTATAGGAATTAATCTACATTAATTCCTACTAGAAAACCAATCGGGATTGTCAATCACCTGAGCAATCCCGATTGGGTCTCGTTAGGGTCGCGGCGATACCAAACATGTACCAGCCGCATTGAGGTTGTCCCACAACTCGCGTGCATCGCGAATGCAAATACACGTGTAGGACTCTGTTTCACCACTCCGATACCGCCACGTTACTGTTGCCATCATCATTCCCCTCGTTTAACACCACACAATCTCGCCATATCCCACCGTTCGCACGAACCCGCCATTGCACCATTCGTCATAGTGCCATGCGAACAGGGTCAGCCATCGCGACGGGCGGGGACGGTAGGCGAACACGCCATAGTCGGAGTAGAACATATTGAATTACCAGCGGAATTCATCGGGTAGTTTCGAATAAACCTCATCACACATTTCCTCGAACATTTGGGCCTGCATGAGGCGACCTCGCACACGACATTGCATAGCCGTTCGTTTCATATTGGCATAGGTTGCCAATGCACGCACCGCGTTATCCTTGTCGGTGCGTGTTCGCTCGTAAAATGCTGTGAGCTCGGGTTCGCTCATAGCGTCAAGGTTTTCGGGTTCAGGAATCATGATGCTCTCTCCATTGTTGGTCTCATCAGCGCACGCCTAACGTGCGGACCCCGCTAGGGGGTTTCGACCTATTGGTTATTCCTCTATGCGAAAATCCTGAATCGTTGCGGTCACATATCCGCCGCCACATTCCTCCGCAAATGTGAGAGAGAGTTGCGCCCCGAATTGCCACAACTCCGTTTTCGTCATCGTGCATTCCCACAAGGGATGCGATTGCATCATGCCCATATCGGCATTTACGAGAGTGATAACCACGTCAGCCTCGATTTGTTTAACGGTGATGTTCGTTGCCATGATGTAACCTCCATATAATTGATTGAACATGCTCCAACTATAGCACACACTCAGGCTCGTGCAATTGATTTTGCCTATCAATCGAACTCAGCAATGTTAACGGCTTAAAGCATTTTCCCGTGCTACACGAACGAACAGACCTGAGCCGACATGCTATACATATTAGCAGGATGACCGATAGGACGAATGAGAGCGCGTGTGAGTGCTAGGCAGGCGTACACATGGGGGTGCGCACACGTCAGGCTCCTATATGGGGGTGCATGCCACTATCCCGTCCGCCATGTGCCAAGTAGTCACGCGATTTTAGCCTAGTAGTCGTTATCCTAGTATCGCTACTACCCGGATACGTAAGGTAACTGTAAGCTATTGATAGCCATCCGCCATAGCCATCACCTATCGATTGATAATTGGACGTTATGTTAAATAGACACTCGCTATCGGATGACTATGGGGCAATAGGATCGAGCTATGACAGGGGATGGATGGCCCGTGGCCGAGGGGGGTGGGGGAGGGAAAATCGCCGCTGAGTAAAATTGACCTAATGCACCCTTCCCAAATTTTTTAAAATTTTTAAGAGAGACCACTTTTTCCTAGCCTGCGTTCGTCTCCCACTATTTATTTGTCGGAATTAAAAATTCTTAATTTCTACAAATAATTCTGAATTCTTACAATTTGTAATGAAATCCTTTAAGCATTTGATCCGACCCCATTTCTTTTGAAAGTCTGTTTTCGGCCCCTGTCAAGCCGTGTGTGCTATAGTTGCAGTCATCTACCCACGCGCAGGGGAATAGCATGACCACAGACAACAGCAACACTCTCAAGAAGCTCACATACACGCATGAGGCGATGATTGACCTCATCCTCCAGGAGCCCACGGTTTCGTATAAGGAACTGGCGGAGATTTTTGGCTTCTCAGAGGGATGGATTCAGCGTGTCGTCGGCTCCGACGCCTTCAAAGCCCGCCTCAGCGAACGCAAGGCCTCCCTCATCGACCCGGTGATTGCCCGCTCCCTCAACGAGCGCCTTCGCGGTGTGACTGTCAAAGCAATTGATCTCATCAGCGAAAAACTGTCATCGGAAGAGGCTGGTGCGGCGTATGCTTTGGATGCGTTGGGGATTGCTACGAGTGCAATGAGCAAGGTGAAGTGATGGCTGATGAACTGACAGTTGCCGCGCAGCAGATGGTTGATGCGCACACTCTCGGCAGCAAGCATCCGCCCTACTCCCCGGCTCTGATGGTTGATTTGATGGTCCGCCACCCGGATTGGGGGCACAAGGAACTTGCAGAATTTTTCGGGCGGCTACCTTCATGGACTTCCGCCGTATTGGCGAGTGATGCCTTTCAACAGGCTCTCGACATGCGACGCCATGAGGTAGCTGACCCATCCCTTTCAGCAACGATGGAAGAGAGGTTCAAAGGGCTGGCTATTCGAGCGGCCACTGTGCTGCAAGAAAAGCTCAATGGCCAGGGCGTGTCGGATCTTGTGGTGCTGAAGGCCGCAGAGCTGGGTATCAAGGCTCTTGGTCTTGGGCAGAAGGCTCCCGAGACACCGCAATTGCCATCGAATCAGAATTCTTCCGAGTCTGTGGCTGAAAAGCTCCTGGCTGCAATGGATGCCCGTGATCGTGCCCGCACTGTTGATGTGGAAACTGTTGAGGTGAAAGAATGATTGTAGCTACGCCAAAGACCCAGGAACAGTTAAACGATTTGGCCAAACAAATTGCTGAAATTATCTGCTCTATTCAGGCAGGGCAGAGAGGGTCCTTTTATTCAGCGATAGCTCAAAAACTTGACATTAGAGCACAAGGATTTCAGGCATCTCTGTTTAGGAAATTGGCAGAGGTTAACTAAGCATGGCCAACGCTCAACAGACTGAACTCAAGCGCACACCCCTGACGGCAAGGCTCATCGAGGCTTTTGCAGTTAATTACTTGTACAAGGGATTCGATGAAGCCAAGCCAACACCCCAATTCCACCGTGATGGTTGGGCTTTATATGCTTCGGACGCACTCCAAGCTTCAGTCATTGCACCACGGGGTCACGCTAAATCGTCAGCGTTCACACATGTCTTCATCCTCGCTAGCGTTCTGTTCAGAGACGAATCCTACGTTATTCTGGTGTCTACGAACGAAGAGTTGGCTATTGAACACTTAGGTGACATCACACGCGAACTTGTCGAAAATGAGGAATTGATCCATGACTTCCAAATCAAAGGATTCATCACCAATTCCAAGACCGAAATCATCGTCGAATTCCTCGATGGCCACCAGTTTCGAATACTCGCTCGTGGCAGCGGGCAAAAGATGCGAGGCCGCAAGTGGCGAGGCATGCGCCCTGGACTTATTGTCTGCGATGATCTTGAGGATGATGAACAGGTCGAAAACAAAGAACGTCGTGACAAGTTCCGTCGATGGTTCAACCGAGCGGTACTGCCAGCGCTGCGGCGAGGTGGTAAGGCTAGAGTACACGGTACGATACTCCACGAAGACAGCCTCCTAAGCCGATTCAAGAAGCAACCTGGGGCATGGAAGGTTCTTTTCTACTCTGCGCACAAGGGCTTCGATGACTTCACGAACATCCTGTGGCCCGAGCAGTTTACTGAGGAGGCTCTTCGCGGCATACGACAACGGTACATTGACGATTTCGACGCCCCCGGATACTCCCAGGAGTATTTGAACGACCCCTACGACAACACTGATACCTACCTCAAAAAAGACTGGTTTGTGCCAATGTCAGATGAAGATTTTGACAGAGATATGCGCGTTTGCGTGGGTGTGGACTTCGCTATTAGCAAATCAGATAAGGCCAATCGCACCAGCTTTACTACTGCCGGACAGGATGCTGATAACGTCCTTAACTTCTTTCATCAGTGGGTCGGTCGGTGGGCAACTGATGAAATCATTGACAACATGATTGCCCTGCAAGAACGCTTCGAACCCGAGTGTTTTTTCGTGGAAGATGGCGTCATCTGGAAGGCCATTGAACCTATCCTCAATCTGGAAATGAAGGCTCGCAATGTGTTCCTCAATTGCGTCCCCCTCCCTTCCACCAAAGACAAGGCCATGCGTGGGCGGTCATTTCAAAAGCGCATGAAGGCCGGTGCCTGCCGATTTGATAAAGAGGCTGACTGGTATGCCCCCTATGAACACGAATGCCTACGATTCACTGGCTACAGCGAAGCCGTTCTCGATGACCAATTCGACTCTAGTGCTATCCTGTCGCGAGGCTTTGACACGCTCCCACTGTTGGATGAAGAGTCCTTCATGACAGAAGAAGAATTGTACTATGCGCATGTTGAGGACCGCAGTGGGCAAGATGGCCGATCAACAATCACTGGATACTGACAATGGAAATGATAGCTGATGCAGAGGCTGTGGCGATTGTGCCAACGCCCGAAATAAAGAAAAAATTCAAGATAAAGGACATTGTTCGTGATCCGAATCTTGCCAGGCACCTCAACCAAGATGAACGCGACGCGATTGGCATGTGGGTTGTCAATGGCTACGTTCGGGATTTGTCATCGCGGATTGTGTGGACACAGCGTAATGCCGAGGCAATCAAACTGGCCTTGCAATTCAAGGAAGACAAGACCTTTCCTTGGACCGGCGCGTCAAATGTCAAATTCCCGCTGGTGACCATTGCGGCCCTCCAGTTCCTGGCTCGCATCAGTATCCTCACCAAAGGCCGTCGAATCGCCCGTTACGAATACATCGGTGCCGATCCCGATGGGAAAAAGTTGGCTCGTGCGAACCGTATCAGCCTCCACACGAGCCTCCAATTGGTGGATGAGGATGTGGCATGGCTCGACTCGGACGAACAGTGCAAATTCGGTGCGGCGCTGGTCGGATCGGCCTTCAAGAAGACCTACTTCGACCCCGTGCAAGGCACCAACATCAGCGAGTACGTCCCCGCACAGTACTTTGTGTTTGACTATCACTGCAAGCATGTGGACAAGACCCTTCGTGCCACGCATTGCATCGGCATGAATGCCAACAAGATCCGAGAACGCGTTGCCCGTGGCCTTTTTATCGAAGAGGAAAATCCCCAAACGCCTGGCCCGGAAACCATCGCCAACCTTCTCCGGGTGACCGCCGACGAAATCTCTGGCTTGTGGAATCAGGGCGCATCGGAGGAATATCGTGTCCTCGAGCAACATTGTTGGTTTGATTTTGATGGAGATGGGTACGCTGAACCTTATATTATCAGCGTCCGCGAAGACACAGGACACGTCTATCGTATCGTTGCGCGTTTTTTCGATGATGGCGACGTGCATCGTGTTAATGATCTGGCTGTGCGGCAGTATGAAGGGCTGGCACTGAAGGCCAGTGACCCCAAGGACAAGTCGAAGTATGAACGTCTAGCGCAGGAAATGGAGGATGCAAGTGACAACAAAATCGTACGCATTGACCCGGTCAAGTATTTTACGAAGTACACTTTCATCCCCTCACCTGACGGGGGAGCCTATGGTCTGGGGCTCGGAGCTTTACTTGGACCAGTCAACGCTGCCGTCGATACGCTCATCAACCAACTTATCGACGCTGGAACAATGTCTAATACGGGAGGTGGATTCCTTGGAAGGGGGGTCAAACTGAAGGGAGGCAAGACAACTTTCGACCCCTTCGAATGGAAGCCCGTTGACTCCACCGGCGATGACCTCCGCAAGAACATAATGCCCCTTCCTACGAAGGAGCCCTCTGCCGTCCTCTTCCAACTCCTGGGCATCCTCATCACCTATGGAGAGAAGATTGGCTCGGCCACGGACATTATGACTGGCGTCAGCCCCGGCCAGAACACCCCCGCTGAAACCTCCCGGAACACGGTCGAGCAGGGGATGATGCTCTTCAGCGGCATCTACGCCCGCATGTACAGAGCCTTTCGGGAGGAATTGCAGAA
>Ga0335069_10008376_pt1 | contig 14810 bp, 11 predicted proteins | sample Lox_Sample_11_FD_206714 | JGI IMG/M metagenome (GOLD analysis project Ga0335069, IMG submission 206714) | Soil microbial communities from Loxahatchee National Wildlife Refuge, Florida, United States - Lox_Sample_1.1 | ecosystem: Environmental > Terrestrial > Soil > Wetlands | place: USA... | reverse complement strand
TGGGCATTGCGATCGCGTATTCGACCGCTCACGGCATCACCGAACCGTTGCGCAAACTGATGAAGGTTGCCCGCCAGATCGGCAACGCGGGTGATCTCGATCACGACATTGATGTTCACCGCGACGACGAGATCGGCGAACTCTCCCGCACCTTCGCCGCCATGGTCACTTATCTCAAGGAAATGGCCGCGGTCTCCGAAGCCATCGCTGGCGGCAACTTGAATGTAGACGTACAGCCGCGATCGAAGAACGACACCTTGGGCAATGCGTTCGCGCGCATGGTCGAAGGCTTGCGCAATCTGGTACGCAGCGTTCGCGATGCCGCCTCACAGGTTGCCAGCGCTTCCAATCAGGTCGCAGGAGCCTCCGACGAGTCCGCCAAGATCAGCTTGCAAACCTCGTCGGCAATCGATGAGGTTACCAGCACCATGCACGAGATGAGCGTGAACGTACAGAACATGGTGAAGAGTACACAGGTGCAGGCCTCCAGCGTCAGTGAAACCTCAGCCTCGATTGACCAGATGGTGGCGTCGATTCAGCGCGTCGCGGATACCGCCAAGGTCCTGCTCGATATTTCCAATCGCTCGCGCGAAGAAGTTCACAGCGGCATCTCCACCATGGACAAGGCCACGGATGGCCTGAACAAGATCAACACTACGATTCAGTCGTCAGGTGAAATCATCGATGTGCTCGGCCAGCGTGCCGACGATATCGGCAAGATCATCGAAGTCATCGACGACCTGGCCGAGCAGACCAACCTGCTTGCCTTGAACGCCGCCATCGAAGCAGCACGTGCCGGGGAACATGGCCTCGGCTTCGCGGTTGTCGCCGACGAAGTTCGCAAGCTGGCGGAGAAATCGGCGCAGTCCACCAAAGAAATTTCCGACCTTATTCAGAGCATCCAGAAGGAAGCCCGCAAGGCGGTCGAAAACATGGACCGCAGCACCGGCATCGTGAACGAAGGCCTGAGCCTGGGACAGGAACTGAATACCGCCCTTCGCAAGATCTCCAACGTTGTCACCGAGGTATACAAGTTCGCCCAGGAAATCGGGGCGGCGACCAACGAGCAGTCGCACGGTTCGTCACAAATCGCTCGCGCAACCACGCGGCTGAACGAAATCACCCACGAAATCAACTCAGCCGTGGAAGAGCAGGCGTCCGGCGCCCATGCCGTGGTCAAAGCGATGGAGCGCATGCGCGAACTGGTGCAGCAAACCACCTCCGGCTCGACCGAACTCGCTGCCTCAGCCGAACAGATGGAAAAAATGTCGCGCGACCTGCTCGATTCGATGGATCGCTTCACCCTCGAACAAATAGCCCGCATCTCCGCCAACGAACGCAGTTCGGGCAAGCTCGGTTCTCGTCACGCAGCCGCTGGAAGCCAGGCGTAAGGCACTGCATTCATGAAAGGCGAATTGCACATCGTCGGCTTTAAGGTGGGACGCGAGACCTATGGCGTTCCCATCACTTCCCTGCACGAAATCGTTCGCGTGCCGGAAATCACCGCCGTGCCGGATGCCCCTGATTACATCGAGGGCGTCATCAACCTGCGCGGCAAGATTGTGTCCGTGCTGGATCTGCGCAAGCGTCTAGGCGAAACCGCCATCACTCCCAGTCGCCGCAACCGCATTCTCGTAGTTGAGCAAAACGGAAGATTGTCTGGGCTGATCGTCGACTCTGCCTCCGAAGTATTGAAAATCGCGGCCAGCGACGTCGAACCATCGCCGACTGATTCGCTCGAAGGTGGACTGAACTGCGTCACCGGCCTCGGCAAGCATGATGGGCGGCTGATCGTATTGCTCGATATGGGTAAGTTGCTGGCATTCAGTGGAGCTTCACACAAAGCACAGAACCCGGCAACCGCCTCACACCAGGGCGCCGCCGCAGGGAAATAGCACGGAGGGCTGACAACCATCACCATGGCAAGTACCGGCGTGCAAATGCAGCTCACCGAGCCCGAATTAAAGCTTCTGCAGACGCTCGTTTATCAGGAGTGCGGCATGTTCTTCGACGCACGCCGCACCCATTTTCTGCAGGACCGCTTGATCCGCCGCTTGAAAGAGTGCCGGCTCGATTCGTTCTACAGCTACTACCGTTTGCTCATCAGCCAGGAAGGCAAGGAAGAGCTGGGGCGTCTGCTGGAAAACCTGACAGTGAACGAAACCAGTTTCTTCCGCAACAAGGCGCAGCTGGACTTCTTCCACAAACACATCCTCGACGAAATGCTGCGATGCAAACAGAGCCGGGGCAACTTCTCGCTTCGCATGTGGAGCGCGGGCTGCTCCACCGGTCAGGAAGCCTACACCATGGCGATGTTGGTCGCCGATGCGCTTTCCTACCACTCGCTGCGCAATCCAACCGGCCATGATGCCCCCATGCCCAAGCCCCTGATCCCTCCACCGTGGAAGGTGGAAATTCTTGCCAGCGACATCAGCTATTCGGTGCTGCGAGCTGGGCAGGAGGGCATGTACAGCGAAAACCAGATGGCGTCAGTCGACTACAGCTACCGCTTGCGCCACTTTGACAAAGTCGGAGAGCGCTACGCGGTCAAGAAAGCTCTCAAGGAACTGGTTCACTTCGACTTTCACAATTTGAAGACCGAGTACTTGCCGCAGCACATGGATGTCATCTTCTGCCGCAACGTCATGATGTATTTCGACGAGCCTGAGCAGAAGCGGTTGATCGACAAGTTTTACCGCTGCCTCAATCCGGGCGGCTATCTGTTCGTTGGGCACGCGGAAAGCCTGCTCGGGCTGACGAATAAGTTCAACATGATTTATCGCGACACCGGAACCGCCTACGAGAAGCACCAGGAGGGCGCGTGAGCCAGTACTCCGACGATCGCGGGGCAGAACTGCGCGCTCTGTTTTTCGAGTCGGCGCAGGAACAGCTGCAGGCTTTGAACGAGGAAGCCCTGAAGTTGGAGAAGAACCCCGACGATACGGAAACCGTACGCGGTATCCGGCGGATCGTGCACACCCTTAAGGGTGACGCTGCGGCAACCGGGTTCCAGGAACTCAGCGACCTGGCCCATTCGTTCGAGGATGCCCTCGCGTCCGAAAGCAGCCAGGCGCACAAATCGCTTCCGGAAATTGCGTTTCACGCCGCCGACATCTTCACCGAAATGCTGGCCGCGTACCGCAATCAGAAGAAGCTGCCTTCCACCACATCATTGCAGAAGAAGATTCAAGAGCTGGCGAAAGAACCAAGGGCCGGGAAAACCAAATCAAAGCGCACTAAGACATCGGCCAGCGCTGAAGCTGCCTGGACCGAGTATGAAAAAGTCTCTGCGCAATCCGCCGTCGACAACGGCAAAACAGCGTATGGAATTCGAGTAGTGGTCGATCCGCAATGCGCTATGCCGATTGCGGCTCGCCAGTTGGTATTTAAAGCTCTCACCGGTGTCGGAGAAATTCTCGGCGCCCGCCCGGATCTGAATTCCACGGAGTCTGCCAAGCAATTCGAAATGCTGGTGGCAACATCAAGCACGCCGGAAGTCTTAACCGCAAAGTGCCGAATCCCTACCGTCACCGGCGACGTCAAGATCACGCCACTGCAACTAGTGCCGCGAAAGACGCCGCAAGTTGCGTTAGAGGCAACGCCCAACCCTGCGGCTCCCGCGCCCGGTAATGCTCCGCCGCTCGGTCCTCCAGAACACGAAGTCTCAGCCAAGCCCGTTCCGGCTGAAAACATTCTCCGCGTCGATGCTGAACGCATCGACAATGTGCTCAACCTCGTCGGCGAACTGATTATCGGTAAGTCGATGTTGCAGCAGGCGATCAACGAATTCGCTCGGCGCTATCCAAAAGATGCCTCCCGCGGCCGTTTCGCCGACGCCATGGCCTTCCAGTCGCGTGTTCTGAACGATCTGCAACGCTCGGTCATGAAGGTCCGCATGGTTCCGGTGGAGCAATTGTTCCGTCGCTTCCCACGGATGGTGCGCGACGTTGCCCGGCAGTGCGGAAAAGATGTTGAACTGGTTCTCAGCGGCGAGAGCACGGATCTTGATAAGGGCTTGCTCGACGGCATCGCCGAACCGATTACCCACTTGGTCCGCAACTCGATCGGACACGGCATCGAAACGCCGGAAGAACGCTCGCGAGCCGGCAAGCCTGCGCGCGGAACCGTACGCCTCGATGCCTACCACCAAGGCAATCAGGTTGTCGTAGAGATCAGCGATGACGGCCGTGGCATCGACATTCAGAAAGTTCGAGCCCGCGCCATTGAGCGCGGCTTCGTTAAGGCGGAAGAAGCTGCTCGCTCAAACGAAAGCAGCATTCTGGATCTGATTTTCCGCCCTGGCTTCAGCACCGCAGATGAAATCACCGAGATTTCCGGAAGGGGCGTTGGCCTCGATGTGGTCCAGAACGTCCTGCAACGCCTCAAGGGAACGGTGCAAGTTGAATCTCGTCCCGGCTACGGCACGACCTTCCGCCTGCGCTTGCCGCTCACGTTAGCAATCATCAAGGCCTTGCTGTTCCGCGTGGAACAGAGGCTGTACGCGATTCCGCTTAACGCCGTCGCGGAGATTGCTCGTGCCCACGAATCCGATCTGCATCGTGTCGATAACCGCGAGGTCCTGCAACTGCGCAATCAAGTATTGCCTGTAATCCGACTAGGCGACCAGCAAAATGCCGGAGCAGCCAAGATCTTCATTCTTGTCATCCGCATCGGCGACCGCAAGTTCGGATTGCTCGTCAACGCACTCGAAGGTGAAGAAGAACTGGTTATCAAGGCACTCGATGATCAGACCGTAGAAACCGAGATGGTAAGCGGAGCGTCGATCCTCGGCGATGGCCGCGTTGTGCTCATCCTGAATCTCGGCGAGATCGTAGAACGATTCACCAAAGTCGCACCTGCAAACGCTCTGGGTCCGGTTTCCGGCCTCTTGATGTCGCACGCAGCGCCTGCGAAGGCCCGGGAGGCACAAGCATGAGCGCTCCCGTACGCGTGTTGGTCGTCGACGATTCAGCTCTGATGCGGAAGCTGATCCCGCAGATCCTCGCCACCGACCATTCGATCCAAGTTGTCGGCACCGCGATGGACGGCAACTTCGGTCTGAAAAAGATCGAAGAGCTTCGGCCACAGGTCATCACGCTCGACCTCGAAATGCCCGGCATGGGCGGCCTCGACATGCTGAAAGAGATCATGCGGCGGCATCGCTTGCCGGTGATCGTGGTCAGTTCCCACAGCACGGAAGGCGCTTCGGTCACACTCAAAGCGCTATCGATGGGCGCCTTCGATTTTGTTGCTAAGCCTGCCGACGTCTCGTCGCGAATGCCCGAAATCGCCGACGAGCTCATCAGCAAGATCAAGGCTGCGGCAATCAGTCCCGGCTTCAAGGCGATGAGTCCAGCGCCGAGTGCGCTGGTTCCGGCAGAAAAGGCCGCTCCCAACGTCAAGAATCAGCCGACCCGCATCGTCGCAATCGGAGTCTCCACCGGTGGGCCACAATCTCTGCAGCACGTACTGCCGCAGTTGCCGAAGGACTTCCCCGGCACAATTCTCATCGTGCAGCATATGCCCGAAGGCTTCACCGAGATGTTCTCTCGCCGGCTGGATGAAATCTGCGCCATTCAAGTCAAAGAGGCGCAGTCCGGGGACCTTCTATTAGCAGGCCGTGCGCTCGTCTGCCCCGGCAGCCGCCATATGAAAGTGAAGCGCCTGCCTCTGGGAGACGTGATCGTTCTCAGCGATGAACCCAAGGTCAACGGACATCGCCCCTCAGTTGACGTATTGTTCAAGAGCGTTGCAGAAGAGTTTGGCAGCAAGACCGTCGCTATCCTCATGACCGGAATGGGTGAAGACGGCGCGCAGGGATTGGGCATGGTGAAAGATGCCGGCGGCATGACCATCGCGCAAAACGAACAGTCCTGCGTGGTCTATGGCATGCCGAAAGCCGCCATCGAGCGCGGCTATGCAATTCGCGTGGTAGGCCTGGAGATGCTTGGCAATACGCTCCTGGCGCAGTGCGCACCAGATCGAAAGTCCGGTTTCGGCGCTGATTCCGCCGATAGCGGCAAATCCGCCGGAGCCGGGAAAACATAAATTTCTTCCGGCCACGTGCCGGAGAAAAGCAAGCGTTGGGAGGAGGTTGTTGCATCATGGAACAGTTTGCACCGATGAAACGAAGCAGGGACGGGCAGCCGGTCCGCTACTTGGTAGTGGACGATTCCGTCTTCGCGCGCAAGAACCTGGCCCGCATGATTGAAACTTTCGGCGGCCAGCTTGCCGGCGAAGCCGGAGACGGCGTGTCCGCTATCGCCGAATATGACCGCACTAACCCCGACATCGTGCTCATGGACATCACCATGCCGCAGATGGAGGGCATTGAAGCTGCCGAAAAAATCGTGCAGAAGCATCCCGAGGCACGCGTGGTGATGGTGTCCTCCGTCGGTTATCAGGAGAACATTGTCGCAGCGTTGCAGCGCGGAGCACGGCATTTCGTGCAGAAACCCGTGAAGCCTGAAGTGCTGTATGAAGTGATCAAGTACGTGATGGGTGAGGACGGTACTGTGGCCAACGCCGCAAAAGCGGGAGTCTAACCATGAAGATGGAACTGATCCAGCCGTTCATTAATGCGGCGGATGCCGTGCTTGCGCAGGGCTTGCAATGTACCCTGTGCATCGGCAATCTGAGCATGGAAGAAGAGGCCTATCGCCGCCGTGGCGTCGCCGCGCTCATTTGGATAACGGGTGACATCGAAGGCCGCATCATCTTCGATCTCGCTCCGGAAACCGCGGTGAACGTCGCCAAGAAATTCGCCGGCATCGACTTGCCCGAATCGGCCGACCTGGTGCGCGAAGCCGTCTTCGAACTGGCCAACCAGGTCATCGGCAACGCGGTGACGACCCTGAACGATCAGGGCTTCCACTTCCGCGTCCATCCGCCCGTGCTGCACACCTCCGAGCACGGACCCAAAAGCAGCGAAGACACGGAAGCTCTCGTGATCTGCTTCGAGACCGGCAGCGGCGACGTGTTCATGAACATCGCCCTGCGCTACAGCCATTCGCATCACATGGAAGCAGCAGCCGGAGCCAATTAACTAAAGAGTTGCCGCTGACTCTTTGATCGCCGCGCGTTCGCGATTTCCCCATTCACAACCTATTTTTTCTACGGGCCCGCGACCACAAATACGGGATTCTGCGGCGGCGGAGATCCGCCCGGCGGGGGAGCTTGCGCGCTTAACGGTGCCGGCAGCTGGAGCACCACCGTGTCGTTGGAAGTATTGATGATGTCGGTGCCTTCCGCATCGCAATTGCCAACATAAAGGCGAGTGCTGTCGGCCGCGGCGGCTACAGGAAGTTCGGACCACGTTCCAGTCGTGCAGATTAATTTTGTCGTTGTCAGCGGAATCCTGGTCTTCACCGAATAATTCAACGTGTTCAGAACGGTGACGCTGGAAGTAACATTCGCGCCGCTCACGGCTGCGCTTGAAATGTATATCCGGCTTCCATCCGGCAGCGCCGCAACCGAGATGGGATTCGCCACCGGGACGGTCGTCGGCGTCATCGCATCGGTGCTCACCGCCAGCGCAGTGAAGGTTCCCGCCACGGGATTGACCACATAGACCCGATTCAGCTTGGGATCGTAGACCATGTAGTTGGCACCGACGCCCACAGAAACGCTGTTCACGACCGCATCCGCCGAGGTATCGATCGCCGAAACCAGGCCGCTGCCCGCGTCGAGCACGTAAACTCGCTGACTATCGGAACGCGCCACCACCCACACCGGCGAAACCCAGCCAAAACCAACCAGCGGTGCACTGCTGTTCACACTATCGTCGAGGGCGTTAATACTTGTGACTGATCCGCCACCGCCACCCGTTCCTTGATTCGCGACATAGAGTTTCTGAGTGTTGGGTAACTCCGCCAGCGCGACCGGCGCAACTCCGACCGGAATCGTGTTGGTCACAAACGTCGTGTTGTTTGAAATCACCGATACCGTGTTGTTCCCGCTATTCGCCACGTAGGTGTTGGCCGACTCAGTTGTACCGACAAAAACTGGTTTGGCTCCCGTCGGAAGACTCGTGGTCGAAACTGGCGTCGCCGACGACGGAGAAAATGAAGAGACGCTGTCATTCGTGCCGTTCGCCACATACACGCGCGCAGATCCCTGGGCAAAGGTTGCGTGCACTGGCTCCAATCCGACCGTCGACTGCGACACCGCCGTATCGCCGGAAACATCAATCGTCATGCTCGCGCCGGGATTGTTATCGCCGTTGCCACTGATCACGACCACCATGTGCAGGAAAGTAGGATTCGGCTGCGGCGGGATGACGGGGTTTGCCACCGGACGGTAAACATCGCCGCAACTGGTGCAGATCAGCAACAACAGCAAAGTTGCGAACAGAGTTCGCACAACCTGCTTTCCAGGGATAAAACCGCTCTGATTCATAGGACGCGAAGAATTTCTTATTCTACTGGCTATGGGTGAGATGTGCCAGCAACCGGAATTGTTGTTCCTCGCCGCCAGTGTTGGTTGTTATTTCGCCGCCTCAAATCCCGTCCATTTCCCCGATGGCATATCACGCAGCACATCTTTCTGCCAAGTGAACTCTGGATGCGCCTGCAGATGCTGGTCCGCCTTGAAGTCAATGCCACACGCGTGTCCCGCCGCCGCGACTAATTGCATCTTGGCCGCCATGGCCGCAGTCGTTGCTTTATTCTGCACCGCCCCGGCAATGCCGAACGGAGGCTGCCAACTCCCCATGCCGCGCGGCGACAAATCCACGTGCCCGCACAAAGTCCGCTCGCTCGGTTCGACCTTCTTGTCGTACGTATCGTAGTGGTCGCTCTCGAACCGCTCTGCCGCCGCTAGATCGATCTTGCCTTTGTTCTCCGCCATCAGCTGTTCCCAGCGAATATGCCGCGCGTTCGCGCTCAGGCTTGCGTTGTGCACATCGAAGTCGGTCTCTTCCCGCGTCAGTTTCTCATTGATCGGAAAATTTGAGCTCACGAAGTACCCGTCCGTCTTTCTCTCCAGCGTGACGTTCTTCAATCCCAGTTCAAGGCTGGCAATCTCATTGCGATTGATGTCCGCCACCAGCCAGTCGTTGGCATAACCGCCGTTATTCCCTTCTTTCATGATGCGCGCGAAGTCATCGATTGACCGCGAATACTGCATCGCCTTGCGGGCGCGCACGAACTCCGGAATCCCATTCGTGTCGTAGCCAAAAAACCCGCCGATGGTGGTTTCGGTAATCACGATTCCCGCCGCGTTGATCCCGTAATCGTCGGCGCTGTGAATCACGCCCGGCAGCCCATCCATGATGAAGCGCTGCCCATGCGCCGGCACGATGTCATACATGATGGTCCAGCGCTCGCCGTCCAGGTACGACGACCAGTTGTTATGCGCGATGACCACCTTCCCATCTTTGGTGTAACTGCCGGTGGCCACGAAGGCGCTGCAATGATCGCCCGGCACAATCGACGCCGCCGACTTGACGCCGTGCTCCTTGTTGTATTGCGCGACGTAGTAGCTCCACTCCTCGGCGCCGTTCATCACCACGACGTCCCACAAATCCAGCTTCACTCCGGCTGCATTGGCGCCATCAACAATGCCCTGCAGCTCCTCGCGGTATTCGGCCTCGATGTGCGGCCACATCATGTTCTGCGCCGCATCGCGGAAGAACTGCCACTCTTTATTGTTGTCGTGGGTGAGTTCGACCGTGTACATCTTCAGCAAGTCTGCAATCTCAGGAGCCAGCAGGTAGCCATTCTGAAATCCGATCTGCCCTGGAGTGCCGGCGAGATGAACGAACGTCCAGCCATGATTCGCCGGACGCCGATACGCTCCCTCCAGCCGCGGATCGCTCGCCGCCTGCCCCTTGCCCGATTTGTTATTGGCCGCAAAACCGAGAGTAGAAACTGCTGCGAACGTCAGGACAAGCAGTAAGCAAGCATATCGGCGCATGGTGGCTCCCGTGAGACGAAGATGACGGGTATGGTAGCAGATTCACTGAGGTAAGCGATCGGTACCGGTGCCCCAGGTTCCGCGAGCCGATCAGGCGAGCTAACCTGGGAGACGCACCTCACGACCTACGGCAGCACAAGGAATTTCTTACTGCTCGTCAGCGTCCCCGTTGGAGTCGTAACCTTCACATACCCTGTAGTCGCTCCCGGCGGAACCGTGGCGACGAGGAACGTATCCGATTTCACTTCGAAGTCAGTCGCAAGGTTGTTGAATGAAACCCCGCTTGCACCGATGAGCCCCTGCCCCAAAATTCCCACACTCTTTTCTACCCTGCCGTAACCGCGCACGAAGCTCACGAACGGCTCTAGACCTATATCGAGGCTAAATAGCGTTCCGCAACCGCTCTCCGGACTACAAGCGAAATCACCTCCATACAACGTGAGGCCGTAAAACTTCCCATCGGTCGCTTGGATCATCCCTCCATTGGGGTCCATGCCGTCTGCAGGTTGAAAGGTGTGCAAGGTTGTTAGCACCCCCTGCGGCGTCAAACTAAAAAGAGTTCCGTAGTTGATGGTCTTGCCATTCACCACCCCCGCTGTAGCTCCATACAGATTACCGTCAGTCGCCAAGGTCAAGCTCCCAACGGCCCCTGCGTGAGTGCGATCGAACTTGTAGATGGTCGTTAATTTATCGTTCACATCGAGTTTAAAAATCGTTCCGCAACCAGATGGTTGTAAACAGGTCAAATCGCCACCCAGGTATGTCGTGCCGTACAAATTCCCCATATTGTCTGGAATCAGGCTTCCGAAAGGGATCGCTCCGTCTTTACGATCGAAGCTGTGCAAAGTCTGGAATATGCCAAGAGGCGAGATGCGGAAGATGGTTCCACAACCCCTTGGGCAATTCGAACTCGTTCCTCCTTCATCGGTCGTCCCGTAAAAATTGCCATTGGGTGCCTGAATAAGTCCAACATATGGCTCACTACCGTCAACACAACTCGGTTGCGAGCAGAAGTTGTAGAGCACTGTCAGCACTCCCTGAGCGGTGATCTTAAACACTGTTCCTCCAAGGCTAGTGCCGCCACCAAACGTTGTTCCGTAAAAAGCTCCGTCGGCTGCTTGAATCAAAGGCGCGAACGGATTGACGCCATCACCGCAATCGGGCTGCGCACAAAAACTGTAAATTACATCCCCTTTCCCGTCGGGACTGATACGAAAGATTTCGCCATCGTCGTTGGCACCACCTCGGTAAGTAGTTCCATAGAAATTACCGTCGCTAGCCAGAACTAGCCCCGCTTCCGGCTGCGACCCTTGCTTTCCGTTCAAAGGCAGGCTTACCAATTCGCCGCTCAAAGAAACTCTAAAAATCGTCCCACAACCTGGCCGCATGCAGCCCATGTCATACCCACCAATTTCTGTCGTGCCATACATGTATCCGTCTGTTCCCTGAACTAGATTCACCTGGCCAGGCTCCTCTCCGTTCTTACCGTCGAATGCCACAAGAGCGTTAAATGTTTGCGCACCGCTACACACTGCAAATGCACTAAAAGCAAGAAGAAGACGCACAAAAGTCTTAAGTTCGACCACAAAATCCTCCGCAAGAAGATGTACCTGTATTAAGGTGATCTGAATTGCGACGAACGCCGCCCGCCCATCCCAATTCGTGGCTTCTCCCTACTTCAGCACCACAAACTCCTTATTGCTAGTCAACGTGCCGTTCGGCGTTGTGACCGTGACATACCCCGTCGTCGCGCCAGATGGAACCGTGGCCTCAATCAGTGTGTCAGACACAACTTTGAAATTGCTCGACATGCCGTTAAAGGACACCGCGCTCGTCCCTGTGAGCCCTTGCCCGAGAATGCCCGCAAGACTTCCCGGCTTTGCCGCATTGCGAACAAACGTGACAAACGGCCCCAACCCGACGCTCAGGCTGTAGATCGTCCCATCATTATTGCCGCCACCTCCCGGCACCGTGCCATAGAAAATGCCGTTGGTAGCCTGCACCACCCCGGTTATCGGATACTTGCCGTCGCTCACTTCAAAGTTGTGCAGAATGCTAAGCGTCCCATCCAGGCTCAGCCGGTAAATCGCCCCGCATCCCGCTCCATGGCCACAGCTCTGATCACCGCCATAGTAGGTGGTGCCGTAGAGGCTGTGGTCAGTGCCCTCGACCAATTCGGAATACGCCAGACTGAATCCCGCGCTGAAGTAATGCAGGGTCGCGAATTGGCCCGACGGGCTCATCCGAAAAATCGTGCCATCGCCGTTGGGACCGCCAGAGTACGTTGTGCCGTAGAAATTTCCATCACTTACCAGAATCACGCCGCCGTAGGGAAAGGCGCCATCACTCTCTTCAAAAGTGTGAAGGTTGGTCAGCGCGCCAGCGACTGTGATATCGAATATGCTTCCCGCTCCCCATTGCCCTCCCTGAAGCGTCGCTCCATAAAAACTGCCATCCTGGTTTTGCACCAACCGGCCCATCGGATGATCTCCATCCAGGCCGCTGAACTGATACAACGTGCTGAACCCACCCGACGGCGTGATCTTGAACACCGTGCCGCAGCCTGCCGTGCAGGCTGCATTCGCGCCATTGGCCGTGGTGCCGTAGAAATTTCCGTCAAAGCCCTGCACCAGCCCGTTCGGCGCCGACCCATCCGCACACCCGTTCTGATCGGCACAGAAGTCGTGCAGGGTTGTCACGCCAGCGGTACTAATCTTGAAAATCGTTCCGTAACCATAGGCCCCGCCGGTGCTCGTAGTCCCGTAAAAGTTGCCGTCGGTTCCCAGCAGCAAAGGAGTGGCCGGGTTCGTACCCTGCTGGCTCTTGAGACCGAAGATCCCCAAACTGCCCCGAGTAGTGACTCTGAAAACCGTGCCGCACCCTTTCTGCCCACTGCAGGCATTGTGTCCGCCATAAAATGTCGTGCCGTAGAGAGCACCGTCCACCCCCTGGATCAGCGAAGCCATGGGCACCGCTCCATGCGTACCGTCAAAATTCACCAATGTCGTGAAAGTCTGCGCTTGAACCACCACGCCCAAGACCAGGGTCAGAAAGCAAACACAGGGAAATATCTTGAATGTCCGGACAATTGCCATGGAAAATCTCCTTTCATGAGTAGAAAGAATCTGCACGAAACAGTCGGCGCGTTTACTACCGGACTACTACGAATTGCTTATTGCTCATTAACGTTCCCGTCGGAGTCGTGACCGTGACGTAGCCTGTGGTGGCGCCGGGCGGGACCGTGGCATAAATCAAGGTGTCAGAAGCGACCGTGAAGCTGCCCGAAGTCCCGTTGAATGCCACTGCGCTGGTCCCTGTTAAATTTTGGCCCAATATGCTTGCAACGCTGCCGGCTTTCCCGGCATTGCGAACAAAGGTGACAAACGGATCCAACCCCATATCAAGGCTGTAAAGCGTTCCGTACGTTCCATTGCCGCCTTCTGGCACCATGCCATAGAAGACGCCGTTCGTCGCTTGCACCAGTCCGGCCATGGGAAACTGGCCATCTGCACTCTCAAAGTTGTGAAGAATGGTGAAACTCCCATCAGTACCGAACCGGTAAATCGAACCACACCCTTCCGGGTAATCACAGTTCTGATCCCCTCCGTAGTATGTAGTGCCATATAAATTTCGGTCGCTGCCCTGAACCAGCTCCGAGTACGGCTGATTCGCCGTGCTGTTGAAGTGATGCAGGGTCGTAAACCGGCCCGTCGGCGCTATGCGGAAGAGCGTGCCATCGTTCGAGGGCCCTCCGCCATAGGTCGTCCCATAAAACCCTCCATCGCTCGCCAGAATCAACCCGCCCTCCGGAAACATGCCATCTGTTCCATCAAAGGTGTGAAGATTCGTGAACACCCCAGTCGGCGTGATCCTGAATACGGTACCCAATCCTCCTCCCTCGTCAGTCACTCCATACAAACTGGAATCCAGACCTTGCACCAGCCTGCCCATTGGATGATCTCCGTCAGAGCCGCTAAACCGGTACAGGGTGGTGAACGAACCTGACTGCGTGATCGTGAACACCGTGCCGCAGCCTCCGGAACATGAGTAATCCGAACCAAAAGCCGCGGTGCCGTACAAATTTCCGTCAAAGCCCTGAACCAGTTCGTTCGGCCTGTATCCGTCCAGACAGTCATTCTGATCGGCGCAAAAATCATGTAACTTCGTCAGCACGCCCGCCGGTGTGATTTTGAAAACGGTGCCCAACCCGTACGCTCCGTCGGCGCGGGTCGTCCCGTAGTAATTCCCATCTGTTCCCAGCAGCAACGAAGTTGTCGGACCGGTTCCGTCGTGCGTATTGAGAGGAAATCCCACCAGACTGCCCTGCGTAGTGATTCTGAAAAGTGTGCCGCACCAGCACCCGCCGGCCCCGCCATTGACAGTCGTGCCGTACAAAGCGCCGTCAGTTCCCTGGATCAGCGACGCCTGAGGATTGGCGCCGTCGGCGCCGAAGAAGTTCACCATCGTAGTGAAAGTCTGCGCTTGCACCAGCGAGGCAAGAACCAACGTCAGACAGCAAACACATAAGAATGATCGAGATGTCCGGGCCATCGACATGGAATCCTCCTTATCTCGAACAGAAAAAGTGCGGACGGGCACGACACCAGAGAGACAAAACACTCGGCAGAACACAGGGGAGAATCCAATTGCCGGAGCGCAGGAATTATCTGCCCACACAGGCGAAATGGTCAAGAGACTTTACACCTACAGGAATTGAACAATGTTGTGAAGATTTATGTAAACAACGGACCGATGGATTTCGACCGGGCCGAAGTCCAGTCAGTACGAAACTAGGCTCCGCCCTTGGACCGCTTGCCGCCCGCTGCCGCGCGCGTCCCGGCCGCCGGCTTCTTCTTGCCTTCCATCTGCGCCAGGCTCTGCTTCAGCGCCGACAT
>Ga0335069_10008375_pt1 | contig 14811 bp, 9 predicted proteins | sample Lox_Sample_11_FD_206714 | JGI IMG/M metagenome (GOLD analysis project Ga0335069, IMG submission 206714) | Soil microbial communities from Loxahatchee National Wildlife Refuge, Florida, United States - Lox_Sample_1.1 | ecosystem: Environmental > Terrestrial > Soil > Wetlands | place: USA: Florida... | reverse complement strand
AGGATGTCAGTTGGCCAATCTACCGTTTGATCGACGAAAATGTCCGAGCCACATTGCGCAATGGCTTGTCCGAACGAGTGCTGATTTTCAGTGAACACCTGGATCTGATCCATTTTCCGGACGCCGAGTCTCAAGCGCAGAAGAAAGCCTGGATTCAGAGGAAGTATGCGAACTCCAGACTGGATTTGGTCGTCGAAGCCGGCGACATCCCGACAGACATCTTTCCCAACGTGCCTCTCGTCTACTTGAATATTCGGCCACAGGGTACTCCTCCGCGCCGCCTGGAGTTTCATGAGGATGCCGCCGCTGTCTGGATTGAACTCGGAGCGGGAAAAACCATCGAGGCCGCGCGGCGATTCCAGCCCAATGCGCAACAAGTAGTCGTCATCGCGGGTAACTCACCTGCCGAAGCTGTCTTGCTGGATCGGGTTCGCCAGCAGCTTGCCGGTGATTCCCAGCAGATACCGATCACCTATCTGACAAACGTCGGATTCCCTGAACTATTGCATAAAGTAGAGACCCTGGGCCCCCAGAGCATCGTCCTTTATGTTGCTTTTGCCCGCGACAAAGATGGGCGGCTCTTCATCTCCGCCGATGTGAGCAAAGAGATTGCCGCGGTCTCCAGTGCTCCTGTCTACGCCTTATTCGACCCGGCGATCGGATCCGGGGCCGTCGGGGGTTACGCGACGCGGTTCGGAGAAATGGGGACGCAGGCGGGAGAGCTGGGGCTGCAGTTCCTCTCCGGCGGGCACCCCAAGGACCTGATGGCGCGGAGCAATTATCTTTTTGATTGGCGCCAGTTGCAGCGCTGGAAAATACCGGAATCTGCGCTTCCTCCCGGCAGCATCTTGATCTATCGCCAGCCCACGGTCTGGGAGATTTATCGTCGCTACATTCTTGGGGCTGTACTGATTTTCCTGATACAAACGCTGCTTATCCTGGGACTCCTGTGGCAGAGGTCGAGAAAAAGAGAATTCCAGAATAGCCTTCTGGACAAAATAGCATTCGAAAGAATGCTCGCCGATCTCTCGACCACCTTTATCAATCTGCCGGAGCAACAGATCAACCAGACCATCGACGTGAATCTCGGGCGCATCGGGCAGCTCCTGCATCTCGACCGGGTCACCCGGCTCGAATTCGACCATTCGAAAGCAGAATTGATGGAGACTTCTTCCTGGCACAGCCAAGCCATCCCGCAGGTTCCGGCACTGATTCAGGGGCACCGTCTTCCCTGGTGCGGCAAACTTCTTTTTCGCGGCGAACCGGTATTCGCTTCTGAGCTGGGAAGCCTGCCGGACGACGCGGCCGCGGAAAAAGAGCACTTTGGAGAACTGGGGATCGTGTCCATCGCTCTGGTTCCCCTGAAGGCGGGAGATCAAAACTTTGGCGCCATCTCCTTTGCCACTGCCAAGCGTCGCATTCCCTGGACCGAGGATCTGGCCGAGCAACTCAAACTAGTGGCCGAGATATTCTCGAACGCCCTGATTCGCAAACTGGCTCAGGAGACGAGATTTAAACACGCCGCTCTTGTGGAGTCCTCCGAAGACGCGATTATTTCGGAGACCCTGGACGGCAGGATTTTGAGTTGGAACGCAGGCGCAGAGCGGCTATTTGAGTTCTCAGAAGCGGAGGTGGTGGGGCGGCCCGTCACGATCATCATCCCGGAAGAAATGCGCGAGGAAGAGAACACCATTCTGCGGCTCTCACGCTCAGGCGAAACTACGGAACACTATGAAACCGTGCGCGTCGCAAAAAGCGGGAAGCGGCTCGATGTCTCGCTGACGGTTTCTCCGATTCGCGATTCAGCGGGAACCGTAGTGGCCGCGTCCAAAATCGCGCGCGACATCACCCAGAAGAAGCAGGCCGAGCAAGCTCTTCGGAAAAGCGAGGAACTCTTCCGGCAGTTTATGGACCATAGCCCCGCAGTGGCTTGGATGAAAGACGAGGAGGGCCACTACATCTATGTGAGCGAGATCTATTTGCAACAGCTAAACGTCCGGCCGGAAGACCGTTTGGGCAAAACGGATTTCAGTCTCTATCCCCGGGCAATCGCCGAAGAATTCCAGAAAAACGATCGGCTGGCATTGGCCTTGGGGTACCCCATCGAAGTTACCGAGGAATCGATCGATGCCCACGGCGAACCATGCACATGGCTTGCCTATAAGTTCCCCTTCCGAGACGCCTCGGGGCAACTGTTTGTCGGCGGAATCGGCATTGACGTTACCGAGCGAAAAAAGGCCAGGGAATCCCTCCAGACCCTGACTGGCCGGCTGATCAGCGCTCAGGAGGAAGAGCGCGCCCGCCTCGCTCGGGAACTTCACGATGATTTTAGCCAACGCCTTGCGCTGCTCGGCATCGGCCTTGGGCAACTTTGGAAGACACTCCCGTCCGAAAATGTTGCAGAACGCCAGAAGGTGATGGATATGCTGAGGGGGACCAGGGAGTTGATGTCGGACCTCCATAATCTTTCGCATGAGCTGCACTCCAGCAGGCTGGAGCACGTGGGCCTGGTGTCGGCCCTCAATGGACTTTGTAAGGAAATTAGCGAGAGACATAAGATTGCTGTGCGATTCAATCCCTGTCCGCCCCCGCCAATCCCCAAGGATGTGGCCTTGTGTCTATTTCGAGTCGCGCAGGAGTCTTTGGCAAACGTCATCAAGCACAGCGGGGCCAAGGAAGCTCGGGTCGAACTTGGCGCCAATACGAGCGGCATCAGTCTTCGCATTTCCGATCCGGGCCGGGGGTTCGACCCCGGTAAAGGACCCAAGCGCGCCGGAATTGGACTGATCGGGATGACCGAGAGGCTTCGCCTTGTCGGAGGCAGGCTTTCCGTAACATCGCAGCCTGATTGCGGGACGGAGATTTTTGCGGAGGTGCCATTGGCCGCCGCAGTGAGTGAAGTGCAAGTGAAAACCCATGCCAGCGGAAAATAGAGCTTTAAGTCGCGCGCGCATCCTGTTGGCGGACGACCATCAGATGCTCCTGGACGCGCTCAAGGGCGTGTTGGAACCCCGTTGGGAGGTGGTGGGCACGGTAAGCGACGGACGGGCGCTTCTGCAAGCTGCCGAAAAGTTGCAGCCCGACATCGTTGTGCTCGACATTGCGATGCCACAGCTGAATGGGTTGGACGCCGCCCGGCATCTCAAACCCGCCATGCCAACGGTGAAGCTGATCTTCCTGACCATGAATGAAGATCCCGAGCTCGTGGGGGAAGCGTTTCGCGCGGGGGCCTCCGCCTTTCTGCTCAAGCAGGCGGCTGCGTTCGAGCTCTCCGCTGCCATCGAACAAGTGCTGAAGGGGCGTTCTTACGTGTCGCCTCGCGCGGCGAAAGGTCAGGCCCATATCTCCCTGCGGGACCCCAAGGCCCGCGCTCATGCCGCTCAACCTACGCCACGCCAGCGGGAAGTCATCCAACTCCTCGCGGAAGGGCATTCCATGAAGGAAGTGGCTGCCATTCTTCGAATCACCAAACGCACCGTTGCTGCGCACAAATACGCCGTCATGGAAATTCTGCAGCTGAAAACCAATTCCGATCTGGTGCAATATGCCATTAAGCACCGCATGATCGCTCTCTAATTTTTGCGGTCTTTCTCTCATTGTAATTTCTACCAATAGGCACGCGCAGAAATTGCGCGCAGGGTTGCATTGCAAGTGCCGCGAGACAGTAGAGAAGGGCACTCGAGAGCGGGTCTCTGCTGCCTGAAATCGTTCCGTATTCGCAGTCGTTCGTGTGAAGTGGCAAACAGCCCCGAGGTCTGCTCTTATGACGCGCAGCCGCGTCCTTTTGGCCGACGATCTCGCGCAAGTATTGAGCGCCGTCGCGGCCCTGCTGAAAGAACAATTTGAGATCGTCGCGATGGAAACCACCGGGGAAGCGGCTCTGGACGCAACGTTGAAACTCGCGCCGGATCTGGTGGTCCTGGATATCTCCATGCCGGGGATCAGTGGAATTGATGTCGCGCGGGAACTCAAAAAACGAGGCCACAAGGCGAAGGTTGTATTCCTGACGGTTCATCAGGACTCGGACATTCTGGCAACGTGTCTTGCGGCGGGGGGACTCGGCTACGTTGCCAAGGTCCTGATGGAGACCGACCTGATTCCGGCGATGCAAGAGGCGCTCGCCGATCGTCCCTATGTCTCACGATTTTCGTCCGATCCGGACCTTTCGAACGATCGATAAGCGGCGGCAATCGCCGTCTCCCGTCTGCCTCCCGCGCCAACCAGACGGCACTTTTCGGTGATTCTCCGCAGCATGTTACTTCTGACAATTCCCCCGCATGGTCCGTTAGGAGGAACATCGGCCCATCTTTTCTGGTGGCTCGACAGGTTCAGGGCTCAATTCTCCTTGCAGTGGCTTGCAGAAATAGCGGCAGCACATCGGTGCAGACTCGCGAGAAATTTGCCAGCCCCTGATCCGGGAAGAGCGACCGCACCCGGCGCGGAGCAATATTGAGGTTGAAGGTGAGGTTTTCATGAGTGAGCTAAGTAAAGTTATACGCGGCAAAGGCTTGCTGAAGTTCACAGGACTGGTATCCATGTCGCTGATAGCCATGACCTGCGCGAAGGCTCAACAGGCCGCGGACACTGCCTGTTCGCCGGCAGCCACCCAGTCATTGGATTCAAACTCCCTGCCGCCGCAACCCAAGCCATTTGGTGGAGCTATCCAACGTGACGCCAGGGAATCCAAGCCGTGTTGGAATCCGCGAATCGTGCCTCCAAAGGGCGCGCCAAACGTTTTGCTGATCATGACTGACGACGCGGGTTTCGGCGTTTCCAGCACATTCGGCGGGGTTATCCCCACGCCCGCGCTAGACCGCATCGCCAACATGGGACTCCGTTACACCAACTTCAATTCCACCGCGCTCTGCTCGCCAACGCGCGCTGCCCTGATCACCGGTCGCAACCATCACTCCGTGGGATTTGGCGTCATTTCCGAACAGGCCACCGGCTATCCGGGCTACAACAGCATCATTCCGAGGGATAAGGCGACAATTGGCCGGATCCTGAGAGAGAACGGCTACGCCACTTCCTGGTTTGGCAAGAACCATAACACCCCAGCCTTTGCTGCCAGCCAGGCCGGTCCGTTTGATCAATGGCCCGTAGGCATGGGCTTCGACTATTTCTATGGCTTTGTCGGCGGTGACGCCAACCAGTGGGAGCCAAACCTGTTCCGCAATACTTCCGCGATCTATCCCTATGTTGGGAAGCCCGGTTGGAACCTGACCACCGCGATGGCCGATGACGCGATCGAGTACATGCGGCGCCTCAACGCGGTCAATCCCGAGCAGCCTTTCTTTCTGTACTACGTGCCTGGGGGTACCCACGCACCGCACCAACCCACTCCCGAATGGACGAAGAAGATCAGCGATATGCATCTGTTCGATAAGGGTTGGGATGAACTGCGCGCACAGATCTTCGCGCGCCAGAAGAAACTCGGCGTAATCCCGGCGGATGCCAAGATGACACCCTGGCCGGAAGACCTGCTCAAGCACTGGAATCAACTCACTCCCGATGAGCAGAAAATGTTTCTTCGTCAGGTAGACGTATTCGCCGCGTATGTCGCCTACACCGATAATGAAATTGGGCGTGTGATCCAGGAAGTTGCGGACGAAGGCAAGCTGGACAACACACTCATCATCTATATCGAGGGTGACAACGGCACTAGTTCCGAAGGGACCCTGAATGGCACGCCGAATGAAGTGGCCATGTTCAACCAGGTGGACGTTCCCGTTGACGTTCAACTGAAATACTTCTACGACGCCTGGGGTTCGGAGAAAACCTACAATCACATGGCGGTTCCCTGGGCTTGGGCGTTTGATACCCCGTTTTCCTGGACCAAGCAGATCTCTTCTCACTTCGGCGGCGTGCGTCAGGGTATGGCCATCTCTTGGCCCGGCCACATTGAGGATCCGGGCGGGATTCGCAACCAATTCCATCACATGATTGACATCGTGCCCACCATCCTCGAGGCCGCTAACATCCAGGCGCCCGAATACGTGGATGGCATCAAGCAAAAACCCATCGAAGGGGTCAGCATGGCGTACACCTTCAAGAAAGCCAATGCCAACGCTACGTCGACGCATCACACACAGTATTTCGAAATGATGGGCGACCATGCCATCTATCACGACGGCTGGATCGCCAGCACCAAGGTTATGCGTGCCCCTTGGGATACGGGAAAGATCGTAAAGGAGCACCCGGCCGATTACCCCTGGGAACTCTACGACCTGACCAAAGATTGGACACAATACGACAACGTCGCTGACAAGAACCCCGCAAAACTCAAGGAGCTGCAGGATTTGTTCTGGACGCAAGCAGAAAAATACCAGGTCCTGCCGCTGGATAACTCGGTGGTGGCTCGGCTCATTATCCCAAAGCCCAGCCTGAGCGCGGGACGCACCGTGTTTATGTACTCTGGCATGGTCACCGGCACGCCAAACGGCGATGCCCCCAGCATTCTCAACGCGTCCTACAATTTCAAAGCGGAAATCGAAGTGCCCGCCGGCGGGGGCAACGGCATGCTCGTTACGCAAGGCGGCCGATTTGGGGGCTACGGATTTTACATCCTGAAAGGCAAGCCAATCTTCCTCTGGAATCTGGTGGACCTTAAGCGCGTCCGCTGGGAAAGCCCGGAGGCACTCACGCCGGGCAAGCACACCGTCGAGTTCGATTTCAAATACGCGGGACTCGGCATGGGCACGCTCGCCTTCGGTGATCCGAGCGGAATCGGCCGAGGTGGCACCGGGGCTCTGAAAGTGGACGGCAATGCAGTAGCCACGCAATCCATGGATCACACCATTCCGTTCATCTTGCAGTGGGACGAGAACTTCGACGTCGGCGCCGACACCGGCACGCCCGTGGATGATAAGGACTATCAAGTGCCGTTCGAATTCAACGGCAAGCTTGTGAAGCTGACGCTGACCATTGATCGGCCGCAATTGAGCCCCGCGGATATCGAAAAGCTTAAGGCCGGGCAACGCAATAACCACGTCAGCGAGTGATGGCCCTGGCTTAGGATTCCCGTGACGAGGAGGCGAGACACGGAGTTGCCATGAGTTCCGCCGCTACCAGTTTCATCGTCTTTGCGTTTGTGTTCGTCGGCGCGATGCTCGGGATGTTGCTTCGCGCAGTTTTGCCCGAGGATCATGTGAGCGAGGCCTCAAAAGATGTCGTGAAAATGGGAATGGGATTGGTTGCCACCATGTCCGCTCTCGTTCTTGGGCTGTTGATATCGTCGGCAAAAAGCTCCTTCGACGCGCTCAGTAATGACGTAACCAAAGCGTCTTCCGAAATAATCCTGCTCGATCAAACCTTGCAGCTCTATGGTCCGGAGTCGAAGGAGGCGCGGGACCAGCTCCGAACTTCCGTCGCGCGTGTCGCGGATCGGTTGAAAGAGTCCGCAAATCTCTCCCAATTGCGGACCTCAACCAGCGAGGTCGACTCGCTCTACCAAAAGATTCAGGAACTGTCCCCGAAAGATGACCGGCAGCGCTCGATCCAGACTCGGGCTTTGACCCTCTTGATTTCGCTGCAAGGGACACGGTGGTTGATGTACGAACAGGAAGTCACATCAATTTCCAGACCAATGCTCGTAATCCTGATCTCCTGGCTGACGGCGCTCTTCATCAGTTTTGGCCTCTTCGCCCCCGCCAATGGGACTGCCGTCGCCACATTGCTGGTTTCCGCGCTGTCGGTCTCCGCCGCGATCCTCTTGATCCTGGAGTTGTATACGCCGTACCAAGGAATCATCAAGGTATCTATCGCTCCGCTGCATGCCGCTCTTGCACAGTTGGGCAATTAGAGTGGCCGTTGATAAATAACCCCGGGCTTTTGTTCCGCGGCCGGCCTCTCGGTCCGGTGCGTCCTACTGTCACTTTTGCCAATTCCCAACCCAGGCCGGTGGCCTCAACATCCCTTGATGCTGACGGCGACGGAACCCCGCTCAACAAGTCCGGGTGCGCATAGGTTTTCGATACAGGAGAAAAGAGGAGGAAATCAATGAAGTGGCCTGGAAAAATAAGTCTGACTTTGGCGGCCGTGGCGGCACTGCTTGGAGCGGCCAATCCGCCCGAAGCTAAGGCGCAACAGAAGAAACCCAACATCGTCGTCATTATGGGCGACGACATCGGCATGTGGAACATCGGAGCTTACCACCGCGGCCTCATGGCTGGCAGGACCCCCAACCTCGACAAGCTTGCCAAGGAAGGCATGCTGTTCACCGACTACTACGCCGAGGCCAGCTGTACGGCGGGCCGCGCCCAATTCATCACTGGCGAGCTGCCGATTCGCACCGGCATGACCACGGTCGGCCAGGCCGGCGCAAAAATCGGTATCCCTGCCGAAGCGGTTACCACGGCCACGATTCTTCGTTCGATGGGCTATGCCACGGGACAATTCGGCAAGAATCACTTGGGCGACAGGAACGAATTCCTTCCCTGCGTCCACGGCTTCGACGAATTTTTCGGTTATCTGTATCACCTCGATGCCATGGAAGACCCGGCGCATCCCAACTATCCGCAAAATCTCCTGAATGTGGTTGGCCCGCGCAATATGGTTCATTGCTGGGCTACGGACAAGGACGACCCCACCGATCAGCCGCGCTGGGGCGTCGTCGGAAAACAGAAGATCGAGGATGCCGGCCCGTTGTATCCCAAGCGCATGGAAACCGTGGATGACGAGATCCGCGACCTCTCCCTCAAGTTCATCGACAAGGCCAAGAGCGACAACAAGCCCTTCTTTGTGTGGCTCAACCCGACGCGCATGCACATCGTCACGCACCTCTCCCCGAAGTATGAAGCGCTGCGCAACGCCGAAAACGGCTGGTCGGAAGAAGAAGCCGGCATGGCGCAACTCGACGACGACGTCGGCATCGTGATGAACAAGCTGAAGGACATCGGCGAAGACGACAACACCATCGTCGTCTTCACCACCGACAACGGCACGGAAGTCTTCACCTGGCCCGACGGCGGGCAGACGCCCTTCGCGCAGTCCAAGGGAACGGTCCTCGAGGGCGGCTTCCGCGTTCCTTGCCTCCTGCGCTGGCCTGGCCACGTCCCGGCGGATTCCGTCCAGAACGGCATCTTCTCCGGCTTGGACTGGCTTCCCACGTTCGTCGCGGCTGCCGGCAATCCGAACGTTACCGAAGAGTTGCTGAAGGGCAAGACGATCGGTGACCGCACCTACAAAAACCACCTGGACGGTTACAACCAGATGGCCGCCATTACCGGCAAAGGCCCATCCGCGCGTCATGAAATTTTCTACCTTGGCGAAAGCACCGTCGGCGCGATTCGCATTGACGATTACAAATTCCGCTTCATCGACCAACCGCAAGGCTGGCTGGGAGAAAAGACTCATCCGGACGTGCCCTACATCACCAACCTGCGTCTTGATCCATTCGAGCGCACGGGTTGGCCCAACAACGGCACCAAAGACGGGGCGCAACAATACTTCGATTGGTTCAAATACCAATTCTGGCGGTTTGTCTTCGTCCAGCAGGTAATGGGCAAGGAAATCCAAACCTTCCTCGACTATCCGCCGATGCAACGCGGCGCCAGCTTCAACCTCGACGCCATTAAGGCGGAAATGGGGAAAAGGATGGCGGAGGCCGAGGCCGCGGCCAAAGGGCCCAGCAACTGACAGGGACACCCTCACGGGGGCGGCCTGAAAGGGCCGCCCTCCTTGCTTTTGTACCTGTTTTGCCACGATCACCGGGCTCTCCATCCTTCGCTCCGCTCGCCCCGAAGGAAGTTCGCCTCCAAGGCTCGAACTACCCGCATCCCTGTTATTTCTGACAATGCCGTGCGCGTGGCCTGAGAGGTATCATCGCCGGCAAAAATAGTTCCTCCGCTGGACCGAAAGGAAATTTAGATGAAACGGTTTTCCCTGGTTGCCAAAGCTGTCTTTTTTTTCGTAATGCTGGGGGCAATGGTATTTCCTCCGCGGACGAGCGCCCAGAACCAAGCGGCGATGAACACGAGCGCACCGGAACCAAAAGAACCGGACACGAACGATGGCTGGCATTTTGCCGTTACTCCCTATATCTGGTTCGCCGGCATCCATGGTGACGCCGGAGTGCTTGGCCATGACGTGAGTGTGCATGCAACCTTCGGCGACATTTTCAACTATCTCAACATCGGCGCCATGGGAGTCTTCGAAGCCCGCTACAACCGCGTCATCATGCCCGTTGACTTCATGTGGATGAAGCTGTCCGACGAAAAGGGAGTTCCCATTACCGATGACGTGGACTCCGTCAAAGCGACGATGAGGGAAACCATGCTCACGCCCAAGATCGGCTATCGCATAGCCGATGGCAAGAAAGTGAAAGTGGATGCCCTGTTTGGCATCCGCTACTGGCACTTGAACACCGAGCTCAGGGCGTTCACAGCAGGGTCTCAGGTCGGTAGCGGGATTTCCCAGTCGGCGAACTGGGTGGACGCCGTAGCTGGCGGACGGATAATACTTGCGCTTTCACCGAGAGCCTTCGTAATTATTGGCGGGGATGCCGGCGGGGGCTCCGCGAGATCGGATTATCAGGTCGCCGGTGGTCTTGGCTACAAAATCAGTCGCAAGTGGGTTTTGTTGGGTGGGTACCGGTATCTCAGCATAAATTACCGGCCGAACGGGAAGAATCCACTCCTTTACGACGTCAACATGCCCGGTTTAGTGTTGGGAGCGAATTACACCATCAAGTAATCGTTTCTGTGCGCCGGGTGGACGGCCCGCAAGAGCGCTCGCCGGAATGGTGACGCCATTCCTCCAACCAGCGGGAGAGAAGGAATGACACGGATTCATGCGGCAGTTTGGAGCGCTGCGTTCCTGCTCTGCCTGGTCTGTTCACCGGCCCGCGCACAGGAATCGCAATTGCTCCCCGAGATTGACGCCCATCTGACCTTCAATTCCACGTTTCGGGCGTATCTCCAGGCCAAGGATGATCGGGAAGGCGGTGACCCCAATCAATTCACATTTGGTCCGAGCCTCCAAATCTATCTGAAGCCCCTGATCAAGCTGAAAAAGGTAACGGAGTTTGATCTGGACGATTCCAAGTCCAGATTCCTGGTGTTCGAGACCGGTTACCGCTATATCACCGCACCGGACGCTCCCTCGGAAACCCGCTTGATTGAAGCGGTGACTTCGAACTTTCCGCTGCGGGCCGGGTTGTTCGTTTCCGACCGGAACCGGTTCGAACTGGACTGGAAGGACAACGCCTTTTCCTGGCGGTATCGCAACAAATTGACGCTGGAGCGTGCTCTTGCGATCCGTTCCTATCACCTCATCCCGTATCTCGCTGCCGAGCCGTTTTACGAGAGTCAATACGCCAAGTGGAGCACGACTTCTCTCTACGCAGGGACTTTGTTCCCACTCGGGAAACATGTGCAATTTAATCTCTATTTCGAGCATGATAACAATACGGGTAAGCCCCCGAATCGACAGATCAATTCGGTGGGACTCATCTTGAATCTCTACTTTTCCTTGGAGAAGAAATGAGGTTCAGCGGTGTCCAGGCGTCTGCTGTCAGCATGTCACTTTTGACAATTACGCCCCGCCAATGGCGGTGCGAATATCGGGGTAGCCCGACGTTCGCCCGCAGACCCTTCGGCGTCCTCCATTCGTCGGGTTGTGGGGCGTCGCTCCAGCTTCGGGGAGGAACGTTTACGAAGACCCTGCTCACTGTGAAAGCCGGCGTGGAAACACTGGCGGGCTTGGCGATGCTTCTGTTTCCGGGATTGGCGATTACTCTCCTGTTCGGGGTTCGCCTTACCGATTCTGCCGCGATGGCGCTCGGCTGGATGGCGGGAGTCGCCCTACTAACTCTTGGACTCGCTTGTTGGATGGTGCGGAAGGAAACTCATGGCAGCGCCGCAAGAGGCGTGGTTGTCGCGATGCTTTTCTATGACGCTGCGATTGTCGCGATTTTTCTTCTCGCACGCGTGCGGGGAGGATTATCAGGCGTATGTCTTTGGCCCGCTGTCGGGCTTCACTTGGGATTGGGCGCGTGGTCTTTCGTCCGTGTGGCAAAAGGACCCAACGCATTGGCACAAGACTGAGTCCGAACGCGGATTTCCGAAGCCGCCGGCAGGATGCGCCAACCGTAGTTTGTCCAGGGGGCAGGGAAGAAAGCACTCAGTCCAAGTGATCACACGGAGAGGAGTCCGGTATGCCTAAGAAGAGAATCTGGATTGGAGTTCTTGCCTTTGTTCTCATCGGCTGCGCTTCCACGTGGGCACAAGATCCCGGCTGGCCTCGGAAGATGGCAAAGCCCGGAGGAACATTGATCGTCTACCAGCCGCAGGTGGATGACTGGCAGAATTTCGACGACATCAAGTGGCGCCAGGCGTTTGAGCTCACTCCCACGGGCGGCAATCCAGTGGTTGGGGCCGCGAGCTTCGAAGGCACCACCGAAGTCAATCTGGACACGCATAACGTCTTCATGTTCAATATCAGAGTCCTGAATACCTATTTTCCGGGGCAGGACCCAACTGCAACGGCGAACCTGGACCAGTTGGTGCGCTCGTTTGTTCCCCAGACGTACAACGCGTCGCTGGAACGGCTGGTCGCTTATATGCCCAAGCCGGAATCCGTGAAGACCGTTACGTTGAAGAATGACCCTCCCTACATTTTTGTCAGCTACTCTCCGGCCATTCTTCTGGGCGTGGATGGCGAACCGGTGCTCTCCGACATTTCGAAAACCAACTTGAAATATGTAGTGAACACCACCTGGCCGTTATTCCTGGACAAATCCGGATCGCAATACTACTTGCTGGTCGACAACATCTGGCTGACCGCGGGAGACCTGCATGGACCCTGGACGCGTGCGGCGAAGCTCTCCAAGGAGTTCAGCAAGCTTCCGGATTCCGGCAGGTTTGCCGATGTGAAGAAGATGGTCCCGCCCCCACCGGTAGCCAATGGCATCATTCCGCAGGTTCTTTACAGCACCGTTCCGGCGGAAGTATTGTTGTTCGACGGCCAGCCCACGTATTCGCCGATTCCCGGCACGCAATTGGTCTACGCCAATAACACCGATAGTCCCTTGTTCGTCTACAATCCGACCCGGACCTATTATTACCTCGCGGCCGGCCGCTGGTTCAGCGCCCAAAACCTTGCGGGGCCCTGGACGTTCGCCTCCCTGAACTTACCGGCTGATTTTGCCAAGATACCTCTCGACAGCCCGGCAAGTGCCATCCTCGCTTCCGTGCCCGGCACCACGCAGGCAAAAGACGCGGTGCTTATCGCACAAATCCCCACGACGATGGTTCTAGATCCCGTTAAGGCCGCCGCGCAGGTGAATGTCACTTACACCGGAAAACCCGAGTTCGCAGCGATTGAAGGCACTCCTCTGAATTACGCAACGAATACTCCCGACAAAGTGATTCAGGTCGGGGATGTCTATTACCTTTGCCTGCAGGGCGTATGGTTCATGTCCACCACTCCACAGGGGCCGTGGACCACAGCGAGTTCGGTCCCTCAAGTGATCTATACGATTCCGCCGAGTTCACCGGTCTACAACGTCACCTACGTAACGCAGGTCACCACCACGAACGGCTACGTGCAGTCGAGCTACACCTCCGGCTATCTGGGTGCGTTTGTCATGGGTGCGGCGGTGGGGGCCATCGTCGCCAATGGCAGCGGTTACTACTATCCGCCATATATTGGTTACCCGCCCTATGGATATCCCGTTTATCACCCATATCCCACGGCGTACGGCGCGTATGGCGTTTACGGCAGCACGGCCTACTACCACACGGGAACGGGCGCCTATGGAGTATCGCAAACCACCTACGGTGCCTATGGCTCCGCGACTCGCACAGCCTCCTACAATCCCTATACGGGAACTTCTACTCGGACCGCCTCCACATCTACGGCGTATGGCAAGCAGACCGTGGGCCAAGCCTACAACCCATACACCGGATCGTATGGGGCCACTCATCAAGGCTCCAGCCCAACCGCCCAGTGGGGCCAATCCTACGTTCAACAAGGGAATAAGTCCGCATACACCCAGCACTACTCCACCGCAAACGGCACCGTTGCCTCGGCGCAAGGATCCCAGGGCGGAAAAGCCTATGGCACGTCCAGCGCCTATGGGAATACCGCGGCGGGGAAGAGTTCGAATGGCGATCTCTACGCCGGACATGACGGCAACGTTTACAAGAACACCGGCTCGGGCTGGCAAAAATCAAACGGGAGCGGCGGCTGGACCGACGTCAATAGTCAAACGGCCAAGACCCAGGGAGAGCAGGACAAATCGAGCTACGAGCAATCCCATCCCAACAGTCAGGCTAACGCCCAGCAGCACGAACAGAGCATGAACCAAAACCGTTCTTCCGGGGGCGGGTCGTCGGAAAATCTCGACTCCGAACGGCAAAGCCGAGAGACCGGCTCGACGCAGAGCCAACACTACCAGGACGGCAACCACAGTTTTGGAGGATATGGCGGCGGAGGGCGCAGTTGGGGCGGAGGCGGCGGGGGTGGCCGGCGCAGGTAGCGCGATTCTTGATCCGCCGTGGCCATCTCTACACGCTGGGTCTGTGCAGGCGAAAACTTAGAAAGCATCTTGTGCCGGACGTCCCAATACTTTTCCTTGCATCGTGATTCGAAATTATGCCCTTGAGTTCGATGACCTGATGAGATATTTGTGGAAGACGCAGGGCAATATCTCATGGACGCCATGCCAACCCATCGCAACGCAGGCGATCATTTTGAGTTGAAGCTGCAGGCTGCGCAGCGCGCCTTGCAGTTGGTCGAGCCGGGTATGACCCTTGGATTGGGCTCCGGATCGACGGCAACGCTCTGGATCAAGCTGCTGGGGGAACAAGT
>Ga0335069_10008374_pt1 | contig 14811 bp, 16 predicted proteins | sample Lox_Sample_11_FD_206714 | JGI IMG/M metagenome (GOLD analysis project Ga0335069, IMG submission 206714) | Soil microbial communities from Loxahatchee National Wildlife Refuge, Florida, United States - Lox_Sample_1.1 | ecosystem: Environmental > Terrestrial > Soil > Wetlands | place: USA... | reverse complement strand
GCGGCATTGGGCGTGTTCGCGGCGGCGCCGTCGACGGGCGCGACCCGCGCATTGCCCGTCTCCGACCAGGCCTGCGCCGCCAAAGCTGCCGTCGCCGGTGGCGCTTGGACCGTCGCGGTCGCCTCGGGCCGGCGCTCGGAAACGGGCCGACGGAAAACGAGCCCTTGTGGTGCCCGCGCGGTGGCCGTGGCGGCTGCCGCGTGCGCAGGGGCCGTCGCACCGGTCTGGTCAGGACCACGCGACGCGCGCAAAGCCGCGCCCACCGCTGCCGTAAGCTGCGGGCGCGGCGTCGTGACCACCGGGACCCGAAAATGGTGGGACAGCGTGGTGGTAACCGCGGGCAGGTTGGCCCCGCCGCCCGCCGCGACCACCGCGACGAGATCGCGAATACCGTTGCGCGCCAACAATTTATCTAACGCGGCCACGAAGTTGTCCAGCGATGCGCGGATCGCCTCGTCAAGTTCTTGGCGACTGACCCGGATCTCGCCGCGCGTACCGGCCAGCCCATCGGTAAGGGTGGCGACCTTACTCGTGGACAGCTGTTCCTTGGCGATGCGGCATCCGGTGCGCAGCCGACTCAGCGAGCCGATCGCCACGGTGCCCGCCGAGTGCAACGACGCGGTACTCGGCATGTTGGCGATGACGGCGCTCAACAGCGCCTGATCAATCAGGTCGCCGGAGAAATCGCGGTGCCGCACGGTTGGGGCCAACGCTCGGTAGTCGCCGGCGGCGTCCATCAACGTGATGCTGGTGCCGCTACCCCCGAAATCGCACACCGCCACGGTTCCGTGGTCCGGGACGCCCGGATTGGTTTGCACCGCAAGCAATATCGCGGCAGCATCGGGAATCAGCAGCAGCGGCCGCGCCCGGTCCGACCATTCCGGCACGGTGCTTAGCGTGGCGCCCAGCGCGTCCACCGTCGCACCGTCCCAGTGGGAGGGGAAGGTCACTGCGAGATTTTCCGGCAGGGCGTGCCCGCCGGTGGCGGCGTAGGACAGTGCACGCATCGCGTCGGCGATCAGCGCCTGGCCGATGTGTACCGAGCCGTCGGCCGCCACCACCCCGCGCGGGTCGCCGACCCGGTTGACGAAGCCGGTGATCACCAGGCCGGGCGCGTCGATACCGGGGTTTTCCGAAGGTAGGCCCACCTCCGGCAACCGCTGCGGGTACAGCGTCAGGACCGGCTTACGGATGATGGGGTGGTCGGCGGCTACCGCCGCCAGGTTTGTGGCACCAATCGACAAGCCCAAAGCGGGCTCAGTTGCACCGACCATATGCCCAACCCCATATTCATTAAGTGCCCGCATCGTGGCTAGCCGTAATTGTGTCGCGCAAACCTGTATCGCATCTCAGCGCTGGCTATGTGCCAGCTGTATGACGCTCAGCGGATGTTGCCGGCACCGGCGATCAGCGGGAGGTCGAGGGGGGTGACCCAGCCGGGCCGCAACTCGTTGACCGCCGGCACGGCATTGAGCGCTCGCATCCCGGTCGCCAGGCAGCCGGCGGTGGCGGGGTCGCGGCCCGAGCCGTCGGTGAACCGGAACGCCGTTTCCTGGAAGATGCTCGGGGTTCCTTCGATGTCGACCCGGTAGACGTCGTCGTCGTGGCCGGATGGCCAGCCCGGGGCGGCGTCGTGCCCGATGCGGTTGACGTGTTCGAGTTGGATGCGCGTTTCGCCCTGGTAGATGCCGTTGATGGTGAACCGGACGGCGGCGACGTGGCCGGGTTTGATGACGCCCTTGACGGTGTTGCGCTCGGTGGGGGTCATCCATTTGTCCCAGGTGGTGGTGATCTCGTCGAGCATGATGCCAGCGGCGTGGGCGATCATCGGGACCGTGGCGCCCCACGCGAAGATCAGCATGTTGGAGTCTTCGAGCAGCGGGCTGTATTCGGGCTCACGGCCGATGCCCATCTCGACTTCGTAGTCACCTTCGTAGTTCGTGTAGTCCAGCAGCTCGGAGGCTCGCACCCGGCGCACCTCCGAGCACAGACCCATCAGGGTCATGGGGAACAGGTCGTTGGCGAACCCGGGGTCGATGCCGGTGGTGAAGCAGGACGATTCCCCCAGCTCGCAGGCTTCGGTGATGGGTTCGATCCACTGCGGCGGGTTGAGGTGCATCGTCGGCCAGACCCACGGGGTCATCGCGGTCGAGCACACGTCGATGCCGGCCCGCAGGAAGCGGGTGATCAGGGTGATGTTGTCCTTGGCGTGCATCGCGGTCGGGCCGTAGTGCACCAGCGCGTGGGGTTTCAGCGCGATCAGGGCGTCGACGTCGTCGGTGGCGATGATGCCCGTCGGCTCGGGCAGTCCGCAGATGTCGGCGACGTCGCGGCCCACCTTGTCCGGATTGCTCACGCCGACACCCACCAACTCGAACAATGGATGCTTGACGATCTCGGCGATCACCATCTTGCCGACGAAGCCAGTGCCCCAAACCACCACACGTTTCGAGCCGCGTTCTGTCATGGTTCACCTTCCGGTCACCGGCCCCCGGTTCACACTAAGCGGGAGCCGCCGCTCGCAGCTAGCATTCGGCGGGTGCGTAACCGCCCGCCCTGGCTCACCAGGAACGTGCAGGTGCTCTCCTTGGTGTCGCTGCTGCAGGACGCCGCGAGCGAGCTGCTGTATCCGCTGCTGCCGATTTATCTGACAACCGTTCTGGGTGCGCCGCCCTCGGTCGTCGGGGCGGTGGAAGGCGCCGCCGAAGGCGCCGCGTCGATCACCAAGGTGGCGTCGGGCCCACTGGGCGACCGGTTCGCCCGGCGGCCGCTGATCGCGACGGGCTACGGGATGGCGGCGTTGGGCAAGCTGATTGTGGCCGCCGCCGGCGCATGGCCGACAGTTCTCGTCGGGCGGGTGGTCGACCGATTGGGAAAGGGGCTGCGCGGCGCGCCCCGCGACGCGTTGCTGGTTGACGGCGTAGAGGCGGCGCAGCGCGGTCGGGTGTTCGGGTTTCACCGCATGATGGACACGTTCGGCGCAGTCATCGGGCCGCTGCTTGGACTGGCCGGATACGAGTTGTTCCATCACCAGATCGGTCCGGTGCTCTATGTGGCGGTGATCCCCGCGGTGCTCAGCACGCTGCTGATCGCCTGGGTCCGGGAACGACCGCGCGACCGGCCGCGTGCGGCGCGCAGGTCGATGTTCGCCGGGACCCGGCGGCTGCCGCGCCGATATTGGCAAGTGACCTCATTCCTGGTCGCGTTCAGCCTCGTCAACTTCCCTGATGCCCTGCTTTTGTTGCGCCTCAAGCAGATCGGCTTCTCGGTTGCCGGCGTCATCTTGGCCTACGTCGGCTACAACCTGGTGTACGCGCTGGCGAGCTTCCCGGCCGGGGTGCTGGCGGACCGTTTCGGTCGGCCGGTGACTTATGGTGTCGGGCTGGTGTTCTTCGCCGTCGGCTACCTCGGTCTGGGGGTCACCTCCAACCCGGTGACCGCGTCGGCGCTGATCGGCGTCTACGGGTTGTTCACCGCCTGCTATGACGGTGTCGGCAAAGCCTGGATCTCAACGCTTGTCACCGAAGACCTGCAGTCCAGCGCCCAGGGCATCTTCCAAGGTTTGAGCGGGTTCGCGGTGCTGGCCGCGGGGCTGTGGGCCGGTTTTTTGTGGGGCGCCGGCGGGCGGCTGCCGTTGCTGATCTCCGGTGTGGTCGGGGCGGTATTCGCCGTGGCACTGCTCGGCGCCGCGGCCCGCGCTCGTCCGGTTCACCTGAAGGACACCAAACGCCTTCCGTAGCGACTCTCGCGGTGACACGATGAGAAACATGAGCGGTCGTATCGGCGGGCTTTCGGTCCTGTTCGCTATCGGTGTCGGGTTGTCAAACATGTGCGCGGGGACCGTCGCGGGCGTGGCGCACGCCAACGATTTTCCGCAGGTCCGCTACGAGGTGACCGGTCCCGCCGTCGCCCAATACATCTCGTACCAAACCGACACCGGTCAGCAGCGCGCGGTCAATACGCCACTGCCGTGGTCGACGCAGTTCACCGCGTTCGGCGGTCAGGTGTTCGTCCTCAGTGCCCAAGGGACGGGCACGCTGCGCTGCCGGATTCTGGTCAACGGCAACGTGGTCAGTGATGCGCAGTCGGCGGGCGGCAAGACCGTCTGCTCGCATTAGCCCGTTCGGCCTCTTCAACGACGAAGGAGCGTCTAGGTGAGCCTTCAGACCGGTCCCAAAAAAGGCCTCGCGCCCAGAACGAACGGGGCACCACCGCCGCAGGTCCCTCTCGCCGATATCCACCTTGAGGCGCTGGACTTCTGGGCCCTCGACGACGACTGCCGCGACGGCGCTTTTGCCACCTTGCGCCGCGAGGCGCCCATCTCGTTCTGGCCCGCGATCGAGGTGGAGGGATTTGTTGGGGGCAACGGGTATTGGGCGCTGACCAAGCACGACGACGTGCACTACGCCAGCCGTCATCCGGAGATCTTCAGCTCCAGCCCCAACATCACGATCTACGAGAATGCGCCAGAGATAGCCGAGTACTTCGGTTCGATGATTGTGCTCGACGATCCGCGACACCAGCGGCTGCGATCGATCGTCAGCCGGGCATTCACCCCGAAGGTGGTGGCGCGTATCGAAGCGTCGGTGCGTGAGCGGGCCCGCCGGCTGGTCGCCTCGTTGATCGCCAATCATCCTGATGGAGAAGCCGATCTGGTCAGCGAGCTGGCCGGTCTGCTGCCGTTGCAGATCATCTGCGACATGATGGGCATTCCTGAGGAAGACCATCAACGGATATTCCATTGGACCAACGTGATTCTCGGTTTCGGCGACCCCGACCTCGTAACGGACTTCGACGAGTTCCTTCAGATTTCGATGGATATCGGCGCCTACGCCACCGCGTTGGCGGAGGACCGCCGCCTCAATCACCACGACGATCTGACCACCAGCCTGGTGGAAGCCGAGGTCGACGGCGAACGGCTGTCGTCGTCGGAGATCGCGTCGTTCTTCATCTTGCTGGTGGTGGCCGGCAACGAGACGACACGCAATGCGATCAGCCACGGTGTGCTGGCCCTGTCCCGCTACCCCGACGAGCGCGACAAGTGGTGGTCCAACTTCGACCGTCTGGTCCCTGCGGCGGTCGAGGAGATCGTGCGGTGGGCTTCGCCGGTGGTGTACATGCGACGCACGCTGACCCGCGACTTCAAGCTGAGCGGCACCAAGATGGCGGAGGGCGACAAAGTCGTGCTGTTCTACAACTCGGCCAATCGGGACGAGTCCAAGTTCGCCAACCCGTGGCTGTTCGACGTGGCGCGCACCCCGAATCCGCATCTTGGCTTTGGCGGCGGCGGCGCCCACTTCTGCCTGGGCGCAAACCTGGCCCGCCGCGAGATCCGAGTGCTTTTCGATGAGTTGCGCCGCGAGATACCGGACATCGTGGCGGTCGAGGAACCCGCGAGGCTACTGTCGCAATTCATCCACGGCATCAAGAGCCTGCCGGTCGCCTGGACTCCGCCGCGCGGTTAACCGCTGCCTGGAGGAATGTCGCACTTTCAAATCCGATAGCGCATGCGCTATCGGATCCGGACCATACGCTAATCCCCATGACGATTCCCGCGTTTCCGCCTGCCGAGGTGCTGGCCGTCCGCCAGAAACTCGTGCTCGACCACTTCCATGACGAGGCGCGCCAGGCCTGGGACGATGTGTTGTCGACCTTCCCGCATCCGCGCTACGAGCTGATCCCCCAAATGGTAGTCCAGGACGGCGAGAAGGCGGTGCGCGACTACTACACCTACACGCGGACCGCGTTTCCCGATCAGGATCACAAGATCATCGCGCTGCGGCACAGCGCCGACGCGGTGATCGTCGAGTTCTGGCTGATGGGCACCCACCGCGGTTACCTGGGCAAGGTCCCGCCCACCGGCAGCCGGTTCCGTGTCCGCATGACCGCCTACTTTGTCTTCGACGACACCGAGACCCTTGTCTGCGAACGCATTTACTTCGACACGCTGACCATGATCAAACAGCTGCTGGGCGGGCTGGACATGAGGAGGCCGGCGAATTGGTGGCTGGCCGCCCGCTGTGTGCGCGGGTTCTTGTCGATGTCGTCGGAAAGGCCGGACCCCGCACTGGCTTCCGCGTAAACTTCGGCGATGCGGGTCCGAACGCTTCAGACGGTATACGTCGCTGGCGCATTGCTGGCGGCCTGCGCGGGGGGCACCGCGACCGCCTCCCCCACCAACTCGCACACTGTGAAATGGATCGACCTGCAGGTCGGGCAGTGCGTGGCCGACCTTCCGCCCGATCTGAGCCGGGTGACCGTCACCGTCGTCGACTGCGCGACAGCGCATCTGGCCGAGGTGTACCTTCGCGCCCCGGTGGCCGTCAACGCCGCCGTCGCCAATGTGGCCAACCAGCGCTGCAACGCCGGGCTCGCGCCATACACCGGCCAATCCGCCACGGGCAGCCCATATTCCATCACGTATCTCATCGACTCGAACCAGGATCGTACCGGCGCAGACCCCACGCCGAGTACCGTCATCTGCCTGCTACAGGCCGCCAACGGTCAACCGCTGACTGGGTCGGTGCACCACTAACAGCCGAGTTGGTATGCCAGGTCTAGGAAGTCGGACGCGTTGATGCCGAATTCGTCCGAGTACGCCACGTCGGGGTCGCCATCGACTCCGAACTCCAGCGGGCGGGCCACGAACGCGGTTTCAAAACCCAGACTGCCCGCGGCGCGCAGGTCGTACTTGTGGCTTGCCACCATCATGATGTCGCCGGGGTCTAAGCCCAGATAGCTCGCCGCCATCCGATAGATCGCTGGGTCCGGTTTGAACACCCCGGCCATCTCGGCGGCAAAAACGGCATCCCACGGCAACCCCGCTGTCTTGGAGATCTCGATCACCGCCGACACGTCGGCGTTGGACAGCGTGGCCAGTGTGTAGGCACTTTTCAGCCGCGTCAGCCCCGCCACCACATCCGGCCACGGCCGCAGCCGGCGCCAGGCCCGGGTCAGTTCTTCGCTCTCGGCATCCGACAACCGGATGCCGCACTCGCCCAACACCGCATCAAGCGCACGGCGATACACCGAGTGCACCGAGACCCAACCACTGTGGCAGCTCCGCGCATCCTGCAACATGGCGAAGTAGGTTGAGCGCCAACGCCGCACCACCTCAGGCCAGTCGGCACCCGGGTGGCGGCCGGTACTGACCCGTCGCGCTTCATCGCAGACGGTCGCATGAAAATCGGTCGCCGTCCCTTGCACGTCGAACAACAACGCCTTAACCACAGGCCTCATCATGCAACCGCGCGGGGCCATGAATCTACGATGTGCGTCGTGGCCGACAACACCGTCACCGGCGCGCATGACGCCGACAGCGCCGAAGAGCGCGAGCCCGACTACCGGTTTACCTTCGCCAATGAGCGGACGTTCCTGGCCTGGCAGCGCACCGCGTTGGGGCTGCTCGCCGCAGCGGTCGCCCTCGTGCAGCTGGTTCCGGAGCTGACCATCCCAGGCGCGCGCCGGGCGCTGGCCGTCGGGCTCGCGGTGCTGGCCATCCTGACCAGCGGGATTGGGTTGCTGCGCTGGCAGCAGGCGGATCGTGCGATGCGCCGCGGCCTGCCGTTGCCCCGTCATCCCTCGCCGACTTACCTGGCGGTGGGTCTGACCTTGGTCGGGATCATCGCGCTTGGGTTGGTGATCGCGAAGGCGATGATGGGTTGAGCGAGTCCACGATTGGCGATGCTCCCGGTGGGCCGGTGGAACGCACGACGCTTGCCTGGACGCGGACGTCGTTTGCGTTCCTCGCGAATGGCGCGCTGCTGATGATCAAGAATCTGCACGACTCCACCGGGCCGGCGGCGTATATCCCCGCCCTGTTAGCCGGCGCGGTGGCGCTGGTGACGTTCTTGATCGCCGTTCAGCGCCAGCACACGCTGCAGCAGGACCCGCTCCCGAAGCGGGTCACGCCCCGCCGCCAGGTGCACGTCATCGGGGCGGCTGTGCTGGTGCTCATCGTCGTCACCATGGTCGCCCAATTCGTTTGAGCCGCCGCGACGCGGAGGTCAGGCACCGGTCAACAGCCCGGCCGTCGCCGACGCATCGGTACGGTTTCGGCGCTGCAGCAGACTGGCCCTCTTGCGTAGCTCGCCGCGCAACTTTGCCGAGCTGAATTCGGAGTTGTCCGCGTTGTAGAAGAACCGCATGGCGCGGAACGGGTAATAAGCAACATCAAGGTCATTACCGTCGTGCGGGCCGTCGGCTGTTGATGCCGTGCAGATCGGTCGTCCGGTGTAACGCGTGACGTAGTGGTAGAACTCCGACAGTGAGCTTTCCACGCGCCGGCCGGACATGGCGGCGACCATGGATGGCTCGTAGACAATTTCGCAACCGTTCTTGAATAGGGTCAACGCCAGATCGACGTCTTCGTGGAGTTGGTCTTCCAGGTCAAGTTGCGTCAGATGGCGGACCGACTTCCACGCCTGGGCGCGGATAGCCATGTTGGCACCGAGGAGAAACCGTTCATTTGTTTCGTGGCTGTGCTTTTCGCGAAGCATGCAGTCGAGCCAGAAAAGAAATCCCCGTAGCAGCATGTCGTAACGAGCGATGGGCCCGCTGGCCGCATCGACGGCGGGTCGGCGAACCGGCGGCGAATCGTCTCGATCCAGTCGGGCGCAATTCCCACCCGTGATCGAGAACATGCAGAGCATGCGCACCATATTGCTGACCATGCACAGCACCATGTCCGGGATCATCGGCGAGATGGAGACCAGCGGAGAGAACTCCAGCGCCATGGGGCAGGCCTTCGACACCTCCAAGAACGACGATTCGTTCTACTTGCCGCCGCAGGTCCTGGACAACGAGGATTTCAAGCGCGCGACGCCGGACTCGAGACCGAGATCATCCGCGCGATGGGCGGTACCGGCAAGGTCGTGACGAATGCGGGCCTGGTGTTCGCCTTCACGATGGCGTCGATGGCGGTCAGCGAACTGCGCGTGCTGGGCCAAGTGGGTACCACCATCGGCCTGGGCCTGCTGTTCGACACCTTGGTGGTGCGCGCCTTCATGACTCCATCGATCGCGGCGCTACTGCGGCGCTGGTTCTGGTGGCCGATGACGGTGCGCTCGCGCCCCGCCAGTGCATTACTGCAACCGTTCGGTACTCGTTCGTCGGTACGTTCCCTGATCTTCGGGGAGCTGTTATGAGCCAATTGTGCTGCACGCCAAATCATTTCGCCGTCCAGCGCCGAGATGCGGCGCGGCGGAACACATCCTTACAATCCGCTCGCGTAAATGACCCGTTCACTTGCAACCACTATCCGGAGGTTTGAGTGACAATATCGGGGTTGGTCGCATGACGCCGCGGCAGGCCGAATCCGCAGGCCGGCGGCGGTGACGTGTCCGACATCCGCAGAAAGGGCAACCTCGTTATCGGATTCGGCTCGGCCCTCCCGGTGGCTGCGGGCGCCGTCGGGGTCGGGCTGCTGACCGGCAGCCGTCGCCGCGGTCTGAACTTCTTCAGCTCGACCTGGCCTCAGTTGCTGCTTGCCACCAACGGCATACGGATCAGCGTGATCGGCGCCGAGAATCTGACGGCGCAACGGCCGGCGGTGTTTATTTACAACCACCGCAACGGGGTCGATCCCTTCGTCGCGGCCGCGCTGATCCGGGACAACTGGATCAAGATCGCCAAGAAAGAGCTGGCTCGTGACCTGATCATCGGCACCCCCTGCTCAAATTGAACGACGGCGTGTTCCTCGACCGAGACAACACCAGCGCGGCGGTCCAGACCCTGCACGAAGTCGAAGAGCGCGCCAAAAAGGCCTGTCCATCCTGATCGCCTCGGAAGGCACTGCGCACGACACCACCGAAGTGGGGCCGTTCAAGAAAGGGCCTTTCCGCATCGCGATGGCCGCAGGCTTCCCGATCGTGCCGATCGTCATCCGCAACGCCGAGATCATCGCCGCTCGTGACTCCCTCAAGATCAATCCGGGCACGGTGGAGGTCGCCCTGCTCCCGCCGGTCCCGGTTGATGACTGGACACTGGAGACGCTGCCGGATCACATCGCCGCGGTGCGCCAGTTGTATTTGGACACGCTGGCCGATTGGCCGCTGGCCGACTAGGCCAGCCGCATTGCTAGGGCGCCGCTGCCAGCTGCTGCTGCTGTGGGCCTGGGTCAGCGACCGAACGCGACGGAGCGCCGAGGCCGCCCACAGCAAATCCAATCGTCATTGCTAGACAAAAGGATGCACGACATAGGGTTTCCATGAGCTGTCTTTCGGGCTAATTCGTGGAGGTACTCGATCCGACTACCCTGCGGCGGGGCGGGCAAGCAGCAAAAGCCCCGCGTGCTTCAATTCCGTGTCACATTAGCCACAGGTGTCATCCCGCCAGCAACTGCACTATTCGCCACGGACGAGCGGTCCCGCGCTGAGACTGTTGTGACCGCTGCGAACTGACGCCCGGGTTAGACGATCGTGTAATCGCTGAGCGGGAAAGTCGCGCCTTCTCGCACGGCGTTCAGAGTCGACGTCGGCCGCAGCAGCGATGCCTCACCGCTGGGGCTGAAGTAATACGAGCGCGACGTGGCGCAGTTGCCGGCGTAGAACACCGTATTGTCCAGCAGCTTGGTCATCCGCTCCATGAACCGGTTGTTGGCCTCTTCGGTCACCTCGAAGGTCGTCGCACCGCGCCGCTTGACCTCGCCGAGGAGCCGATCCATGTGCCGCATCTGGTATTCGATGGTGTGGAATAAGGACAGCCCCGAGAAGGCGAATGGGCTGGCCAGGCTCAAGTAATTGGGGAAGTACGGCATCGAGACGCCCTGGTAGGCCTGGAACCGAGTCTCCCGCCACCACTTACCCAGGTTGCGGCCCTTGCGGCCGATCACCTCGATGGCCGGGAAGTTGGCCTCCCACAAGTCGAAACCGGTCGCCAGCACCAGGGTGTCGATGACCGTCTTACGCCCGTCGACGGTGACGATGCCGTCCGACTCGATCCGCGCGATCGAGTTGGTTTCCAGGTGCACGTGCGGCTTGGCGAACGTGGGATAGAAGGTGTTCGACATGGTGGGCCGCTTGCAGCCGCAGTCGTAGTCCGGTGTGAACTTTTCGCGCAGTTCCTTGTCCCGGATCCAGCGGAATCGGTTGATCTTGGCCAAATCGGCCGCGGAGATGTTCCCGCGCCCCCGGGACTCCCGGAAGTGCAGCGCCCCGATGACCATGATCATTTCCAAGATGATGTCGGTCACCCACCGCAGCGCGCGCTGCGCCGCCGGCACTCGGGCGAACAGCCGGCGCACCGCCGGCGGGAACCCGAAGTCGGGCTTGGGCATCACGTGGGTCGCAGTGCGCTGGTAGACGGTCAGGTCCGCGGCCTCTTTGGCCAGTTCCGGAATGACCTGAACCGCCGACGCGCCGGTCCCGATGACGGCGATGCGGCGCCCGGCGTAGTGGTAGTCGTGGTCCCAAGCGGTGGTGTGGACGATCTTGCCCTCGAAGCTGGCGATCCCCGGGATATCCGGCAGGCGCGGCTGGGACAGGAACCCGGTCGCGGTGATCAGGACGCGGGTCGTCAACGTTTCACCGCCGGCCAACGCCACCCGCCACACCTCGGCTTCCTCGTCCCATTGGGCGCCTTCCACCGTCGTCTTGAACCGCATGTAACGGCGCACGTCGTACTTGTCGGCGACATCCTCGGCGTACCTCTTGACCTCAGCGCCGGGCGCGAACAGCCGTGACCAGTCCGGATTGGGCTCGAACCAGTACGAGTAGGTGGTCGACGGGATGTCGACCGCGATCCCCGGGTAGTGGTTGACGTGCCAGGTGCCACCGAGGTCGTCTTCTCGCTCGAGAATGACGAAATTGTCATATCCGAGGCGCTTGAGCTGGATCGCGGCACCGATGCCGCTGAAGCCCGCGCCTACGATGACGACGTCGAACCGGTACGTGTTCACAACTGCTCCGTGCTTACTTGCTGCGTGCCGACAAATCTGAGTTTTTTCTAAGATACAAAACTCTAATAGTGCGCGACACCAGGTGCATCCGGGTTTGCCAACGTGTGACGTTGCTGACATCAGCGCGCGCACCGGGCAAGCGCTCGCATGCGTCGCCGCCGGTTTGCCGTCAGCCCCATAGCGTCTCGGCGCACCCCCGTTGAAGTGCGCAGATACGAAGTTCAGCCACGCCGGGCCAGTTCACCCGAGCTAGCGCTACCCGCGCTGGAGCTTTCGCCAAAACGCCTGCCGCGCAGCCAAAGCCTGCGATGGCACCGTTGCCGGGGTGCTGCGAAGTGGCCAGCCCGGCCACAGCCGATCCTTGCAGCTCGCCGAGGAGTTCGTGACAGCGCCTTGCGCGTTCGGAGTCCTGGGCCATGACACCGCTGAAAAACAATGCCACGTCCTCCAAGCCTGCGTTCTGCGCATCGCGTACATGCTGGCCTTAGTCGTGGCCGGTCTTCAGCGAGTGATACCGGACCGAAATAAGGTCAAAGGTCACGTCGTCGAAACCTGTTTCACCCGTAGCCATGTCGTCACCTTTCCGTGTCCCGAAGTTCGAATTTGGCGTTACCTCGTTCGGCTACCCGCGCAGCACGACGCCAAACGACCGAGACGTCCGCGGTGGTCATCGTTTTGGCGCCTGACACGCCGCCCAGGCCAAGACCATCAAGGTGTGCGCGACCGATGACCCGGTCTGCTCCGACGGCTTGAACTTCTCGGCGCACAACACCTACGCCGACGACGGGTCGATGATCGACAAGGGAGCAGCATTCTCAGCGAGCCACCTCGGTGCCGGTGGGGCGACGGCGGTTTCGCAGGGCAGCCGAGGCTTCGGAAGCTGAGCGATTGCTCAACAGCCACTAGGTCAGTCGGCGACGCCCGCACCGTCGCGGTCGCGTTCGCTGGCTGATCCAGTCGCCGATAGCTATTCGCGAGTGCGCACCTCCAGATTTGAACCGGGCGGCGATGACTTTCGTCTCTGGTGTGGGACCGGGCACCGGGTGTGATCTTGGTGCCAGGAGGTGCCCATGAGGATTTCTGCACGTCCCACCGGCCGCAGTCTTGTCGCCGCGCTGGCGGTCGGGGGCGGGCTTCTAGGGTGGGTCGCCGTGTTGCCGCGAGTGTTCAGGCGTCATCGGGAGTTGTTGCTCGGGTTTAATCCATTCAAGCGCTTCTTGAAGGCGTACAACAACTTGGCAAGCAAGATCTCGGGAACTGAGCACTCGTCCTGGGGACTGTTGACCCACGTCGGACGCCACAGCGGGCGGGTCTACCAGACCTCACTCGGCGCATATCCCTACGGCGACGGTTTCCTGTTGCCGTTGGCTTATGGCACGCACACAGACTGGTACCAGAACCTGATGGCCGCAGGATCGGGCACGCTTACCTGGCGAGGCGGGACCTATTGGCTTGAGCGGCCCGAGCTCGTTTCCGCGCCCGAGGTGATGCGGGCATGGCCGGTGATGTCTCGGATCCTGCTGCGGCTGGCCGGGATTCATAATTTCGTCTGGCTGCACAAAAGCCGGAACCAGGGAACGGACTGCCCGCCGGTGACATCGCCGGCCCAGTGCGGGACGGGGTGACGCGACCCAATGAAGCCACTTTTGTTTTCCGACGACACTTCCTTTTGGTATGAGACCCTGCGCGCCCTGGGCCATACCGCCTACGGCGGGGCCGACATCGGTGAAGTCCTCACCACTGCCCAGGCCATCACCGCGGGCGACTACGACAGCTGGCACGACGAGTGGTTGGCGACGGCCGACCGGGTTGCCGCCGAGTCCGACAAGATGCTGGCACAGGGGCACCGGATCAGCGCGCGCGACGGGCTGATGCGTGCCAACAATTACTACCGGTCCGCCGAGTTCTATCTTCATGGCGACCCCGACGATCCCCGCATCGACCATGCCTACGGCCGTGCTCGCCAGTGCTTCCACGCTGCGGCCGCGCTCTTCGATCCGCCGATCGAGGCGGTCCAAATCCCTTATGGGGGCACCGTTTTGCACGGCTACTTCTATCGAGCGGCCGCGGACGGAGACGTTCGGCCGACGCTGGTGATGCACAGCGGTTTCGACGGCACCTGCGAGGAGCTGCACTGGCTCGGCGCCGCGGCCGGCCAGGAACGCGGCTACCACGTCCTGACGTTCGACGGGCCGGGGCAGCCCGCGGCGCGCCGGTTCGATGGCCTGGTGTTTCGCCCCGACTGGGAGAGCGTCGTGACCCCGGTGCTCGACTGGCTGCTGGCCCGACCGGGGGTCGACCCGGGCCGTATCGCGTTGCTGGGCCTGTCCATGGGAGGTCTGCTGGCTCCACGGGCCGCCGCGTTCGAGCATCGCTTGGCCGCCTGCATCGCGTTGGACGGCGTGTACGACCTGGGCCTGACCGTGACTCGGAACATTCCGGGCCCGCGCGCCGACGCCGAGGCGATGCTGCGGGCAGACTCGGCGCCGGAGTTCGACGCCGTGATCGAGCAGCTGATGGCGTCCGACCCGAACATTCGGTGGGCGGCCACGCACGGCCGATACGTTATGGGCGTCGACAGTCCCCGCGCGTTCTTCGCCTCCTACCTCGACTACACCCTGGCCGACGGGATCGCCGAACAGATCACCTGCCCGACTTTGGTGTGTGATGCGGAACAAGACATCTTCTTTGCGGGCCAGCCCAAGCTGCTCTTCGAGCACCTGACCTGTCAGAAAACGCTGATGGAGTTCACCGCGGCCGAGGGTGCCGGGGCGCACTGCCAGTCCGGCGCGCAGCGGCTGGCGTTCGGGCGCATCTACGACTGGCTCGACGAGGTGTTAGCTACTTCGACCTGAAAAAGTCGGCGGTGGCTGAGTCGCCTGTGGTTGGCGAATGAGGCCGTTTCTGTGTTGGGC
>Ga0335069_10008373_pt1 | contig 14812 bp, 14 predicted proteins | sample Lox_Sample_11_FD_206714 | JGI IMG/M metagenome (GOLD analysis project Ga0335069, IMG submission 206714) | Soil microbial communities from Loxahatchee National Wildlife Refuge, Florida, United States - Lox_Sample_1.1 | ecosystem: Environmental > Terrestrial > Soil > Wetlands | place: USA... | reverse complement strand
GATGATCCTGCCGCCTGGCGCCGCGCGAACATTGGTGCCCTTGGGATCGGTGTCGGTGACATCGACGTTGATGTTGCAGACTGTTTCGGCGGCGCGGGCGGGCGCGGCAAGACACGCGACAGCGAACGCGGCGGCAACAAGCATCTTCATGTGGACCTCCCCCTCGGGCCGCCAGTGTAGCCGCGGCGTCGCAAAGCGGAAACGGTTGCGATAGGCTCGCATCCTTCCTGTCGGAGTTTTCATCGATGCGTGCCAACCGTCTGCGCGAGGCCTGGGCCGGCGGCCGCGCCGTCACCAATGTCTGGGTGAGCCTCGGCGGCATCCTGCCCGCCGAGATTCTCGCGCACCAGGGCTGGGACAGCCTGACCATCGACATGCAGCACGGCCAGGCCGACTTCGCAGGCGTCGTCCAGATGCTGACCGCGATCTCCACGACCGACGCGGTGCCGCTCGTGCGCGTGCCGTGGAACAACCCCGGCGACGTCAACCGCGTGCTAGACGCCGGCGCCTATGGCGTCATCTGTCCCAACATCGACACCGCCGAGGAGTGCGAGCGTTTCGTCTCCGCCTGCCGCTACGCCCCCTTGGGCACGCGCAGCGTCGGCCCCAAGCGCGCGGTGCTCTACGGCGGTCCCGACTATCTCGCCAAGGCGAACGAGACGATCCTCACGATGGCGCAGGTCGAATCGGCCACGGCGCTCGCGAACGTGGCGTCGATCGCCGCGGTGAAGGGGCTCGACGTCGTCTTCATCGGCCCGACCGATCTCGGCCTCTCGCTCGGCCGCGAGCCGCGCGCCGACCAGACCGATCCCGTGGTCGTGAAGGCGATCGACGAGATCCTTGCCGCGGCGAAGGCGGCCGGAAAGCGCGCCGCGATCTACTGCCGGAGCGCCGACTATGCCCGCGCCATGATCGCCAAGGGCTTCGACCTCGTCGTCGTCACCTCGGACGAGGCCCTGCTGTCGTCGGGCGCGGCGATCGCTGCGCAGTTCCGCTGAATCGGGCGTTGACGGCGGCCCACAGGCTGCGTCGCCGCGCCCCTTACAATGGACCGCGATTTCACCTATATCTTCCGGCGCAACAATTCAGAAAGGAGGTGATCCAGTGTCTCATTGTCATTACCTGCGGACGTCGAAGGCCGCGACCTGGATCCTCGCCTCTGGTGAGGTCAGCGCCGCGTAAGCGACGCCTGGCGGCCCGAAACGGACCGCAGTAAGACAATGGAAGGGCTGCCCTCCAAAGGGGGCAGCCCTTCTTCTTTTGCGGCTCGCGCAGACGTGTACGCCATCACCTGCTGCCGCCCGCCCGTCGCTGTGCTAGGACCGCGGTGAACACGTTCCGCGCGAAGCGGACCATCGGGGATATCATGACCGTCCGGCATATCGCCTTCGCACTCGCGTTTGCCTGCGCTGTGGCGGCCGCTGCGCCGCTTGCCGAGCACGGCGTGCAGCGTGCCGCGATGGACACCTCCGTCCGCGCCGGCGACGACTTCAATCTCTACGCCAACGGATCGTGGTTGAAGACCGCCGTGATCCCGCCCGACCAGCCGTCCTGGGGCTCGTTCTCGACTCTGCGCGACAAGGCGATCAAGCGCACCGCCGATCTGATCGAGGACATCGCGCGCAAGCCTGCGCCGGCGGGCTCCGACGAGGCCAAGATCGCCGACTATTATGCAAGCTACATGGACGAGGCCGGCATCGAGGCGAAGGGTCTCTCGCCGCTCCGGGCCGATCTCGAGCGCATCGCCGCCATCGCAAGCCAGCGTGACCTCGCGCGCGTGCTTGGCCAGTCGCTGCGCGCCGACGTCGACCCGCTCAACAACACGAACTTCTACACCGAGAATCTCTTCGGCCTGTGGGTGGCGCCCGCCTTCGACGATCCCTCGCACTACACCGCCTATCTCCTCCAGGGCGGCCTTGGCCTTCCCGACCGCGGCTACTACAACGTGGCCGATCCGCAGATGGCGGAAGCGCTCGGCGAATACCGCAACCACATCGTCCGCGTCTTCGTCCTCGCCGGCCTCACGCCGGCGGATGCGCTCTCCAAGGCCAAGGACATCGTCGCGCTCGAGACGCGCATCGCCACGGCGCACACCGGCCGCGCCGACGACGAGGACGTGCTCAAGGCAAACAACGTCTGGTCGCGCGACGACTTCGCCGGCAAGGCGCCCGGGCTCGACTGGAGCGCGTTCTTCGCCGGCGCCGGACTGCGCGATCAGGCCTCGATCACCATCTGGCAGCCGCGCGCCGTCCCCGCGATCGCCGCCGCGGTCGGCGACACGCCGCTGCACGTCTGGAAGGACTATCTCGTCTTCCACCTCCTCAACCGCTATTCGCCGCTGCTCCCCAAGGCGTTCGCCGACGAGCGCTTCGCGTTCTACGGCCAGGTCCTGTCGGGCACTCCGGAACAGTTGCCGCGCTGGAAGCGCGCCGTGAGCGCGACCAGCACTGCGCTCGGCTGGGCCGTCGGCCGCCTCTATGTCGCGCGCTACTTCCCGCCGGCCTACAAGGCGACGGCGCAGGCGATGGTGACGAACATCGTCGCCGCCTTTGGCCGCCGGATCGACGCGCTCGACTGGATGTCCCCCGAGACCAAGGCGAAGGCCAAGGCCAAGCTCGCGACGCTCTATGTCGGGATCGGCTATCCGGACAAATGGCCCGGCTATGACGGGCTCGAGATCGTGCGCGGCGACGCGCTCGGCAATCTCCGCCGCTCCGAGCTCTTCGAGTACCGCCGCAACCTCGCGAAGCTCGGCAGGCCGGTCGACAGGAGCGAATGGTGCATGACGCCGCAGACGGTGAACGCGGTGAACCTGCCGCTCCAGAACGCGCTCAACTTCCCGGCCGCGATCCTCGATCCGCCGTTCTTCGACGCGAAGGCCGACTCGGCGTTCAACTATGGGGCGATGGGCGCGATCATCGGCCACGAGGTGAGCCACAGCTTCGACGACCAGGGCAGCCAGTTCGACGCCGATGGCCGGCTGACCAACTGGTGGACGTCGGCCGATTTCGCGCACTTTGCGGAATCGGCGCGCCGCCTCGCGGCGCAATATTCGCTCTACAGCCCGTTTCCGGGGCTCAAGGTCGACGGCAAGCAGACGCTCGGCGAGAACATCGCCGACGTCGCCGGCCTCTCCGCCGCGTTCGACGGCTGGCGCGCCTCGCTGAACGGCGCGCCTGCGCCGGTGATCGACGGGCTGACCGGCGAGCAGCGCTTCTTCATCGCCTATGCCCAGACGAGGCAGCAGGCCATCCGCGAGGCGACGCTGCGCCAGCAGATCCTGACCGATGGCCATGCGCCCTCGATGTACCGGGCGCAGGCGGTGCGCAACATCGACGGCTGGTACGACGCCTTCCACGTCACGCCGGACGAGAAGCTCTATCTCGCCCCCGACCAGCGCGTGCGGGTGTGGTAGCTATTCCTTCGTCCGGTAGTCCTTGAACGCCGCGTCGCGCGCGCTCAATCCTTCCTTCACGTTGTCGCGGATCTTGCCGAACGTCTCGCGTGAGCTCTGCGTCGTCAGCGCCAGCGCCTGGATCTCGGTGCCGGCGCGGATCGCGGCGCGCAGCCCCATGATCTCCATCGCGCGGTGCACGCTGCGCTTGTTCATCTGCTGCACGTCGGTCGGGATCTTCGCGATGCGCTCCGCGATCGCCAGCACCTCGGCATCGAGCCGGTCGGCAGCGAAGGCGCGGTTGGCGAAGCCGGTACGCACCGCTTCGCTGCCGCTGATCGCATCGCCCGTCAGCATCATCTCCATCGCGGGCCGCAGGCCGCACAGCCAGGCATGGAACTGGTTGTCGGGCGGGCTCATCATCCGGACCGGCGGATAGCCGATCTGCGCATCCTCGGCGACGTAGACGAGATCGCACGCCGTCGCGAGCTCGGAGCCGCCGGCCAGGCACCAGCCATGCACCTGCGCGATCACGGGCTTCGCCAGGTCCCAGATGCGGAACGCGCCTTCCACCACGTGCCGCGCCCACTGGCCTGCGCCGCCCGCGGTGTGGAACGGGAGCGGCTGGCGGCCGCCCTCGGGAGAAAGATCGTAGCCTGCCGAGAAGCAGGAGCCGGAGCCGCGCAGGATCGTCACCCGCACCTCGGCGTCGCGGTCGGCCGCCTCCAGCGCCGCGAACAGCTCGCCGCGCAGCGCATTCGACAGCGCGTTGCGCTTCTCCGGCCGGTTGAGCGTCAGGCGCCGCACAAGCGGCGCGGGATTGTCGATCAGGATGAGCGGTTCGGTCATGGCATGATCCTCCCGCGGCCGATGCTACGGCGCGCCCCGGTCCTCTGGCCACTTGTGATTTTTGCCGTCCGAGCCAGACTGGGCGGGGCTACTGAAAGGGCGCCAGCATGCCGCTACGACATTTTCCCGCCACCGCCGACGCCGAGGCGATCACGGCCGCGCTGCGCGACGACGGCGCCGTCATCATCGACGACGTCGCATCGCCGTCGCAGATGGACGCCGTCGCTGCCGAACTCAAGCCGTTCATGGACGCGACGGCGTTCGGACCCGACAGCTTCTCGGGCCGCCGCACGCGGCGCACCGGCGGACTGGTCGCCCGCTCGCCCCTGTGCCGCGAACTCGTCATGCATCCGCTCATCCTCGGCGTTGCCGGCAAGCTCCTCGGCCACGCCACCAGCTTCCAGCTCCATCTCACCCAGGTGATCGCGATCGGCCCGGGCGAGCCGGCGCAGGTGATCCACCGCGACCAGTGGGCTTTCGACTTCTTCCCGTTCCCGAAGGACTACGAGGTGCAGTGCAACACGATCTGGGCGATGACCGATTTCACCGAGGAGAACGGCGCGACGCGCGTGGTTCCGGGCAGCAATCACCGCGAGGACCGGCTCGAGTTCGAGCAGGGCGACACGATCGCGGCCGAGATGCGCAAGGGCTCGGTGCTCGTCTACACCGGCAGTGTCTATCACGGCGGCGGCGCCAACCGTTCCAACGCCGTGCGCGTGGGAATCAACATCACCTACAACCTCTCCTGGCTCCGCCAGGAGGAGAACCAGTACCTCTCGGTGCCGCTCGAGGTTGCGCGCACCCTGCCGGACGATCTCCTCAGGCTCATCGGCTACCGGCGCGGCGCCTATGCCCTCGGCTATGTCGATGATCTGCGCGATCCGCTCGACGTGGTGCATCCGCAGAGCGGGAAGAGCGGCCTCGGCGATCTGGAGCAGGTGCGCAGCCCGGTTTCCGGCTGACGCTGGCCTCGATTCGTGTTGTCGGATAACGTTCGCTTCGCATCGTGACCGGGGGGCACGCCATGGCAAACACCTTCACCACCACATCGACCCAGGGCTGCGCGTCGCGGCTGATGAATTCCGTCATCGGGATCCTGCTCGGACCGGTCCTCGTGATCGGCGCCATCGTGCTCCTGTCGTGGAACGAGGGCCGCGCGGTACAGGCGATCCGCGGCCTCGCCGAAGCCTCGAATGCCGTCGTCGAATCGTCGCCCGATGCGGTTGCGCCCGGCAACGAAGGCAGGCTGGTGCACGTGACCGGCAAGGCGACGGCGAGCGCGGCTATTCAGGACGCCGACCTGAACCTGACGTTCGCCGATGCGGTCGCCGTCAACCGCACCGTCGAGATGTTCCAGTGGAAGGAGAAGAAGGAAGAGAAGACGCAGGACAATACCGGAGGCAGCCAGACCACGACCACGACCTACACCTACAGCAAGGCATGGTCGGAAGACGCGGTCGACTCCTCGAGCTTCGCCCATCCCGACGGGCACGAAAACCCGCCGATGCCGTTCGCCTCGCACCGCTTCGCCGCGTCCGACGCCAGGCTCGGCGGCTTTACGCTCGACGAGACCACGCTCGGCATGATCGACACCGCCAATCCGCTGAAGCCCGACGCGCCCGAAGGCTGGACGCAGAGCGGCGGCGGCCTCTACAAGGGCGCCGATCCCGCGACACCGGCGGTCGGCGACATTCGCGTCCACTACGCGAGCCTGCCGTCGGGCGCGGTCATTTCGATACTCGCCCGGCAATCGGCCGGCGGCTTCGCGCCCTACACCACCAGCAACGGCTACCAGATTCATCTCGCGCGCGCCGGCAATGCGCCCGCTCTCCTGATGATCGCCGACCAGCGCAAGGCGGAATCGATGCTGACCTGGATCCTGCGCGGTGTCGGCACGCTGCTGATGTTCATCGGCTTCACGATGTTCTTCGGCCCGATCGCGGTTCTCGCCTCGGTCATTCCGTTCCTGGGCAGCCTGGTGCGCGGGGCAACGGCCGCCTTCGCCCTCGTGCTGACGATCCCGGTGGCTCTCGTCACGATCGCGGTCTCCTGGCTGGTGTTCCGCCCTCTGATCGGCGGCGGCATGCTCGTCCTCGCCGCGGGCCTCGGCTATCTGCTCTGGCGCTGGCACCACAGCCGCACCGCGCCGCATGTCGCCGCGCAGCAGGCGGCCGCCGCGGCCGGCGCCACGCCGCAGCACTAGGCCACAGGCCCAGTGACGGACGGCAGCCTGACCGCGCCGTCTTCGCTCGGCGCAGGGTTCGCACATGCTGTTCCTGCCAGAACGCCACGAACCGCTGACGGCCGGGCCTTGGGACGAGGCGAAGGCACGCACCGCTCTCACGCGCATCGTGGACGAGACGAATGCCGCCTTCACGCCGGATGGTCTGTGGCTGATTCACCCGCAGGACGTATCCCCCGAGCGTCCACCGGACTGCATGAAGATGCTCTACAACGGTGCCGCCGGAATCATCTGGGCGCTGCACGAACTCGCGGAACGAAAGTCCGCCGCGCTCCAGCACGATTTCCTCCCGGCGGTCCGTTCGCTTGCCGCACGTCACAGAGCAGACCTCGAGAAATACGAAGGTGTGCGCAACTACATCGGCCGTGAATCCAACGCGTATCTGTTCGGAGAAACCGGCCTCGATCTCCTCGAATGGAAACTCGCACCCATGCCTGCCGTCGAGGGCCGCCTCGCCGCGCGCATCGAAAGCAGGATCGGCGACAACCGCGGCATCGTCTGGGGCGCGGCCGGCACGATGCTCGCCGCGCTCTTCCTGCATGCCGCGACGGCCGACGACCGCTGGCGCGATCTATTCCTTCGCCACGCCGATGCGCTGTGGTCGCAATGGACCTGGGATGAAGCCGCCCGCAGCCATCTCTAAACCGTCGATCTCTACGGGCAGGTCGAGAATCGCCTGACGCCTTTGCACGGGTTCTTCGCCAACGCCGGCGCGCTGTTGCGCGGCGCACATCTTTTCGCGGAGGATCGCCGCTCGCAGCTCCACCGCCGTGTCGCGGAAACCGTCCGCGCCACCGCCGTCGGCGAAGATGGCCGGACCAACTGGCCCGTCAGTCCCGGCGCGCCGCTGCCGCGTTCGCTCTATCTGCAATTCTGCAACGGCGCGCCCGGCGTAATCGCGAGCCTGATCGGTCATGACCTCGGCATCGATGATCTTCTCATCGCCGGCGGCGAGCTCGCTTGGTCCGCCGGTCCCCCGACCAAGCCGGCCAGCCTCTGCCACGGCGTGCCCTCCGCCGGCTACGCCTTCCTCAAGCTCCACGCTCGGACCGGCGACGCCGCATGGCTCGACCGCGCCCGCCGCTTCGCCATGCATGCCATTGCACAATCCGACGCCGCCCGCGCGCGCTGCGGTCAGCGCAAATTCTCGCTCTGGACCGGCGACCTCGGCCTCGCTCTCTATCTCGACGCCTGCATCAGGTCGGACGCGGCGTTTCCGACGCTCGATACCTTCTGAGTCGCTTGACGCGCCCCGGCGCAACCCACAGGTTCGCGCCCGTAGGGCCCCGTGGCGGAACTGGTAGACGCACCGGACTTAAAATCCGTAGCCCGGAAACGGGCGTGACCGTTCGACTCGGTCCGGGGCCACCATCGCTCCGCCATCTGAAGGTTCGCGCGCAAGGCTCTCCCGTCATCAACCGGAAGTGATTGTGCGCGCATGTCCGGCTGCGGGATCATGGCCGCGCAGGCGGGGGCAGTGTGACGCATGCTGCGGCTGGGACAGGTTCTCCTCGGGGTGAGCATCGCGGCGCTTGGCGCGCTCACGCTCGGCATCCATGACTTCGCACTCGCCTGGTCGCCGCTGCCGAAATGGCTCGTTCTCCACGACGCGCTCGCCGCCGCGTTTGCCGCTCTGCTGCTGGCCGCCGGAGTGGCGGTCCTTGTCCCGCGTGCGGCCCGGCCGGCGGCGCTCCTGCTCGCAATCCTCCTGCTGCTTCAGCTGCTGCTCCAGGTCCCGCTCATCGTGAAGCACCCGCTGGTCATGGTCGTCTACGAAAACGCGGGCGAGACCTTGAGCGAGCTCGGCGGCGCCTGGACGCTTTTCTCGCTGCTGCCGGACGGCCCGCTCGCGGCGCTGCGCAATGTCCGCATCGGCCGGATCCTGTTCGCGCTGGCGCTGCTCCCGTTCGGGCTGGCGCACTTCGTCTATCTCGAGATGACGGCGCCGCTCATTCCGTCCTGGCTGCCGTTCCACGTGCCGCTCGCCTGGTTCACCGGCGCGGCCTATGTCGCCGCCGGCCTGGGCATCCTCTTCGGCGTGCTGCCGCGTCTCGCCGCGACGTTGAATGCCGTCATGGTGAGCCTGTTCACGCTCGTCATCTGGGTCCCGGCGGTGATCGCGGCGCCCGCAAAGCTTTCCGACTGGTCGGAATTCTGCGTCTCGACGGCGATCACCGGCGCCGCCTGGATCGCGGCGGCGTCCTTCGCCGCAACCCACGGTTGGGTATCACGCCAAAATCCAAGCAGTTCCAAGGCTTAAGGCCGTTTCGCGGGCGGTTGACTCGGCGAAGTCGCCGACTATAGTGCGCCGCCTCCGCGGACGGGCCGTCCGCATTCAGAAACGGGAAGCCATGAGCAAGCGCGCCAACGCGAAATACAAGATCGACCGCCGCATGGGCGAAAGCATCTGGGGCCGTCCGAAGTCCCCGGTCAACAAGCGCTCCTACGGCCCCGGCCAGCACGGCCAGCGCCGCGCCAAGAAGCTCTCCGACTACGGCACACAGCTCCAGGCCAAGCAGAAGCTCAAGGGCTATTACGGCAACATCACCGAGCGCCAGTTCCGCAAGTACTACCAGGAGGCCTCGCGCCGCCAGGGCGACACCGGCGAGAACATGATCGGGCTGCTCGAGAGCCGTCTCGACGCGCTCGTCTATCGCGCCAAATTCGTGCCGACGCCGTTCGCCGCGCGCCAGCTCGTCAGCCACGGCCATGTGAAGGTCAACGGCCGCCGCGTCACCATCCCCTCCTTCCAGGTCGGCGACAAGGACGCGATCGAGCTCTCGCCCAAGGCGAAGCAGATGGCGCTGGTGCTCGAGGCCGTGAAGTCGGCCGAGCGCGACACGCCGGACTACATCGCCGCCGACCACGACAAGATGACGGCCAAGCTTTTGCGCACCCCCAAGCTCGCGGACGTGCCCTACGCCTCGCAGATGCAGCCGCATCTCATCGTCGAGTTCTACTCGCGCTAGTTCCTTCCGCCATGGGCGGCCGCCCATGCATCAGGACAAGCTCCGCGGCGCGGTCCGCGGCCTTTTCCTTGCGTCGGCCGCGGGCAAGGGCGCTGCCGCGGATCGGCTCTGCGCCCTTTGTGAGTTGCAATCGCCGCGCCGTTTCCTAGCTTTGGTCGGCAGCCCCGGCGGGATGTTCGATGAGCTACACGATCTTCGGCGACAAGGGGTCCGGCGCCTTCTCGGCGGAGGCGGTGCTCGCGGAGGCCGGTGCGCCCTACAGCTTCCATCTCGTCTCGCTCGAGAGGAACGAGCAGCGCAAGCCCGAATTCCTCGCCATCAACCCGTCCGGCAAGATTCCCGCGCTCCGCCTTCCCGAGGGCGAGATCATCACCGAATCCGCCGGCATCCTGCTCACCATCGCCGATCACTTCCCCAACGCGCGGCTCCTGCCGCCGCAGGCCGGCGCCGATCGCGGCAAGGCCTATCGCTGGCTCGCCTTCATGGCGTCGGAGATCTATCCGATGGTCGAGATCTCCGACTATCCCGAACGCTTCGCGCCGGAAGGCGAGCCGGCGGAAGCCCTGCGCCTCCAGGCCCGCAACCGGTTGCGCGAGCGCCTCCTGATCGTCGAGCGCTTCACCCACGGCCCGTGGTTCCTGGCGAGCGGCTTCTCGATTCTCGACATCTATGCCGCCATGTTCAGCCGCTGGCGCGGCAGCCTCGGGCGCGACTGGGACGCCGCCACGCATCTGCCCAGGCTCACCGCCCTGTCGGCGGAGCTCGCGGCCCGTCCCGCCATCGCGCCGGTCTGGGAGCGCCATTTCGGCCGCAGCTGACGCGGCCGCCGGGAGGAAGCCATGCCAAAGGTCGACATCGCCGCCGTGCCGCAGCGCAAGGGCACCGGCTATCCGCCGCAGTTCAACGCGATGTCCAGGGACCGCATCCGGCAGCGGCTGGGCGATGCCGGCGGGCTCGCCGATTTCGGGGTCAATCTCATGCGCCTGCCGCCGGGCAACTGGTCGGCCCAGCGCCACTGGCACAGCCACGAGGACGAGTTCGTCTATGTGCTCGAAGGCGAGGTGACGCTCGTCGAGGACGGCGGCGAGACTCTGTTGCGCGCCGGCGATTGCGCCGCCTTTCCCAAGGGCACCGGCAACGGTCATCACCTGATCAACAAGTCTGGCGCGCGTGCGGTCTATCTCGAGGTCGGCTCGCGCCAGCCAGCCGACGTCACCACCTGCTCCGATGTCGACATGATGAGCACCAACGCCGACGGCCGGTTCGTGCACAAGGACGGCACGCCCTACTGACCGGCGGCCGGGCGATCGTGCATTTGCGAACATCGGCGCAACGGAATCGTTCTGCCCGCCGCACTTTGGACTTTCTCGCCGCGCACCATCTACAAAGGCAGGCGAACGGGGAGGGCCTTCGATGGTCTCACGGCGGGCAATGATCGCAGGCGGCATCGGCGCGGCGGCGCTGGCCGGCGCCGGCTATCGCATCTGGGATCGCGGCGTGTTCGCCGGCGTCGGCGGCCCGGCCTACGACCCCTGGGCGACCTGGCAGGGCAGCATCGTCGACGGCATCGCGCGGCCGCTGCATGCCGCGATCCTCGCCGCCAACCCGCACGACACCCAGCCCTGGCTGTTCGAGATCGTCAACGACACGATCGTCGTCTATGCCGACCGCATCCGCAATCTCGGCAGCTTCGATCCCTTCCGCCGCGAGATGCATCTGGGTCTCGGTGCGGCGATCGAGAACCTGGTGCGCGCGGCAAGCGTCTTCGGCTACACGCCCTATGTCCGGCCCGTGCCCGGCAGGCTCGCGGACACCCCGCCCGACACGCCGGTTGCCGTCGCGCACATCCTGATGGATCCCGGCGCGCCGTCGCGCGACGAGCTGTTCGAGGCGATCCCCGACCGCCACACCAGCCGCGGCCGCTATCTCGACCGCCCGGTTCCGCCCGGCGCGCTCCAGCGCCTCGCGGCGCAGGTGAACGACGCCGACGTCCGCCTCGTTCTGCTCACCGATGCCGCCGCGCGCAAGGATCTCGCGTCGCTCGTCGTCGGCGCGACCGAACGCATCGTTGCCGATCCGCAAATGTCCGCCGACAGTGCGCGCTGGATCCGCACCGGCCGCAGCGAAGTCGAGGAGCATCGCGACGGCGTCACCGTCGACGCCGCCGGCCTTTCGCCCGCGACCGTGATGCTCGCCAAGCTGCTGCCCGACCAGAGCCCCGCCTCGCAGGACCGGTACTGGCTCGCCAACACCCGCGACGTGCAGGTGCATGCGCCGGTGCTCGGCGTGATCCTGGTGAAGGACCGGCTCGACCGCGTGCAGTCGCTGAGCGCCGGCCGCGCCTGGCAGCGCTTCCACCTCGCCGCAACGGCGGCGGGCTTCGCGGCGCAGCCGCTCAACCAGCCGGTCGAATGCATCGACCGCAACGCGATGCTCGGCCGCGCCGACACGTGGCAGAACGATCTGGTGAAGCTCGCGGCCACGCCGGGCTGGCAGCCGACCTTCGTCTTCCGCCTGGGAGTCGCGGAAAAGCCGGCGCCGCTGTCGCCGCGCCGGCCTCTGTCGATGGTTATGAAGTCGTCAGGTCTGGCGTAGGGCGCTAGACGTTCTCGAGCGTGATGCCCTTGTCGGCGAAGAACGCGGCCAGCTCATCGTTCTCGAACATCTCGCGCACGATGTCGGCGCCGCCCACGAACTCGCCCTTTACATAGAGCTGCGGGATCGTCGGCCAGTTCGAGTATTCCTTGATGCCCTGCCGGATCTCCGGGTCCTTGAGCACGTCGATCGCTTTGAACTTGGCGCCGAGATGCGAAAGAATCTGCACGACGGCGGCGGAGAAGCCGCATTGCGGAAACACGGGCGTGCCCTTCATGAACAAAACGACCGGATTGCCCTTCACTTCGTCGTCGATTCGCTTCTGGATGTCTGTCATTTTCTTTCGCCCGCGCGAGCGCCTTCGCAATGTCTGGTTGCCCGTGATGTATGCCCGATGCTGCAATGCGTCAAGATTGGCGCGGCCGCATGACCCGCATGCAAAGCGGATAAGCCCGGAAAACCGGGCATGAATTCAACGCTTCCCGCGCCGTTGAAAGCCGCGATGGACGCGCTGCTCGAAGGCGTCTCGCGCAGGGACCTCGCGGCCCGCTCGGCGGCGATCACCGATTTCTATCGCGGCGGACAGGGCTCCGCCGTGGCCATCGCCGGCGAGAGCGACGCGCTCGCCTATCTCGTCGCGCGCCTGCCGGCGACCTACGCCGTCGCCGCCGCCGTGCTCGCCGAAGTGCATCGCGCGGTTCCCGGCTTCACGCCGGCGAGCTTGCTGGACGCCGGCGCCGGCCCCGGCACCGCAACCTGGGCGGCGCGCGCGACCTGGCCCGCGCTCTCGCGCGCGACGCTCGCCGACTCGAACCCGCGCTTCCTCGACCTCGCGCGAAAGCTCGTGCCCGATGCCGACATCCTGGCGCGCAACCTGACGCGCGATGCACTGCCCGCCGCCGATCTCGTGATCGCGAATTTCGTCATCGCCGAATTCGCCGACCCGCACGCCATCGTCGCCAGGCTCTATGGCGCGACGAACGACGTCCTCGTCCTGATCGAACCCGGCACGCCGCAGGGCTTCGCACGCATCCGCGCCGCCCGCGAGCAGTTGATCGGCAAGGGCGCGCAGGTCCTCGCGCCCTGCACCCACGCGAACGACTGTCCCATGATCAGCGCCGATTGGTGCCACTTCTCGCAGCGCCTGCCGCGCTCGCGCGATCACCTGCAGACCAAGTCCGCATCGGTGCCGTACGAAGACGAGCGCTATTGCTGGCTCGCGGTCAGCCGCACGCTTCGCTCCTCGCACGAAGGCAAGGCCCGCATCCTCGCACCGCCAAGGGACTCCAAACCCGGCATAGAACTGAAATTATGCACGCCCGACGGCGTCGAGCCCCGCTTTATCGCCCGCCGCGACAAGGAGGCGTACGCGCTGGTGCGCAGGGCAAAGTGGGGCGACTTGGTCTAGCCTTTCGCCTGCGTCGTCAATTGCAGCGCGTGCAGCACGCCGCCCATGTTGCCCTTGAGCGCGGCATAGACCATCTGGTGCTGCTGTACCCGCGTCTTGCCCTGGAACGCGCTCGACGCCACCACCGCGGCCCAGTGGTTGTCGTCGCCCGCAAGGTCGGTGATCGTCACCTCGGCGTCGGGAAACGCCTCCCGGATCATCCGCTCGATCTCGTCGCCCTTCATGCCCATGTCAATCGACCCATCATGATGAAATTCATCGCCGGCCATGACGAGTGTAGTTGGCTGGCCGTTACAATAAAGCGCTAATTCGTCTGCGGGATTTCCTCGCCGCTCATGTAGCGCGGGAACCAGCCCTCGTGCGCCGCGCGCAATTCGGCGAGCGCGATCTCGCCTTCGCGCTCCACGCGCAGCACCTTCGCCGCGATGGTCTTGCCGATGATCGCATGGATGATGCCCGCCTCGCGCAGCTCGCCCTCGATCTTGTCGGCCTCCTCCGGCGAGGCCGCGATCACATAGCGCGCCTGGTCCTCGCCGAAGAAGAAGGGAATCGCATCGACCGTCGTGCCCGCCACGCCGACATCGATGCCGACGTCGCCCGCCAGCGCCATCTCCGCCAGCGCCACCAGGATGCCGCCGTCCGACACGTCGTGCGCCGTGGTCACGCGGCCGTCCGCGATCAGCTTGCGCACGAAGTCGCCGGTGCGCTTCTCCGCCATCAGGTCCACCGGCGGCGCGGCGCCTTCCTCCCTGCCTTCGACCTCGCGCAGATAGATCGACTGGCCGAGATGCCCGCGCGTGTCGCCGATCAGCATGATCGCCTCGCCGGCGCGCTTGAAGGCGACGGTCGCCATTCGCGACACATCCTTCATCAGGCCGACGCCGCCGATCGCCGGCGTCGGCAGGATCGCCTCGCCATTGGTCTCGTTGTAGAGCGAGCAATTGCCGCCGATCACCGGGAAGTCGAGCGCCCGGCACGCCTCGCCGATGCCGTCGATGCCGCGCACGATCTCGCCCATGATCTCGGGCTTCTGCGGATTGCCGAAATTGAGATTGTCGGTCACGGCGAGCGGCCTCGCACCGACCGCGCTGATGTTGCGCCATGCTTCCGCCACCGCCTGCTTGGCGCCCTCGAACGGATCGGCGAAGCAATAGCGCGGCGTCACGTCGGTGGTGATGGCGAGGCCCTTGTTCGTGCCATGCACGCGCACCACGGCGGCGTCGCCGCCCGGCTGCTGCACGGTGTCGGCCATCACGGTTGTGTCGTACTGCTCCCACACCCAGCGCCGCGAGCACATGTCCGGCGCGCCAAGGATCTGCTTCAGCGACGGCAGGAGCGGCTTTGCGGCATCGAAC
>Ga0335069_10008372_pt1 | contig 14815 bp, 14 predicted proteins | sample Lox_Sample_11_FD_206714 | JGI IMG/M metagenome (GOLD analysis project Ga0335069, IMG submission 206714) | Soil microbial communities from Loxahatchee National Wildlife Refuge, Florida, United States - Lox_Sample_1.1 | ecosystem: Environmental > Terrestrial > Soil > Wetlands | place: USA... | reverse complement strand
GACGCACTACTGCGTCTACTCGCAGGTCGGCAACTGGTTCGCCTGGAAGCTCAACCCGGACGGATCCATCCTCCAGGGCACGACGGCCGCCAACGTCTGCACGGCGACGCCGTAGTCCCGAATCACGTCCTCTGTGGCTCGGGGGCGCGGGTGACCGCGCCCCCGACCACAGGTGCTAAAGCGGGTGCCACACCGTCCCGATAAGGAGAGGGAGATGCTTCCCCGGATGAAAAGCTTCGTATCGCGCGTCCAGCGCCGCCTCGACGGAGAGGAGGGCTTCACGCTCATCGAGCTGACGATCGTCCTGCTGATCTTCGGCATCCTTCTCACGGTGGCTCTCCCGTCCTACCTCTCGCTGCAGGATCGCGCCGACAAGACGGCGGCGAAGCAGGACATCGCGCAGGCGCTCCGTGCCGTGAACGCCTATGCGAACGACAACTTCCCGGGCAGCCAGGGCGATCCCGACCAGGCGATCAGCACCACCGACAACGGCTACTCGAACATCTCGCTGACGGCGCTCGCGACGAAGTACGACGCGTCGATCTCCACGACTCCCGCCGCGCCCTACGTGCTCGACCCGGCGGGGTGGAACGGCAACGCGACCTCCCCGACCGATTTCTGTCTCACGGCCACCGTCGGCCGCTGGACGGCCGTCGAGCACGGCCCCGGGAGCGGCATCACCGTCGGAACGCTCTTCACGCCGGGAACCTGCAGCGTGAGCTGAGGTCCGCCGGCATTCCCCGCCGCCGAGGAACCCCGTGAGTCTCACCATCAGCCCGCAGATCAGGATCGTCGCCCTCGTCGGGCTCGTGCTCGTCGTCGTCGCGGGCGGCGCCTCGATCATGCTCGGGCGCTCCGGGAGCTCAACCCCGTCCACCTCGGCCCCGCCGCTGCGCCACGCGCGGCCCACGAACGTGACGGTCAAGTCGCACAACGGCAAGACGGTCGTCAAGACGGGCCACCGGGCCGGCGTCCAGCATGTGCACCGCACCGTCGTGACGCCCAAGGCGAAGGTGAAGGGCGCAGCGTCCGCCACGGCTGCGAAGACCGCGACGAAGACGAAGACGACGGTCGTCCACACGAAGCACCACACCACGGTCGTACGGCGCGGCAACCTCGTCTACGCGGACCTGCCGGCGCCGCTCCAGTGGCAGCTGGCGACGCACCACATCGTCGTCGTCAGCATCTACAACCCGAGCTCCGACGTCGACGCGATCTCGGTCGCGGAGGCGCACGCGGGCGCCACCGAGGCCGGCGCCGGATTCCTGCTCGTCAGCGTCCTCGACAACGCGGTCGCAGGGCCGCTGACGGCGCTGCTTCCGGGCGGCGGCCTGCTGCCCGATCCGGGCATCCTGATCTATCGCGCGCCCGGCAACATGGCGATGCGGATCGACGGCTTCGTCGACCGTGACGCCGTCGCGCAGGCAGCCGCGAACGCGTTCGCCGGCCAGAACAGCCCGCTGACCTCGACCGACAGCTCCTCGTCGTCGTCGGGCTCCTACGGGGCGACCCCGTGAGCGCCGCGGCCCCCGAGACGGCGGGCCGCGAGCTGTTCCTCCGCCGGGCAGTGAGGGACGACCGCTCGATCGCCGTGCTCCGCGCGATCGACTACGGCACGTCGTGCGTCGTCGAGGCCGAGGTGTACCCCGCGGGCGGCGACGAGGCCGTGCGCCCCGGCCCGTACACGTTCGCCGATGCCGCCCAGGCGACCGCGTTCGTGACGGAAGCGGTCGAGTGCCTGATGTACCTCGGCTGCGGCATCCTCGCCGAGTAGGCCCCGTCCTTTCTCCTTCGCCTCGAGTCGCGTACTGGTGAGGCGCGCTGCGGCCAGAGCGCGGTACCCGACCCTCGGGTGACTGCCCGCGCACGCTGATCCAGAGGGTCCTCTGCGCTGATCCCCTCCCCTGACCGAAGTGCGCCTGGGTGCGGCGGGTGGAGTTCCTCTCGTGCAGTCGGCCGACGTATGCGTCGAGGCGCGTCGCGCGAAGCGCCTCGCTGAACCGCACCTCTCGTCGGTCAACCGACAAGACGTCGCGTCGGAGCACAGGATCCTCCGAAGACATGACGGCTTCCGCCTGCGTATCGGTGAGCCCAGTGGAAGGCGAACTGGACGTTGGCGGAGCTCGCGGCGAGATCTTCCGCGAGACGCACTCGAGCCGAGCCGCCGCGTTCTCGCCCGCGACGGACTCGCGCGCGCCGCTCAGGAGAGCACCCGCTCGAGCACCGAGCGATCCGTCGGCTCGCCGTGCGCGGGCAGCACGAGCTCGACCGGCAGGTCGAGCAGTGGACGGAGCCGCCGGACGACATCATCCCGCGTCACGTGCGTACGGCCGCCGAGCTGGACGTCCAGCCCGTCGCCGAAGTCCGAGAGCGAGTCGCCGGTGACGATCGCGTCGATCGACGGCAGCCACAGGATGAGATCGTTGTCCTCGCGGCCCGCGTACGCGGTGATGCCGAACGGCCACGCACCGGGACCGTGGAAGTGTCCTTCGCCTTCGCCGGCGCGCAGCCAGTCGAGGTCCTCGCTCTCCATGCCGCGCACGCGGTCGGGGTCGACGCCGAACTTCTCGACCCAGTCCTGCCAGGTGTCTGCGGGCGGCGTGTGCACCGGGAGGCCGAGCCGACGGGCGTCGCGCTCGTGGTACGGGGCGGTGAGGACGACGGCGGTCGCGCGGTCGCGCAGCTCGTCGGGAACGGAGAGCGGGTCGAACAGCAGAAATTGGTCGCCGAGCTCGATCCCATACGACGACACGAGCTGGGGCCACCACTGCTCCTCGTCCCAGTCGGGATGCGGCGAGCGCCAATGCCAGACCCCGGGGCGCAGCTCACGCATGGGCGCGATGCTATGCGTGCCGCGTCGAGACGACAAATCGTCACGGCGACCGAGGCCCGGGTTCCGGCACCTAGACGGTGACGCGGGCGAGCTCTTCGATCGACGTGAGGCCGGCGGAGACCTTCGCCATGCCGTCGTCCCAGAGCCCCTTCATCCCGGCAGCCAGCGCCGACCGCTCGATCTCCTCGCGGCTCGCCTTCGAGGCGGCGAGGGCGGCGAGCTCCTCCGTCATCGCGAGCAGCTGGTAGATGCCGATCCGGCCCTTGTAGCCCGTCTGGTTGCAGCGCGGGCAGCCCTTCTTCCGGTAGAAGACCATCCCGTCGGTGGCCGCCGCGATGTCGGGCGACATGCGGGCGCTGATGAGATCCTCCCGGGTCGGCGTGTACATCTCGCAGCAGTGCGCGCAGAGCTTGCGGGCGAGGCGCTGCGCGAGGACGCCGGTGACGGCCGCACCGGTGAGGAACGGCTCGACGCCCATCTCGTTGAGGCGCGTCAGCGCGCTCGGGGCGTCGTTCGTGTGCAGCGTCGAGAGCACGAGGTGACCGGTGAGGGCCGCCTCGATCGAGATCTTGGCGGTCTCGCCGTCGCGGATCTCGCCGACCATCACCACGTCCGGGTCGGAACGGAGGATCGACCGCAGCGCCGCGGCGAAGGTGAGGCCCGCGCGTGCGTTGATCTGCACCTGGTTGATCCCGGGCAGCCGGTACTCGACCGGGTCCTCGACGGTGATGATGTTGATCTCCGGCCGGGCGATCTGGTTGAGCGACGCGAACAGCGTCGTCGACTTACCGGAGCCGGTCGGCCCCGTGACGAGCAGCGCGCCGGTCGGCCGGGAGACGATCGCCGACAGCGTCTCGCGCATCTCCTCCGAGAGCCCGAGCTCCTCGAGCGACGGCGGCTTCTTCGACTTGTCGAGGAGACGCATGACGACCGACTCGCCCTCGACCGTCGGCAGCGTCGCGACGCGGATGTCGAGCGCGCGGTCGAACATCGCCGATTGCTTCAGCGAGATGCGTCCGTCCTGCGGCTTGCGCCGCTCGGCGATGTCGAGCTTCGCGAGCACCTTCAGGCGGGTCGTCACGCCGGCGGCCATCCGCTTCGGGATCCGCTGGCGCTCCTGGAGCACGCCGTCGACACGGAACCGGACGACGAGGGCGTCCTCCTCCGGCGCGAAGTGGACGTCCGAGGCGCCGTCCTCCGCCGCGTCCGAGAGGATCGAGTTGACCATGCGGACGAGCGGCGCGTCCGTCAGGTTGTCGCTGGCCTCGAGGTCGGTGTCGTCCTCTTCCTCTTCCTCCTCGGGCGACACCTGGGCCGCGAGCTCGTCGAAGTCGACGGCGCCGCGCATGCTGGTCTGCTGGACCGTGCGCGTGAGCTTCCGGATCTCGACGAGGATGTCGTCGCGGTCGGCGACGAACAGCTCGAGCGGATGGCGTGTCGCGAGCCGTAGCTCGTCGATGCCGTGGAGGTTCCCGGGGTCGGCGACGGCGACGCAGAGCTTGTCGTGCTCCCCGAACTTGTACGGGAGGGCGACGAGCCGCTCGAGTGCGTCGAGCGGGAACAACCGCGCGGCCGCCTCGTCGATCCCGGGGACATCGACGCCTTCCGCCGTGTGGGTGACGGTGGCGAGGTCGACCCAGCCGAGCTGGTAGCGGGCCGCGAGCATCCGCACCTTGCCCTCGCTCGAGGCGACGCGACCTTCGGCGAGGGCGTCGGCGAGCGCGCCCCGCTTGGAGCCCTGTTGCTGCGCGAGCGCGCCGGCGATGGCGAGGCGGTCCTCGGGGACGAGCCTCGTGGCGGCGAGCAGGTCGACCACGAGCTCGATCGACTTGTCGATGCCGTACGGCGACGGCGACGGCTGCGCGCCGAGCTGCCCCGGGTCGGTGGCCGAGGTGCGCAGGCCCGGGAAGTCGCTGTCCCGTTCGCTCATGTCGTCAGAGAGGTTGCTGATGCCACGTTCGATCCCTCGAACGAGGTATCGGCAATTCGGGCCCGAGGCCTTAGCCAGATCGGGCTACGCCACCGCGGGCTAGCCTCTCCTGGTGGGCGCAAGTGCCGGAATCCGCTCGCGCGGATTCCGGCCCGCGCGAAGACCCCTGAAGCGGCCGCATGCGCGGCCGGGCAGAGGCGTGCCGCAGGTCGAGCCACCGTAGGCGCAAGTGCCGGAATCCGCTCGCGCGGACTCCGGCCCGCGCGAAGACCCCTGAAGCGGCCGCATCCGCGGCCGGCAGAGGCGTGCCGCAGGTCGAGCCACCGTAGGCGCAAGTGCCGGAATCCGCTCGCGCGGACTCCGGCCCGCGCGAAGACCCCTGAAGCGGCCGCATACGCGGCCGGGCAGAGGCGCGCCTCAGGTCAAGCCACCGCGGGCCAGCCCCGCTTGGTAGGCGCAAGTGCCGGAATCCGCTCGCGCGGACTCCGGCCCGCGCGAAGACCCCGCGCGGCCGGGCAGAGGCGTGCCTCAGGTGAAGCCCTCGACTACCGGAAGACGTGCCAGTAGACGTGGAGGATCGCGGGCCCGGCGAACAGGGCGATCACGGATCCGAACGCGAGGAACGGCCCGAACGGGATCCCCATCTTCCGGCCGGCCTGGCCGTGGCGCGCGATCAGCACGATCCCGGGGACGAGCGCCGCGAGCATGCCGATCATCAGCGCGACGGGCACCGTCCGGCCGAGCGCAGCCCCCATCAGCAGCGCGAGCTTCACGTCCCCCATCCCCATCCCGCGCGGATAGGCGAGCGCCGCGGCGAAGAGGAAGCCGGAGGCGCCGAGGGCGGCGATCGCCCATTGCGGGCTCGGGTGGAGCGCCGTGTTCGCGGCGAGCACGACGGCGGCGGCGGGGAGCACGATCCGGTTCGGGATGATCCGGTGCTCGAGGTCGGTCGCGGAGACGGCGACGAGCGCGAGGCAGAAGAACGCGGCGAGCGCGGCGTCGGCGGTGGGCCCGAACTTCCAGACGCAGCCGGCGACGAGCAGCGCGGTCACGAGCTCGACGAGCGGGTAGCGGTACGGGATCCGCTCGCCGCAGCTGCGGCACCGTCCGCGCAGCGCGATCCACGAGAAGAGCGGGATGTTGTCGTACCACGCGATCTCGTGACCGCAGCTCATGCAGGCGGAGGCCGGGGAGACGATCGAGCGGTGGAGTGGCACGCGCGCCGCGACGACGTTCAGGAAGCTGCCGAGCGCGAGTCCCGGGGCGAGCGCAAATGCCGCGAGCGTGAGATCCATGTCTAGGACTTCGACTTCGTCTCGACGTACGCGAGCGCCTGGCGGGCGACGTTCGCGCTCTGCTGTCCGATGCCCCAGAGCGCATCCGCGCGACGGTCGACGGCGATGAGCGTCCGCAGCGCGTCGGCGCCGTGCCACCAGCCGAACTTCGCGCCGGCGACGACCCAGGCGTTCTGGTAGAGCCAGTAGTCCACGTTCGCCGGCGTCCGCTGCGGGTGCGCGGCGAGCCAGCGGCCGAGCATCTGCGCGCGGAGCGTCAGCGGCATCTCGTCGAGCGGCTCCTTCTTCGCGCCGGAGACGACGAAGGCGGGAGTGCGGACGGCGGGCCAGCCCGGATGCGCCGGCTTCGGCGCGGTCGCGGCTGTGGTCGCGGTCGCCGTCGCGGCGGTCGTCGTGGCGGCCGTCGTCGCCGTGGCGGCCGTCGTCGCCGGCACGGCGGCCGTGGTCGCGGCGGCCGTCGTCGTGTCCACCGTCGTCACGGGCGCGGTCGTCGGCACCGTCGTCGTCGCGGGCTCGTCCCTGACCACCTCGGTCGCGGCGTACGGCGACGCGTCCTCGGCGAGGCCGCGCTGCGCGTACGTGCCGTTCCGCTTCAGCGTGATCTTCACGAGCGGGGCGCCCGTGTCGTAGACCCTGGTCCCGGGCGCGGGCGACTGCGCGATCACGGTGTTCGCGGCGTAGCCGTGCACCTTGCCGACGACGCGCCAGGCGAAGCCGGCGTCCTCGAGCGTCCCCTTCGCGAAGACGAACGCCTCGGCCCGCACGTCGGGAACGACGAGCGGCTTCGGCGGCGCCGCCTTCGCGATCTTCGGCACCGAGCCGACCTTGGGCACGCCGCTGGATGCCGCCCACGCGACGCCGGCCGTGAAGACGACACCGAGTGCGACGACGGCGGCGGCACGCTGAGCGACCCCGGACGGGATCCGATTCAGGTCCATCTCGCCACAGATGTCGGCAGAAACCGGCCCCGACTCAAGAGCCGGGCCGATTGAAGTAGACGACGCCGGCCGCCGGGACGACGTCGGGCGCCGTCGCGGCCGAGCCCGTCGGGACGACGGCGAAGACGGGCGCGCCGGCGCTCGGCGTCGCCGCGGGCGACGCGGTCACGGCGGCGGCGAAGCGGAGCGGCTGCGTCGGCGCCTCGGGCGTCGGGGCGTCCTGCCAGCGGAAGGCGACGCCGGCGAAGGACTGGAACCACGCCTCGTCCTGCGGGTACGAGGTCGACGGATCGAGCTGCAGATGGAGGTGCGGCCCGGTCGCGTCGCCGGTGGAGCCGACGAGCCCGACCGACGCTCCCGCCGGGAGCGACGCACCCGGCAGCACCGCCGGCTCGAGGTACGCGAGGTGGCAGTACGTCCACGTCTGGCCGTCGAAGGTCTGCATCGTGAAGCCGATCCCGCACTTCGGATCGGGCTGCGTCCACGAGCGGAGCACGACCCCCTGCGCGATCGCGTACACGGGCGAGCCCTCGGGCGCGGCGATGTCGGCGGCCGGATAGTCGTGGTGCGTGTGCGCGACAGAGACGAGGGCGGGGCCGCCGCCGACGGGGAAGGCCCAGCCGTCGTCGAAGCTCGCCGCTCCGAGGAGCGACGAGGCGCCGGCGGAGAACGAGACCGGCGCCGACTCCTGTCGCGCCTGTTCGAGCCGCCCCTGCGCGGCGGCGAGCGTGGCCGCCGCCCGGCTCGCGACCACCTGCGCCGCGGCCTTTCGCTGCTCCGCGAGCCCGGCCTCCTTCTCGTACTCGAGCCGGTCGGAGAGGAGCGACGCATCGTTTGCGCGCACGAGCCAGCGGTGCTGGAGGCGCGCCTCGCCGCGCACGCGGGCGCGCGCCGCAACGAGCCGGCTGCTCGCGGCGGCGACGGATTCCTCCGCGGCGGCGAGATCCTGCTGCATCTCGTCGAGGGAGAACGCGATGCCCTGGTCCTGCCCGTACAGGCTCGCGAGCGAGAGCACCTCGTTCACGTACCAGTCGGCGTGGTTGTACGCGAACACCGCGCGCGACAGGTCGGCTGAGCCTCCGGCGGCGGCGAGGTACCGGGCCGCCGAGTAGATCGCGTCCTCCGGGTTCCACGGGTCGGCGACGCCGTCGCCGCTCGCGTCGAAGCCCCAGCGGAGCCACGTCGAGGGCATGAACTGCATCCAGCCGATCGCACCGGCGGAGCTCGGGCCCATGTTGCGGCCGAAGTTCGACTCGACCTTGTTGATCGCCGCGAGCACCTGCCACGGGACGCCGTACGCGGCGCCGGCGCGCTGCCAGATGCCGAGCAGCTGGTCGTACGAGAGCTGCTCCGGCGCCGCCGGGGGCGTCGAGAGATCCGTCGGGACGACGACCGCGCCCGGGACGTTCGGCAGGTCGGCGCTCGGCAGGACGAGCGGCGCGGACGGGAGCACGGCGAACGTGTCGGCGCGCGCCGTCCCGGCGAGCACCGCGAGCGCCAGCGTCAGCGCGATCGGCGCGAGGCGGCGCATCGGCTCAACCGGACTGGACGATGCGGAGGCCGACCGGATTCTCGGTCTCGCCGGGGCCGGCCAGCGTCGGCTGGGCCTGCGCAGCCGCCGCAGCGTCCTGCTCGGCCTCGACGGCCGCCTGCGCGTCCGCCGCCTTCTTGCGCTTGATCGCCTGCTCGAGCGCGACGAGGAAGTCGTGCCGGTTCGTCGCCGCGTTCGCCGCCACCTCGCGGTCGACCTTGCCGGACAGGACGTGGTCGATCAGCGCCTTGGTGAACGTCTGCATCTGGAAGAACTCGCCCTCGGCCACCGCGTCGGTGATCTCCTCGGACTTGCCCTCGCGGACGAGGTCGGCGATGCGCGCGTTCATGACCATCACCTCGACGGCGGCGACGCGGCCGCCGCCCTCCTTCGGGAGCAGGCGCTGGCTGATCACGCCGCGGAGGACGCCCGCCATGATCGAGCGGATCACCTCCTGCTTCTCCGGCGGGAAGAACTCGATCATGCGGCCCACGGTCTCCGCGGCGTCGATCGTGTGGAGCGTCGACAGGACGAGGTGGCCCGACTCGGCCGCCTGCAGCGCGGTCTGCGCCGTCTCGGCGTCGCGAAGCTCGCCGATGAGGATCACGTCCGGGTCCTGGCGCAGAGCGCGGCGGAGCGCCTGGCCGAACGACTCCGTGTCGAGGCCGATCTCCCGCTGGTTGACGATGCAGCCCTGGTCCGGGTGGAGGATCTCGATCGGGTCCTCGATCGTGATGATGTGCTGCCGGCGCATCCGGTTCATGAAGTCGATCATCGCCGCGAGCGTCGTCGTCTTTCCCGATCCGGTCGCGCCGGTGACGAGGATCAGCCCGCGATGCTCCTCGGCGAGCTTCTGCACGCCGGGCGGGAGGCTCAGCTGCTCGAAGCTCGGCACCGTCTTCGGGATGACGCGGAAGGCAAAGGAGGTGGCGCCGCGCTGGCGGTAGGCGTTGACGCGGAAGCGCGGCAGCTCGCCGTCCTGGTAGGCGATGTCGAGGTCGCCGAGGTCGTGGAAGAGCTGGAGCCGCTCGGGCGAGCGGGCGCCGACGATCTCGAGCGCGCCGGCGAGGTCGTCGTCGCTCAGCGCGGGCCAGCCCTCGAGCGGGCCGAGCTCGCCGTCGCGCCGGACGATCGGCGGCTGGCCGAGCTTCAGGTGGATGTCGCTGGCGCCGAGCTCCACGGCGCGCGTGAGCAGTCCGTTGAGGTCCATACGGCTCGACCGAGGGATCGGCCGCAGCGGCCTGAACCTTTAGGCCGATGCAACGCGATAGGCCCGGCCGGGGTCGCCGGCGCGGCGCGCAACCGCATAGATGAGCCGAATCGCGGCGTGCTCGACGCCGCTCGCGGCGCCGGGGCGGTCGAGCTCCCCGACGAGCAGCTTCTCCAAGGCCCGGAACGTCGCGGGGACGCGGGCGAGGGCGAAGGTCGTCCGCGGGAACCGGTCGAAGGCGACGTTGGCGCCCCAGCCGGCCGCCGTCAGCGGCGTGATCCGGCGGGCGACCGCCTCCTCGTACGGCTCGAGCCCGGCGGCGCGGCCGGCGAGAACGTCGAGCGCCGCCGCGGCGACGAGCTGCGAGCTGAGGAATGCCTCGTACATCCCGTCGCCGGAGAACGGGTCGACGAGGCCGGCCGCGTCGCCGATCACCGCCGCCGTTCCGCGCGCGAGCGGGCTCGCCGGCTCGCGCATCGGCAGCCGGTAGCCGCGCGTGTCGGTGGCCGCCGCCGGGTCGATGCCGTGCTCCTCGCAAAGCCGCCGCAGGTGCCCGCGGAGGCGCGGCCCCTCGCTCGCATAGCCGCCCACGCCGACGTTGACGTGGTCGCCCTTGGGGAACACCCAGCCGTAGCCGCCGTGGACGACGCCCATCTCGAGCACCATCGTCCCCGCGTGCCGCGCGCGCGGCACGGCCTCATACGGGACGTTCGCCTCGAGCGCGACGCCGTGCGTCACGCCGCCCGCGAGGCCGAGCGCGCGCGCCGAGGCGCCGTTGCAGCCGTCCGCGCCGATCACGATCCGCGCCCGAGCCTCCTCCCCGTCGACGGTCAGTCCGCCGGGGCGGACGTCGGCGACGGTGACGCCGTCACGCACGTCGGCGCCGGCCGCGGCCGCCTGCTCGACGAGAAAGGCGTCGAGGCGGCGGCGCTGCGTCATCAGCGCGAGCGGGACGCGGGCGCGGCGGACGAAGCGGCTCCGGTAGCGGAGCCGGCACTCGAGCCGCTCGACGCGGTCCTCGACAACGGGCTCGATCGAGAAGGGAAGCAGCCGCGCCGCGCGTCCCGTCACGCCTCCGCCGCACGGCTTGTCGCGCGGGAAGACCGCCTTGTCGACGAGCAGGACGCGCGCGCCCGCGGCGGCGAGCCGGTACGCGGCGGTCGCACCGGCGGGCCCCGCCCCGACGACGGCGACGTCGAACGAGCTCACGACCCCAAAGCTACAATGCCCTGCCCCAAGGGGGTGTGCCCGAGCGGCCAAAGGGAACGGGCTGTAAACCCGTCGGCTCAGCCTACGGAGGTTCGAATCCTCCCGCCCCCACTTCCGCTGCTTCGCCCGTCTCCGCGCGAGCAGGCGCGCTGCGCGCGCGTGCTTCGCGCTCCGCTTTCCGCTCGCAGGGTCTGGAAGGGAGCGAGCTCGTCTCGGGCGATGGTGGCCGCGGCGACGAGGCCCCGGCGACGAGCGGGCCTCGGCATCGGCCTGCGGATGAACTAGAATCGTCGTTCCAGTTTCCCGCACGGCTCATGCACCGCATCGACCTTCACACCCACGTCCTGCCGGCGCCGTATCTCGAGCGGCTGCGGCTGCCGGACGGGTCGCCGTTCCCGATCCCGCCGGCGCCCCTCGACGGGCTCGAGGCGACGATGGAGCGGTACGCGATCGATGCCGCCGTGATCTCCACCGGGCCGCCCGGCGCGTTCCTCGGCGACGTGGCCCGCGCCGTCGAGCTCGCCCGCGTCGCCAACGAGGCGATCGCCGGGATCGTGAGGGACGCGCCGTCGCGCTTCGCCGGCCTCGCGCTTCTCCCGCTCCCGGACGTCGACGCCTCGCTCGCCGAGCTCTCCTACGCGCTGGACGAGCTCGAGCTCGACGGCGTGCTCCTGCTCACGAACGTCGCGGGCACGTATCTCGGCGACGCCGCCTGGGACGCGCTCTTCGACGAGCTCGACCGCCGCGGCGCGTACGTGTTCGTGCACCCCGGCTTCCCGCCGCACGCGCCGCCGCTGCCGCAGCACCCGGTGTGGCTCTACGAGTTCCCGTTCGAGACGACCCGCGCCGTCGCGAGCCTCGTCTACTCGGGAACGCTCGAGCGCTGCCCGAACGTGCGCATCCAGCTCTCCCATCTCGGCGGCGTGACGCCCTTCATCGCGCACCGGATCGCATCGCTCGAGGGTCGCGAGCCCGGGCTCGCGACGGGCGCGCCGGCCGGCGCGCTCGCGTACCTCCGGCGCCTGTACTACGACACCGGGCTCTCGAACCACGCCCCCGGCCTCGCGGCGACGCTCGAGGTGACCTCGCTCGACCACATCGTCTTCGGCACCGACTGGCCGTACGCCGACCTCCCGGCGGCGCCCGGCGACCCGGCACCGGATCTCGCCTGGCTCGAGCCGGGCGACCGGGCGCGGGTCGACGCCGCGAACGCGCTCGCGCTCGTGCCGCGGTTCGCGCCGCTTCTCGGCGGGACGGCGGAGTGAGCGACCGGCCGGTGCGGCGCGTCGTCACCGGCCACGACGAGCGCGGACGCGCGGTGATCGCCTCGGACGGGCCGGCGCGGAGCGTCCTGGTGGCGGCGGTGCCGGGCACGGTCTTCCACGAGATCTGGACGACCGAAGGGAGCCCGGCCTCCCTCGACGACGCGCCCGACGCTGCACTCGGCGCGTTCGCGCTCGAGCCACCGCCGCACGGAAGCCGGATCCGCGTCGTCGACATCCCGCCGGACAGCGTCCAGGCCGCGCTCTCGCACGACGAGGCCGCGGCCGCCTTCGCCGAGATCGGCGCCCCGTCGGCGGGCACCGCCGAGCCCGGCGCTCCGCACCCGCTCATGCACCGGACGGAGACCGTCGACTACGGCATCGTTCTCGAGGGCGAGGTCTGGCTCGTCGTCGACGAGGGGGAAGTGCGGCTCGGGCCGGGTGACGTCGTCGTCCAGCGCGGCACGAACCATGCGTGGAGCAACCGGACGGACGGCGTCGCGCGGATGGCGTTCGTCCTGCTCGCCGCGCGGCGCTGATCCGGCTACGGCGTGTCGTCGACGATGGCGACGACACGCGACCAGCCCGCGCCGGCGCCCTCGATCTTGAACGGGAACGCGACGACCGTGAAGCCGGTCGGCGCGGGCAGGGCGCCGAGGTTCGCGAGCCGCTCGATCTGGAGATACGGCTTCTCGCGCCCGAGCATGTGCGACTCGAACGCCTGCGCGAGCGTGCCGGCGCGCGCCTCCTCGACCATCACGTCGACCGCGCGGTCGACCGTCCAGGCGTCGATCCCGATCAGCCGCACGCCGGCGCCGACGAGGAACTCCGTCGCCTCGCGTCGCAGGCCCGCGTGCGCGTTCTCGTAGCCGGGGCGCCGAAGGTCGGTGCCGGTCCAGACGAGGACGACGTCGCCGGGCGCGAGCTCGTGGCCGATCCGCTCGAGCTCCCGCTCGAGGTCGGCCGGCCGGACTCCCTCGACGCGGTCCAGATCCCGCACATCCACGCGGACGCCGGGCCCGAAGCACCACGAGAGCGGCACCTCGTCGATCGTCATCGTGCGGCCCGACGCGGCCGGCCCGTAGTGCGCGGGCGCATCGACGTGGGTGCCGGAGTGCGTCGTCAGTGTCACCGACTCCGCCTGCAGCGCCTTCCCGTCCGGCCAGTCCTCCGGGCCGAGCCCGAACGCGCCGGAGGCCGCGATCTCGTCCGGCGTGAGGTACGTGATCTCGTGCTTGTTGAACTCGAAGGCGCTCGTCTCGTTCGAGAGACAGTCGCTGAGGTCGTAGAACGTGAGCCGCCTGCCGCCGACGACGGCCGTCTCCGGCGGCAGCGCCGACTCGCCGCTCACGCGACCGGCGTCCTGCGCCGGGCCGGCGGGATCGGGACGAGCTCGTCCTCGGAGGCGACGAGCCGGTTCTCGATCGTGCCGATCCCCTCGACGGTCATGCGCACGACGTCGCCGCGCGCGAGCGGCGCCGGGTCGGCGGTGCCGCCGCGCCGCCCCCAGAGCTCGGCGAGCGCGCCCGAGCCGCACGTGCCGGACGCGATCAGGTCGCCCGCGCGGACCCACGCCGAGCGCGAGGCGTACGCGACGAGCTCCTCGAAGGACCACGCCATGCTCGAGAGGCGGTCGCCGTCGCCGATCGGGGCGTCGTTCACCCAGGCCTGGAGGCCGAGATCGAGCCGGTCTCCGTCCCGGTACGGCTCGAGCTCGTCCGGCGTGACGAGCCACGGGCCGAGCGTGCTCGCGAAATCCTTCCCCTTGGCCGGGCCGAGCCCGAGCTGCATCTCGTCGCCCTGGATGTCGCGCGCGGACCAGTCGTTGAAGATCGTGTAGCCGGCGATGTGGCCGGCGGCTTCGGCCGGCGTGAGGTTCCGGCCGTCGCGGCCGATCACGACGGCCACCTCGAGCTCGAAGTCCATCAGCGCGCAGCCGGGCGGGATCGCAACCGGGTCGTTCGCGCCGACGAGGTTGTGCGGGCTCATGAACAGGAACGACGGCGAGGCGTACCAGCGCTCCGAGACCGGGCGCTTGTTCCGCATCTCGACGCCCTCGACGTGTTGCTCGAAGGAGACGAAGTCGCGGACGCTCGCCGGGTGAAGCGGCGGCAGCAGGCGCACCGAGGCGAGCGCCGCGGCAGGCCCCTCCGCCGCCGCGCCCGCGACCGCGCCGAGGAGCGACACGCCGGCCGGGAAGGGGCGGATCTCGTCGCCGTCGACGAGTCCGAGCCGCTCCGCGCCGTCCTGTTCATACCGTGCGATCAGCACGCTCGCCTCCCGTTTCTTAGAACTATGATTCTGGTTCTTATATCAGGTCACCACCCGAAAGGAGCAACGATGGCGGTCGTTCTGCGCGCGACGTGGATCGCGAAGGAGGGCGAGGAGGAGGTCGTCCTCGACGCGTTGACGAAGCTGTCCCCCGCTTCCCGGCAGGAGCCCGGCTGCCGCTTCTACCAGGCCTACCGCGACCCGGCCGAGCCTCGGGTGTTCCACCTGTTCGAGATCTACGACGACGACGACGCGGTCACGGCCCACGGCGAGAGCGAGCACTTCCGGCAGTGGGCGCTCGGGCAGGCGATCCCCGTGCTCGCGACGCGCGAGCGC
>Ga0335069_10008371_pt1 | contig 14815 bp, 14 predicted proteins | sample Lox_Sample_11_FD_206714 | JGI IMG/M metagenome (GOLD analysis project Ga0335069, IMG submission 206714) | Soil microbial communities from Loxahatchee National Wildlife Refuge, Florida, United States - Lox_Sample_1.1 | ecosystem: Environmental > Terrestrial > Soil > Wetlands | place: USA... | reverse complement strand
TCCTCGAACGGCTGCTCGAGGTCGAAGCCGTAGTGCTTCGCGACGCTCTCGAGCATCGAGTACGTGTACGCGTTGCGCCGGTCCCAGCCCTTGACGGCGCCGCTGCCGAGGCTCAGCGTCGGGAAGGCGACGACGCGCTCGGCGTCGAACACCGTCGTGTGCCCCAGGCCGTCGCACGTGGGGCATGCCCCGACCGGCGAGTTGAACGAGAACAGCCGCGGCTCGAGCTCGGCGAGCGAGTAGTGGCAGATGGGGCACGCGAACTTGCTCGAGTACAGGTGCTCCTTGCCCGTGTCCATCTCGAACGCGATCGCGCGGCCGTCGGCGATGCGCAGGGCCGCCTCGAAGCTCTCGGCGAGCCGCTGGCGCAGCCCCGACGCCTGCTCCGGCGCCGGCACGCGCACGCGGTCGACGACGACGTCGATGTCGTGCTTCTCGGCCTTCTTCAGCTTCGGGACGTCGCCCGCGTCGACCGTCTTGCCGTCGATGCGAAAGCGCACGTAGCCCTGCGCCTGCATGTCCTCGAAGAGCTCCACGAACTCGCCTTTGCGGTCGCGCACCACCGGCGCGAGCACCATGAGGCGCGTCTCGGCCGGCAGCGCGAGCGCGTCGTCGACCATCTGGCTCACGCTCTGTGCGGCGAGAGGAAGGTCGTGGATCGGGCAGTACGGCGTACCCGCGCGTGCGAACAGCAACCGCAGGTAGTCGTGGATCTCGGTCACCGTGCCGACCGTGGAGCGCGGGTTGTGGGACGTTGCCTTCTGCTCGATCGAGATCGCCGGCGAAAGCCCTTCGATCACGTCGACGTCGGGCTTGTCCATCAGCTGCAGGAACTGGCGGGCGTATGCGGAGAGGCTCTCGACGTAGCGCCGCTGACCTTCCGCGTAGAGCGTGTCGAACGCGAGACTCGATTTGCCGGACCCCGAAAGCCCGGTGATGACGACGAGCCGATTGCGCGGGATGTCGAGGTCGACGTCCTTGAGGTTGTGCGTGCGCGCGCCGCGCACGCGGATCGTCGTCGCGTCGACGACGCGGGCCGGGGCGACGGTTGAGATCTCCGCCGTCGGCAGGGGCTCGTGGAGAGCGGCTCGTTCGGGCATCGCGAGAGGCAAACCGAGCATCATACGGACGCACGGCCGGCGGCGTGGGGGCGCCCCCGTTCGACCGTGGAATGCGCCCGCGCCTCGAGCGTTCAGCGCGGGGCGGAGGCGGCCAGGGCCGCGCTCGTCGACGGGTCGAGCCGGATCCGTTGCATGCGGCCCGTCTCGTCGACGAGGTCGATTCCTGCGGCGGTGACGCGCACGATGGCTCGACGTCGGCCCGCCTCGAACAGCTGGATCTCGAGGCGCGCCGCTTCCGAGCCGGCCGGCGTCGCCGCGTCCTTGCCGGCCGCATTCGTGGCCGATGCGTTCGCGCGCGCCGCCTGCTCCGCCTCAGCGAGCCACGTCGTGAGGGCGGCGCCGGGATGCCGATCGTCGATGCCGTCGCGCGTCCACGTCCACTGCTCGGGAGCCGACTGCACACGCGCGCGCAAGCCGGCGAGGCCAGCGGCCGCCGGCGCCTGCGGGGCCGCGGCCGAGAGCTGGTCGCGCGGTTCGGCGGCCGGCGCGGCTGCGAGGTTCGCATCGCGCTCGCGGCGGACGAAGCCCTGCGTTTCCGACTTGCGCAGCGCCTTTGGCACCGGCTCTGCTTCGCTTCGCTCGTGCGCCGCAGCGGCGGTGGGCGCGCTCCGATCGCCGCGCACGTCGGTGCGTTGATCGGCCGCTGCCGCATCATCGACCGGGGGCGACGCATGCTCCGGCGCTGGTTCGACGCTGCGCGACGGTGCATCGACGGACGAACGCGGCGCCTGCCTCCGCCCGGCGGGCGCGGGGAACGCGTCGGGGGCTCGCGCCGCGGGCGGCGCGACGCGCGCAAGCGGCGTCGCTTGCTCAGCCGGCGACGGCGATGCCGGCTTCGGCAGGGCGCTCGGAGACGTGAGGGTGGGCTTCGAGAGGGTGGCCGGGGGCGCCGTGGTCGCAGCAGGTGGTGCCGAAGGCTCCACGGGTGCTGGTCGCACCATCGCTACGTCGATCGGGCGCTCCCACCAGAGCACGCCCACCAGCGTGGCGACGACGACGGTTGCGAAGGCACCGGCCATCGACGGACGCGCCGCCGAGATCCACAGGCCTGCGAGCATCGACGCGAGACGGCCCTGCCGGCGCCGAGCGCTGTCACGAGACACGTCGGCCCGCGTGCTCGATGCGCGCGCGACGGCGAGGATGCGCGCGCTGACCGCATCGGGCGGACGCGCATCCGCGTCCGGCGCATGGCGCAGCGCGGCGCGAAGGTGAGCGTCGCGGGCTTCGTCAGCGGGCGCGCGGCCGGGCGGCGTGACGTCGTCGGTCATCCGGAGCTCTCCGCGAGCGGTGCGAGGTAGGCACCCATGCACGCGCGCAGCTTGGCCATGGCGTATCGCAGCCGCGTCTTGGCGGTCTCGAAGCCCACTTCGAGCGCACGCGCGACCTCATCGAGCGACAGTCCGTCGTCGTGGTGCAGCAGGAACGCGCTGCGTTGCGCGACGGACAGTTGCTCCAGGCATTGCAGCAGGCGTTCACCGGCGTGCCGCCAGAACGCCAACTCGTCTCCGTGCAGCGCCGAACCGGCAGGCGCGGGCCAGTGCTGCCACGCCGTCGCCTGCGGCTCCCATGCGGCGACGTCCGCGTCGCCATCGCCGTCGACGGCATCGATCGACAGCTCGCGGCCCGAGCGGCGCACGAGGTCGATGACGCGATGGTGCGCGAGCGTGTACAGCCAGGTGCGGAAGGTCGCGCCGCGCGGCTCCCAGCGCGCCGCCGATTGCACGACCCGAAGCCACGTATCCTGGAACGCTTCGTCGACCTGGGCGGCGAAGTGGCGCCCGAGCATGCGCCGCACGAAGCGATAGAGCGCGGCGTGATGGCGTGCGTAGAGGACCTCGAACGCGGCGACGTCCCCGGCCCCGTACGCGAGCATCAGGGTCTCGTCGTCGCGCACGTCGTCGCGCATCATGGGCGCGAGGTCTGGAAGGCGGCGCGGCTCATGCCGATGGAACGGTGCGGCCGATGCAAAGGGGTGAAAGCGCCGGCGGGTGCCATCCCTTTCCCGAATCGGCCCGACGTCGCTCGACCGATGCCGTCATGCCGCCGCGTGCGAGTCCGTCGCGGTCAGCACGCGCAGGATCTCGTCGCCGTACGCCTCGAGGCGCTTCGTGCCGACGCCGCTGACCTGCGCCAGCTGCGCGAGCGAGCGGGGGTTCCGGCGTGCCATCTCCGCGAGCGCCGTGTCGTGGAACACCACGTAGGCGGGCAGGTTGTGCGCCCGCGCCACGGCCGATCGCCAGGTGCGCAGGGCCGCGTAGCGCGCGCTGGCCTCGTCGTCGAGCGGCAGCGGCGAGGCTCGTTCGGCGCCGGTTCCGCGCGCCGTCGAATCGCGCCCGCGTCGCTTCGGAGGCTTCGCGGCACCGGGCACGCGCAGGGCAAGCGTCACTTCGCCTTTCAGCACGGCGCGTGCAGAGGCGTCCAGCGCGATCGTCTGGTACTCGCCCTCGACGCGCAGATAGCCGAGCGCGACGAGTTGGCGCAGCACGGCACGCCACTGCGCGACGCTCACGTCGGCGCCGATGCCGAACGTGCTGAGGCTGCGATGGCCGTGCTGCGCCACCTTGTCGGTGACCTCTCCGCGCAGCACGTCGATCAGGTGCGCCGCACCGAACCGCTGGCCGCGCGCCTGCTGGAAGCGGTACACACAGCTCAGCGCCTTGCGTGCCGCCTCCGTCGCATCCCACGTCGCGGGCGGCTCTTGGCAGTTGTCGCAGGCGTTTTGGTGCGGACCGCACGGGCGGCTCGCCTCGCCGAAATAGGCGAGCAGGCGCAGGCGGCGGCAGGTCGTCGATTCGGCCAGCGCGAGCAGCGCGTCGAGCTTCGCGCGCTGGTTGCGCTTGTAGGTCTCGTCGGCAGGTCCCTCGTCGATGAGGCGCCGCTGCTGCACGACGTCGGCCAGGCCGTAGGCCATCCAGGCGTCGGCGGGCAGCCCGTCGCGGCCTGCGCGGCCTGTCTCCTGGTAGTACGCCTCAATGTTCTTCGGCAAGTCGAGATGCGCCACGAAGCGCACGTCGGGCTTGTCGATGCCCATGCCGAACGCGATCGTCGCGACCATCACCATGCCGTCTTCGCGCAGGAAGCGATCCTGATGGCGCGTGCGCACGTCGGCATCGAGCCCGGCGTGATAGGGCAGCGCCGCGATGCCTTCGCTCTCGAGCCACGCGGCGGTCTCCTCGACCTTGCGACGCGACTGGCAGTAGACGATCCCCGCATCGCCGGCGTGACGCTCCTTCACGAAGCGCAGCAGCTGATCCTTCGCACGGTCCTTCTCGACAACCGCATACCGGATGTTCGGCCGGTCGAAGCTGCTGACGAACACGCGCGCGGCCTGCAATTGCAGGCGCTCGACGATGTCGGCGCGGGTGTCGGCGTCGGCCGTCGCCGTGAGCGCGACGCGCGGCACGTCCGGCCAGCGCGCGTGCAGCACGTCGAGTGCGAGGTAGTCCTCGCGGAAGTCGTGACCCCACTGGCTCACGCAGTGCGCCTCGTCGATCGCGAACATCGAGAGCAGCCCGCGTGCGTGCAGCGCATCGAGCTGCGCGAGGAAGCGCGGCAACGTCACGCGCTCCGGCGCTGCATACAGCAGCACGAGCCGTCCCGACATCATCTCGCGCTCGACGCGCCGCGCGCCTTCGGCGTCGAGCGACGAATTGAGGAACGCCGCGGGTACTCCGACCTCCTCCAGGGCGCCGACCTGGTCGTGCATGAGGGCGATGAGCGGGCTGACGACGATCGCGACACCGCGGCCGGCGGCGTGCCGCGCGATCGCCGGCACCTGGTAGCACACGCTCTTGCCGCCGCCGGTCGGCATGAGCACGAGGGCATCGCCTCCGCCGATGACGTGATCGACGATCTCGGCCTGCGGGCCGCGGAACGACTCGTAGCCGAAGACGTCGCGCAGGATCGCGGCGGGCGTGCGTGGGTCGTGAGCCGAAGGCGACGGAGCGAGGACAGCGACGCGGGTCATGATCTGCCCGCGAGCGCGGGGCCGTCCCGCGGGTTCGCCGATGGTAAGCGCGCTCGTCGTCAGAGAAAGCGCTCGGCGCGCGCGAGACCTTCCTTCGGGGGCAACTCGGTGCGTGCGATGCGCACGCGGGCGATGGTCGCGGTGAAGCCGTCGCCGATCGACAGGTCGTCGATCACGAGGTCGTGAGCCGGTTCGGCCTCGTCACCCTCCTCGACCAACACGCCGAGGAGGGTGACCCGCATGCGCCGGCGCACGAGGTCGACGTACCGCTCGGGATGGGCCAGGATCGCGTTGATGTGATCGATCGTGCCGTCGACCGTCGCGAGACTCGCCTTCGCCTCGCGGTGGCTGCGCGTCGCGTCCTTCAGTGAGCGCTCCACCTCCGCGATCTGCGCGTCGAGCGCGGCCGGCTCGGCAGCCAGGGCGCCGAGACCGTCGCGGCCGTTTTGCAGCATGCGCAGCTTCATCGCGAGGCGGGCCTTGTCGAGCTCGAGGCCCTTCACGCTCTCGTCGACCGCGACGATGCGCTCGCACACCAGTTGCGCGAGCCGTCGCACGATGCGCAGGCCGATTTCGAGGCGCCCGGCCGCATCGTCGGCCGCGGGCGCGATGAGCCGATGGCCTTCGAAGCTCACCGTCGTCTGCGCGACGTCGGATCGCATCACGCCGCCCACGAGTCGTGGCGCCAGCACCCGGCGCTCCATGCGGCGCATGCCGAGCAGCGCATGCAGCTGGTCGCATCCCGCGTGCGTCTCGAAGAAGCGACGGATCTCGTGACTTCGGCCGATGCAGGTCGGGATGTCGTCGGCTGCCGCGAAGAACGCGCGCACCTGCGCATCCTGTGACCACGCCGAGCGACCCAGCGCCACGGGCTCGAGCCGAATGCGGCCGAGCGCACGCAGATGCGCGATGGTCTTGCGAACGCCGACGTCGAGCCGGCGGCGATAGCCGGAACGCAGCTTCACGCGCGGATCGACCGCATCCACGATGGCATCGGTCACGTCCCAGACCAACTGGCGGTCGGTCTCACCGACGGTCTCGGCCTCCGCGCCGAACAGCAGCCGCGTCACGCGATCGAGCAACACCATGGCGCCTCCTCGTGCACCGGCGCATGCGACGCAGCCGGCTCGACGCACGCCGTGCCGGTCCCTATACTGGCGCCATGCGCATCGTCATCGGCAACATCCCCGACGACGCCACCGAGGAGTCGGTGCGCGAGGCGCTCAGCAGCTTCGCGATGACGGGTCCGATCACGATCAACCGCGACGGCTCCGCACCGACGGCGATGATCGACGTCGCCATGACGAAGGACCAGGCGCAGGCGCTCGCCAAGCGCATCCAGGGCCGGATGTACGAGGGCCGCGCCCTCACCGCCTGGGTGCCGTCGATGGACTGGAAGTAACGCCGACCGGCGTTTCGCGCCGCGCCCCGGCTCTCCCGGGGCGGTTCGAGTCATGGCGACGGCATGCGGGGGCATGGGCCCACTGTGCCAAGGATCGACCCTGCCGGTCAGTTGACCCAAGGGCCAATTGCGCGCGGGGAACCCCCCGGCCCACGATCCACTCTTCATCCCGCGCCGGCGCACGTAGGCGCCCGTCCACGAGGAGACACCGCATGGCGAAGAACAAGAAGGGCGCGACCGCGCCGCGCAAGGCCGTCGCCGCCAATGCCGGCGATCGGCCCGAGAAGATGTCCGGCAGGGACTACGAGGAGCAGCTCGCGAAGCTGCACGTCGAACTCGTGAAACTGCAGGAATGGGTCGTGCAGACCGGTGCCAAGGTCTGCATCCTGTTCGAGGGGCGCGACGGAGCCGGCAAGGGAGGAACCATCAAGGCGATCACCGAGCGCGTGAGCCCGCGCGTGTTCCGCGTCGTCGCCCTGGCCACGCCGACCGAGCGCGAGAAGAGCCAGATGTACATCCAACGCTACGTGCCGCACCTTCCGGCCGCAGGCGAGGTCGTGATCTTCGACCGCAGCTGGTACAACCGCGCCGGCGTCGAGCGCGTGATGGGCTTCTGCACCGAGCAGCAGTCGAAGGACTTCCTCAAGGTCATCCCGCTCGTGGAGCGTGCGATCCTGGCCTCGGGCGTCATCCTGATGAAGTACTGGCTCGAGGTCAGCCCCGAGGAGCAGACGCGCCGACTGAAGGCGCGCATCGACGACGGGCGCAAGGTCTGGAAGCTCTCCCCGATGGACCTGAAGTCGTACAGCCGCTGGTACGACTACTCGCGCGCACGCGACGACATGTTCAAGGCGAGCGACACCGACGAAGCGCCGTGGCGCGTGGCGTACTCCGACGACAAGAAGCGCGCGCGCCTCAACATCATCAGCGACATCCTGAGGCGCATCCCGTACAAGGCGATGCCGCGGCCGAAGGTCGTGCTGCCGAAACGGCAGAAGGCCGGCAACTACCGCCAGCCCGATTACCCCTATCGCGTCGTTCCCGCCAAGTACTGACCCCCGCCAGGGGTCGGCCAGCCACTTGCGGGCGGGGACGTCGGTGCGCGCGTGGCGCGATAATCGTCGCGGGGCGGCGCATGCTCGGGCACGGCGACCGGTCCCGGGCCTTCATCGAAGCAGGAGCGCGCCATGGCGTCTGTCAACAAAGTCATTCTCATCGGCAATCTCGGGCGCGATCCGGAAGTGCGCTACACGCCGAGCGGCAGTGCCGTCTGCAATGTGAGCCTGGCCACCACGCGCCAGTGGAAGTCGAAGGACACCGGGGACAAGCAGGAAGAGACCGAGTGGCACCGGGTCGTGTTCTACGACCGCCTCGCGGAGATCGCCGGCGAATACCTGAAGAAGGGGCGGTCCATCTACGTCGGCGGGCGTCTCAAGACGCGCAAGTGGCAGGACAAGGACGGCGCCGAGAAGTACACGACCGAGATCATCGCGGAAGAGATGCAGATGCTCGGTGGCCGCGAAGGCATGGGTTCGGGCGCTGACGATGGCGCCGCGAGCTACGGCGACCGGCCGCAGCCCGCCTCGCGTCCCGCGGCGCAGAAACCCGCCGCACCGGCGAAGTCCTCGACCGGCTTCGACACGATGGACGACGACATCCCGTTCTGACCGGCAGCGGCCGCGCCGCTAGGGCCGGCCGGTATCGCGGTAGCGCGCGACTTCGAGCGGCGACACCGGCGCCGCGCGATTGCCCCACGCGCGGCGGATGTGGCTCAGCAGGTCCGAGACGTCGTCGTTCGAAAGGAACGTCGCGAAAGGCGGCATGCCGAAGGGTCGCGGATTGCCGGTGGTCGAGGGTGGGAAGCCTCCTTCGAGCACGATGTGCACGAGGTTCGCCGAGGAGTCCATCGTCACCGCCCTGCTGCCCGCCAGGGCGGGATAGGCGCCCGGCACGCCTTCGCCGCGTTCGCCGTGGCAGGCGGCGCAGCGATCCGCATAGAGCCGCGCGCCCCGCGCCGCGGCATCGGCGGTTGCCGCCTTCGAACCGGCGGACGAACGGGCCGAGGGCGGCGTGGCGGGCAACGACTGCAGGAAACGCGCGATCGCGACGAGGTCGTCGTTCGACAGGTGCTGCGTGCTGTTGAGCACCACCTCGCTCATCGGCCCCATGACCGTCCCGCGCGGCGACCTGCCGTCGCGCAGCAAGGCGACGACATCGGCCACGTCCCAGCCGACGACGCTGGATTCGTCGGCCGCGGTGAGCGACGGCGCGTACCAGTTCTGGACCGGGATCAGGCCACCCGCGAGGTCGAGGGGGCCACTCGGCGCGCCGAGCGCATTGCGCTTGGAGTGGCAGGCGTTGCAGTGCCCGAGTCCCTCGACCAGATAGGCGCCACGGTTCCACGAGGCATCGCGCGCCGCGTCGGCGCGGTACGCGCCCGGCTCGAAGAACAGTGCCCGCCACACGGCGAGCGCCGGCTGCAGGTCGAACGGGAAGCGCAATTCGTGCGCACGATTGACCTGTCGCACGGCCGGGAGGCTGCGCAGGTAGACATACATGGCATCTGCATCGGCCCGCGTCACGCGCGTGTAGTTCGGATACGGGAACGCGGGGTAGAGGAGGCGCCCGTCGCGCGCGCGGCCGTTGTGCAGCGCACGCCAGAAGTCGTCAGCCGACCACTCGCCGAGGCCGGTGTCGCGATCGGGCGTGAGGTTGGGCGCGTACACGGTACCGAACGGCGTCTCGATGCCGCGCCCGCCGGCGTAGGGCGTGCCGCCGCGTGCCGTGTGGCAGCCGATGCAGTCGCCGGCGCGGGTGAGATACAGACCGCGCGCGATCGAGGCGTCGTTCGAGGTCACGGGCCCGCCCGCAGCCGCCTGCTCGTCGCGATGGTTCAGCGCGATCATCGTCGCGACCGCGGCGACGCCCAGCGCGAGCAGGGCGAGGAGCGTGAGGGCGATGCGCCGCGACGTCATGGGCCCGACTTCGAAACCAGGGCCGCCGCGTCCACGCCGCCGCATGCGAGTGGCAAAGGCGCGGGAAGTCTGATCGCGGGCTTGCCTTGCGCGGGCTGCGCCGCGAGCCATGCCGACACCGCGCCGATGTCTTCGGGACTCAGTGCCTTCGCGACCTGCGCCATGCAGTCGGGCGCCTGTGCTCGCCGTGCGCTGCCGCGCCACGCGCCGAGCTGGGCGTTGAGGTAGTCGCGCGGCAGGCCGAGCAGGCCGGGGATCGACGGTGCGACGCCCATCATCGCGGCGCCGTGACATTGCACGCAGGCGGGCACGTGGCGAGCGGCGTCGCCCTCGTGCACCAGTTGCCGGCCGCGCTCGACGAGCTCGGGTCCGGCCTGCGCCGGCTGAGGGGGCGGATAGGCCACGTCGAGCGACGCAAAATGGCCGGCGATCTCGCGCAGGTACGCATCCGACAGGGGCGCGAGGAGCGCGCTCATGAGCCCGTAGCGTCGACGACCGTCCCGGAAGTTCAGCAGCTGGTTGTAGAGATAGACCGGCGGCTTGCCCGCGATGCGCGGGTAATAGCCGTCGGGCGCGGCGCGACCTTGCGGACCGTGGCAGCCGGTGCAGGCCAGCACGCGCTGGGCCATCGTGTCCTCGAAGGTCGGCGGCGCTGCGGTCGCGGCAACGCCGTGACACGCGAGAGCGAGCGCGGCGACGTGTCCGCGGCGCAGCCATCGTGGCCGTCCGCGCGTGGCGGCTCGTCTCATGCCGGCCGCCAGCAACGGTCGTGCCCTGCGGCGCGAGCGGGTCTCGAGGCGCCGATCACGCCGCGCCGGCGTCGCGCATGAGGCGTGCGAGCTTCGACAACCGCTCGTCGGCCGTCGCCTCGAGACCGTGGGCCACGCCACGGCGATCCTCCATCGTGCGGTTCTGGGTGAGCTTCCATTTGCCCACCAGCGCGGTGAGTTCGATCTCGACGCCGACGATGGCGCGCAGCATCGTGTCGACGTAGTCGGGCGGTGCGTCGGTGACGGCCCACGGCGCCGCGCGCGCGCTCTCGTGACGCTCGGTGAGCCGCGCCACGAAGGCCCGCAGCCATTCGCGATCGTCAATCGCGCGCAGCCGCCCACGGGCCTGCACCATCGCGTAGTTCCAGGTGGGCACCACCTTGCCGTGTTCGGCCTTGGCCGGATAGAACGACGGCGACACGTAGCCGTCGGGTCCCTGGAACACGACGAGCGACGGGGCGTCGACGGCGTCGCGCCAGACCGGGTTCGCACGCGCCACGTGCCCGCGCAAGACACCGAGGCCGGCTTCGCCGCCCGCGTCGAGCAGGAAGGGCAGACCGTTCGCCACGGGCCCGTCGGCGCCGGCGGTGACGAGCAGCGCGAACGGATGCTCGCGCACGAACGCATGCAGCACGTCGATGCGGCGTTCTTCGAAATGAGCGGGCAAGTACATCGTGCGATCTCCGCATCAGGCGGTGAGCGTGTCGCGTGCGTCGTTCATCGATCGCCCACCCATCGTCGCGGGGGGCACAACGTCCGCGATGATGCCGCCGCCGAGACAGACCTCGCCGTCGTACAGCACGGCCGACTGTCCTGGCGTGACGGCCCATTGGGCTTCGGGGAATCGCAGCTCGAAGCAACCCGGGTCCGAAGCGCGCCGCATCGCCAACGTGCAGCGGGCATCGGCCTGGCGGTAGCGCGTCTTCGCGGCGGTCTCACCGGGCAGGGGTGCGTGCCCCGCGATCCAGCTCGCATCCCGCGCCACGAGCGCCGACGACCGCAGCCAGGGGTGGTCGTGGCCCTGCACCGCCCACAGGGTGTTGGTGGCCAGATCCTTTCTCGCCACGAACCAGGGTGCATGCTCGCTGTCGCCTCGCGATGTGCCACGGGGCTTGAGCCCGCCGATGCCGATGCCTTTGCGTTGCCCGATCGTGTAGAAGGACAGGCCCACATGCTCGCCGATCACCCGTCCGCGGTCGTCGCGGATCGGGCCGGGCGTGTTGGCGAGGTAGCGCTCGAGAAACGCGCGGAACGGGCGCTCGCCGATGAAGCAGATGCCCGTGGAGTCCTTCTTCGCCGCGTTCGGCAATCCGATCTCCGCGGCGAGCCGGCGCACTTCGGACTTGCGCAGCTCGCCCAACGGAAACAGCGTCCTGCGCAGCTGCGCCTGCGTGAGGCGGTGCAGGAAGTAGCTCTGATCCTTGAGAGGGTCGCGGCCCTTCAGCAGCTGGAACGCATCGCCGTTGCGGCGCACGCGCGCGTAGTGCCCGGTCGCGATCGCCTCGGCTCCGCGCGCGAGGGCGTGGTCGAGGAACGCGCGGAACTTGATCTCCGCGTTGCACAGGACGTCGGGATTCGGCGTGCGGCCTGCGCGGTACTCCTCGAGGAACGCGGCGAACACGCGATCCTTGTACTCGGCGGCGAAGTTCACGTGCTCGATCTCGATGCCGAGCACGTCGGCGACCGCGGCCGCATCGACGAAGTCCTCGTTGGACGAGCAGTAGCCGTCTTCGTCGTCGTCTTCCCAGTTCTTCATGAAGACGCCGACGACCTCCTGGCCCTCGCGCTGGAGCAGCCACGCGCTGACCGCGGAGTCGACGCCGCCGGAGAGGCCGACGACGATGCGGCGCGCTGCCATGGGCGAATTCTAGTTTCCGGCGCCGCGAGCCGCGCGCGCCGCTCACAGGCGAGAGGGGCTGCGCAGAGTCGCGTCGGCCTGCACCACGTCGAGCGGATACCGGCGTCCGGCCACCCAGTCCTCGACCGTCCGCAGCACGAGCGGACTGCGATGCCTCGACCGGCTCGCGCGCAGTTCGTCGAGCGTGAGCCAGTGCGTGGCGAGAATGCCGGTGTCGAGCGTCCGCGACGCATCGATCTCGCCGGCTCGCCCGGCGTACGCGAAGCGCACGTAGGTGACGTCCTCGCCGAGCGACGGGCGCTCGAAGCGGGCGAGGTAGATGCCGACCAGCGCTTCGGGCACGAACACGCGGGCCGTCTCCTCGAGCGCTTCGCGCACCACCGCTTGTTCGGGCGTCTCGCCGCACTCGAGATGGCCCGCCGGGTTGTTCAGCCGCACGCCCTCGGGGGTTTGCTCCTCGACCAGCAGGAACTCGCGCCGTCCGTCGCTGGCGCGCTCGATGACCGCGGCCACCGTGACGCTCGGCTTCCAGCGCTCCGTCATCGGACGATGTCGACGGACGTGTTGACCGTCATCAAGGTGGGCGCCGGGCCGGTCGATGCCCAATACGGCGGCGCGGGCCGGACCAACGGGTGCAGCATGACGCAGCGGGTGCGGGAAGGAGCCGGGCGTGTCGCCTCGAACCGCCGAGGCGCGATGCGATCTTCGCACGCGCTCCAACGCAATGACCGAGGCGGGCCTGCGCTGGGGTCGCCATCTTTCCATGCCCGCGCACGTGCCGGCGATGGAATTCTTAGTAAGCTCCGGGGCCGCACGAGGGAAGAGGAGAAGACATGCTGATTGGGGTACCGCTCGAGACGGCGCCGGGCGAAACGCGCGTGGCGGTGACGCCCGAGACCGCGAAGAAGCTCAAGGCGCAGGGGCATGTGCTGCGCGTCGAGAGCGGTGCGGGCGTCGCGGCGAGCGCGCCCGACGCGTCGTATACGGCGGTCGGGGCCGACATCGTGGACCGCGCTGCCGCCCTCGGTGCGGACCTCGTGCTGAAGGTGCGCGCGCCATCCGACGCGGAGCTCGCGTCGATGAAGCGCGGCGCCGCGCTCGTCGGGATGCTCAATCCGTTCGATCGCGCCGGCCTCGAGCGCATCGCCGGTGCCGGCCTCACGAGCTTCGCGCTCGAGGCGGCCCCGCGCACCACGCGCGCCCAGAGCATGGACGTGCTCTCCTCGCAGGCCAACATCGCCGGCTACAAGGCCGTCATCATCGCGGCCGACCGGTATCAGCGCTTCTTTCCGATGCTCATGACGGCCGCGGGCACCGTGAAGGCCGCGCGCGTCGTGATCCTCGGCGTGGGCGTGGCGGGGCTGCAGGCCATCGCCACCGCCAAGCGCCTCGGCGCGGTGATCGAGGCCAGCGACGTGCGGCCGTCGGTGAAGGAGCAGGTGGAGTCGCTCGGCGGGAAGTTCATCGACGTGCCCTACGAGACGGCCGAGGAGCGCGAGGCGGCCGAAGGGGTGGGCGGCTACGCGCGGCCGATGCCGGCGAGCTGGCTCGAGCGGCAGAAGGCGGAAGTCGCGAAGCGCGTGGCGCTCGCGGACATCGTCATCGCCACCGCGCTCATCCCGGGGCGGCCCGCGCCGGTGCTCGTCACGGAGGACATGGTGCGGGCCATGAAGCCGGGGAGCGTGATCGTCGATCTCGCGGCCGGGCGCGGCCCGCAGGGCCCGCACGGCGGCCCCGGGGGCAACTGCCCGCTGACCGAGGCCGATCGCACGGTCACGCGGCATGGCGTCACCATCGTCGGCGAGACGAACCTCGCCGCCATGGTGGGCGCCGATGCGTCGGCGCTCTATGCGCGCAACGTGTTCGACTTCCTGAAGCTCGTGCTGACGAAGGAAGGCACGTTCCACGTCCCGATGGACGACGACATCGTCGCTGCGTGCCTCATGACGCAAAACGGCGAGGTCAAGCGCGCCGCCTGAGCGGGCCGAACACAACGAGGAATGCCATGGAAGCGGTCTCCCACACCGTCGTCAACCTCACGATCTTCGTGCTCGCCATCTACGTCGGCTACCACGTGGTCTGGAACGTGACGCCAGCCTTGCACACCCCGCTCATGTCGGTGACGAACGCCATCTCGGCGATCGTGATCGTCGGCGCGATGCTGGCCGCGGCGCTCACCGACACGCCGCTCGGCAAGACGATGGGCGTGCTCGCCGTGGCGCTCGCCGCCGTGAACGTGTTCGGCGGCTTCCTCGTGACGCGTCGCATGCTCGAGATGTTCCGCAAGAAGGACAAGAAGGCCGCCGCGCCGACGGAGGGCGGCCGATGAGCCTCGATCTCGTCACGCTGCTCTATCTCGTCGCGAGCGTCTGCTTCATCCAGGCGCTGAAGGGCCTGTCGCATCCGACGACGTCGATCCGCGGCAACCTGTTCGGCATGGTCGGCATGGCGATCGCCGTGGCGACCACCGCCGCGCTCATCGTCAAGACGTCCGGCGGAAGCGCGCTGGGCATGGCGTGGGTGCTGCTCGGCCTCGTGGTCGGCGGCGGCTACGGCGCCTATCGCGCGCGCACGGTGCAGATGACCCAGATGCCGGAGCTGGTCGCGTTCTTCCACAGCATGATCGGCCTTGCCGCCGTCTTCATCGCGGTGGCCGCGGTCGCCGAGCCGCACGCGTTCGGCATCGTCGAGCGCAGTGCGCCCATCCCGCGCGGCAACCGGC
>Ga0335069_10008369_pt1 | contig 14817 bp, 13 predicted proteins | sample Lox_Sample_11_FD_206714 | JGI IMG/M metagenome (GOLD analysis project Ga0335069, IMG submission 206714) | Soil microbial communities from Loxahatchee National Wildlife Refuge, Florida, United States - Lox_Sample_1.1 | ecosystem: Environmental > Terrestrial > Soil > Wetlands | place: USA... | reverse complement strand
CCGGCAGAAGAGCCGCGTGTTGCCGAGGCATCCGAGCAGCGCCTCGTCGCTGAGCGCTGTCAGATCCGCCCCGGTGAGCACCCGCCCGGGATCGAAGCCGAGCTCGGCGCACAGATGCCGTGCGACCTGCTCGTTGTCTCCGGTGAGAACCTTTACCGCCACGCCCGCCGCCGCGAGCGCCGACAGCGCCGTGCGCGCAGACGCCTTGGGCGGATCGAGAAAGACCGCGAACCCGGCAAACGTCAGGTCGGCTTCGTCGCCGAGCACGCAGGTCGTCTGACTCGACGGCCCCGTGCGGCTCGCAATACCGAGCAGGCGGAAACCCTGTGCGCTGAGTTCCTCGAAGCTGGCGTGCAATGCAGCGCGCAGAGCATCCGTCAGTTCCTGGCTCGCGCCGTCCGCGGTCTCGACGCGGGTGGAAATGCGGATGACATCCTCCGGAGCGCCTTTGACGATCAGCGTGCGTTCACCGCCGCATTCGACCAGCACCGAGACGCGCCGGCGCTCGAAGTCGAACGGTACTTCGTCTATTTTGCGCCAGGGCGAAGGGTCGATCGCGCCGCGCGCAAGGATGGCGTCGTCCAGGGCGCTTTTCAGGCCGCTTTCGAAATGGCTGTTCAGCCAGGCGAGCGTAAGCACGCGCTCGCTGTCGCGGCCGGCGGCGTCAACGTGCCTGGTCAGCGCGATGCGCGCCTGGGTCAGCGTGCCGGTCTTGTCCGTGCACAGCACGTCCATCGCGCCGAGGTTGTAAATGGCCGGCAGACGCTTGACGATCACTCGCTCGCGCGAGAGGCGGACCGCGCCGCGTGCCAGGCTGATCGTCATGATCATCGGCAACAGCTCCGGCGTCAGCCCGACCGCGAGCGCCAGCGCAAACAGCAGCGACTCGATCCAGGGGCGGTGGAACGCCATGTTCTCCGCCATAACGACCACCACGAGCACCACGGTTATGCGCAGGAGCAGCATGCTGAACTGGCGGAGCCCGATCTCGAAAGCGGTGGGGGGACGCCGTGCGATCAGGGCGTCGGCGAGCTGGCCGATCATTGTCTGCCTTCCGGTGCGGCAGACGAGCAGCATCGCGCTTCCGGATATGACGGAAGTGCCGGCCAGCGCCACGGTTTGCGCTTCGCTGATTTCCGCCGCCGGGACGCCGCCCGCCGCGGCGCGCTTCTCGACCGGATGGGATTCTCCCGTCAGCAGCGCCTGATTGACGAAAAAATCGCGGCTCGCAAGCAGCACCCCATCGGCCGGCACCAGGTCGCCGGCGGAAAGGCGGACGACGTCGCCCGGGACCACTTCGCTGACCGGCAGTGCCTGTTCCTTGCCGTCGCGGCGCACGTCGGTGCGCAGCGCCACCTGCGCCCGCAACTCATCCACCGCGCTCTCAGCTCGGCGCTCCTGCACGAAATCGAGCAGCACCGAGAGCATCACGATGCAGACGATGATGATGAAGCTTGCGACGTCTCCCGTCAGCGCGGAAAGCGCGCTCGCCACCAGCAGAATGGCGACCAGCGGGTTGACGAAGCGCTGGATGAAGCGGAGCCATGCAGGCCCGCGCCGCGGCGCAGCCGCGTCGTTGTTGCCGTAACGCGCAAGCCGCGCCGCCGCCTCGTCGGAAGTCAGACCGTCTTCCGAGGTCGCAAGTTCCGCGAACAGGGCCGCGGTCGATCGCTGCCAGAAGGCGGTCCCGCTCATTGCCGGGTTGGCGTCCGCTCCCCTGTCCGGTGGTTTGCGGCGCGAAATAACAGCCCGCGGGAGCGCGTGCGCTCGCGCCTCAACTCTGGAATAGCGGGACCTTGGTCTTGGCGTAAGTGAGCTTCTGCGCCAGCTTGTCGCCCTTGAAGTGCATCAGGTCGAGCCCGCGCCACGAGGTCGGCTCGCCCTTGACGGTCAGCGTGCAGCGCCAACTCGCCATCACCTTGCCCGCCTCGGGGTCGACGAACATATCCTCGTCGATGAACTTCATCTCGCCGAAGGCGCCGGAGAATTGCGGTTCGAAGGCCGCGCGAATCGCGGCCTTGCCCACGTTGCGCCGGCCATTGAACTCGTCGTACACGCCGTCTTCGGTGAAAAACGCCATCACCGCGTCGAGGTCGTTGCGATTGAACGCTTCGACGAAGCGGGCACTCAGATCGAGCAGATGAACGCGATCCATAACGGCCCTCCCTTCGCGCAGATCACGGCAGGCTGCGCGCCTTCTTGTACCCGTCGCGTCCCAGGCACTTGCCGAGCCAGGCCTGCGCCACCGGCGTTGCCGACATATCCAGCTTCACGAACATCGCGAAGCTCAAAACCGACGACAGGTTGAGGTCGGCGATCGTAAAATCCTTGCCGAGCAGATAGTCGCGCCCCTTGAGCGCGCCGTCGAGGACCTTAAGCGGCGCTTCCATCGCCGCGATCGCCGCCGCTGCCGCCTGTTCGTTGCGCTGCTCGGCAGGCAACAGCAAGCGGTTGCGCAGGATCGTTATCAGGTGCGGCTCCGCCTCGGTCATGGCCCAGAAACTCCACTGGGCCGCGTGGCCGCGATCTTCATGCGATTCGGGCCAGAATGGCGCCTGGCCGTATTTGGCGGCGAGATAAAGATTGATCGCCATCGACTCCCAGAAAATCTGTCCGTTGTCCTCGAGCGCCGGGACGTGCCCATTGGGGTTGATCCTCAGGTGCTCGGGCGATTTAGCCTTGGTGGTCTCGACCGGAACGTGCTCATACTTGAGCCCCAGCTCCTCCAGCGCCCACAAGCAACGGGCCGAACGCGATTTGGCAGTGCCGTAAAGCTTAAGCATCTCCATCCTCCGATACACGAGCAGCGGTTTCATCTTATCTAGCGCGCCGGCTTCCTCGCGCACAAACGATCGCCGCGGGCTTCAGGGGCGCCGGGGGCGGATGGCGCCTCCGGTTGGAACACCGGCGCGTCCGTGCAAGGATTTGCCCCGAGGCCAACCCCCATATGCGACGCGACGTTTTCACTGAAGAGCACGAGATGTTCCGGGCGCAGGTGCGCCGCTTCGTCGAGGCCGAGCTGGTGCCGAAGATCGACGGATGGAACCGCGCCGGGATGAGCGACCGCGAGAGCTGGCGTAAACTGGGCGCCGCCGGATTTCTCGCGCCCAACGCGCCGGCCGAGTACGGCGGCGGTGGCGTCGACTTTATCTACGATGCGATCGTGATCGAGGAGCTGGCGCGGGTGCGCGCGCACGGCCTGATGATGGGGCTGCACTCGGACATCTGCCTGCCCTACCTGGTGAGCTTCGGCAGCGAGGAGCAGAAGCGGCGATGGGTTCCCGGGGCGATCAGCGGCGACGTGATCCTGGGAATCGCGATGACCGAGCCGGGCACCGGCTCCGACCTCGCCGCGGTCCAGACCACCGCGCGTCGCGACGGCGACAGCTACGTCATCAACGGCTCCAAGATTTTCATTTCCAACGGCCAGATTGCCGACCTGTTTATCGTGGTAGTGAAGACCGACCCCAAGGCCGATCCGCCCCATCGCGGCGTCAGCCTGGTCCTGGTCGAAGGCGACGCGCCGGGATTCGTGCGCGGGCGCAAGCTCGACAAGCTGGGCTTTCGCGGACAGGACACGAGCGAGCTGTTCTTCGAGGATTGCCGCGTGCCCGTGACCAACCTGCTCGGCAGCGAGGGCACCGGGTTCAAGATGCTGATGGACAAGCTGCAGCAGGAGCGCCTGGTCACCGCGATCGGCGCGATTACCAGCGCGCGGCGATGTCTCGAGGACACGATCGAGTACACCCGCGGGCGCAAGGCCTTCGGCCAGCCGATCGCGTCGTTTCAGAACACGCAATTCAAGCTCGCCGAGATGATGACCGAGATCGAAGTCGGGCAGGCCTTCGTCGACCGCCTGCTCGCGGCGCACGTACGGGGAGATGAAATCGTGACCGAAGTTAGCATGGCGAAATGGTGGGTCACGGAACTGCTCAAGCGCGTATCCAGCCAGTGCCTGCAACTCCACGGCGGCTATGGCTTCATGATGGAGTTTCCGGTGGCGACGGACTATGCCGACGCGGCGGTGCAATCGATCTACGCGGGCACCAACGAGATCATGAAGGTGATCATCGCGCGGCGGATGGGCCTGGATGCGCGCGAGTGACCGGACAAGCGGCGACGTTCGCGATGAAAGGAAACAGCGATGCCCGAGCAGAAGAATCCAAACCGCGTGATCAGCATCTTTCGCTTCCGGATGCGGGACCTGAGCGCCGCCGAACGCGAGGAGTACAAAACGACCGCCGAGCGGATGCTGAAGATCGTGAATGCGATGCCCGGCTTCATCTCGTTTCGCGAATACAAAAGTCATGACGGCGACATGCTCGGCGTCACCGAATGGGCGTCGGCCGAGGCGCTCGCGGAGTGGCGGGAGAATCCCGAGCATCGTAAAGCCCAGGAGCGCGGACGGCAGGCCTTTTACGACGAGTTCGAAATAACTGTCTGCAGGCCGCTCCACGCATACAGTTTCAAGCACAAAGAGTGAGCCGCGATGGCTGACCCGTCGCGCCTCGCACCGCCCGACGAGCACGACGCGCGGCTGCTCGCCAACGTCCATCCGGCGGGATGGATAAATCCCGAGCCCGCGGCGCGCTACAATCTGGTCGTGCTCGGCGCGGGCACGGCGGGGCTGGTGGCCGCGGCCGGCGCCGCCGGACTCGGCGCGCGGGTCGCGCTGGTCGAGCGCCGCCTGATGGGCGGCGACTGTCTGAACTACGGATGCGTCCCGTCGAAGGCTCTGATACGCGCGGCGCGCGGGCGCGCCACAATAGGCCGCGCGCTGGAATACGGGATCGCACCGAAGGCGCCGCCCGCGGTGGAGTTCGGCGCCGTGATGGAGCGGATGCGCCGATTGCGCGCGGAATTGAGCGCGAATGACTCGGCCGCGCGCTTCAAGAGTCTCGGCGTTGACGTTTTCTTTGGTGATGGCGGATTCGTCGGACGCGATGCGGCGGAAGTCGGCGGCAAGCGGCTCAACTTCAGCCGCGCCCTTGTCGCGACGGGCGCGCGTCCGGCCGCCCCGCCGATTCCGGGACTCGCCGAGAGCGGGTTTCTCACCAACGAGACGGTCTTTTCGCTGACCGAGCTGCCGCGGCGGCTAGCGGTAATCGGCGCGGGTCCGATCGGATGCGAACTCGCACAGACGTTCCGCCGCTTCGGTTCGGAAGTATGGCTGCTCGAAGCGCTGGAGCGGATTCTGCCGCGCGAGGACCGCGATGCGGCCGCGATCGTCGAGCGCGCGATCATTGGTGACGGCGTCGAATTGCTTGCCGGATGCAAGGTAACGAGCGTCGGGCAGGGCGCGGCGGGCCGGATCGTGCGCCTCGAGCATCAGGGCGCCAACCGCGAGATCGAAGTCGATGAAATCCTGGTGACCGCGGGGCGCGCGCCCAATGTCGAAGGACTGGACCTCGAGGCCGCCGGCGTCGAGTACGATCGCAAGACCGGCGTGCACGTCAACGACTATTTGCAAACCAGCAACCCGCGGATCTTTGCCGCCGGCGACGTGTGCTCATCGCTTCAGTTCACGCATCTGAGCGACGCGCACGCCCGCATCGTGATTCGCAATGCGCTCTTCTTCGGACGCGACCGCGCAAGCCGCCTCACCGTCCCCTGGTGCATCTACACCGATCCGGAGATTGCCCACGTCGGGCTCACCGAAGCAGAAGCGGCCGCGCGCGGCGCCGCCATACGGACGTTCGCGCAGGAGATGGGCGCTGTGGACCGCGCGGTGCTCGACGGCGAGACCGCGGGGATGGCCAAGGTCCATGTGCGCGAGGGCACCGACCTAATCGTCGGCGCAACGATCGTCGCGGCGCACGCGGGCGAGACGATCTCCGAGTTGACGCTCGCGATCGCTTCAGGAATCGGTCTTAGGCGGATAGCCGGCGTGATTCATCCGTATCCCACGCAGGCCGAGGTGATCAAAAAGATCGCCGACGCATACAATCGCACGCGCCTAACGCCTTCGCGAAAGCGCCTGCTCACCCGCCTGCTCGCGTGGCGGCGCTGACGCCGATCCGGGCCGCGCGCGCAGGCCTCGTAAGCGGGCCTCGCGAATGCCTCGCTTGGGCCGCGCGCGCGACTTGCGCTATTGTCGCCTTCGCAGTAGTTCCAGGCGCGATTAAACTCAACGTCAAGGAGCCAATCCCATGCAACTGCATCCCCAGATGAAGGCCATTCTCGATCAAGCCGCCGCCTCCGGCGCCCAGCCCTTTCATACGATGACGCCGGCCGCGGCGCGAGAAGCGATCGCGGCGATGCTCGAGCCCTTCAACGTAAATCCGGAGAAAGTCGCCAAGTCCGAACGACGCAGCATCCCCGGGCCCGGCGGGCAAATTCCGGTGCAGCTTTATACTCCCGAAGGCAAAGCGCCGTTTCCGATCCTGGTTTATTTTCACGGCGGCGGATGGGTGGTCGGCGCGCTCGAATCGTGGGATTCGTTCTGCCGCTCGCTCTGCAAAGCCTCGGGATGCGTGGTGATGTCGGTCGACTATCGGCTTGCGCCGGAGCATAAATTCCCCGCCGGGCCGGAAGACTGCTACGCGGCGACCAAGTGGGCCGCGGAGAACGCCGCGTCGATCGGCGGCGACCCGGTGCGGGTGGCGGTCGGCGGCGACAGCGCGGGCGGAAATCTCGCCGCGGTGGTCGCGCTGATGGCGCGGGACCGTAGCGGGCCGAAGCTCGCGTTCCAGCTCCTTATCTATCCCGCCACGGACGCCCGCCTCGATACCCCGTCGCAACAGCAGTTCCTGGAAGACGGCTACATTCTGTCCAAGAAAGACATGGTCTGGTTCTGGGGCCATTATCTCAATAGCGACAAGGACGAGGAGAACCCATACGCGAGCCCGGCCGAGGCGGGCAGTCTGCGCGGATTGCCGCCCGCGCTGGTGGTGACCGCCGGCTTCGATCCGCTGCGCGACGAGGGCGAGACCTACGCGGCGCGCTTGCAGGAGGCGGGCGTCAAGGCCGAGTGCATCCGCTACGAAGGCGTCACGCACGGGTTCGTGCTGATGGGGGCGATGCTGGACGAAGGACGCAAGTCGATCGCGGACATGGGCGCGGCGCTCAAGGCTGCACTCGCGAAGTAAGCGCGGCCCGCGGAGGTTGCTGGCAATGCCACTCGACCCGCAGATGAAGACGATACTCGATAAGGCCGCGGCCGTGGGCGGCCCGGCGTTTCACACCCTGGGCATCGAGAAAGTGCGCGAGGCGATCCGCGCCGGCGCAAGTTCCGGTGCGCGAGAGACCGTCGCGCGCGTCGAGGATCGGCGCATCCCCGGTCCCGCAGGCGAGATTCCCGTCCGCATCTATCGTCCGGGCGGCAACGGGGGCTTTCCGGCGGTGGTTTTTTTCCATGGCGGCGGATGGGTCGCCGGCGATCTCGACACGCACGACGTCATATGCCGGATACTGACCAATGCGGCGCGATGCGTTGTGGTGTCGGTCGATTACCGGCTCGCGCCGGAGCATCGGTTCCCCGCCGGCCCCGACGATTGCTACGCGGCTACGGTATGGGTCGCCGACAACGCGGTGGCGCTCGGGACGGATCCCTCGCGTCTCGCCGTCGCCGGCACCAGCGCAGGCGGCACGCTGGCCGCCGCGGTCGCACTGATGGCGCGCGACCGGCGCGGCCCGCGTATCGGATTCCAGGTGCTATGGTATCCGGCGACCGACGCCGAGCTGGAAACGGCGTCGCATCGCGAGTACTCGAGCGGCAGCTACTATCTGCTGTCGCGCGCCGACATGGAATGGTTCTGGAACTGCTACCTCTCCTCCGAGCGCGATCGCGCCAATCCTTATTGCTGCCCCGGTGCGGCCAAGGACTTAAACGGTCTCCCGTCGGCGCTGATCGTCACCGCCGAATACGATCCGCTCCGCGACGAAGCCGAGGAGTACGCCGCTCGTCTGAAGCGCGCAGGCGTCGCGGCGCGATGCACGCGCTATGAGGGGGTGACGCACGCGTTTACCGGGATGGCGCCGGTCGTGGACAAGGGCCGCCAGTCGATCCTCGAGGCGGCCGCGGCGATGCGCGAGGCGTTCGGCATCTGAGCTCCGCGGCGCGCGGATAGCCGGCGCAAAAAGCATCTATGGCTGGCAAAGGCGTACAGCAGCAGGAACCCCCGACCCTCAAGCCGGGCGCGTACAGTGACGGGCATCCGCTCGACACCGTGCACTATCTCGAGAGCAAGCTGATCCTGAAACCGGAGCGCTTCACTTCTCCGCCGACCTTCCATGAATTCGGCAAGCTCGTCGGGCGCGCGGCCGAGGAACTGGAGGTCGGTTTTTCAACCCGGGACTACAAGGGCGCCCGGCCGCGCATTCGTGAGGTAGTCTTCCTCGACACGAAGGATTTCAGCCTCTACAACAATTCCTTCATCCTGCGCCGCCGAATTTCCTATGAAGACGGCTTTGCGGTCGGTAATCCGGAAATCGTTTTCAAGTTCCGCCATCCCGATCTTCAAACGGCGGCCGAGATGGACGTGCGTCCGAATATTCAGAGTGACTATCGGATCAAGTTCAAGGCTGAAGCGCTGCCGCTTCAGGAGAAACTGGGCGGCTACCGCCTGCTCTACTCGCACAACACCGAATTTGAGCTGATCGGCGATGTAGGCCGCACGTCCATCCGCGAGCTGGCGGAATTCTTTCCCGCGCTCGCTGGTTTCAGAAAGTCGAACAAGAAGGTCGACCTGGTGAACCATACGATCGTCGAGGAGGTGCTGCAGGATCTCGGCGTGCTCGACTTTGGCAAGGGCGTCGTAGCCAAGTCCAATGCCGCACTGTGGCGCGAGCGCGGCGACCACAAAATGCTGGTCGGCGAGTTTTCGTTCGAGTGCAAGTTCAAACGCCGCGACGATCTTCACGAAAAGGCGCTGGAGCGCGTGCGGCGCCTCTTCATCCGGCTGCAGGAGGTCGCGGCCGACTGGATTTCATTGGGCACGACCAAGACCGGCATCGTCTATCGGCTGAAGGGCAATCCACCGCAGAGCCATGAATAGGCCGACACCCGGGGTCGGAGGCGCGAGGGGCCCCGCGTCGAGGGCGGCCGCCTTCGTCAGGATTTTTTCCGGGGATTTTCTTCCTGGAGTTCGCCCCCGAGCGGGGACGCGCCGGTAAAATCTGACGCCGGGCGATAGTTAGCGCTCGGCTCAAGCGGCGGATTATGCGCCGGATCGAGCGGCGGCAGGCGGGAGTCGCGTTTCGCCGCAGCCTCGACCAGCGAGGTGTCGGCTCGCCACGGTTCGGCGTCGTTGTTGCGCACGACGGTCCCGCTAAAGTCGTAGCGCATCCAGTAAACCGCGCGCATCGCGGCGCCCGCCGGGTCGCGGCGAAGGTGCGTGTAGATCCACTTCTCGTTAAAGCGCACGCCGTTCTCCTCGCGCTCGCGCGGATCGTCGAGGCTGCCCTCGGTGCGGTCGGGGGTGCCCAGGATAGCGACGATCGCGTTGCGGGCCGGCCGGTGCTCGCTCATACCTCGAAGCTCTCCGGGAAGGGGCATCGATGCTCCGCGATATGGGCCTCGAAGTCGGCGCGGAACTGTTTGAGGAACGCGCGCGCGGCCCACGACGCGCCGTCGGCGAGCGCACAGATACATTTGCCGTCCATGTAGTCGAAGGTGTCGGCGAGGGTTTGCAGGTCCTGCGGTTCGCCGCCGCCGCTTTCGATCCGGCGCAGCGTCCGGTAGGTCCATCCGGTGCCCTCGCGGCACTGGGTGCACTGGCCGCACGACTCGTGCTCGAAAAAGCGCGCGACTACCAGCGCCACGCGCACCATGCAGGTGCGATCGTCCATCACGATCGCGCCGCCGGTGCCGATAAGCGTGCCGGCCGCGCGCAGCGATTCGTGATCCATCGCGACGTCGATCTGATCTCCACGCAGCACCGGCATCGAGACGCCGCCGGGAATCACCGCCTTGATCGGGCGGTCGCCAATCACGCCGCCGGCGTATTGATAGATGAGGTCGCGCAGCTTCACGCCGAGCCGGAGCTCGAAAATTCCCGGATTGTTGACGTGGCCGCTTACGCCGAACAGCGTATGTCCGGCGGCGTTCTTCACGCCTTCATCGAGGAACCACTGTGCGCCGCGCGTTACGATCACCGGCACGTGCGAGAGCGTTTCGACGTTGTCGACGGTGGTCGGCTGGCCCCAGAGTCCGGCCTGCGCGGGGAAGGGCGGGCGTTTGCGCGGCTGGCCCTTGCGCCCCTCCATCGACTCGAGCATCCCGCTCTCCTCGCCGCAGATATAGGCGCCCGCACCCTGCTGGATCGTGATGTCGAAGCGGCGATTGAAGCCGAGCGCGTTGTCGCCGAGAATTTTTGCGTCATAGAGCGCGCGGATCGCGGCGCTCATCGCGGCGAATTCCTCGACGTATTCGCCGCGGATGTAGATAAAGGCCGCCGTGGACTCCATCGCCATCCCCGCGATCATGATTCCCTCCAGCGGCAGGAAGGGATTGCGCGACATGATCTGGCGGTCCTTGAAGGTGCCGGGCTCGCTTTCGTCGGCGTTGACCGCGAGATAGCGCGGGCGTGCGTCACGCGGCGGCATGAACGTCCACTTGAGGCCGGTGCCGAAGCCCGCGCCGCCGCGGCCGCGCAGGTTGGAATCCTTGACCAGCGCGGCGAGGTCCTTGGGCGCCATCGTGCCCGCCTTGGGCGCCGCCTCGAAGCCGCCGTGCGCGCGGTATTCGTCCAGCGTGAGCCGCTTCTCGGCGCCGGGCGGCAGCAGGTAGGCGTCGACGCCCGCCGGAACGCGCGAGATGATCGGCGCCGGCCGCCGCGCGGCCCGCGCCGTCGCGGGCGATTCGAGCAGGCTCGCGGCGAAATCCCTGGTCACGTTCTCCAGGTACGGATTGCGGTTCACCTGGAGCACCGGCGCGGTCGCGCACGACCCCAGACATTCGACTTCGGCGATCGCGAAGCGGCCGTCGGGCGTCGCAGTGCCCGCCTTGATTCCGAGCCGATGCTCGAGGTCGCGCACCACGCCGCGCGCGCCGCGGAGACAGCACGGCAGGTTGGTGCAGACCTGAATAACCGCCTCGGCGCGGGGCAGGTTGAAGAGCGAATAGAACGATGCGACCTCGGCGACTTCAGCGGGGCGCATCCCGAAGAGCGGCGCCAGCTCCGCGAACGCCTCGGAGCCGAGCGCGCCCAAATCGTCGCGGGCGAGGTAGATCGCCGCGAGCAGCGCGGCGCGCGGATTCGGAAAGCGCGCCTGCTCGGCGCGGATCTTTTCCCGGGTCTCAGCCGACAAGCCCATCGTGTCTCACGCCTGCGTGGTTCTCCGCGGCAGCGCCCTAGCGGTCGCACTCGCCGCCGATCATGTTGATCAGGTCGAAGGTCGGCACCACGTCGGCGAGCATCCCGCCGGTGATCATCTTCTCCAGCGCCGACATGTTGGAGAAGCTGGGCGCGCGGCAGCGGCATTTGTAAGGCTTGCCGGTGCCGTCGCTCACGATATAGAAGCCGAGTTCGCCGTTGGCGCCCTCGACCGCGTGGTAAACCTCGCCCGGCGGTATCAGCCCGCCCTCGGTGACCAGCTTGAAGTGATCGATCAGCTCCTCCATGCGGCCGAAGACCTTTCCTTTGCGCGGCCAGCGCACGCGCGGGTCGTCGGAGTTGACGGGCCCGGCCGGGATCTTTTCAAAGCATTGCGCGATGATGCGGCGGCTCTGGCGTAATTCCTCGAGCCGCACCAGGTAGCGATCGAAATTGTCGCTGTGCTCGCCGACCGGGATGTCGAAGTCCAGCTCCCCATACACCAGGTACGGCTGCACGCGGCGAACGTCGTAAGGTACGCCGCCGGCGCGGAGAAGCGGGCCGGTCACGCCGTGGGCGATCAGCGCCTCGGGCGCCATATGGCCGGTGCCTTCGACGCGTTCGCGAAAAACCGGATTTTGCGTAAGCAGCTTGTCGGCGTCGTCGAGCAGGGCGAGCGAACGATCCAGCCGCGCGGTGGCGAAGCGATCGAAGCCGTCGGGAAGGTCGGCCGATACGCCACCGATCCGGATGTAGTTGGTGGTGACGCGCGCGCCGCAGAGCGCGTCGAGCAGGTCGCACATCAATTCGCGCGCTTCGATCAGGTAGAGAAACGGCGTCATCGCCGCCAGCTCGAGCGCCATCGCGCCCAGGCACAGGTAGTGATCGCTCATGCGCGAGATCTCGCCCGCGATCACCCGGATAAAATCGCAGCGCGGCGGCGTGCGCAGATCCATCAGCTTCTCGACCGCGAGACAGTAGCCGACGTTGTTGAGCATCGGCGAACTGTAGTTCAGGCGGTCGGTGTACGGGATGTTCTGATAGTAGTAGCCGGTTTCGCACTCCTTCTCGAAGCCGCGATGGAGATAGCCGACCTGGATGTCGGCCTTGACCACTCGCTCGCCGTCGAGGTCGAGCACCATCTTGACCGTGCCATGGGTCGCCGGATGCGACGGGCCCATCTGCATCCGCATCGTCGGCGTATGCAGTTCGTCCGCGGCAACGGCGGGCGGCGCGTCAACGGGGACGGCGGGGTTCTTTGGCTCCTGGTCCGGCATAGGGCTCTATCGGTTGTTCGTCGTGCTTGGCGTAGTCCTTGCGCAGCGGATGGCCCACGAATTCGTCGTAGAGATAGATGCGGCGAAGGTCGGGATGGCCGTCGAAGCGGATGCCGTAGAGGTCGAAGGTCTCGCGTTCCAGCCAGTTGGCGCCCGCCCACAGCTCGGTCAGGCTCGCGATCGTCGGATCGTCCTCGGGCACGCGGCACTTGACGCGCAGGCGATGGAGCAGGCGGGTGGAGACCAGGTGATAGACCATCGCAAAGCGCGGAGCGTCGCCGCGCGCGGGCAGGTTCACTCGATGGCGCCACGGGGCGCGCTTGCGTACCAGGTTGTGATTGCGATCCCAGGTTTCCGGGGAGTTATAAAAGCCGTCGGGCTGGCCGAAATAATCGACGCAAGTGACGTCGAGAAGCATGTCGAAGTCGAGGTCCGGCGAGTTGCGCAGCGCGCGCGCCGCCTTGAGAAGGTTCGCGCGCGCGACATGGATACAGTCGTCGCCGCGAAAACTCTGATGGTCCTCGACCAGCGGGCCGAGCCGCTCGGCAACCTTCAGCAGCAGCGGCGACGGCTGCGGGGGCGGCGCAGGCGTTTTCGGTTCTTCGGCGGCGCTCATGGGTTTTTATTCATAGTGGCGGCGCAGAAAATCGGTTCGGGTCTTAAGCCGCTCCTGCGGCACGAGCAGGTCGGCCTTGTGCCAGAGCGAGCCACGGCGCGAGTAGGTTGCGATCTCGACCTCGCGGCTCATCACGATCGCCTCCTCCGGACAGGCTTCTTCGCACAGTCCGCAGAACATGCAGCGCGACATGTCGATGTCGAAGACTTCCGGATAACGCTCGACTTCGTCGGCGGTCTCGGCGGGGAAGATCGTGATGCAGGTAGTGGGACAGGCCCACTCGCAGAGCCCGCACGCGACGCATCGTTCCTTGCCGTTCTCCATCTGCACCAGCACCGGCATCCCGCGCATCGCGGGCGCGTGCACGAAGCGCTGCTCGGGAAAAAATACGGTGAAGTCCTGGCGGCCGCGCATGAAGCCGAAGAGATTGCGCAACAGATGGGCCATCGCGACCCACAGCCCCACCAGCACCGCCCTCAGCGACAGCGCCCCGACCAGGCCTGACGCCGGACGTGCGACCTTTACGACTCGAACCGCCATTTCGCTCGCGTCAATTATCCCAGATGTCAACCCGGAAGTTTAAACCGCCGGAGTTTCAACCGCACTATCAGTCTTACAGAATCGGCTCAGGCGGGCGATGGGCGCGTTGCGCTCGCCGCGTGCTCGCCCGCTCCCTGTCCAGCTCTGGTCGGCGCCCATCCGCCGCGGATCGCAAGCATCGCGGGAATCAGCGTCGCCATGCCGGCGACGGCCACCCACATCCACGCGGCCCATCCGTAATGGCTTGAAACATATGCGACCAGCGGGCCCGAGATCGCGATCCAGCCGCGATAGATCAACTGGAAGAACGACCATCCGCTCGCCTGCAGAGCAGGCGCGATATCCTCGAGCAGCTCCGAATATTGCGCGCACCACGGGATGAAGGCGAAGGCGACCAGCCCGCCGAGCAGAAACATGACCGCGCCCAACTGGAACGGCGGCAGCGGATTGGCGAACGTTTCAATCCACCAGATCAGCACCACCATCGAGGCGACCGTGCCGACGAGCACCAGGGGCTTGCGCATCCGCAGCTTGTCCGAGAGCCATCCGGCCGGCACCAGCATGAACAGGTTGAGCAGCCAGAAGTAGGACGCCATCTTGGCCGCTGCGGCCGGAGTGTAATGGAACGCCCGGTTGAACATCACCGGGAAGAATGTCTGGCTGGTGATCGACAGGGTCAGAAAGGCCACCGAGCCGACGACCAGGACCCACACTTCCCAATGGCTCAGCAGCTGTCTGAAAGCGGCGCTTCCGCTGGCCGGAACCTCCATCCTCACTTCGCGCAGGTGCTCGGCGGGATCGGCCGCGACCGCCGCTTCGCTCTCGACGATCGTCAGGCGCAGGTTCGGGTGCAGATCCTTGAGCCACAGCAGGACCGGGACGTACATCAGGATCGACAACAGCCCCATGATCCAGATCTGCGATTGCCAGGTGCCGAAGATCGGCAGCGTCACGCCGCTGATGAAATTCCACAGGAAGATGCATCCTACGGCGCCCACCGTAAGCAGGCCGAAGGCGGCGCCGCGGCTGACGCGCGGCGACATGTCGCGGGTAAGGCCTCCGAGGGCGCCCCACATCAGCCCGGCGGTAAGATTCATCGCGCCGCGGACTATCACGAACGACCAGAACC
>Ga0335069_10008368_pt1 | contig 14818 bp, 8 predicted proteins | sample Lox_Sample_11_FD_206714 | JGI IMG/M metagenome (GOLD analysis project Ga0335069, IMG submission 206714) | Soil microbial communities from Loxahatchee National Wildlife Refuge, Florida, United States - Lox_Sample_1.1 | ecosystem: Environmental > Terrestrial > Soil > Wetlands | place: USA: Florida... | reverse complement strand
TGGGACGGAAGCTGCGCGCTGGCCGTCGACGCCGAGATGATCACCAAGTCACGGCCGCCCAAGCCCCGCAACGCGCGGGTGCAGTGGCACCGCATCGCCGGGTCGACGCAGGACGCGCTCATCGCGGCCAGCGACGCGGTGAAGCGCGCGCGCTCCAAACGCGGCAAGGAGTGCCAGGGCGCGATGAGTGGCGATGTGTCGGCCGCGTGCGAGAAGGCCGACGCCTCGCTCGTCGCCGCGGTCGTGGACTACGTGCGTGGCGGCGGGTCGATCCCGACGCCGGACGCTCCTTGAGCCCGGGTGATCAGCGGTTGCCGAACGGCGTCGCCGGCACCGTGCGCAGGTACGACCAGAGCGCGTGCATCTCGGTGTCGTCGAAGTTCTTCCAGCTCTCGACGGGCATGAACGGGTCGAGCTTCCTGCCGTTCTTGCGGACACCCGTCTTCATCAGCTTGTCGAAGTCGTCGAACGTCCAGTCGCCCAGGCCCGTCGCGTCGGGAGTGAGATTGAGCGGCACGGGGATCGACGGCGGTGCGCCGGGGATCGGGCCCCCGCTCATGTGCTCCTCGCCGTGGCAACCCTTGCACAGTCTCCCCAGGTAGCTGCCGTACGCAGGAGTCGGCTCCGGGGCGGGGGGAGTCTCCACCTTCGCGTGGTCGATGCGCCGCGCGACGTCCCACGGGAACTTGCCCTGCCGGTCGAGCACCTTGCCGAGGGTACCGACCACCGTCGCGCCGTTGGGCCGATCGACGTTCGGGACGCTCCGGATGTACGAGACGATGGCCACGACCTCGGAGTCGGGGAGCCAGGTGAGGTCCTGGGACGGCATCAGGCGCACCGTGCACCCGTCCCTCTTGACGCCGTGGCGGATGATGCGCGCGAGCTCGCCGTCGGAGTACGCCGCCCCCAATCCCCCTCCGGTGATGTTCGGGGCGACCATGTGGCCGACGGGCCCGATGTCGACGACCTTTCCGCCTCCGAGATCGGCGCCGTGACAATCGCCGATCGAGCAGCCGGCCATCGAGTGGACGAGGTGATCGCCGCGGGCGATCACCGCCGGATCGCTCGACCGCGTCAGGTTCGGAACGGGTACGTCGTAGACCTTCGCCATGCTGGCGTCGAACGCCGAGCACTGCATGTAGACGTAGCTGCCGCCTCCGAGGGCGAGCAGTGCGACCAGAATCCCCAGCACCTTCAGGACGCGGACCACGATCTTGCGCATGACCTCCAACGCTACGTGAGGTCCAGGTCGCGCGAAAGGGCGAGTTCGCTAGCGGCTACTTCAGTCCGAGGCGTTCTGCACGTTCGCGGAAAGCTTTGATTTCCTCCGCATACATCGTGAGCGGCGCGTCGAACTGCACGCCCACGCGGCGCAGCCACGGGCCGGCGTCGCCCGGGGTCAGCTCCTCGACACGAACGACGCGGGCGGTGGCGTCGCGAGACGTCCCGGGGTCGTCGGCGATGTAGAGCTGGAGCTTCACCTCGTCGCCGACGGCGATCTTCGTGGTGCGGACGAGCAGCAGCGCGCCGGACTCGCTGAGATCGCGGATGATCGACGGCCGATGCTCGCCGTCCGGTCGCTCGAGCGATGCGGGAAAGCAGGCGAGGTGACGAGCGCCGGCGCGACGTTCCGACGGAGGAGCCGAGTCGGTCATGACGACGACTCTACCGCAATCGACGCCGCCCGCGCAGCAAGGCGATCGCGCCGAGTGCGACCAGCGCGAGAGGCGAGGAGCCCGCGCCGCCGGACGTACCACTCGCCGAGCACGAGTTGCCCTGACCGGCCCGGAGGTTGGCAGGCTGCCCGCCGTACCCGTTGCCGTAACCCGTCGAGCCGCTGCTGCTGCTGGAGCCGGGCATCGTGCCGGGGCCCGTCGTCGATCCGCCATCGGGGCTCGTGGTGCCGCCGCCGTCGGGAGAGGACGACGTGCCGTTCTCGTCGACGAATCCGCCCCCAGCGACGGCGAACGCCTGCTGGAAGATCGACTGGAACCCCGAGAGCGAGGTGTAGATGTGGCCACTGTTGTCGGTGCACGTGATGCCGCCCCGCGACACGATGCCGACGATGGCTCCGGTTTTCTCGTCGATCGCGGGACCGCCGGAGTCGCCGTTGCACATGGCCTCGGTGGACTCGAACTCGTTGCTGCCCAGGGGGGTCATCGACGCTGAGACGGTGCTGCCCACCGCGAGCACGGTCATGTCGTCACGGCGGAAGCGTGTCCCGATCGGCAGGCTCTGGTCGTTTTCCCCGTAGCCCACCGTGCGAACGGTCTCGTTCGCGAGCACGGGCGACGACATGCGGACGCGCAGCGGGGGCGCGACCGTGATGCTCTTGTCGAGGACGATGAGCGCGACGTCCGTGTTGCAGATGGTGGTGTTCTGCGTGTGAAACACCTGCGATGCGTTGGCGTCCGGCGTACCGAGCAGGTTCGGCGTGGCGCCCGAGAAGATGTGGATCGACGCGAGCGGCTGGTCGGCGCCGAGGTCCGGACCGTCGTCGAGCGAGTTGCCGTTCTGGTCGCAGTTGATCGCCTGGTTGTTCACCACGCTGACGCAGTGGCGCGCGGTCAGGACGACGTTGGGCGCGATGAGCGTCCCCGAGCACAGCTCGAACATCTGTCCGTCGCCGACCTTGATGGCAACGACGGCGTCGTTCTGGGAGGAGCCGGTGTCCTCGACGCCCCCGTAGATGGCCGAAGACGTGGACGCCGTGGGCTCGTTCTCACCAGGCCCGTTCGCTGCCGTGCCGCACGCCGCGAGGAGCAGGCATGCAAGGGGGGCTGTGGTGACCCAGGGGAGGACGATCCAGGGGCGTCTGCCCCCGTCGGCGCCCAATCGCCGGAGTTTCGGAGGCTTCCGATCTGACACCCGCATCGCAGCCAGGTGTCACTTCACGGCGTATGCCGACCCTTGTCACGGCAAAAGACGCAACTCCACGTCGATGCGCCGCCCGGGGCCGCCGGCGCCCGGAAGCGCGAAGAAGGCGGTTCCCAGGTCGCCGCTGAAGCTTCCGCCGCTGAGGGCGAACACGTCGCCGTGCAAGCCGTCGTGCACGACGTCGCTCGCCACGCGCGCCGTGACGCGGAGACGGGTGGTCGCGCCGCGCGCGGTGAACGCGCGCGGGCCCATGAGGAGCAGGGTTCGCTCGATGCCGCGTCTCAATGCGGGCGAAGGCGCGCCGCCGAGCGCGTGCGACACGAGGTGCCCCGAGTCGTCGAGAACGAGCGTCAGGTCAGCCGTGCCTGCCGAGCCGAACGCCGTGGAGTTCCAGATGCCGTCGGCGCTCGCGGCCTGGGGGAACGCACGCGTGAAGGTCGTCGCGATATCGGTCGCGTAGCGGACACCGACGGCACCGAAGAGGGCAGGCGGAGGATGGGCCTCTCCGCCCGCAGGACCTCGTGATCCGACGCGGGACGGTCGGTGCGCGCGGACCGCCGCCTCGCCGCCGCGGCTCGACTCCACGGAGGCCTGGTCTTCCGCGCCGTTCTGCGCCTCTTCCTCCGCTGGGGCTGCCTCGTCCACGTCCAGCGTCTCGCCGACGAGCGGTGCCGGGCCGTCGTGGAAACTCTGCGGTGTCGCCGCCTTTCCGCTGGGGTGGGACAGGCCCGCAAAGAGCCCGGCGTGGAGCGCGACGCTCGCGATCGCGAAGACGCTCAAGGGCGGAGTACGCCGGCTCACCGTGCCCATTCTGTCACCCGGGGACCCCGCTGCCTTGGATGGGCCGTGGCGTTTCCGACACTCAGGCGTGCGTTGCGTTCGGCCGATCATGCGGTAAGGTGGGATATCCGTATGCAGCGAAAGGCCGGCGTCGTTCTCCCGCTGTTCTCCGTGAGAACGCGTCGGGACTGGGGAATCGGGCAGGTGACCGACCTTCCCGCTTGTGGTGCATGGCTGAAGCGGGGCGGCCAGCGGTTGTTGCAGATCCTGCCGCCGCACGAGCTCTCGCGCGGCGAGACCAGCCCCTACGGTGCACTCACCGCCTTCGGCCTCGATCCCATCTATGCCGACGTCGAGGCGGTGCAGGACGTCGACGCTCTCCTCGTGGCCCAGACCCTCGGCGACGAGGGGCGCGCAGCCCTGGACCGCGTTCGATCCTCCGCCGGCGTGGACTACGGGACCGTCCGCGACCTCAAGATGCGCGTGCTGCACGCTGCCTTCCAGCGCTTCCACGAGCGCGAGTGGAAGCGCGACACGCTGCGCGCCCGCCGGCTCACCGAGTTCGTCCTGGCCGAGCGGGCGTGGCTCGACGATCTGGCGGCGTACGAGACGCTCCGCGAGTCGCACGGGGGCTGGGGCTGGACCACCTGGCCCGAAGACGAGCGCGATCGCTCACCGCAGACCCTGGCCAAGCTGCGCTCCTCGCGGTCCGACCGTCTCCTCGAGACGGCCTACGTGCAATGGACCGTCATCGGTCAGTGGGAGACCGCGCGCGCCCGGATGCGCGAGCTCGGGGTGGAGCTCATGGGCGACCTGCCGTTCGTCGTGTGCGCCGAGAGCGCCGACGTGTGGTCGCACGCTTCGCAGTTCCAGCTGCACATGGATCTCGGTGCACCGCCGGATGCTTACTCGGCGGAGGGACAGGACTGGGGGTTGCCTGCGTACGACTGGCTCGCGATGGAGGCCGACGATCTGGCGTGGGTGCGCGCGCGCGCGCGTCACGCGGCGCGTCTCTACGACCGCTTCCGCCTCGATCACGTGGTCGGGTTCTTCCGCCAGTGGGTGAAGCGCAAGGAGCAGGGCGCTCGCGGCCGGTTCGACCCGGAGGGGACGGACGCGCAGGCCTCGCGCGGCCGGCGCGTGCTCGGGGCGATCCTCGAGGAGGTGAACGCGCGCAACGGCATCGAGCCGCCGCGCGTCATCGCCGAGGACCTCGGGGTCATCCCGCCCTTCGTACGCGAAGTGCTGCGCGAGCTCGGGATGCCCGGCTACCGCGTGCTCCCGTGGGAGAACGACGACGGCGTCTTCCGTGACCCGACGAGCTTCCCCGCGAACAGCGTCGCTTCGTGGAGCACGCACGACACGGCGCCGATCGTCTCGTGGTGGGGTGACCTGTCCGACGGCGACCGGCAGTCCCTCGGTGCGCGCGCCGGCGTGCGGCCCGAGATGGACGAGCGGGCACGGACGCTGGCGCTGCTGCGCGACCTGTACTCGGCGCGTTCGGAGCTCGCGCTGACTCTGGCGCAGGAGCTCCTCGGGGTGCCGGACCGCATCAACACGCCGGGAACCGTCGGCGAGACCAACTGGACGTGGCGGCTGCCTCGGCCGATCGAGGACCTCGAGGCGGACGAGAGCGTGGGCGCTCGGCTCGACGCCGTGCGCGCTCTGGTCGACGCGTCGGGTCGCTAGCTGGCAATATACGCAGCATCGAGCCCGGCCACTTCCACCCTCTCGGCGCGACCTGGGACGGGCGCGGCGTCAACTTCGCTCTCTTCAGCGAGCACGCTACCGGCGTGGAGCTCTGCCTCTACGACGCGGCCGGCGTCGAGAAGCGCATCCCGGTGCCCTGGCGCTCGCTCTACGTCTGGCACGCGTACATTCCCGGCCTCGGCCCCGGTCAGCGATACGGCTGGCGCGTGCACGGGCCCTTCGCGCCGCGCGAGGGCCATCGCTTCAATCCGAACAAGCTCCTGCTCGACCCGTACGCCCGCGCCGTGGAGGGGACCGTCGACTACCGCGGCCCCGTCTTCGGCTACCCGCGCGACCGGGGTGCGAGCCCCGACGTGCTCGACGACCGCGACGACGCCGCGTTCAAGCCGAAGGGGGTCGTCATGGACGACGCGTTCGCCTGGGGGGACGACCGCCTGCCGGACGTGCCGTGGCACGAAACGCAGCTCTACGAGCTGCACGTGCGCGGCTTCACCAAGATGCACCCCGGAGTGCCCGAGTCGCTTCGCGGGACGTACCTCGGGCTCGCCTCGGACGCGGCCATCGAGCATCTCAGGTCGCTCGGCGTGACGTCGGTGGAGCTCATGCCCATCCACCAGCATCTCGACGAGCCGTCCATCGTCGCCCGCGGCATGACCAACTACTGGGGTTACTCGACGCTCGGCTTCTTCGCCCCCGACACGCGCTTCGCCACGCGTGGGGGCGATGCGGTGCGCGAGTTCAAGGAGATGGTCAAGCGGCTCCACGCCGCCGGCATCGAGGTGGTGCTCGACGTCGTCTACAACCACACCTGCGAGGGCGATGCCGAGGGGCCCACGGTCAGCCTGCGGGGCATCGACAACCGGACCTACTACCGCCTCGCGAGCGACGATCCGAGCAAGTACATCGACTACACCGGCTGCGGCAACACGCTGGAGCCCTCGCACCTGCAGGTGCTCAAGCTCGTCACCGACAGCCTGCGCTACTGGGTCAACGAGATGCACGTCGACGGCTTCCGCTTCGACCTCGCGGCGGCCCTCGCGCGAGGCACGGCCGGACGCATGGACGGCCTCAGCTCCTTCTTCGCCGTGGTGCACCAGGACCCGGTGCTCTCGCGCATCAAGCTCATCGCCGAGCCGTGGGACGTTGCCGCCGACGGCTACCAGGTCGGCAATTTCCCGACCCTCTGGAGCGAGTGGAACGGCCGGTTTCGCGACACCGTCCGGTCCTTCTGGCGGGGGGATCGCAAGGTCGTGGCCGACCTCGGGTATCGCATGACGGGCTCGAGCGACCTCTTCGCCGACGACGGCCGGCACCCGCACGCGAGCATCAACCTGGTCACGGCGCACGACGGGTTCACGCTGCGCGACCTCGTGAGCTACGAGAAGAAGCACAACGAGGCCAACGGGGAGCGCAACAAGGACGGCTGGGACGACAACCGCAGCCAGAACTGCGGCGTGGAAGGGGAGACCCGCGACGCGCGCGTACTCGCGTGCAGGCGTACTCTCGTTCGCAGCCTGATGGCGACGCTCTTCGTCGCGCAGGGGGCGCCGATGATCGAGATGGGCGACGAGCTGTGGCGAACGCAGCGCGGGAACAACAACCCGTACTGTCACGATTCCGAGCTGACCTGGGTCGACTGGAACCTGGGGCCCGACGCGAATGCGATGCTCGAGCACGTGCGCAGGCTCGCGACGCTGCGCAAGGAGCATGCGGTCTTCCGCCGGCGCGATTTCCTCACGGGCGAGGACATCAAGTGGCTCCGTCCCGAGGGCGGGGAGATGACGCAGAAAGATTGGCTCGCACCGGAGCGAGCCACGCTGGCGTTTCACCTGACCGGGCGAGGGGAGGACGACGCGTTCGTGGTGATCATGAACGGCGAGAAGACCGCGCTGGCCTTCGCACTTCCGCCGGGCGACTGGCGCGTCGTGCTCGACACGTCGGAGGGCGCGCCGCACGGGCAGGTGGTCAGCGGCTCGCGCCGCGTGGAAGCGTCCAGCCTCGTGCTCCTCGTGGCCGGCTGAAGGGTCTCCTTCGCTAGGCCGGCGCGCGCTTCCCCGCGAGGGTGCCCGCGCGCCACCGAAGGGCGGTGGTGGAAGGGGCGAGCGCGAAGCCGGCGAGGTCGCCCACGGAGGGGTGGCGGAGCATCGCAGCCAGCGCGGCCTTGCCGACCGAGGCGGTTGCGGCGCCGAGCGCGGGGTCGTCGCCGCGAGCGACGTCCAGCGTCGCGAGCAGATCGCCGGTGACGACGAAGGCAGCGCGCAGCTCGGTGCGCGCGACGGCGAGCTCGAAGGCGCGTCCATCGGCCGGCGTGATCTCGGGTGCGATCTCGAGGGCCGACGCCAGCTCCTGCAGGGCCTTCTTCTGCTTGCGTCCGATGGCCTTCGCCACGCGCCGGGACATCTCTTCGACGAGGTCCTGCTGGTCGGCATCGCCCGCGTCGGCTGCGTAGCCGGAGACGACCTGGCGAATGGCGCCGCAGAGCGTCGCATGCGCATAAGCGCCCGGCAGGTCGTACAGCCATGACGCGCCGAGGGCGGCACGCACGAGGGGGCCGACCACGAGCGCCGTCTGCAGGGGCTCTTGCTGCGCCAGGATCGATTCGGGCACGACGAGCCACGTCGGGTCCTGGCCCAGCACGCGCGGGCGCTTCACGTCGCCGACGACCACCTCGAGGCGCGGGAGGCCTAGCATCGTCGCCACGCGAGCGGCGAGGAGGAGCAGCGGCTGGCCCGCGACGCCCGCCTGCAGTCGCGAGCGAGGCGAAGCGCCGAGCTCCTCGAGCTCGATGCGAGCGACCTTCCCCTCGACCCCCGAGAGGGCCGCCGCCACGTCGAGCAGCAAGGACGGCGCGTCCTTCGGGACGACCGCGGTGCGGAGCGTGCCGTGGTCGAGCGCGATGGGCACGGGCGCGAGCGGATCGATCGCCTGTCGTCGGGCGCGCAGGGCCACGTGCGATCCATCGTCGATGGCGCCCGCCACGGCGCGAAGCTCGCGCGCGACCATCGCTTCGTCGGCGCGCCCTTCGTCCGAGAGTGCACGCTCGAGCGACTCGAGCGCCGCTCCGGGGTCCTCGAGCGAGAGAAGCGGGGAAGGGTCGGGCGCGATCATCGGCGAGAGCAGCCCGACCGCCTCGGCGCTGCCGCGCATGTGGACGAGTCCCTTCGCGAGCGAGGCGCGCACCTCGTGCATCCCGGGGGCCAGGGCGAGGGCGATCCGCAGGTGCGCAATCCCCTCGCGCCAGTGGCCGAGCGATTCGACCTCGAGTCGACCGAGGGTCGCGACGCAGAGGGGATCGGGGCGCTCGGCTTCCTGGGCGAGCGCAACGACCGCGCCGAGCGTTCGCGCCTGATCGGCGGGAGCGCCCGCGTGAAGCTCCATGAGAGCCGCGATGCGCGCGGGGGTGGGGGCCAGGGCCGCGGCCTGAACGAGCGCCTTCTCGGCCCCGGTAGCGTCGCCCGCCTCGCGACGCAGGCTCGCGAGCTCGGCGAGCGCGTCGCCCTTGGGGTCAGCGACGGTCTCCGCCTCGGCAAGCCGCTCGAGCAGCGCCATGGTCTCGCGCCCCGGAGCCCCGGCGGCTCGCCGCGAGGCGAGCAGCTTGCGCAGGGCATCGACCGAGCCGGGGTCGATGTCGAGCGCGGCCCCCAGCACGCGCTCGGCATCGAGCGGCCGCGCCAGCGTCGTCGCGAAGATGTCGGCGGCCTGGAAGAGAGCGGCCAGCCGTGTGCGCGAATCCCGGGCGCTCGCGGCGAGTTGCTCGAGCGTTTCCACGGCGTCGCCCCAGGCTTGCTGCGCCACGTGCTGCTCCGCGAGCGCCTGCAGCGTCGGGGGGTGTCCCGGCGCGACGGCGAGCACGCGGCGCAGCGCGTCGATTGCGACGAGTCGATCCGCCGGCTCGATCGAAGCCACGCGCGCCACTTCGGCACCGAGCCGCGTGACCACGGTGGTGCTCGTCGAACGTTCGAACGCGCCGCGGAGCGCCGCGAGGAGCACGTCGCGCGCGCTCCCGTCCTCGCCTCGCACGGCGATGAGTAGCCCGAGCGCCGCGAGACTCTCGGGGTCGGCGTCGAGCGCGCGCTCGAGCATCTCGGCGGCGCGCGCCAGCTTCTCCGGGCGCGCCCCCAGGCGCGTGTCTTGCGTCGAGAGCGTTTGACCGGCTGCGTGCACGAGGAACGTGGCGCGACGTACCGGATCGGAAGTGAGCTCCGCTCGCGCGAGGTCCGAGGCCACCACGGCCTCGGCGTCCGCCAGCGCCGTGCCCAAGCGCTGCGTGCCCTCCGCCGCGACCACCGAGTGCGCGTCGACTCTCTGGGCTTCCCTGTATGCGGCCAGGGCCGCCCGCGTGCCATCGTCGGCGCGCGGCGTGTCCTCCGGTTCCAGGGTGAGTGCGGTCGCGAGGTGGGCCCAGAGCTTTTCGCCGTCGTTCGTCGCTGTCTGGAGCCGTGTGCGGAGCGCTGCGACGACCCGCGCGCGTGCGTCGGCGTCTCCTGCGCGCGCCACGGGGATGGACTGACGGAGGGCCGCGTCTAGCGCCGCGCGGTCCGCCGGCGCCCGACGCAGGATGCGGTCGACGAGAGACGTCGCATCACCACTGCCCGGCAGTGTCCACTCGACCATCTGGGCCTCGGCCCAGAGCGCTCCGAGCACCGGGACATCGGCAGTGAACGACTCTGCTTGCTGCGCGAGCGCGTTGGCCAGGAGCGGTGCGCTCCCGGTGGCGCGCGCGATCCGCTCCAGGGCGCGCAGCGCGTGCGGAGCCGTTGGCTCGGTCGGCAGGACGCTCTCGACGAGCTTCGTCGCGCGATCCAGGTCGCCCCCCTCGTCGAGCAACGCCAGCGCGAGATCGAACGCGCGCTCGGGGCTCGCCGGAGCTCGGTCGAGGCGGGACGCGAGGGCGGCGTGCAGGTCGCGGACGGCGGCGCTTCTGGCCTCCTTTTCCCCGGCGCGCCCGTGGCGGCGGAGGAGACGCACGTGGCGCTCGGCGAGCCAGTCGTCGTCGGGAGCCTCGCGAGTCGCCTGGGCGTAGATGCGTACGGCGTTCGCGTCGTCGAGCATCTCGAGCTCGCACAGGTCGGCGGCGCGCGAGAGCAGGGAGATCCGCTCGTCCGCCGTCGAGGCGGCGGCCGCGAGCTCGACGAGTGCGTCGCGGACCACGGCGGGATCACCGACGGCGCCGAGCTCTCGCACGAGGGCATCGCGCGCCCCGGGGTGCGCCGGATCGATCGCGAGAGCTTCGCGCAGCGACTGCAGTGCAGCCTTGGGCGCGCGCAGCTTCGCGCTCTGCAGCTCCGCACGCGCCATCCAGAGGTCCACCCTGGTCCGACCGTCGGGGGTTTGATCGATGCGCGCGCGCAGCGACTCGTCCACGCGAGCCCACCGCTCGGCAGCCTCGTGAAGACGCTGCTCGATCCGACGCGCGTCGGCGTGCGCGGGCGTGCGCCCGAGCACCTCGCGAACGATCGTCAGGGCCCGCTCGGCCTCGAGCGGCGGCAGCGTCTCGGCCGCACGCACGCGTAGCGCGTCCGCCATCGTCGGATCGCTGGTCACGGCCGCTTCCTCCATGAGCGAACGCGACAGCCGGACCGCGTCGCCTGCGAGTGCCGCAGCGCGCGCGAGGCCGACGATCGCCCCGCGTCTTCCCGGCTCGAGGCGAAGTACCGTCTCGTAGGTGGCGGCGGCGGCCATCGGATCGCCCAGCGCTTCTTCCTGCAGCAGGGCGATGGCCTCGAGATGCGCGATGCGGCGCGCGGGATCGGGCGCGTGCTCGGCGCCGTGCGCGTGGACCGCGATGCGTGCTTGCGCGCTCGCCGCCGCGGCTTCCGTGGGAGGCGTCGAAACGAGGCGCAGCAGGCGGTCGAGCGCGTCGACGCTCCCCGGGTGGGTCGCGAGGGCGGCTCGCACCAGCTCGACGGCGCGAGGGCCGTCCTGCTGTCCTTGCGCGAGGCGCGCGGCGCGCAGCAGCGACCGAGCGCGCTCGGCTCCGGGTGGAGCGGCTGCAGCCAGCCGAGCCCAGAGCTCCACACGCCTGGCAGTGAGCCCCGCGCCCTCGAGGAGCCTGTCGAGATCGTGCGCGACCGTGGCGTCGCTCGGCGCCAGCTCGAGCGCCCTCTCGAGCGCGGCGATTGCGGCGACGGTGTTGCCCGTCGCCTCCTCGAGCAGCCCCAGGGACCGGTTCTCGTGCGCTCGCGCGCGCGCGTCCTCGACGAGCGTGAGGCGCGCGCGCCGCACACGGAGCACCTGGTCGGTACGGCCGGCCGCCTCGTAGAGAGTCGCGAGCTCCTCGAGCGCGCGTCTGCGCACCGCCGCTGAGATGGGAACGCGTGCCGCCGCTCGCTCGAGGAGCGCGATGGCGCCCTCGGTGTCGCCGAGGCGGTGGCGCGCCTGCAACGCGGCGTCCAGCTCGAGCCGCGCCGCGCGCGCCTGATCACCCTCGAGGCCCGCTTCCTCGGCGAGGAGAGCGACGGTCCACGCGGCGTCGCGGTGCACTGCGGCGTGAGCGACGCATGCCGCGCGCACGGGACCGATGCGGCGGTCAAGCTCCAGCGCACGCAGGAGAGCCGCCTTCGCGGCGTCGGGCTCGCCCTGCGCGCGATCGAGCAGACGCGCACGCTCGATGTGGAGCCAGGCCGCGAGCGTCGGATCACCGACCGATGCTTCGGCCATCGTTCCGAGGTGCTTCGCGAGATCGGCCGCCGCGTTCGGGTCGGTCGCGAGCGAAGCCTCGAGTCCGCGGAGCGCCGCGGGATGTGCCGGCTGCGCATCGAGCACGCTCTGCCACGCCTCTCGCTGCGCGGGCTGCGGGGCACCGGACTCCGCGAGCAGGCGCGCGCGTTCGGCGAGCAGGTCGGCGCGCGCGGGACCCGGCGGGCAGTCGATGACCTCGGCCTCCAGGTGCTCGAGGAGGGCCTTCGCGGCACCCCGCGCGTGCTCCAGGCGGCGCAGCATCGCGTGCGCCTCCGCCGTGGGGGCCACCGCGATGGATCGTCGCGCGTGCTCCGCCGCCTTCGCCGGATCGCCCAGAAGCTCCTCGACGATCGCGCGCTCCAGGTGCGCGCGGGCGACGCCGACCCGGTCGGCCCGTTCGTCCATCGCCGCGAGTCGCTCGGCGAGGGCTGCATCGAGCCTCTCGCGACGTGTCTTCCCGATCTCGCTCGCCGCAGGTGCGCCGTGCGTCTTCGGTACGCCGGTGCCGTTCGTCCTCGTCGGAGGCGCGAGCGTCTCGATCGCCGCGTTCATCCACGTCAGCTTCTGGCGGTCGTCGTCCCAGACGCGGATGCGCTCCGGGCCGACCGCGGCGTCGTCGACGATGTCCTCCCACGCCGCCGCGGGCGCGTCGCCGAAGAGACTGCTCAGGAGCGCGCGCACGCCCTCCGCCGCGACTTCGGCGCCGCTGTCGTGCACGTACGCATCGAGCGCATCGCGCAGGTCCGCAGCCGTCTGGAAGCGTTTCTCGGGATCGCGCTCGAGCGCGCGTGCGAGCGCCGCCGCCAGTGCGGGCGGGTAGTCCTCCACGATCGTCTTCGGGTCCGGCACGTTCGCCTCGCGCACCCGCTTCACCGTCTCGACGTCGCTGTCCTCGCGGAAGAGCCTCCGGTCGAGCGACAGCTCCCAGAGCGTTACACCGAGGGCGAACACGTCGGCGCGCCGGTCCGCGGGCTTGCCGTGGGCCTGTTCGGGCGCCAGGTACGCGAGCTTGCCCTTGAGCACGCCGAAGGCGGTGGACGCCATGCGGTCTCGCGCCTTGGCCAGACCGAAGTCGATGAGCTTCGGCACGCCCTCGCTCGTGAGGAAAACGTTCGATGGGCTCACGTCGCGGTGGACGATCTCCTGCGGCGCGCCCTTCTCGTCGCGCATCTCGTGAGCGTGGTGGAGCGCATCGGCGACGCGCGCGCCGATCCATGCGACGAGCTCGTAGCCGAGCCGGCGCCCCTTCTGCTGCGCGCGCTCCCACGCTTCGAGCAGCGTGCGGCCGCGGAGCACCTCCATGACCAGGAAGTGTCGCCTTCCATCGTGCCCCAGGCCGTGAAGCGCGATGATGTTCGGGTGGGACAGGCGCGAGGCGATGCGCGCTTCGTCCACGAACATCGCGATGAACTCCTTGTTCCGCGAGTGCTCGGGGCGGATCACCTTGAGCGCGACGAGGCGCTGCGATCCCTGGCGCTCTCGCCCGAGCCAGACGCTCGCCATGCCCCCCTCCGAGATGGGCGCGAGAACGTCGTAGTCGCCGAGCCGGTTGAAGGGGAGCTGCTGAGGCGACGGTGTCGAAACCATCGCCCGGGATGGTACACCCGCGAGACCTGCGGGCGTGCCCCTCGCGGCGGTCTTACGATGTGCGCATGTCATGGCTCCAGCGCATGCGCCGCGCCGAGATCCTCCGGCACCCGTTCCCGTCCGAGTGGCGCGAGATCCTCGCGCGCAACGTGCCCGCCGTCGCAAAGCTCGACGCCGGCGAGCGTGCGACGCTCGAGGACAAGGTGCGCATCTTCCTGGCCGAGAAGAACCTCGAGGGCTGCGGCGGCCTGGAGCTGACCGACGAGATGCGCGTGACCATCGCAGCGCAGGCGTGTCTGCTGCTGCTCCACCTCGAGGGCGACACCGTCTTTCCCACGGTGGAGTCGGTGCTCGTCTATCCCTCCGCCTACAAGGCGCCGCAGGCTCGCCGCGCCGGCGGCATCGTCCTCGACGACCAGGCGCGCCTCGGCGAGTCGCACACGCGCGGCGCGGTCGTCCTCGCGTGGGACGCCGTGAAGCGCACCGCGCGCGGCGGTCCGAAGAACCTCGTGCTCCACGAGTTCGCGCACGCGCTCGATCAGGAGGACGGCGTCGCCGACGGCACGCCGGAGTTGCCGGAGGCGGCGATGTACCGCGCCTGGGCACGCGTGCTCGGCGCCGAGTACGAGCACCTGGTGGCCGAGATGCACGCGGGGCACGCGACGTCGCTCGATCCGTACGGCGCCGAGAACGCGGCCGAGTTCTTCGCCGTCGTCACCGAGGCGTTCTTCGGCCGGCCCGCGGAGCTGCGGCGCGAGCATCCGGCGCTCTACGAGCAACTCCGCGCGTTCTACCGCCAGGACCCTGCGTCACGGGCGTCGCCCTACTGAGTCCTGCGCCGGGCGATCCACGCGTCGACCTGATCGCTCAGCACGTCGAGCGGCAGCGCGCCGGAGTCGAGGACGACGTCGTGGAACTCGCGCACGTCGAACCGGTCTCCGAGCGCCTTCTTCGCGTTCTCGCGCAGCTCGAGGATCTTCAGCTGCCCCAGCTTGTAGGCGAGCCCCTGCCCAGGGGCCACCATGTAGCGGTCCGTCTCGCTCTGCACCTCGACCTCGTCGAGGGTCGAGTGCGCGTGGAAGAAGTCGACCACCTGCTGTCGCGTCCAGTGCTTGGCGTGCAGCCCCGTGTCCGCGACGAGCCGGATCGCGCGCAGCATCTCGTCCAGCAGGTGCCCGTAGTA
>Ga0335069_10008367_pt1 | contig 14818 bp, 13 predicted proteins | sample Lox_Sample_11_FD_206714 | JGI IMG/M metagenome (GOLD analysis project Ga0335069, IMG submission 206714) | Soil microbial communities from Loxahatchee National Wildlife Refuge, Florida, United States - Lox_Sample_1.1 | ecosystem: Environmental > Terrestrial > Soil > Wetlands | place: USA... | reverse complement strand
CGCACTTGCCGCCGGTCTTCTGCGCCGCGATCGCGCCGCACCCATCCGCCATCCTCCAGCCGGTCCAGCAGTCCCACCACGCTGTGATGCCGCAGTTGCAGCCGCTCCGCCAGCCACCCGACCGTCGGCTCGCCCTCGCAGGCCTTCACCGCCAGAAGCAGTTGATGTTGCGCGGGTTCCAGGCCCGCCCCGCGCGCGGCTTCCTCGCTGAAACGCAGAAAGCGGCGGATTTGATAGCGGAACTCGGCCAATGCCTGGTAATCGGCCGCAGTCAATTCTTGCAGATACTGCCCTCCATAAATATCGTATCAGGATATATTGGCCCGGCCAACTGCCTGCACGCCTCAGCCGGCCGCCGCGTCATAATAATGAAAAGCTGCGCATGAAGCTCGCCTTGCTCCTCTCCGTCCTCGCTTGTTCCGCAATTTCCGCAACGGCGGGCGAATACGCTGTCCTCGCGAGCGGCGCGCGCCTCCACGCCGATCGCCACGAAACCGATGGCGGCAAAGTCACCCTCTACACCAAGGCCGGATCCACCGAGCTCGACGCCTCCGCCGTAGTTCGCTTCGAGCCGGACGACATCACCCCGCCCCAGGCGCCGGCTGTCGTGGCCTCACCAGCGAAGCCCGCCAACTTGAAGGATCTGGTCGACAACGCCGCCCGCAAGTATGGACTGCCGCCCGCCTTTGTGCGCGCCGTCGTCGCGGCGGAATCCGCCTACCATCCCGAAGCCGTCTCGCCCAAAGGCGCCATCGGCCTGATGCAGCTTATGCCCGGCACCGCTCACGATCTGGGCGCCGATCCCAAGAACACCGCGCAGAACGTCGACGCCGGAACGCGCTATCTCCGCGACCTGCTGCTCAAATACGACAACCACGCCTACAGCGCGCTGGCCGCCTACAATGCCGGCCCCGGCGTGGTCGACAAGTACCACGGCGTCCCGCCCTACCGCGAGACACAGAACTACATCTGGAGCGTGCTGCGCCATTGGCAGCGCCAACCCGCCGACTAATTACTTCCGCCGGCTCTGCCACCACGCATTCACCAGCGTCGCCGATAAGATCAGCACCCCGCCCGCAATCGACGTAGCCGCCGGCCGCTCGTGCTGCACCAGCCACACCCAAACCGGGTTCAGCGCCGGCTCGAGCAGCAACACGGTGGTAGCCTCGAACGCCGGCACGTGCCGGATGGCGCGGGTCACGAACATGTACGCGAGCCCGATCTGAAAGATGCCAAGATATAACAGCACCGTCACGTCGAGCCGGCCGGCGTGCGGCACGGGCAGCGCCTTCGGCAGCGTCGCGAGAAACGCCAGCAGGTTGCCCATCACGACTGTAGCCGTCGCGGCGTTGCTTGCACCCGGCCGCCGCCCCAGCCAGCGCAGTCCCGAAACCGTGAGCGCCCAGCTCAGCCCGGACAGCGCCCCAATCGCGTTCCCCAACCGCGGATTGGGCGCCGTCACCACCGCCGGCTGCGCCGTCCCAACACACAGAAACATGCCCGCCGCCACTGCCGCCAGAAACAACAAATCGGAACGGCTCAGCGGCTCCTTCAACAGCAGCGGCCCGATCAGCAACAGGTACAGCGGCGCCGTCGACTGCAGGAAGATCGCATTGGCCGAAGTCGTCAGCTTGGTTGCCAGCGTGAACGTGATCAGCGTCGCCGCATACGCCGCGCCCACCGGCACCAGCGCCCAATTCCAGCCACGCCGCCCATCGGGAACCAGCAGTGCCAGCGACAGCGCCGCGATCGCCGAACGGAAGCTCGCGATCTGCCACGGCGTCAGTGAAATCGCCTTGATCGCCGCGCCGCCCGTCGAAAACAAAAAGGCGGCTGCCATCAACAATAGCCAGTTGGTTGCGCGCGATTGGGACACGGGACTCACCAGCGTAGCAGGCTATACAAATCCATTTGCTCGACGTATCCTAAATGTTTAAGGATCGGCATTGCGAACCATTTCCAAGAAGACTAAGTACGCCCTCGAAGCGCTCTATTCCTTGAGCCGTCATTATGGCGAAGGTCCGATATTGGTTCACGTGGTCGCCACCGAAGAGTCCATCCCGCTGAAGTTCCTGCAGGCGATTCTGCTGGAGCTGCGCAATCGCGGCGTGGTCAGCAGCAAGAAAGGCCGCGCGGGCGGCTACGAATTAAGCCGTCCGCCGCACGACATCACCGTCGGCTCCGTCATCCGCATGATCGAAGGACCGTTAGCGCCGCTTCCCTGCGCTCGTGAAACCAACTATCGCAAGTGCGACGAGTGTCAGGATGAGCAAACCTGCGGCACCCGCATCGTGATGCGCCGCGTGCGCGACGCCGTCGCGCACATCCTCGACAGCACCACGCTCGCCGATGTCATTCAAGAAGTCGAGAAGGCCAAAGAAATGGAAGCGCGCGGCCCGACCGTCACCTTTAGCATCTAAGCGCAGGGCAGCAACTTCTCCACGATCACCACATCGCGCCAGACGCCGTCGAGTTGTCCATGCTTCTCATAGATTCCCACCTCGCGAAATCCGAGCGAGATCACCAGCCGCCGGCTGGCCGCGTTATCGACAAATATGCGCGACACCAGTTTCCAGAAACCTGCTGCAGTGGCGGCCGCCATCAGCCCAGTCAATGCCATGCGTCCCGCGCCGTGCCCCCGAAGCTCGCGATCCACGTACACCGAAACTTCCGCGATGCCCGCATAGCAAGCCCGCTGCCGGTAACCAAACGTCGCCGCAAACGCCGCCACCGCGCCGCCGACGTCCACCACGACCACCGGATGCTTGCCGTCGAACCACGCGCGGATCTCGACTTCGTCACGCGGCCGCGTCTCGAACGTCGCTGTCCGGTCCGCGATGCCTTGGTTGTAGATGCGCGCGATCGCCGCGGCGTCTTCCGGAGTGGCGGGACGCACCTGCATCGCTTCTCAGCATCGCATGCGCCGAAGCCGCCGCGCTATAATTCCACTTACGAGCACCGCCACTCCCAGTATCGACCACGCTCAGTTAACTGCCACGCTGGCAGCGCAGTGCGCCGCGTTCGCTCGCCAAGTCCCCGATTACAACAAGCGCATCCAAGGTCTGCGCGCTTTGCTGCGTGCCGTCCGCGCGCGGCGCGACGATTTCGTGCAAACGATCTCGGATGACTTCGGCGGCCGCGCCGGTCAAGAAACATTGTTGCTCGAAGTCTTTCCGCTGGTCGATACGATCCACCACACCATCCGTCATCTGAAGCAATGGATGCGGCCGCGAACCGCCCAATCCGGTTGGCAGTTTCTGCCCGGCCGCGCGCGTGTCATCTACCAGCCGCTCGGTGTCGCAGGCATCATCGGCGCCTGGAATTATCCGCTGCTGCTCAGCGTCTCGCCGCTGGTCAGCGCGCTCGCCGCGGGCAATCACGTCATGCTGAAGCCATCGGAACTGGCCCCGCGCACCGCGGATCTGCTCGCCGGTATGATCGCGGGCCTGTTTCCGCCCGATTACATTACCGTCGTCACCGGCGGACCGGAGATCGGCGCGGCCTTCGCAGCGCTGCCCTTCGATCATCTGCTCTTCACCGGTTCAACGCGCATCGGCAAGCTGATCATGCGCTCGGCGAGCGACCATCTCACGCCCGTCACCCTCGAACTCGGCGGTAAGTCACCCGCATTGGTGCACTACGATTTCCCTGCGGCAACCGCGGCTGAGCGCATCATGGCGGGCAAGCTCTACAACGCCGGCCAGACCTGCATTGCGCCGGACTACGTCCTGGTCGAAGAAGGCGCGCGCGACGAGTTCATCCGGCTCGCATCGAAAGCCGCCGCCGCGATGTATCCGCGCCTCGCCGATAATCCCGACTACACGCGCATCATCAACCGCAATCACTATCAACGCTTGCGCGGCTTAGTCGCCGACGCTGCTGCCAAGGGCGCCACCATCGAGGAGTTGAACCCGACGCACGAAACAACGGATGAGAACAATCGCGTCTTCCCGCCCACATTGCTATGGGGCGTCCGCGACGAGATGGCCGTGATGCAGGAAGAAATCTTCGGTCCGCTGCTGCCGCTAGTCACTTACCGCTCGCTCGACGAAGCCATCGCTTACATCAACGCGCGGCCGCGCCCGCTGGCTCTTTACTATTTCGATTACAACTCCAGACGCATCGCCTCCGTGTTAGAGCGCACTACCTCCGGCGGCGTAACAATAAACGACACGATCTTGCACATCGCTCAGAATGACCTACCCTTCGGCGGAGTCGGTCCCAGCGGGATGGGCTCCTATCACGGATTCGACGGATTCCTGACCTTCTCGAAGAAGAAAGGCGTCTTCCTACAAAGCCGCTTTACCACGCTCGGCCTGCTGCGTCCGCCTTACGGCGCGCTCGCCCGCCGGGTGACCGATTTCCTGATTGGCCGTTGAATGACCCGCCGCGAACTCCTGGCCCTGGTCCCCTCCGCCGCTTTCGCCCAGATGGCCAGCCGCGGCGTGAAACCGATGCCGCGTGGCAAGCCGTCGGGCCTGCCGTTCTACGCCCATTTCACGGATGTCGCCGCGCAGGCCGGCCTCCGCGACACGATTGTCTACGGTGGCCTCGAACGCGACGCGTACATCATCGAAGCGATGGGCAGCGGCATCGCCTTCCTCGATTACGATAACGACGGATGGCTGGACATCTTCGTACTCTGCGGCACGCGGCTCGAAGGTGCGCCCCAAGGCGCCACCAACCGGCTATACAAAAACAACCGCGACGGCACTTTCACCGATGTCACTGCCAAGGCCGGCCTGGAACGCGTCGGCTGGGCGTTCGGCGTCACCATCGGCGACTACAATAACGACGGCTTCGACGACATCTTCATCACTTACTGGGGCCAGAACGTCCTCTATCGCAATAACGGCGACGGGACCTTCACGGATGTGACCGAGCAAGCTGGTCTTCTGGGAACGCCCGGGCGCTGGGCTAGCGGCTGTACCTGGGTCGATTACGATCGCGACGGCCACTTAGATCTGTTCGTCGCCAATTATTTGAAGTTCGATTTCAAGACCGTGCCTCCCGCCGGCCTGCTAGCCAGTTGTAACTGGAAAGGGATTCCGGTCAACTGCGGACCGCGCGGCCTACCGCCTGAAACCCACCTGCTGTATCACAATAACGGCGATGGCACGTTTCGCGATGTCTCTGTGCACTCGGGTATCGCGGCGGCCAAAGGCAGCTACGGACTGACGGCGGTCGCCGCCGATTTCGACAACGACGGCTGGCTGGATATCTATGTCGCGTGTGACTCCACTCCTAGCCTCTTCTTCCGCAACAATCACGACGGTACGTTCAGCGAAGAAGGTCTCGAGCGCGGCGTGGCCTTGAACGAAGACGGACTCGAGCAGGCCGGCATGGGATTAGGCATCGGCGATTACGATTGCGACGGCAACCTGGACGTTTTCAAAACTCACTTCACCGAAGACACGCCGGCGCTCTACCACAACGACGGCAAGGGTAACTTTCAGGATGTGACTCTGCGCGCGGGCCTGGGCGTCGAAACGCGCTTCATCAGTTGGGGCGCGGGCATCATGGATCTCGATAGCGACGGCCGGCCCGATCTGTTCTGGGTTACCGGCAGCGTCTATCCGGAGGTCGAGAAAAAGTATCCCGAGTATCCGCACCGTACGCCACGCGTGATCTTCCGCAATCTCGGCGGAGGCAAGTTCGAAGAACTGATCGGCATGGGCGGACCCGGCATCGAGGAAGTGCATGCCAGCCGCGGCGTGGCCTTCGGCGATTTCGATAACGACGGCGACGTCGACATCCTGATCATGAATCAGAATCAGCCGCCATCGCTGCTGCGCAACGATCTCACCGGCGACCATCATCATTGGCTGAAAGTGAAGCTCGAGGGCACGAAATCCAATCGCAGCGCCATTGGCGCGACGGTCATCGTGAGTTACGGCGGCAAGAAGCAAGCCCAAGCGGTGCTCGCACAGTCAGCTTATCTATCGGTCAGCGACCGCCGCTTGCATTTTGGATTGGGACACGTCGAAACGGCGGACCTGGAGATTCGCTGGCCAAGCGGCGCGCGCGAGACGTGCGTCAAGGTCGCCGCCGACCAACTGGTGACCATCAAAGAAGGCGCGGGGATCGTGAAGCGCGACGCATTCAGTATGGCCAAATCGGCTGGCTGAACAAGCCGCCATCTACATACACAGTCTGACCAGTGATAAAGCCTGCCTGGCTACTGGCCAGAAACGCCACCGCGCGCGCCACATCGAGCGGCCGTCCCACGCGGCCGAGCGGAGTCAGTCCGGCCCACGTCTTTCCGTAATCCGAGGCTTCGAGCTTCGTCCGCTCAATTTCGATTGCGCCCGGCGCCACGCAGTTCACGCGGATGCCGTATTTCGCCAGCTCCAAAGCGGCCGACTTGGTGAACATCTCGATGCCACCCTTGCTGGCGGTGTAATTCGAAAGATTCGGAAAGGGAGTCTTGTTGCAGCCTGACCCGATGTTGATGATGCATCCGCCGCCGCGCTCGCGCATGTGCCGCCCGGCGCGCTGCGTACAAAGAAAGCAGCCTTTCAGGTTCGTGCGGATCACCTGGTCCCAATCGGATTCTTCCAGATCGAGCAGCGCCTTCCAGGTCTGCATGCCGGCATTGTTCACCAGAATGTCGAGGCGGGGGAATTGCCGGGTCACTTCGGCAAACATGCGGTCCACATCCGCCGCAAGCCCCACGTTCGCCTGCACCACGACCGCCTGCCGGCCTAGCGCGCGCAATTCGTCCGCCGTGGCCGCGGCTCCCGCCGCGTCGCTATTGAAGTTCAAGGCCACATCGCAGCCACAGCGCGCCAGTTCGAGCGCGATGCCTTTTCCCACGCCCTTGCTCGCGCCGGTCACCAGCGCAGTCTTCGATTCGAGAGTCATGACAAGTGAATTGTAGCGCGGGCCAATCGGGGGTTTGACAAGCGCGGCGCATCCGTGTCAGCTTGATTTCATGCCCGAAGTTCGCTCCTCGCAGGAAATCGTTCACTGGACTCGTGAGCTGAATTACGGCACCTGGCGCTTTCAAAAGAACTGGAACCCGCTACACATCGTCGATGCGGAAGGCTGCTACTTCATCGACGTGGACGGCAAACGCTACCTGGACTTTTCCTCGCAACTGATGTGCGTCAATCTCGGCCACAAGAATCCGGCGGTGATCCGCGCCATCGAAGAGCAGGCGCGCGCTTTGCCTTATATCGCGCCATCATATGCCACCGATGTGCGCGTTGAGTTGAGCCGCCTGCTGACCGAAGTTCTGCCGGCGAATCTCGGCAAGTTCTTCTTCACCACTTCCGGCACCGAAGCGAACGAAGCGGCGTTCAAGATCGCGCGCATGTACACGGGCCGCACCAAAATCATCGCGCGCTACCGCTCTTATCACGGCTCGACCATGGCCTCCATCGGCGCCACCGGCGATCCGCGCCGTTGGCCCACCGAGCCGGGCGCCAAAGGCCCGGGCTTCATCTTCGCGCCGGAAGTGAACTGTTACGATTGCCCGATCAAGCACACTTATCCCGGCTGTGACATCGCCTGCGCCAGCTATCTTGAACACATGATCGAAAACGAAAGCGACGTCGCCGCGGTGATCGTCGAACCGGTCGTGGGAACGAACGGCGTGCTGGTGCCGCCGCCAGAATATCTGCCGCGCCTGCGCCGCATTTGCGACGCGCACGGCGTGCTGCTGATCGCCGACGAAGTCATGAGTGGCTGGGGCCGCACCGGCAAATGGTTCGCGGTCAATCACTGGAACGTGCAGCCGGACATCCTGGTCACCGCTAAAGGCATCACATCGGCGTACGTGCCGCTGGGCCTGTGCGCCACCACGCGTGAGATCGCCGCGCATTTTGACGATCACTTCTTCGCGCACGGCCACACTTACGAAGCGCACCCCATGACGCTCGCGCCCGCCGTGGCGGCGATCCGCGAGATGCAGCGGATGGGCCTGGTGGAGCGGTCCGCGCGCATGGGCGAGTATCTTGGCGAGCGCTTGAACACGCTACGCGAGAAGCACCCATCGATCGGCGACGTGCGGGGCCTCGGCCTGTTCTGGTGCGTCGAGCTGGTGAAGAACAGGCACACCAAGGAGCGGTTCAACACCATGCGCGATAAGATCTCGGGCAAGCCGCTGCTGGTCGATCAGATCGCCGCAACCATGATGAAGAATGGCGTGGCCGTCAACGCGTGGCTCAGCCATTTCGTGATCGCTCCGCCGCTGATCATCGAACGCGAGCAGATCGACGCGGGCGTGGCGGCGCTCGATGCGGCCCTCGCGCTGGCCGACGCGCAAGCCTCATAGCCGGATGGTGCGATGGCCACGGACTTCCGCCTGTTCGGACCGGCCCACCTGGCTATCATCGCGGCCGTACCTGCGACGGCCGCGGGCCTCGCCTCCGTCGCGCGCCGCAGCCTGCCGGCCACGCGCCGCGTGCGCCTCGGCATAGGCGCGTTTCTGTTGGTCAACGAACTCGTCTGGTACGTCTACAAGTATCATGGCGAGGGCTGGCGCTTTCCGGAAGGCATGCCCCTGCAGCTTTGCGATCTGACATTGTGGATGACGATCGCCGCGTGCTTATGGCGTGTCGAATGGTGCTTCGAGTTCGCTTATTTCGGAGCCATCGCCGGCAGTGGCATGGCGATGATCACGCCCGACCTGTGGGCGCCGCTCTGTTCTTACCCGAGCATCTACTTCTTCCTGGCGCACGGCGGCGTCATCGTGGCCGTACTGGTGTTGATCTGGGGCGAGCGGATCAGGCTGCGCCCCGGATCGGTCTGGAGAGCGTTCGGCGTTCTCAACGCGTTTGCGCTGGCGGTGGGAACGTTCGACGCCGTATTCCGTACCAACTACATGTTCCTGCGGCAGAAGCCGCCGGTGTCGTTACTCAATTACCTCGGACCGTGGCCGGTCTACATCTTCGCCGGAGAGGCCGTGGCGCTGGTCCTGTTTCTGCTGCTGGCGCTGCCATTCCGGCGAAGTGCGCGGCGGTAAGCTACGGCAACGGCTGATGGGGAATTAGCTGCCCAGTCACCGAGCCTGAAGATAGCACCTTAGTGATGTTGCCAATGACTTGATCTGTTGTGTAAGTGCCGGTAAATTGATTCCCCGTGCCGTTTGGTGTGACCATCATCGTCGTGATGTTCCTGGCGTACAACGCCCCGGTGGACTCGAACACGAGACTGAAGTACTGCACATAAAACGTGCCGGGCACGGGCGCTATTTCCCAAATGCCATGCCCAGGCGAGGATCCCACGGACAGCGGTGTGGTGGCCGCCGGGCTGGGCACGAACTCTGTGCCGTCCGTTTCAATGACGGAGCCGTCCGTGGTGAAGGTCGCGAGGCCGGGCATCTGGACCGGCGTACTCGAACTCACAGGCGTCAAAGTGAATTGCCACGAGCCTGTCAAAGCCGGCGTTGCGGCAGTCATAGGCGTGGGCTGAAGGGCCGTAACGATCAGCCCGCTGAGAATCGTTCCAAGGAGCAGTCCCTTGCGCATAAACCCTCCTGGGCAGAATTGTAAACTGGCCGGCCGCAGGCTGACGGAGTTTTTTGGTGCTAGCGGTACTACACGCGCCAAATTGGTGAAGGTTCTTACAGATTTCGATTTACAATTGATTACACGAGATACAAAGTACATTTACCCTGGCGCATTACTCTGAAACTGGAGGCAGTAACCAACATGAAGAACAGATTATACCGGCTCACAGCCGCGGCGGTTTTGGCAGGCGGCACTTTCCTGGCTCTCGCGCAGGAAGTTCCGGCACAACCGGCGCAACCGGCGCCTTTCCAGCGGCGCGCCGCGCGGGTCGCCCAATACCTGGGCCTCACGCCGGACCAGCAGACGCAGATCCAGGCGCAGTTCCAGGCTTTGGGCCAGTCCACGCAGCCCGTCCGCCAGCAGTTGAAACAGCTTCGTGCGAATATGTTTCAGGCGATCCGCACTAACGATACCGCTACCATCCAGCAACTGAGCGCCCAAGAGGCCAGCCTGCGGGGCCAACTGATTACGGCGCGGAGTGAGACGATGGCCAAGGTCTACGGGATGCTGACTCCGGCGCAGCAAGCTAAAGCCGATCAGCTTCCGGCCATGTTCCGCCAGATGCGGCAGCGCCGGATGCAGCATCGCCAAAATGCCAACAATGGCTAGGAGGCGCGCGGTGTGAGGCAGGCCGTCCACGCCTGCCTCGACGCTTCATCGCTCATCCGGCTCGAAACCCAGTCGCCAGCCCAGCTTCGCGGTGTCGAACCACGACACCTCGACTCCAAACCAGCGCGTCTTCGATGCCGCTAGGTAATGCCCGCGGCGCTGCGCAAGCAGGAAGGCGCAGGGCGCTTCGCCGAACTTTGCCAGCCGCCCCATCAGCCAGGCATTCGCGTTCAGCGGCTGCGCCAGAATCACCGGCACGCCGCCTAACAGGGCCAGGTGCGCGCCGAACTCCGTATCCACCTGCTTGATCGCCGGCGGCACACCGTAGGCCTGATGGTAGCGCTTCAAAGATTCATCCAAATTGCGCACCGCGATCACCACCTTGATCACTCCGCGAAAGTCTTTGTTGAGGGGCTTGCCTTGCGGAAAGGCGCGCTGCTCGCGCGGGGTGAAATCGTGAATCAGAAACGGGAAGAATGTACCGTTCGGCTCTTCGCCCACCTGGGCGGTTTCCCATTCCAGATGCACGCCATCGGGCCGCTGCCGTCCGTTGCGCAGCGGCTCTGAAACCGCGATGCCGGCCGCTTTCAAGCGCTTCACCTCGGCGGCAACATCGGTTTCGCGGGCGGCCCACGCGCATGGGCCCGCATCCGCCTGCATGAACTTCGCCCACGGCTGGTGCGCGAGCGCTTGAGGATCGGCGTGCGCTTGCGGCGCCATCAGCTCCAGGTACGAGCCATCCGGGAAGCTCACCATCGCCATCCCGGTGGCGCCATTGCTATGCGGCCCGCCATAGACCGACTCGATTCCAACGGCCGCCAAGCCGGCCTGAAGCTGTTTCAGACTGCTGCCGGCCACGGTCACGTGATCCACCTTCAGGCCGGCGGCGGCCATCGCCACGGCGCATATAACTAACATCAGTAGACAGCGCATAGCTAAATTATGGCGCGGTACGATGGTGGGATGGCACTCGATCCGAATGCTGGGAAACCCGCGACACCCGCGATGCTGGCCAATATCCCGCGCCTGATCACCGCCTACTATGCGGACAGGCCTGACCCGTGCGTAGGCGCGCAACGCGTGGCGTTCGGCACGTCCGGCCACCGCGGCTCGTCATTCGCTTTGTCGTTCAACGAGGCGCACATTCTGGCGATCACGCAGGCGATCTGCGCGTATCGCGCCCAGCAGCAGATTACCGGGCCGCTGTTCCTGGCGATGGACACACACGCGCTATCCGAGCCGGCGTGGGTCACCGCGCTCGAAGTGCTGGCGGCCAACAGCGTGGACGTGATGATCGATTGCGATCGCGGCTACACGCCGACGCCCGCGCTCTCGCACGCTATCCTGACGTACAACCGCGGGCGCACGGAAGATTTGGCCGATGGCATTGTCATCACTCCGTCACATAATCCGCCGGAAGACGGCGGGTTTAAATACAATCCGCCGAGCGGCGGACCGGCGGATACAGGCGCCACGCGCTGGATCGAGGACCGCGCCAATGCGCTGCTGATGGGCGGTCTGCGCGAGATCCTGCGCATGCCTTACGAGGAAGCGCTGAAGGAGCCCACCACACACAAGCACGATTATGTTTCGGCATACGTGAACGACCTCGCGCGCGTGGTGGACATGGAAGCCATCCGCGGCGCAGGGCTGAACATCGCCGCCGACCCGCTGGGCGGTGCGGGCGTGAAGTATTGGGGCCGCATCAGCGAACACTATAAGGTGCCGCTGCAGATCCTCAACGACACGGTGGACCCGACCTTCCGTTTCATGTCGGTCGACTGGGATGGCAAGATCCGCATGGACTGCTCGTCGCCCTATGCCATGGCCAGTTTGATTGCGCTGAAGGACCGCTTCGACGTGGCCTTCGCTTGCGATACGGATCATGACCGCCACGGCGTGGTGACACGCAGCGCGGGCCTGCTGAATCCGAACCATTACCTGGCGGTGGCGATCTCGTTCCTGTTTCAGCATCGCCCTGGTTGGCCCGCCGACGCCGCGGTGGGCAAGACGCTGGTGAGCAGCAGCATGATCGATCGCGTGACAACCAGCTTGAAACGCAAGCTGGTGGAAGTGCCCGTGGGATTCAAGTGGATGGTTGACGGGCTGGTAGACGGGTCATTCGGCTTCGGCGGCGAAGAGAGCGCGGGCGCATCGTTCCTGCGCCGCGATGGCCGGGTGTGGACCACGGACAAAGACGGCATCATTATGGGCCTGCTGGCGGCGGAGATTCTGGCGCGCACCGGCAAGGATCCCGGCGTGTTGTATCGCGAGTTGACCGAAAGATTCGGCGCGCCGGTTTATGAGCGCATCGATGCGCCGGCTTCGCCCGAACAGAAGGCGGTGCTGACCAAGCTCTCGCCGGAGCAACTGCATGCTTCCGAATTCGCCGGCGAGAAGATTGTGGCGACGCTTACGACCGCGCCCGGCAATGGCGCGCCCATCGGCGGGCTGAAAGTCGTGACCGCGAACGGCTGGTTCGCGGCGCGCCCATCGGGAACCGAGAGCGTGTACAAGCTATACGCGGAGAGCTTCCTGGGCGAAAGCCATCTACGCAGAATTCAGAAGGAAGCGCAGGAACTGATCGCGCAGACGTTCGCCGCCGCTTAGCGTCCGTCGAGCGCTTTCACGATCGCATCCGGATCGTACACGCAGCCGCCCCAGGTGCCTCCGCTCGCCTGCTGCAGCACGGCCCACAGGCGCGTCTCGGGCGGCAGATCCGGATCGGGCGCGAGATCGGGACGCAACGGCCGCGCTGCCAGCACACGCGTGCCTTCCTCCGCACCGAATCGTGCATCGCCGTGGCCGACTAAGTTGACGCTGCCTTCCAGATTCACACGGTCCACGACGATCTCGATCACGTCGCCGTCGAGCACCTTGCCGATGGGTCCGCCGGCCAGCGCTTCGGGCGAAACATGCCCCACGCAAGCGCCAGTCGATACACCGCTGAAACGCGCATCGGTCAACACAGCAACGTGCTTGCCGAAGTCGAGATACTTGAGCGCCGAGGTGATCTGGTACGTCTCTTCCATGCCGGAACCCATGGGGCCGCGGCAGATGAGCACGATCACGTCGCCCGGAAGCACGCGGTCCGCGCCTTGGCTCTTGATGGCCGCAATCGCCGCGGCTTCGGTGCGGAAGACGCGCGAGCGGCCGGTCAGGCGATAGACGCCGTCCGGATCGACCACGCTGGGGTCGATTGCGGTGCTCTTGATGACCGATCCCTGGGGCGCCAGATTGCCCTGCGGGAAAGTGACCGTAGACGTCAGCCCGGTGCGATGCGCGCGCTCTGGATCCATGATCACGTCGCCAGGATCGACGCCGTCGCGCTCGCGCAGGATGCGGCGCAACTCCGCTCGCCGCGCGCTCTGTTCCCACCAGTCGAGCGTAGCGCCGAGGGTCTGCCCGCTGGCGGTCAGCACGCTGGTATCGAGTAGGCCGGCGCGGCGCAGATGCAGCATCACCTCGGGCACGCCTCCGGCCAGGAAGACCTGCACGGTGGGGAAGGCGCGCGGACCGTTGGGAAGCGCATCGACCAGGCGCGGCACCTGGCGATTGATGGCGGTCCAGTCCGCGACGGAGGGCCGCGCGAGTCCGGCAGAGTGCGCGACCGCGGGCAGATGCAGAATCAGGTTGGTCGATCCGCCGAAGGCCGCATGCGCGACCATCGCGTTGCGCAGCGCCGCATCGGTAAGGATGTCGCGCATGCGGATGCCGCGCGCTTCGAGCGCGAGTACAGCGCGGGCCGAACGCCGCGCCATGTCGAGCCAGATGGGATGTCCGGAAGGCGACAGCGCCGCATGTGGCAGTGACATACCCAGCGCCTCGGCGACCACTTGCGAAGTCGCCGCCGTGCCCAGGAACTGGCAGCCGCCGCCGGGAGTCGCGCAGGCGCGGCACAGATTCTCGGCGGCCGCGTCGAGCGTGATCTGGCCGTGCGCGAAGCGCGCGCCCACGCTTTGCACGCGCCCGGCATCTTCGCCTTCTTCGGCCAGCAGCGTTACGCCGCCGGGGACCAGCACGCAGGGCAGATCGTGCATTGCAGCCAGCGCCATCATCATGGCAGGCAGGCCTTTGTCGCAAGTGGCCACGCCGATCGCGCCGCGGCGCGTGGGCAGCGAGCGGATCAGACGGCGGAACACGGTGGCGGCGTCGTTGCGATAAGGCAGGCTGTCGAACATGCCGGTGGTACCCTGCGTGCGGCCATCGCAAGGATCGGTGCAGTAGGCCGCGAAGGGGATCGCGCCGAGCGACTGGAGTTCTCGCGCCGCGGCTTCCATCAACAGGCCGACCTCCCAATGACCCGTGTGATAGCCGAGCGCAATGGGCGTTCCCGAAGCGTCGCGAATGCCGCCGTGCGTGCTCAGGATGACGATTTCTTTGCCGCCCAGCGCGCGTGGATCCCAGCCCATGCCGGCGTTCTGGCTCCATCCGAAAAGATCGCCGGACGGGCGCGCCAGGAGCATCTCTGCTGTTAACGGAAGCGTGCCCTGCGGTCCGGGGGCTTTGGAGGGGACGTCGAAGAGCGATGCATCACCGGAGTCGAGGATCCGGCCGTTGGCCCACAGCATATCGAAAACGATGGTACCAGTCCTATGTTGGGGTGCGCAGGTAGTCCGCCCGCTGGTACTGCGCATGGGCCGGTACGGTCTCGGGATTGCGAATCCGGCGATGCTAGAATCCGAGTCAACTGT
>Ga0335069_10008365_pt1 | contig 14820 bp, 11 predicted proteins | sample Lox_Sample_11_FD_206714 | JGI IMG/M metagenome (GOLD analysis project Ga0335069, IMG submission 206714) | Soil microbial communities from Loxahatchee National Wildlife Refuge, Florida, United States - Lox_Sample_1.1 | ecosystem: Environmental > Terrestrial > Soil > Wetlands | place: USA... | reverse complement strand
TTTCATAGGCTCTGGTCGCTCTCCTGTGCGGCGGGAATCCGCACGGTCAGGCGGAACACAGCCGCGGTGACCGCGAGGCTGTAGACAAACCACAGAAGGGTGAGGGGATTGTTGAAAAAGGAAAAAAGCATGAGAAAGACGCACAGACTGTACAGGCAGAGCAGCGTCAACGTCGGCGTACGCCTCATCCTGTAGTAAATCGTCCCGACTATGATCCCTGTGAGAAGCGGGAACAGTGCGACGCCGGCGACACCGAAATCCCGGTAATACACCCAGAACGATGTATAGGTGTTGTACCCGCTGACAAGGAACGGCGTGTCGTCAACGGCAAAATAGCTCTCGACCCAGTGCTTGAGCCCGCTGATCGAAAAGAGGAAATTCATCGAGTAATACCCGAACGTATGGTGTTCCAGCCGTGCAATGCCGCGCGCGAGATTCTCCACGTTCATCACGACATACATGTACGGCTCGGTGATCCACGCGTAGGCCTTGGGCATCGTCATCTTTGATTCGCGGTACAAGTACAGCACGAAGAACTGCATGGCCGAACGAAGCGTCGAGACCCAGTAAAACAGTCCGACGGCGCCAAGGGCGTACGGAAGCACTGTTGTCCAACGAAGATGCCTGGTGGCATAATAGACCAGGACAATGATCATCGCCGCCCCCATCATCAACTGGAACCGCTGCAACAGGGTGAAGTACGTGATGGCGGCAAGCACCGAGAGGACCGTCAGCAGCCACTTGCGTGTCCTCCGACCCTCCACCGAGACGCCGTACACCGCCGAAAGGAACATGATCGGTGCGACATTGTGCAGGAAGAGTCCTATGCCGAACATAGTGAATTCCAGTCGCGCGATGTCGGGCCGCGCGCTGAACAACGGGGGTGTCACTCGCTTGATGAACAGTATGACGGCGAATGCGAGAAAGTACAGGAGGAAGAGTACTACGACGAGCCAGAACAGCCGGTCTCCATCCACCGTTGCGGTGTGCCAGCGAAGCCGGATCTGACCGGGGGTCAGCAGACTCGTGCGTATGTTTATGGCGAAGGTCATGAAAATTCCCGTGGCAAACGCCAGCGGGCCCAGCAGCACCTGTAGCCAGACAGCCGTGGTCCAGGTCCCCTGGAGTCGACTGAATTTCAATTCGGTGAGTCCAAAGACAAGCGTCCACACCAGGAGAAACACCCTGCCGGGAGAAAAGACGTCAGCGTCTTTCCGGAATGCGGAAATCAATAACAGGAAACTCGCGAGGAAGCATGCCGCCGAGGTCAGGTTCACGGCCTACCCTCCTGCCTCGCCCGTGAAGGTCACTGCGCGATCCGGACGCGCCGCAAGAAGCTTCCGCTCCTCCCCCGAATATCCCACGCGATAGATGACAAGACCGCACAGGACGAGGGAGATCGGTCCTGCGACCCAGAGAGAAAGATCGTGGAAGTGCCACGCGACGGCCCCGATGCCACACATGATGCCTGCGGCGGCGAGGTACAGCGGATCGCCGGTCCACCGCCAGAACGACTGGCGAGAGGCAATAATGAAGCCGGCACCCACCAGGAAGTTTGTCGTCAGGGACACCACCGCGGCTCCCCATGGCCCGTAGCGCGGGATCGCCCACGCATTCAATGCCAGGTTGAGCAGTGTTGCCGACGCGACGATGTACATGCGCACGGATTGTCGGTGAGCCGTCGTGATCATGATGCCATAGGCATCAACGGCAAAGCGGATGTACACCGTGATGGCGAACAGGCGCAGGATCGGCACGGACTCGTGGAAATCCTTCCCCCCGTAGAGAATGGAAATGACCTGATCCGGGTAGACAAACAAAATCAAACACACGGGAAGCGCAAGCAGCGACAGCGTTTTGTTGAGCAGCCTTCCCATCGTTGTCCAGCGTTCGTCGTGCGCTGAATGCAATCTCGCGAGGACAGGGATCATCGTATTGATGGCAATATCTGGAACGACGAGCGTCAGGGTCACGATCTTGAATGCGGCCTGATATGTTCCCACGTCCCGGTCACCTCTCCAGAACGAGAGGAGAACGGTGTCGAGAAGGAAAAAGAGGTTCCCGAACAAAAACTGAAATCCGAACACCGCGACCGTGCGCCAGGATTCCTGCCACCGTGCAAACGTCAGATGGAGTATGTTCCCGCCGGCGAGCCGGCGTGCCACCCCCGAAGCGAGTGCGATTCCGAGCAGCCGGGTCACGACAAAAGTCAGCGCGATCACCTGCACGGGAACATGCATCGCCCCGAGTACAAGGAGCAACACCAGCAGGAGCCCATTGATCCAGAACGATATCCTCGTCTCGTGATGGAACTCCTCGTAGCCCTTGAAGAGCGCGAAGAAGAAATTGTTCAGCGATGAGCCGAAGACGTAGAGGGCAAAGATCTGCACCAGCGTCCGAGTCTGCGGCGACAGGTTCCCAACGAATGAGACGCCGATCATCCCCAGCGTTGCCGCCCCTGCAAACACCACTTTCTGGGAGAAATAACGCCGGGCCAGGTCGAGCCCGCGGGACCGGTTCCTTGCCACCTCCATCGCGACAAGCACATCGAAACCGAAATCTGCGGCGAGGAGGAATACTGTGGAAAGCGTATGTGCCGTCGTGAACTGTCCGAATGCTTCCACCCCGTACAGTCGCGCTATGCCGATAAACAGAAGAAAATTGGTTGCCAGTCGGATGAATTGCGACAGGGTGGCAAAGAACGAGTTCCGCCAGATGCGACGTACCCGGGTCATCGGATCCGTGGTAAGTGGGTGAACGCAGGGTGTGCGGATTCCGTGAGCCCGCCAAGAACGGGTTCAGTTCTTAACCGGTGTGAATCCGGTTCACCGTGCGCGCCGGGGCGCCGGGGTTTCACCGGGTTCTCCTCGAGATTCGAAATCCCAGCCAATCCCCGCGGAGGGTGGCGATCATGGAGTCGAATCGTTCCGGTTGCGATGCGCGCACGTGAAGGTAGGCTTCCCGCAGGAACACCAGCACGAGCGCTGCCAGGAAGGAAAACACCAGGCTCAGGAGCCCGAACAGGGAAATCTTGGGCTTTGCCTTGCGTTCAGCCGGCGCAGCGCGGTCAAGGACAATGACTGAGGGTGTCTGCCTGTGTTCTTCGACTTTTGCCTGCTCATACAGGGGCGTGAGGATCTGCAGAATTTTGTACTGGATTTCCACATCGCGGTACCGTCGAATGTACTCGGTACCCAGGTCAGGAACCTGCTTGAACGGGATGATCACGTTTACGCCAGCCCCCAGTTGCTCTGCGCCGGAAGTCATTTCCCGCATTTTCTTCCGAATTTCCTGAACCTGGATGTCAGCGGCAATCACCGCGGGGCTCTCGGCCGACTGGGTCCGGCGAAGGACGTTGGACTCGACTTCCTTCAATGTCAGTTGTCCGTAGATCTCCCCCATAGCCTTGATGGACGCTTCAGTCTGTTCGGGAAGAGCGATCACGCCGTACTTCTTCTGGAAGGCCTTCAGCGAATCCTCCGCGCGAGCGAGATCTGCGAGATTCTTGTTGTACCGCTCTTCGATGAACTGCCTGTTGCCGCGCGCATTCTGGACCATGAGCTCGGTGTTCGTCTTGTTCAGGCGCTCGACGAAGAAATTCGCCATGTCGGCGGCCCTCTGGGGATCCTTGTCGTACACCGTAATCGTAATGTACCCCTCGGGCTCGAGTGTGAACTCGGTGTTGCCGAGCAGTTCTTTCATGGTCTTCTCGCCCGGGTATGAGGTGATCTCGTACACGTGCACGAGATCGAATTTGTTGATGACCTCGCTCAGCACGGTGCCGCTCTTGAGAATGGCGAGATATCGATCTGTTTCCGGGTTGCTGCCAAGCGCGCTGAGCGCACGCGCCGGTGAAAGGGCTTTGGCGACGGAGGCTATCCCCTCGAGCCCGCCCAGCAGATCGGCTTTTTCGGCGGGGAAGACGGAAGCAGTCGACATGTACCACTTGGGGAGAAACAATGCGATCACCGTGACGCTTACGGTCACCACGGCGACAAACCAGGCGATGAACCGCCGATAGGCGGTTACGGTTGCCAGAAGGTCGAGAATGGTGGCTGCGGACGTCCGTTGAGACTCGGGTGCAGCCGCGGCGTCAGGACGACCGTCCGGCCTGTCGGAAAACTCTCTATCCATAGGTAGATTCGTCATGGTGACCTGAGCGTGTGGCCCTATTTCACATTGCGCACAACAAGAATGACGGTTGCCAGCGACGCGATAATGCCGGCGGCCTGCGTGATCGTGGTCAGGTAATAGGCAAATGGATACCGGACGACCTTGGGGACAAAAATGTAGTCGCCGTCCTCAACCGTCGTCTCGCTTGGGTCGAGCCAGGTGCGGGTGGTTCGCTTGATGACTTTCACGTCTCCCGACCGTGCATCGTCGGAACACCCGCCCGCTTCGTCGACATAGTAGCCGGCGCTTCTCCCCTCAGCATAAGGGATGTGCCCGGGCTGTTTTACCTCCCCAAACACGTAGACGGTGCGGGTCCTGGCAGGCACCATGATCCGGTCATACTCACGCAGCGTCACGTCTTCTGCGGTATCGCCCTGTACGAAGAGTCGAGGGAAGCTCACGGAGACTATTTCGCCCTGCAGCCTCAGGGATGTCTCCGCCAGAAAGTACGCCGAATCGGACGCGAGACTCGATCGGCCGCTCAAGAGACGCTCCTCCTCGAACAGGCGATCGTTGTCAGCAGCAGGACCCTTCGATCGGAAGACAGTCGCGGCAGGGAGATACGCGTCCTTCGTGAAGCCGCCGGCAGCGTGGATGACAGAAGACAACTTTGTGTCCTGTCGCGTGATGGGATACTTACCCGGTCGGTCAACTTCGCCTTCCACCGATACAAAGCTCCCGCTCCGGAGTTCGCGGGTTTCGGGTACCACAAGCCTGTCTCCCGGCAGGAGGGCAATATTGGGCTGCCGCCGCTCGACGATGGCACGCAGATTGATGTGCATGGTGTCCATGCGAATCCCGTCAGGAGACTGCCGGGCAAGCGTGGCGTCTTCCGGCATCGCCCGGGGAATGATCGCAAGGCCGAGTTGGGCGAGATCGGTCACGCTGTCGCCCTGCACATACTCACACGACATGTTCCTGGCCACGCCGCCGAACACGCCGATCAGATTGTTCTTGTCTGATCGTGAGGGAACAAATACAAGATCGCCTTCCCGGAGGTACGGATTCTGTGTACCAGAACCCGTGATGCGGTATTTCACAAGGTCAACTCGCTGCGTTGAACCGTCGAGGTGACGGACCATGATAAATCGTTCCGAGGCTGACCTGCGGAGATCCTGCTTGTCCTTGTCATAGAATCTCTTCGTCAGCTGGGTCGGGGGGAGAGTGTTTGCCTGCTCAATAAGAGCACTCACGCGCTGTACAGAGTATGCTTCCAGTGTCCCCTCGTTCATCACCTGGCCGGAGATCTCGACTGAGAGCTTTCGCGGATTCACCAGTGTGAGGGTGATGACGGCGTTTGCATACTTTCGGGCGACAAGACCGATGACATTGGCCCGCGCTTCGCTGAGCGTGGAATTCTTCACATCGACCGCACCGACTGCGTGGATCAGCAGGTAGCCTTCCGGAGTGACAGTCAACTGGTGCTCTTCCGGCGCGCTGGACCAGACGTTGAGCACAAGTCCGTCACCGGGCCCGATGTGGTATTCGTCCGGATTGACCGGGCCGTCCGTGGGGATACCCTTGAATTCCAACTGACTCTTCGACAGACCGGTCAACTCACTCTTGCCAAGGAGCACGTCGGGCACTGGCAACTCTGACTTCGACTGCCCGGATGCTCCGGTGGCGGAGAGGAGTACCGTCAAGCCCGCAAGGAGGGCCCGTGCGATTCCTGGAGTGCAACATTTCATGTCGAACCTCTCAGTCGAACCTTCACGTGTGTGAAAGAAACAGCTCATGCGCACTTCCATCATTACAATGAATTCATTGCTTAGCTTTCTTGCGACCCCGGCGACGGGACAGATTCCATCATCCTTCGCGCACTGTGCGACAAAAGCGGAAAATAGTTAGCTGAATGGCAGGACGTCTGATGAAACTGACCCGGCGGTAGCGAATGAGGCGAGTGGTCTTCCCTTTCGAACTCGCTCAAAATTAGCGATTTCCGGTGGCAATGTCAATCGCCCATGGATCGGCTGCCAGCCGGTCACTGCCTGGAACGCCGGGAAAAACCGTGCGAAAATGCATATCCGGCAAGATCTTCGGATTGATTCTCCCTCCGAGGCGCAGTACATTGGAGGTGCCGAGAGCCTTCCGACACAGAGCAGCCGTACCACGACACCGGCCCATGAAACGCACCGTGAACGAATCTCCCGAACAAGCGATGAAGCGGGTCACGGAGGACATGATCCTCCGCGCCATCAAGCTGGGGAAAAAGAAGGGAAGGCCGATATTCATCAGCAAGACTGCCAACGGCAAGACAGTCGATCTTGCCACGCTTGATCCTCGAACGCCTGAAGGGAAGGAGCGGCTTGAAGCCTATCTGACACCGGTCCAGCGGCACTACACGTTTTCGGGGCTGGGTGAGCCCGAGGAGCCCAATGCGGTCAACTGGCGCCTGATCAACCTGCCCACCTGGCGGAGGATGCTCGTCCAGTTCCAGGTCGCTGTCTCGTTCGTCATGAAGGGTACACCGTTCAAGAACCGCTGGTACAGGTGGATGGGCGTGCACGTCGGAAAGAACGTCGAGATCATGCAGCTTGCCTGGCTTGATCATTTCAGGCCGGAATTGATATTCATAGGGGACAACACGCTGCTGGGCGCATACACGCGCGTGACTGTCCACGCGTACGAGGGATGCGGAAAGTTCCGCTACGGGCTTGTGGAGATCGGTTCGCACTGCACGATCGGCGCGGGGACCGGTATCGGCCCGATCAGGATCGAAGACAATGTGCGCACGCTTCCCGGGACGACGCTCTCACCCTACCTGGCGCGCATACGGGCAGGGTCCGTCGTCGGTTACGATCCCCCTTCCGTGAAGCTGCCGGAGCCCTCCGGGAAGCCTCCGGAACCCCTCCCGTGAGCCGGCTGATATCGATCCGTCTCCGGGATACGACACTTGCATCCATCGAGGCGGGGAGCGGTGAGGCGCTCCTTTTCGTCCATGGCAGTCTCGGGTCGATGCGCGACTTCTCAGCGCAGCTCGATCATTTTTCCGCAACGCACCGGGTGATCTCGTACAGCCGAAGGTCTCACCCGCCCAATGCCGCGCATGAGTCCGGGCTGCCCTACACTATCGCACGTCATGCCGCCGACATGGCCGACGTGGTCCGGGAGCTCGGCATCGCTCCGGCAACCGTGATTGGTTCCTCGTACGGCGGGTACGCTGCACTTTTCTGCGCCATCCGGCATCCCGGGATCGTCGGGCGCCTCGTCCTGTGTGAGCCCCCGATACTCCCGATCCTCACGTGGACCGCAGAAGGGAGGGAGGCACTCGACAGGTTTGAATCCGGCACGCTGACGCCGGCACGGGCTGCGTTTGTTGCCGGGGACATCCGTCTGGGCGTCGGGAAGTTCTTTGACGGAGTGACGGGCCGGGCCGGGATGTTCGCGCTGCTGTCGCCGTCTGCACGCGAGCGCCTGATGGAGGCAGGTGAGGCGCTCCGGCTGGAATTCCTCACGCCTCCCGACGAGTATATGCCCCCCATTTCAGAAGAGGAAATCCGGTCGGTCAAGTTCCCCGTACTCCTCATCGGGGGGCAGAAGAGTCCCCGGTACTTCGCCTTGATCGCCGATGAGCTCGAGAGGCTCCTGCCGGATTCCAGGCGCGCCACAGTCCCCGGGGCCGGACACGCCATGTATGCTGCGAATCCCGCCCGGTTCAACAGATTCGTCATCGAGTTTATCAGCTCGGGATCGGGCCGGGACCGGGCATGAGGTTGATTTTGCAGCGGGAAATCACGTTCTTGGGATGGGAAAACCGTTGTTTGAGAGCCCACAGGCGAACACGCTGCTGCTGCCTGCGGGCTTTCGCATGAACAGGGATCACGTACTCACGCCATGAAGCTTCAGGCCTTCGCACTGCTGGTTGTCGCTGTCGTTGCGGCCTGGCTTCTCCTGAGGGTGATCAAGAAAATCGTGATCGCCGTGCTGGTCATACTCCTGTGCGCGGTGCTCGCCCTGATCGTGTACCTGAAGTTCTTCTGAAGGGAATCTGTTCGGTCACGAGAGATGAAGGAGGGGCGTATGGATCGGCGAACGTTTGTGAAACGGACTGTCAGTGCCACGGTAGTCGCCGGTGCGGCGGCGGCCTCGGGCGGATTCCTGCGGTGGGCGGCTGCGGCGGTTCCCCCGCTCCCGTACGATCTCGTGGCCGTGAAGGGGGGAGAGCCGGATGCGATGTTTGACGCCGCGATCGGCGCCATGGGGGGAATGAGCGCGTTCGTGAGGAAGGGGCAGAAGGTGGTGATCAAGCCCAACATGGGATGGGATGTGACGCCGGAACGGGGCGGGAACACGAACCCGCTTCTCGTCGCGAGGATCATCCGCCGGTGCCTCGAGGCCGGGGCAAAGGAAGTGTATGTCTTCGACCACACCTGCGATGACTGGCGCAGGTCGTATCAGAACAGCGGGATCGAATCGGCGGCAAAGGACGCCGGCGCGCGCGTTGCACCCGGGCACACGGAGGGCTACTATCATCCTGTGACCGTTGCCGGCGGGAAGGCGTTGAAGGACGCCAAGGTGCACGAGCTTGTCCTCGACTCCGACGTGTTCATCAACGTCCCTGTCCTGAAGAATCACAACTCGGCGCAGCTCACGGCGGGGATGAAGAACCTGATGGGCATTGTCTGGGACAGGGGGTACTGGCACAGAAACGACCTCCACCAGTGCATTGCGGATTTTGCAGTCTCCAGGAAACCCAACCTGACGGTGATCGACGCGTACCGCGTGATGAAGCAAAACGGTCCCCGGGGCGTGTCGCTCGACGACGTCGTTCAGCTCAAATCGCTTGTCCTGACCACCGACATCGTTGCCGCAGACGCCGCCGGTGCAAAGCTCTATGGCGCGAATCCGGACGACATTCCCTACATTGCCCTGGCTGCCGAGCGGAAGGCCGGCCGGAAGGACCTGGAGCACCTGAACATCAAACGGATCGCGCTCTGACGCGATGGCGCTCCGGCACCTGAAAAAGGTCCGCGTCGCGGTCTCACTCATCCTGTTTCTCTGCGCGCTCTCCATCTTCCTCGATCTGGCGGGGGCTCTCCCTCCCCGCGTCGTGGCGGCGATCACCACGCTCCAGATCGTTCCCGCCGTGCTCCGCGCCCTTTCCGGCGGCGCAGCCGCCCTCATTGCCGCAGCCTGCATCCTTCTCCTCACGCTCATCGTCGGCCGCGTGTACTGCTCGAGCATTTGCCCTCTCGGCACGCTGCAGGACATCTTCAGCCGTCTGAACCGCGGGCGCAACAGCGTGCGGCGGTTCAGGTACCGTCCCCAGAACTACATTCTCCACTACGGACTCCTGCTGCTTGCTGCCGCACTCGCTGTGGGGGGGAGCATGACGCTTCTGTACCTGCTCGAGCCGTTCAGCACATTCGGACGCCTGGCCTCGACGCTCCTCCGACCCCTGGCGGTGGCAGCAAACAACGGTGTTGCCGCCGGCCTGACCGCGCTCGGTTCCTATGCGGTCTTTACAGTGCCTTTCCGCGTTCAGTCGGCGGTTGTGATTATCGGGGGGGTGGTCTCGCTTGCTGTGCTCTTCGTGATGTCCTACACCCGTGGGAGACTCTTCTGCAATACGCTCTGCCCGGCAGGCGCGCTGCTGGGGATCGTGGCCCGGTACTCGCTGCTGAAGATTGCTATCGACAAATCCGCGTGCAAGGACTGCGGACTCTGCGAAAAGGTCTGCAAGACGGGATGCATGGACAGCGCGGAGATGCGCCTCGACTTCAACGCGTGCGTCGCGTGTTTCAATTGTTTCGACGCTTGTCCCACGGTAGGCCTCAGGTTCAGGCGCCCCCGGCGCCAGGAAGAGGTCCCGATGAACAGGCGGCGGAGGCACGTGCTTAGGGGGGCCGCCGGGGCGGCGGCAATGCTCGTCATGCCCCCCGACACGCTCCGCGCCGTCCTCCCCGCCCCCACGGGGAAATCGCGGAGCCTTCTGCCGATCACGCCGCCCGGCTCAGGCGGGATCGAGCGTTTCACGTCGCGGTGCACTGCGTGCCACCTGTGCGTCAGCCAGTGTCCGACACAGGTGCTCACTCCTGCTTTCCTCGAATATGGTGCCGGCGGGATATTTCAGCCGAGGATGGACTATTCGGTAAGCCCGTGCACGTATGAGTGCACGGTGTGCGGGAATGTCTGCCCGACGGGCGCGATACTGCCGCTGACGACCGATGCCAAGAAGCTGGTGCAGATCGGGAAGGCGAAGTTCGTGAGGGACGACTGCATCGTCATCACGAAGAAGACGGAGTGCGGCGCCTGCTCGGAGCACTGCCCGACGAAAGCGGTACACATGGTGAAGACAGAGGGGCACTTCCTTCCGGAGGTGAACGACGACATTTGCATCGGCTGCGGTTCCTGCGAGCATCCCTGCCCCTCGACACCGAACAAAGCCATCTATGTCGACGCCAATCCCGTCCACCTGGCCGCGAAGAAGCCTGAAACAACAAAGCCCGCCCCGGCTGCCGGGACGGGCTCCGACTTCCCCTTCTGATCAGTAGAAATTCCTCGCCCAGGTATGTTTCCGCAGCTCCGCCATCAGCCCGTCGCTGAGCCGCCGGCCGTCGGATAAGGCGCAGTTGGCGCGTACGTTGTCGACCGAGCGCATCCCGGGTATGACCGTTGAGACTGCCGGGTGCTGGAGCGTGAACCGGAGCGCTAGCTCCGGAAGCGTCGCGGCCTCTTTCCCCAGGAGCGGTTTGAGCGCGTCGACGTGCCGCGCAACTTCCGCCTTCCTCTCTCCGCGAAAATAGCGGTTACGGAAATCGCTCGTCGGAAACGTTGTCGAGGGCGTGATCTTCCCCGTCAGACCCCCTTCGTCGAGCGGAACACGGACGATGATGCCGATATTCTTCTCCCTGCAAAGGGGGAACAGCTCCTCCTCCGGCGCCTGATCGAATACGTTGTAGATGACCTGGAACGCGTCGATGAGCCCTGTTGCCGCTGCGCGGAGCGCGTTGGCAGGCTGGTGGTCGTTGATCGATATGCCGAAATGCCGGACTTTTCCCTCTTCCTTCAGCTTCCGGAATGCACGCTTCCATTCATCGCTGTCCGCCCAGGCGTCATCCCAGACGTGGAGCTGCTGGAGGTCGATTGTGCCTGCGCCCAGATTCTTCAGGCTCGTTTCCGTTGATGAGATGATATGGTCGTACGGGAACGCGTCTGCAATCGGCGTTCCTTTCTTCGCCGGCCAGATCCCGTTCTTCGGCGGGATTTTCGACGCAACGTAGATCCGCTCTTTCCGCTCCTCCACGAACTTCCCGACGAGTGATTCGCTGTGACCGTCCCCGTACGCGAGCGCCGTGTCGATGAAGTTGAGCCCGAGATCGGCCGCCTGGTGAAGCGCCCGCATGGATTCAGCATCCACCGCGCCCAGCCACATCTGGCCCCCGATGCCCCAGGCGCCGTAGCCTATTTCCGATACGCTGATGCCCGTGTTTCCAAGTGTTCGGTACTGCATAGGTGCATCTCCTCGTTGAACGTGTTGAACGGGAGCAAAATAAACATTTCCCCCGATTATTGTTATCTTGGACCGATCACAGGGGCCATCGTATGTCGCAGCCTATCATCGAGCCCATCCCCGGAAAAGCACGGCTATTCCTCTGGGGTCTCTCGAACGGAATCATTGCGCTCACAATCGCCACGCTGTTCTGGATGGGTCTGGGCCTGGGGCCGTATGCAGGCAGTGTCGAGTGGTATGTTGACGCCCTTGTCGCCGTCGTCGTGTATGGTTGTTGCGGAATCTGCATCTGGGGAGCCGTTCGACTTCGCAGGCGGTCTGGTTTCAGGCGCGAAGACCTGAGAACATCGGATCCCGGCCAGAGGTCGGAGAACCGCAAAACCGTCCTGGGTTTCATCAAGGTTGTCGTTGCGCAGTCTATTCTCATCGTGGCGGTGGTCATCTGGTGCCTGCAGCCCGGAAACCAGGAGTTGCTGTGGCCGTTGATAGCGATCGTCGTCAGCCTGCATTTTGTCCCGCTCGGAATCATCTTTCACGTCAGAGCGTACTGCGCGCTGGGAGGTGTGGGAACCGTGGTTGGCCTCTCGTCTCTGCTGCGTGTGTTTGATTCCTGCCGGATGATCTATCTCGGTGTCTCCATGGGGATTCTCATGCTCGCGACGGTTGCGTTCCTCCTGCGGAAAGCCGATGCGATGGCACTGAAATCCGTCGACGAGACACCGAATCAGGGTGTGGCCTAGTTTGACCGGGAGGTTCTGCGCGCAGCGGAGACAAAGGCCTCGAAGGAGGCCTTTGGATTGACGTGATGCGGGGAAAGGATGTGCACCCGGAGGGAGTCGAACCCCCAACCCTCAGATCCGTAGTCTGATGCTCTATCCAATTGAGCTACGGGTGCAGGACGCATGTCCGGTGACGCAAAAAAAACCCGCGAGAATGTGCGGGATGCCAGCCGTAGCCAGCCTTGACCCTTGCGTCGTGTAGCCTTAACGGGAATCGAACCCGTATTTGAGCCTTGAGAGGGCTCCGTCCTAACCGTTAGACGATAAGGCCGGAGAAACCAGTGGTTTGCCGGATGATGCGCTGCCCCGCAAGGATTCGAACCTCGATAAGCAGATCCAGAGTCTGCTGTCTTGCCGTTAGACGACGGGGCAATCTACAAAAGTGGACCCAATTTACGCAATTCTATCGAAACAGTCAATGTCATTGCGAGCGAAGCGAAGCAATCTGACCCACTCCGGCCCCCTTTTCGTCAGCATTTGTACGCAGTTCTGTCAACACTTTCGGTGTCCATCTGGGACTCGATTGTGGTTGTGCACTGATCGCGTTCCGTCACGTACAAACCCTGCCGTGCACCGGAAACCCTTGCTGTTTCACGGTGGATTTGATTTTGCAGAATGAGAGAGCTACGTTTGCACCACAGACACATTGGCGCCCGATGGCTTGATAAGCCAGGGGGAGAGCCGCTGTGGAGTCTGATGCAGTTCCTCCGCTGTAGACCCCACCACGACCACGTGCTGGCGTAAGCCATCCCGCTCCACCCATTCCACTCAACGTATTCATTCTCTGGCTCGACTAGGGAGTCAGCATGCCGGCGAGTGTTTCCTGGGTTGACCAGCACTCTCCCTTTGATCGGGCCCTCGGGGTGCCAGACCATGATTGAGCAACACCAGGTTCTTCAACCGTGTAGAGCAACTGTCCTGATTGTCGCCGGGATGCTCCTTGTTGTGACGGTCGGGGGGACGACGATGAGCCACGGTGCATACGTCGAAAGAATGGGGATGATCGAATCCACGGATCATGGCGCTACCTGGACGTTCAAGGGGCACGCCCAATTCCATGCCCCGGCACTCAATCCGGTCGACCCAAGCGCGATTCTGGACAACGGATTGCTGGTCTTCTACTTCTTCGACCTCCAAAGCCTGGCCACCGATACGGCCGTCGTGTACAGGTCCGTTGCAACGGATGCCACCGGACTCGACTTTTTGCCCCCGGCCGTAGCCTTCAAATACGCCGGAGACCTCACGGATCCCTTCGTGTTGAAATTGCCCGGAGGCCCATACCGCATGTATGTGAACGGGACCAGCGCGATCCTGAGCGCCACCAGCAACGATGGCTTCACATTCACTCTTGACAGCGGAGAACGCACGAGGACAGGGGGAGTGCCCGGAGCAATCGTGCTCCCCGGGGACAGCATTCGTTTGTTCGTGTGCGGAAGGGGAATTACCAGTCTCATCAGCCAGAACGGCCTTGATTTCACGGACGAGTCGGGTGTCCGCATACCGATCCCCCTGGGGGGGAACGTCGCTGCCGACCCCAGTCCGATCCGGTGCAACGACGGCGTGTATCGGATGGCGTACAAGGTCCGCCCCGCGGGGCAAGCAGGCCCTGAGTTCGACGAAGTGCACCTGGCTCAGAGTTCGGACGGATTGACGTGGACACCGGGGCCGACGTCGCTTGTCATCGGAAGTGTGCCAACGTTGGTCGAATTGCCGGATGGGAGGTTGCGCATCTACTATGTGGACTTCCAGCCCGATCAACCTGCGGGGCTTTTCAAGTTCGTCAAGAAAACGCAGGTCACCCCGGATGCGAATTTCCTGATTGCCGGTTTTGTCCGAGTCGGCTATGTTCCCGCCAGGGACCGGCTGGCCGTGACCTTCGGATCGAAATTCGCTCAGCCCGTCGAGGGAAAATTGACGGGACATGCGTACAAGGAATACGCGCTGGATATGCAGCCCACGGGCCAATTCGGAGTTCTCAACAACGAAGGGGGCGACTGCAACGGGCTCGTGATCGGCAGCGCGTACTATGATGTCAGCATGCACAATCAGGCGGATACGATCGGCTGGCGCATCTCCCGGTTTGATGTGAACAACTGGACGAAGACGGCCGATCTGTTTTTTCCGGTGGATTTTCCCCGGGAGCTCGAAGGCGATATGATGATCGCATATGTGAACGGAGAAATTGATCTCAGCTCCCAGTACACGACCTACGGGGGACCGCCTCCGCCCGACAGCGGCGCGTCGACTCACCACGAGTTCTTCTCACCGGAACTCCAGTTCAGGGGAAAAAGGATCCTGTCCGACGTGCCCCATATTCTGGGATCCTCACTGATGTTTGTGGACAGCATCTACTACTTTGTCACGGCGACAGCGTATACCGGCAACCTGATCGTGATGGAGTATGACAGGAACTGG